>Ga0076930_100267_pt1 | contig 62295 bp, 57 predicted proteins | sample HotLakConsoUCCRE_FD_71149 | JGI IMG/M metagenome (GOLD analysis project Ga0076930, IMG submission 71149) | Hypersaline microbial mat communities from Hot Lake, Washington, USA - Hot Lake Consortium UCC-RE (version 3) (version 3) ...
CGTTCAACCTAGGATTCATGTTGGGTCGTACCGACCACACGAATCCTTAGTTGTTAGACAAAGTTTACATTATATGACTACTTACATTTTTAAAAAAATGCCATTCTTCATTTTTCTTAATGTAAATGGTGCCTGTCCCTTCTTCCCAACCATAATCAAAAAAATCATATTGGATGTATGCAGCTGTTGAATCATTATTAAATAAAGGAGGATATATTATATAGGAAGTTAGTGTATCCTTAAATGCGTAGTTTTTTTCTCTAAGATAATTCAGATTTAAAGTAAAATCAGAATAAATTTTCTCCGATTGAATTATTTGCGTCTTTAGATTACTTTTATTCTTAATCGAATCAAAGTACTTTTCTGAGTCAATAATTTTTAGTAGACTAATCTCATTTTTTAAAGCATAGCTAGCACTAGAAGGAGGAATTTCATTTCCATCAGAAGTCTTCTGCAATTTATAATATTCAAAGGGAGAAAGTTTATTCAAAATGACTCCATATTTATGCATTGCTTTATCTTCTATAAAAACATTGACAACCTTATTTACTTCTTTATCTATTTTTTGAGTGTCCTCTTCTTGGATTTCTTGACAAGAAATAAGTGTAAATGATAGTAATATGAGATGCAGTCGATTCATTGCTATTTTGCCAACGTTAAGGCTATGCGTAGTGCTGGGTTTTAAATTGATGTATTTCAAATTTACTCTGAAAAAATTGAGAAGCACCACGCTTTCATTTTTTCGTATCACCAGCATTACGCATAGCCAGTGTTAGCATTTGTTTTAATTCTTTTGATGTTGGTACTTGCCCCTTTAATTGCTCAGGTAATTTATCTGTTAATTTATATTCAGAAACCCCAATAGGCTTATTTGCAGACCGTAGAGAATATTCAACTTCAATATTATCTTTTGTCGGACATAAGATGATACCAATTGATGGATTATCATCTGGTTGTTTTTCCTTTTCGTCAAGAAGTTCTAGGTAAAAATTCATTTTTCCTGCAAATTCAGGTTCAAATTCCACCGTTTTTAATTCTATTGCAACTAGGCATTTCAGAAATCTATGATAAAACAAAAGGTCAATAAAATACTCTTTTTGGTTGAGAGCAATTCTATATTGATTGCCGATAAAGGTGAAGCCATATCCAAGTTCCAGCAATAAATCTCTTATGTTTTCTATAAGCCTATTTTCCAGTTCTCTTTCATGCACAGGTTTTGCAATGCCAAGAAAGTCCAGATTATATTCGCTTTTCAAAGCTTCATTTGCTTGCTCAGAAAGATGGGAGGGAAGAGCTTTTTCAAAATTTGAGAATTTCTTATTCGTTAAATGGTGCTCATAAGCATTTGCCTTAATCTGATTTAATAGAACCGCTCTACTCCATCCTAGCTGATCAGTTGCTTGCAAATAATATTTTCTTTCTTCTTCATTTTTTAATTGCTGAATGATTAGCATGTTTTGACCCCAAGGAACTTTTAAGGCAAGTTCTAGCATATCTTCATTATCCTTGTATGCAAGATAGAACTGTCTCATTCTCCATAGGTTTTGAGATGAGTAACCTTTCACTCCATCTATTTGCTTATTTATGTCTTTCGATAACGTATCCACAATGGATTCGCCCCACTCATTTTTTTGCTGGCTTTGAACGATAATTCTGCCAATCTCAAAATTCTGACCCATATGAAACCTATTTAAAGATTTATAAGCTTTATATCTTGAAGAGTTTATCGTCTCGATTATCTCTTGAAATAAATTATTATATGCTGTTAATTTCTTCATGTTTTAAATTCTCTCACAACTGTGATAGAAAACAAATATAGAAATTCTCTCACAGTTGTGAGAGAATTTGAGGGGCATCTTTTATTTTTCAGTTGGGAAGTAAAAATCATGAAAGTCACCGACAATTTTTTCCGTCAAATAAAAGATTTTATCAAAGTCCGTTTGTTTCGAATTATTTACCAATCTTCCATAACTTCCCCAAGCCCTTGACCGAACAATCACAATTCCGTACTCAGGGATTAGATAGATATTCATTTCTTCATCTTCACCATTGGGGTCATCATATAAATATTTATAAGCAGTATAGTCCTTATCGTATTTTAAATACCTCAAACCTCTGTATTTAAGGCGGAGTTCGGAAGTATCTTTTAAAAGCTTAAAAGTTCTTTTTGAATTCGAAATGGGGAGTTCATATTGTCTTTGGATAGTGTCACCATCAAAATCAATCTCGGTATAATCAAGGTAGTAGATAGAGTCTTTGTAAGTAATTGAATTCAGTACACTATAAGTCGTATCTATTGTCTTGCCATTTCGCCAAATATTGATGTACTGCAAAGGAAAATCATCTTCTTCCGTTGATACTTCTTTTTTAGAACATGAAAATTGAAGCATTAAAAGAATAGTAAAAACGAAGAATAATAGTTTGCTCATTTGAGTAGTGCTAATTAATGCTAACGCCTGTATAAAACCCGTTTGCTATATTGGGCTATGAAATACTGAAAGTAGTAATTTATGCTCTTTCCACAAACTGATACACTTCATTAATTGCAAAAGCTTAGAATATTTGGGTGCCAAACTTGACCAACGCAATATCTTTGGTTGCCAGCTATGAAAAGCAAGCATAAATTACGGGCTATTTAGCAGTCAATTTGCTACAAGGTGGTGAGCAAATGGGTTTTATATGATGTTAGAGAGCTGTTTTTATCTATCAGTATAGTATGAAAAGAACTCCTAAAAAAGTGGTTACGCCAATTAGGAAATTCCAAGAAAAAAATGGTCCAGCATCGTACTTTAGAACCAGTTTGTACTTTTTCCTTAAGCCAGTAAATATCTACCGCACTAACGCACCTAACATACAAAATAAATGGATTCATGCCATATCGGTAGTCTTAGTTGATCAGTTGTTTTCCGTACATAATGGTTATAGCAACTCCCAAGATAAAACATATTATACCCCAAAAAAGATTTCTAAAAATGTTTAGCTGCCTCTTCCCAAATATTTTTTCTGTTAGAAAATCAGAAGTATTTCCCATCCATCTTTGTTTATTGGGATTAATAAACGGAGTAATAACACTTATCATACCATATAAAGTCATGAATATTCCAATTAAAGTGATGAAGAAGTCTCTCATGCGGCAAATACTCTCTAACGGTTCTCGGCTATGGCTAGTGCGGGATTTCAAGGCACTTACTTGTCCGTTTAGCAGTTAGTTTATTTTGTGTAATTACTTTCATTTTAGCATTTTAGCCCGCATTAGCTATAGCCGATGTTGTGCGGTCGTACTTTTTTATTTTCAGTCAATTGGAAACCCTTCTTTTTTCAATTCTTGTCTTTCTTTGTCGTTGAAATTACCAACTACTAAGTCCATTTTACTCTTGCTTTTTCTTTTATGATAAACCCAATTATAAAGCTTACCCATTGTAGATTCTCCTGTAATCCATTTACCTTCTGGATTAATCGCTTTATCATATCTGAAATTTTTCCATTCTTCTGTTCTGTCATTGTCTAAAGTTCCTTTACTCCAAGGTCTAGGCTCATTGAATTGAAGTTCCCACACTTCTTCTAGTTCCTTTTTCATTTCTGCTGAGAGAATATCTTTTTTTGGTAAAATTCTACTATTGAAATGATTTTGATAGGACATTTTGTGAGGATTCTCGTCATTTATCAACTTATCAATAAATCTTTGGGTAACGTGTTCAGGTTTACGACTGTTTTCTTTATAGTCAAACCCCAATTCTTCAATTTCTTTTCTTAATTCAAGTTTTCTCTTAGGTGTTTCATTGTTTGCTTGTTTAACGCCAACTAAAAAAGTCCCTAATGTTTCACCTTTGTATTTGTATCTGTGATTCGCTCTTATATCTTCTTTATCAGCAATTGCTTCTTTTAAAATACGAAGCCAATTCAATTCAATTTGTCGGTAGTTCTCTAAATGGCCATCTTCAAAATGAAATTCAATGGATTTTAATTTCTCTAAATGTTCATCAGGCATTTTTAAAGTTGGATGATTGTAAATGTCTTTTTGTTTTCTAAACCAACCATATAAAGTCCTATCGTGAAAGTCTTTTGGAACAGTTGTTTTATTGTATTTTTCCTTAAAGGCTTTCATTCTTTCAAACATCTCATTCCATTTCTCAAGATATTCTTCCGTTATTTTTAATTCATATCGTTTGGTTGGTTTATCAATTTCTGTGATTTCTATATTTCCAAGCTCTCCAATTTTAGGCTTCTTAAATTTACCTTTGGGTTTATCGTGTGTTTTGCTGGTATAATCTCCTTCAGGATCAAACTTTTCGACAGAAATTTTATCTTCATCGAGAAGTTTCTGAATATGTTCAGGTGTTACCTTGTCAAGGTTGTCACTGGTAAAATCAAGAAGTGGTGAAAAATAGTCCTTAAGCTGATTTAAAACCTTAAGACCTGTTTTGTCTGAACCTGTAAAGTCGAGCAGGACAGAACACTCTACGTTAAAAAACAAACCTGTCTTAGTCAGATTTGATGAACCTACAATTATTCTATTTCTTAGTTCCCCTTCAAAAAGGTAAACTTTAGGATGATAGATGTAGTTGTTTGAATTATAAATGTACGCTTCTATCTCAAGGTCAAGCAACATTTCAAGTGCTTCTTTTGATGTTATTCTTTCATCAATTCCGACAAAGAAAGTCAATTTCCTACCTTCTGATTTTGCTTTTTGAATGAAGGGTTTTAATTCTCTAAGTGATTGGCTTCTCATAAAAGCAGAGAAAAAAGTCACTTCCGTAAATACTTCTTCTTTCAAGGACGAGCAGAGATAATTCCCAAGAGTATCTTCGGTTTCATCTGTTAGTCCTTGTCCAATGAATTCTGTTATCATTTACGTGTCTTTTTGTATGCCGCACAACAATTAAATAATAACAATACTAACACTATCCCCAATATTTTCCGCATTGTGACACAAAAGTTGCCATTATTCCACTTATAATCCCAAAAACACTTCTCAAAACAGAAAAACATCAACAGGCGAACTTACAGGTTTTGATTGTTTATTTGAACTGCTAATATAGGTGGGATATTATGATTTTTGCCATCAAAATGGTATTGTTAATCGTAAATCTTGTTCGAAACTTAGAGATCGAGAAATGATACTATCCAATAAAGACTTGGTACAGAAACGATTAAACAAAATAATATTCTTTCCTAGAATCCATTTTCATCTCCTAACAAATAATATTTTGTCCCAAAATATTTTCCAGTTCCCTGATTTGGCAAAATTGCTTCTTCAGTATATTATTCGGTCTCCTAAGTTTAAATTTTTGCTTCCTAAGTCTCGGGACAAGCTTTTCATGATTTTAGAATATTAAAATATTGGCTTGAGAAGGTTTTTCCTTGACAAGCACGCGTTTTGCTTCTCAACGCGAGCTAGAAAGGGCATTCAGTTTACTTCATTTGACACTTTAGATGGTATTAATTCATGCTGCTTTAGCTTATTACAATAAAAAACCCCCAACCAAAATCTGGTTGAGGGAATTTAAAACCATAAACAATTAAACTATACTACTATTTTTAAAACTTTTATAAGTCCGTAAAATTTCCTAAATCCAGTGTCCAATCGTAATCTTTATAATTCACATCAGGATCTGCATCTGCAGGAATGCAATCATATTTTCTCAGAAAACCAATTGCGCCTCCACCATCAGAAAAATCACCTTTAAACCAGCTAAAAAGCGTAGTGACATAAACTTCGTCCTCGCTTTTATCATAATCAGTCGTCCTTTTTAAAAACTGTTTGGTAATTTGATCCAGTTCTTTATCCAATTCAAAAGCACTATAAACCGCCACATAAGGACAAGAAGTAGCGCCACAATTTAAGGCAAAATGGATTCTTCCGTCTGTTTCAGATACTCTAAATTGCTTTTCCAATTTACTGGCAAAAGGGTCTTTCATAAAACCCATTGATAATTTTACTTTAGAGCCTCTTATGATTCCATGCTCGATAAAATCTAAACTTAATAACTCTCCCCCTACATTGATTTGATCTGCTTTAAAGAAGGCGCCCCTATCATTAAAAAGCTCGGGATTTTCCGTTAAAAGAATTTGAACATAAGCATTATATGTATTGATCCAGAATGCTTTAGTTTTATTATCTGTATCCAACGATTTAGCTAGTTTGTCCAATGGTAAAGCTTTGTATTCATTGACATACTTTTGGTAATCCGCATCATTTTTAACTGCAGCAATCAAATTCATACTTAATTGTACAAATTCATTGGGCTCCTTGCTAATTTTGCTTTGTCCCAAGCTATTAAAGCCGACAAAAAGTAAATAAAAACTAAATAGTGTAAGGCTAAATCTTTTCATTATTGTTATTTCGTAAGTTATGTGAACGTAAATACGCATTATTTTAAATTGCAGATGCCAGAAAGCTATAATAATAAAATAAGTGTCATTATTCCGACACTCAATGAAGCGGAAAATATTGGGAAACTACTCCAGTTCTTAAAGAAAAATGGAAAAGATCACATAGCTGAAATAATAGTTTGTGATGCTAAAAGTGAGGATGAAACAGTTTCTATCGCAAATAAAAGCGGGGCTGAAACAATTTCCTGTAAAAAAGCTTGCCGGGCATATCAAATGAACGAAGGAGCAAAAATAGCTTCTGGTGATATTATATATTTTGTGCATGCAGATGCAAAACCTCCTAAAACTTTCGCCACAGACATTTTAAATTTCATCAAAAAAGGATATGATTTTGGTTGTTATAGATTCAAATTCGATTCAAATCATCCTTTTCTGGCTGTAAATTCCTTTTTCACCCGCTTTAAAGTGCTTTGGTGTAGAGGTGGAGATCAAACTTTATTCATCAAAAAAGATGTTTTCAAAAAAAATAATGGCTTTGATGAAGAATATGTAGTGATGGAAGATTTTGAGCTAATCAAAAGGCTATGGAAAAAATATAGGTTTGGCATTATACCTAAATCAGTTTTAGTGTCCGCTCGAAAATATAAGGAAAATAGCTATTGGCAGGTGAACATAGCAAATCTCAAAATTTACCGTATGTTTATGAATGGCCTTCATCCGCAGATTTTGAAGGAAAAGTATTTTCAATTGATAAAGCATCCGAAGGCTTAAAAAAGCCCCTATATCACTACAGGGGCTCATGAAAAAACCACTACCACTGACGATTAATGTCAGGGTCTACCCAAAGGTGGGCTATTGCTAACTTCTTTAATAATTGTGATCTAAAATAAAACTATCCATTTGAAAGGATTAGGAATGATGGAAGTCAGATCGATTTTGCTATTTTCACTACCTGCACTATGAAACCGCTCTGACCTTCGGTACTGACCTAATGGACGCTGTTAATTACTGGCTCATCAAAAACTCATAGGTTCCAAACTCTCCTCTGGCCGTTTCTTCTTGGTAAACAATGGTGATGGTCAAACTTCCATTATTAATCGATGCATTGAATAACCTTCCATCCTGTCTGAGAAATTCATCTTCCGTTTCTGCATTCTCAAAGTCATAACTTCCGCTGCTCGGCCATACCGGTGATCCATTATCAGTTGTGTAGCTTTTATCCGAAATGGTCAAACTGAAATTTGAAAAATCTGAAATAACTGTTTGATCTTTTCTCACTTCTGTAGCTGTCCATGTACCTTGCAAACTTTCAATAATTTCACTTTGCATCTCTTCGTTTGGTGATGGATCATTTGGAGTACATGAATTTATTAATACCATTACCAATGGTATCAAAACAACGCATTTAATTATATTCTTCATCTTAAATATTAATTTATGTTTTAGTTTGAATTATATTTTTATAAAGGCAATAACTAGTTTTCAAGCTAATTACTGCCTTCATAAAATTTTATTGCTTTACAAATCTATGTAATTGTGAAGCTCTATCCGCTCGGATAAAATATAGACCTGTCGGCAATTCACTTACATTAACTTTTGTTTCAGTTCCTTCCGTAGAAACTTGTTTCAATAGCTTACCTCTTGCATCATAAATACTCAATTCTTTTGCATTTTGATTATGCTCCATTTGTAAGATATCTTTTACTGGATTCGGATAAATAAGCAAAGCATTCGAAACTGATTTATCGTTTGAAGTTACTCCTCCTATAGTATAACTTTCTTCTAGGCTACATCCGTTTTCATCTGTAACTAGAACAGTATACTCCCCTATTTCCAATTCATTAATAGAGGATGTTGAAGCATCTGTATTCCAGCTAAAGCTATAATCACCAGTTCCTCCAGTCACAGTAAGACTAATACTACCGTTTCCAGTAATACTATTACTATTCACAACTTCCGACTCAATTTCTAGCGGATCAGGACTTTCAATAGTGACAGTCGTGCTTGCCGTACATCCATTTATATCTGTAACTTCCACAGTGTACTCACCTGCTGCCAATTCAGTAAATACATTCGTTTCAACAGCTTCTGCTCCAGCTAAACTGTAGCTGAATGGTGCTGTTCCTTCTGTTGTCTCAACGGTAATTGTTCCGTCCTCAGATCCTGAACAACTAACATTAGTGACGGTAGCCGAAGCATTGAAATCCAAACAAGGATCTTCTAGTACTTCAAAACTAATTGAAGCAGATGCCGAGTTAAAATTACTATTTCCTGCTTGGCTTACTATTAATTCTACCGTTCCGAGAGTTCCATCTAAAGTTAAAGTAGTACCATCAATAGTTGCTGGCCCACTTACTTCATATGTTAATTCTAGCTCACTAGTAGTTGATGCCTCTACTTCAAAAGGATCTTCATTACTAAACTTATCCGAGATTTCTGTAATTGTGATTTCTTGATCAGCTTTATTTACAGTTAAAGTCTGTTCAACAGGTATAGCCGCTTCAAATTCAGCATTACCAGACTGAGATGCCGTAATAGTAGATTCTCCTGCACCTATAATTGTAACAAGATTTCCATCAATTGTAGCCACTTCCAAATTACTTGAAGTATAACTTATTTCTAAACCTGCAGATGAAGACGCTTCTAATTCAAAAACATCATCACCAAAAGTTTTTTCAGCTAGGCTACTAAAAGTGAGTTGTTGCCTTGCAGCATTATAAATATTCCAAGTAAACCCATCTTCTGTTTCAAATTGTCCAGATTCCCAAAGAATTAAAACTGTTTCATCTGCTTGCAATTCTAAACTAATTTCAGATTGATAAGTGGAATTAGAGGCATCATCATTTTCTGCTCGAATTGTTCCTCCACAACTATCATAAATTTTTAGAATAGTGTCTTTGTCACTTGACTCAACAGTGGATGATATTTCATAGGTACCTGCTTCATTTGCAGTAAAACTATACCACTGAGGAGTAAAGTCAGCTTGATACTGCCCTTCTTCTACTACTATAGGATCAGCACAAATGTCACCTGCAACAGGGTCAGTTAATGACAAAGTCCAATCAAAATCACCACCAGTTAAATTATTAAACCTGAAAAAATAATCTGTTTCAGGCTCTAGCTCTATAGCAAAAACAGCACTATCTCTAGTCTGCAAAACGCTACTATTATAGCAATTATTCATATAAACTGACATTTCCACACCAGTTCTTGAAGTGGCTTGTAGTTTCTTTCCTGCAACATCAGCAGGAGTAGTATACTTATACCAATAGTCTTCCATTTCAGTAGCAGGAAGTGAATTTGTACCTAATGCAGCAGTATCAGCAATACTACAGTCTTGACCAACTTCAGGAACTGTAACATCAATAGTCCATTCAAAATTAGTTTCCCCACTAAGGTTTAATCTGATATAAAGCTCTTCATTTGCTTCATAGCCTGTAGTATAAAATCCTGAACCACCCAACACATTACTTTCATCAGTTAAATTATCGCAAGTCCCCCTAAAAATAGTCGCATCCACCATAAAAGGCCAATCAAAATATATGCGGGTATCCTCTAAATCAGGCATAGTAAAGGTATACCAGTAATACTGCCCTTCTTCTGCAGGCATAGTGTTAGTTCCTTCATTCGCTTCAACTGCTAAATCACAATTATCACCAGCTTGTAATTCAGTGACCTCAAGAGTCCAATCAAAAGCTTCGGCATTTCCTGCTCCAATTCGAATTTTTAAAACATCATTTGGCTCAGCTTCAGTATAAAAAAGTGTTCTGGAAAATGCTGAAAGCAAATCACCTCCACAACCACTATACAAATAGACCCCATCTGATGAAGGTAATTCTATTTTCAATTTTCCACCACTTTCGGGCATGGTAAATTCATACCAGTAGTAATTATCATCAGGTGTTGCTGCTTGGGTATTCGTTCCTTCCGAAGCGGTAACTGCAGTTGAACATTCATTTTGACTATAACTTAAAAAGCTGCAAGAAATTAAAATTAATAATAGATAAAGTTTTCTCATTTAATTGTATTTTTAGTTGATTAAATCCCAAAACTAAATCGCTCAACATTCTAATCAAAAGTAATTTGTAAATATTTACAAAAGTAATTAAATGTTACAACATACATCTTTAAAATTATTAAATATTAGTAGGTATTTAAAACCAAAAAACTACTAAATTTCTAATATTAATTCATTTTTTACCTAAAAAATGGTAAGAAGCGCTGATTTGACTATATATTTTGATCTTCAAAAATTATAGGAATTTATAGTCTTCATTTTAATTAGTTAGCCAATCATTTTGTCTTTATTTCCGATGAATTTTCGTAAAACAAAAAACAAAATTCTGAACTTTCACTTTCTCATTTCGGTTTTTATGCTTTAATTTGAACAACTTATCCAGAAAGACTGAGGGATTGGGCCCTTTGAAGTCTTAGCAACCCTTCCAATGCATTTTGCAAAAGGAAACGGTGCTAACTCCCATCTTGACAAGCTTATTTAGTCAGGAAAAGATAAGAAACAGCCTTTCTCACGGCACTTTCTGGATGTAAATGATTAAATATTCAGAATGAGTCGATTTTCAAAAGATATTTTACAAGACAGAATTTTAGTATTGGATGGTGCTATGGGCACTATGATTCAGGAATATAAACTTTCTGAAGAAGATTATAGAGGGGAAAGATTTAAAGATTATCCTAGCGATTTAAAAGGCAATAATGATTTATTGTCCTTAACTCAGCCTGAAATCATCAAAACTATTCATAGAAAATATCTGGAAGCCGGGGCAGATATTATTGAAACCAATACTTTTAGTGGGACTACCATTGCCATGGCCGACTACCAAATGGAAGATTTGGTGTGGGAGCTCAATGAGCAATCTGCCAGATTAGCTAAAGAAGTTACGGAAGAATTTACAGACAGACCCCGATTTGTAGCAGGTTCCATCGGACCAACTAATAGAACGGCCTCTTTATCTCCTGATGTAAACCGTCCTGGTTATAGAGCCACTTCTTTTGATGAATTAAAAATTGCATATAAAGAACAAGCTGAAGCGCTGGCTGTGGGTGGCGTAGATATATTTTTGGTAGAGACTGTTTTTGACACCCTTAATTGCAAAGCCGCTTTAATGGCCATACAGGAATTGAAGGATGAGAAAGGCATTGATATTCCAGTGATGGTATCTGGAACTATTACTGATGCCAGTGGAAGAACACTATCTGGTCAAACGGTGGAAGCCTTTTGGAACAGTATTCGCCATTTTCCTTTGCTAAGTGTGGGTTTCAATTGTGCGTTAGGTGCTGATCAGTTAAAAATCTATTTGCAACAATTGGCCAGAATTGCCGATGTAGCCATTTCCTGCCATCCTAATGCAGGTCTACCTAATGAATTTGGCGAATATGATGAAACGCCCGGTCAAATGAGCAGGATCATCAAAAGCTATTTTGATGAAGGATTAGTCAATATTATTGGGGGTTGCTGTGGCACTCAACCGGAACATATCAAAGCCATAGCAGAGTATGCCCAAAAGTCGAAACCACACAAAATATCTGGACAGAAAAAATTAATGCGATTAAGTGGATTGGAGCCTTTATCCATTACTCCTGAACTAAATTTTGTGAATATAGGAGAAAGAACCAATGTTTCGGGCTCTAAGAAATTCGCCAGACTTATCCGTGATGAGAAATTTGAAGAGGCTGTTGACATTGCAGTTGATCAAGTGGAAGGTGGTGCACAAATTATCGACATCAACATGGATGACGGCATGTTGGATGCCGTAAATGTATTGCCAAATTTCGTCAATCTCGTTGCTTCCGAACCGGATATTGCCAAGCTTCCATTTATGATTGATTCCTCTAAATGGGAAGTGATTGAGGCCGGCTTAAAATGTTTACAAGGAAAAGGAATTGTCAACTCTATCAGTCTGAAAGAAGGAGAAGAAGATTTTATTGCTAAAGCCAAAAAGATTAAAAGTTATGGTGCAGCAGTAGTGGTGATGGCTTTTGATGAAGTCGGTCAGGCGGATACGTTCGAAAGAAAAATTGAAGTTTGTAAGCGCTGCTATGATTTGCTGGTAAATGAGGCTGAATTCCTTGCAGAAGATATCATTTTCGATCCAAACATTCTGACTGTTGGTACGGGAATGGAAGAGCATAATAATTATGCTGTTGACTTTATCAATGCAGTGAAATGGATAAAAGAAAATCTGCCCTACGCCAAAACGAGTGGTGGAGTCAGCAATATCTCCTTTTCCTTTAGAGGTAATAATATAGTGAGAGAAGCTATGCACTCCGCTTTTCTGTTCCATGCGATTAAAGCTGGCTTAGATATGGGTATTGTCAATCCCGGTATGTTGGAGGTTTATGATGAAATAGATAAAGAGCTTTTAGATTATGTGGAAGACTTGCTATTCAACAGAAGACCTGATGCTACGGAAAGATTGATGAGCTATGCTGAAAACCTGAAACCAGGAGAGAAAGCAGAAAAAGCCACGCAAGAATGGAGAAATCAACCGGTCAATAAGCGATTGGAGCATGCTTTAATCAAAGGCATCACAGAATATATAGAAGAAGACACGGAAGAATCCCGACTTCAAGCTGAACGTCCGCTGGATGTTATTGAAGGTCCATTAATGGACGGGATGAATGTGGTGGGCGATTTATTTGGTGCAGGTAAAATGTTTTTGCCGCAAGTGGTGAAGAGTGCTAGAGTTATGAAGAAGGCGGTGGCTATTCTATTGCCATATATTGAAGCAGAGAAGAAAGCCAAAGCCCCCAAACCCCCAAAGGGGGCTGATCGTACCCAGCACTGGCAGACTGCTGACCCGATCACTTATGGTCATTTAAAAGATTTTGCAAAGAAAATGAGGCATGAACAACCTACTCAAGCAGAAGAAATCCTGTGGGATAAATTAAAAGGAAAACAACTGGAGGGATATAAATTCAGAAGACAACATATTATAGGTGCTTACATAGCTGATTTCGTATGTCTTAAACATCATTTAATCATTGAGGTAGATGGACTCATTCATCAGTTACCTGAGAATAAAGCTAACGATGAGGAAAGAACTAGTTGGCTAGAAGAACAAGGATTCCAAGTAATCCGCTTTACCAACGCTGAAGTAATATCCCAGCTAGATATTGTCCTTAAAAAAATCCTAGAAGCACTCACCACTCCCCCTTTGGGGGCTGGGGGGCTTGAAGCCAGCGGTTCCGGTAAGGGCAAAATCCTAATGGCGACCGTAAAAGGTGATGTACACGATATAGGTAAGAATATAGTAGGTGTGGTTTTAGCCTGTAATAATTACGAAATCATCGATTTAGGTGTAATGGTTCCTTTAAATAAAATATTGGAAGAAGCCCAAAAGCATCAAGTGGATATCATCGGCTTGAGCGGATTGATTACTCCTTCATTGGATGAGATGATTTATGTGGTAGAAGAAATGGAAAAAAGAGGACTCAAAACCCCAGTGATGATTGGTGGGGCTACAACTTCACGAATTCATACTGCCGTCAAAATCAAGCCTAATTATAGTGGCCCAGTAATTCATGTGAATGATGCTTCCCGCTCCGTAACAGTGGCAGGAAAACTTTTAGGTAAGGATAAAGAAGAGTTCTATAAAGAAATCGAAAAAGAATATACGGAAGCCAAATCAGGGCATGGCAGAAGAGGGGAAGCTAAAAATTATGTAAGCATTGAAGAGGCAAGAGCCAATAAATACCAGATTGATTGGGAAAATTACTCACCACATGCTCCTAAAAAAATCGGAAGTGAGGTATTGCTCAATTATGATTTAAAAGAAATAGCAGCATACATTGACTGGACTCCATTTTTCCAAACTTGGGAGATGAAAGGGCGCTATCCTAAAATTTTGAATGACCCAGAAAAAGGAGTTGAAGCACAAAAATTATTCAATGATGCACAGGAAATGCTTCAAGAAATCATCGATAAAAAATTGCTTTCCGCCAATGCAATTTTCGGGCTTTATCCTGCGCATACAAAAAATCACGATAGCATAGAAGTTTTTGCTGACACCAATAAAACTCAAAAGCTGACTGAATTCCATACACTTCGGCAACAAAATAAGAAAGGTGATAAAAACCCAAACTATGCTTTTTCTGATTTCTTAGCTCCTGCTGAAGCTAATTATACAGATTATATGGGCTGTTTTGCCGTGACCACAGGAATTGGATTAGATAAGATGACCGAGAAATTTGAAGCAGAGCATGATGACTACAACAGCATTATGGCTAAAGCCTTGGCAGATCGATTAGCAGAAGCATTTGCTGAATTATTGCACAAAAAAGTCAGGACAGAGTATTGGGGTTATGCCGAAAACGAAAGTTTGGATAATGAAGGATTGATTAAAGAACAATATATAGGAGTTAGACCAGCTCCTGGCTATCCTGGTTGCCCTGATCATACAGAGAAAATCACACTATTTGATTTGTTGGATGTAGAAAAGAAAACAGGCATCACTTTGACGGAGAACTTAGCCATGCTGCCAACAGCATCAGTCAGCGGGTTCTATTTCGGACATCCAGAGAGCAGATACTTTGGCCTAGGAAAAATCGGTAAAGATCAGGTAGAAGATATAGCTAAACGCAAAAATCAAGAATTTAAAGATATAGAAAGGTGGTTGAGACCGAATTTGAATTATTAAATTAGGTTGGCATGTTGACAGGTTTACATGTTGGCAAGTTATGGGTTAATCTAATAATGTTATATTTCAAAAAATCATATAAAAAATTTATAAAACCAAAATATTTTTAAAATGGCAACAATTAAAAGATTCGAAGATTTAGAAGTTTGGAAAGATGCTAGAGATTTTACAAAAGTGATTTACCAAATAACTGCAAATGAAGAATTAAAAAGGGACTTTGCATTTAAAGACCAGATCAGAAGAGCTTCTATCTCTATAATGAACAATATTGCTGAAGGGTTTGGAAGATATAGCAATAAAGAGTTTAGAAGATTTTTAGATATAGCAACTGCATCAAATTTAGAGGTGAAAAGTATGTTGTGTTTAGGATTCGATCTGGAATATATTGCTGAATCAAAAATGGATGCTGTAATAAAGCAAAATGAAAAACTTCACTACCAGCTCTTAGCGCTTATAAAATACCTAAGATCAAAATCGAATTAAAAATCAATACCAGAATAGAATGGCAACTTGACAACCTGCCAACACGACAACCTGCAAACTTGGATCATGAAAGTAACAGAACATATAGCAAACGCAAAAAACACAGTTTTCTCATTTGAGATTTTACCTCCCTTGAAAGGACAGAACATCAAAGCATTATTCGAAAATATTGAGCCCTTAATGGAGTTTAAGCCCCCTTTTATCGATGTCACTTATCACCGTGAAGAGTATGTATATCGGGATAAAGGAAATGGTTTATTGGAAAAACGCACAACTCGAAAAAGGCCAGGTACAGTGGGGATTTGTGCGGCCATCAAAAACCGATTTGACATAGACACTGTGCCTCATATTATCTGCGGAGGCTTTAGCAAAGAAGAAACAGAAAACGCACTGATTGACCTTGATTTCTTAGGTATAGATTCCGTCTTGGTTTTACGCGGAGACCCTATAAAATCAGAAAATAAATTTGTACCTGATCCGAATGGACATGCATATGCTATTGAGCTAATGGAACAAGTGGTGGATATGAATCAGGGAAAATATATAGATGAAGAATTGCAATCTGCCACTCCAACAAATTTTTGCATAGGCGTTGCCGGTTATCCTGAAAAGCATTTTGAAGCGCCTAGCATGAAATCCGATTTGAAAATATTAAAACAAAAAGTGGAAAAAGGAGCTGAATATGTGGTGACTCAAATGTTCTTCGACAATCAGAAATATTTTGACTTTGTGAATTTATGTAGGTCAGAAGGGATTAATGTACCTATCATTCCTGGTTTGAAGCCAATTACTTCCTTAAAGCAAATGACTGCATTACCAAGAACATTCTTCCTTGATTTGCCTGATCCGTTGGTAGATGAGTTAGACAAATGCAAAGATAATGCTTCTGCAAAAGAATTAGGAATTGAGTGGTGCATTCAACAATCAAAAGAATTGATAGAGTTTGGAGCACCTTGCTTGCATTATTATTCCATGGGTAAATCTGATCCAATTTATAGAATTGCCGAAGGGGTATTTTAAAAAAGCACCTTTTCCAAAGTAGTGAACTTTGGAAAAGGTGATTATAAATTAATCTGAACTATCCATTGTTGCCCAATCAATTGCCAATTGCCCTACATGTTCACCTGATTCTCTGCCGGCAATATTATCCACATTATAATGAATCCCACCATATATTCTGGAGATACCCGCTTCAATGTACATATCTCTTAATTCTTGTTTTTTTGGGGGAAATAAATGACCCAAAACAGTTCCCGCAGCAGCAGCAAATGTTGAATGTCCTGAAGTGTAGGATGGAAAATTAGGAATCCCAGTTGCTACTGTAATTTCAGGGTCAAGCTGTGCGGGCCGAGGTAAATAATAGTAATATTTAGCCCACCAGCTAATAATACCGGCATCCATCATTGCCCTATTCATCAATGAATAAGCTCTTGCCGTTTTAACTTCACTCCATTTAGCTTCTACAATAAGATCCTCAGCAATTTGATTCCAATGTCCCGGAGGTGTATAAGTACCTCCTCCATCAGCCCAAAAATCAGATATTCTCCATTGCTCCCTTGTTCTGTTATCACTTATCTCTCTTACATTTCGTAAGTCTTCCTGAAATTCCTCACTATCAATTGAAGGGGGCGCTTCCGGTGCATTTTGAAAAATACTAGTAGAATCATACCATGTTTTCACTAAGCCATAAAATGGCAACATGGGTTGTCTTAATGGTAATTCAATACATTCCCAAGGCGCATCAATTCTGCTTGGAATATTAAAATATGTCAAATGCTCATCATTAGGATCATTAGATTGATTCATGCGATCATTTTTCGAATAGTCAATTACAGCTTCTACTACAACAGTTGAAATACTATTTCCTGCCATGATATCCAAACGCCCTGTTTTTCCTGACCATAAGGTACTGTTGATGTGCTCTTTCATCTTTTCTGCTAAAAAATCTTTTTCTTTTGGAAATAAATAAGCTAGTATTTCGTAAGAAGTCTGAGCAATAACAGCTTGCTCAGATGGGTAAGAGGGCAATTCATTTGCTGGAAACAAGGTATTTATACCAGAAATCCTTTTACCTGGCTCCTCTCTCATAAATTCATATTTATAATGCCAAGTTGCAATCAAAGCATCATGCTGAGCTACGGAAAGTAAAGCATAAGCACGTGCTGCAAAAGGTGGATTTGTAAACGGATGCTGAGGATCAGGAGCCGCACCAATAACAGGTGGTACATTATATTTAGCCACTAAATCTCTAGCGATCTGATTCCATCTCAACACCCCACCCGCTGACCAAAATCTTGCTTTTTCCTCCTGTGCTGAAGTTCTGTTTTGTGTTAAATTAATTAACTCATCCACTTCATTGTTTAGCTCATCATCGGTAAAATCATTTGGATTTTGAATGAATATAGAAGAAAAATAATCTTCATCTAATACAGTTTGCCAGTTCCCTGCATCCGTATCTACATTTTCAGGTTCTAATACGGGAAGTTGTTTTATTTCAGGTAAATCATTCTCACAACCCACCAAAGCAATAAAAATAATTATGCTTATATAGTTATAATAAGTTTTCATGGTAGTCTAGTTTTTGGATAAATATGAAAATCTATAAATAAGAGAAGTGCTGATTCGTGTAGATTTACCTACATTTTCACCTTTTAGTGTTATTCCCATTCCAGTACTTAATCCTAAATTTTGAACAAAAGGAATGTCTCCATAAAGATTAAAACCAGTTCTTAGAAATGAAACAGCATTTGTTGGAAATGGAGTACCCGGACCAATATCAGTACCACTCAATGCATTTTGTTGGCTGAACCAGACATCGGTATATAAAAAACCTAAATTACCTCCACTTCTTATGGTAATGTCATAATAATTAGGCACATCAACTGAAAAGCCTCTATCCAATTCAACATTGGAAGTATACGAATATCCACCCTGAGCCATTATAAAAAAGCTGTTTTCAAAGCGATATTGGGTAATTAGCCTTGCTTCCAACCTTTGGGCTTGATGTCCGATGGAAAGAGGTGCATCCGCTATATAATTTGAGAAAGGAAAGATATAACCTAAACCTCCAATTATACTTAAGCTTCCATTTCCGATCTGATCAGTATTTAATAACCTCCCTTTTAAAAATATGGATAAATCTTGGAAATCTTGTTGTGGGGACCAGAAACCTGCAGTCGGTTTAGCAGTAACATAAGGTAAATTCATCGTCACATTTAAGAAATCTGTGATTCCCCCAGTAATATATAAGTTTAAACTATTCGTTTTAATAGTTCCCAAATTTGGGTTTTGAGTCGGTCTGTCTCCTACGTAATAGGTATCGTAAAACTCATGACTATAGCCTAAAGCTGTAACAATATGCCCTTTTGGTTGCATAAAACCATCCAATAACAATCCTTGCCCTTGTGTTTGAAAACAAAAAGCAAGAATTAGAAGAATAAGTATATATTTCTTCATCTTAATTCTTTTTAAAATTTAACATTGAAAATTAGGCAGGCAAATATTTCTCTTATTACTCCAAAAAGTATATTCAAAAAGGTAAATGCCTAATGCCATATAAATGTCTCACCATTCTTGAATCTCAATTAGATCAAATACGGAATGGTAAGTCTCTATGAATTAAATGAAAAACTGTGGTGGGGGTGTGGTTAGATCCTTTACAGGATTTGGAATAAATTTATTAAACGGCTTTGGGTTTAAACTATCAATATGAAAAGGAGTGTTAAAAGTAAAGTCAAATGGAGTGTTGATGAAAGTGAGGATTAGATGAGTGAAAATAAAACCTACTTTCTTCGTGTTTTCCGAAGTAAAATCGCTGAGTTTTATTTCTTTAATTTGATTTTCAGCAGTATGCTCATTTTGATTTACCTTGAAATGGCGTTTTTCACCGTCAACTTCTTGGGATACTACAAAAGGGGCACCATAACCTAGTCTTAAATATTGAGATGGATTGATTTCCTCAAAATTTATATCATCTGAAACATCTAATTGAGCAGATACTTTGTTTGACAAATTGAATTGATGCTCAGAAATCTTTTGCTCTACCCATATTTCTTCTACTAATTCAAAGCTAATCAATGCCAAAAACCATTGACAGGAGATTAATAGAATTAAAAATATGGAAGCAACTCTTTTCAATAGATACAATTTCATATAAATCTATTGAAAAGAGTTAATATTTCAAAATCTATCAATACAAAGCAGGAAACTGCTCAGGATCAAACTCATGCATCATTTCATAAACTCTATCATAAACATCTTCTACTTGAGGCTTACTGAAATAATCTCCATCCGAAGCGTATGCCGGTCTATGTTCTTTGGCGGTAATGGTAATCGGCTGAGCATCTAAGAATCTATAAGCTTTTTGCTCTTCCAATACTTTCTGCATCATAAAGCCGGTAGCACCACCTGGAACATCCTCATCAGCAAAAACTACTCTATTGGTCTTCTTCACTGATTCAACAATGCGGTGATCAATATCAAATGGCAATAACGTTTGCACATCAATTACTTCACAAGAAATGCCCTGATCTGCTAATTGATTGGCTGCATCCATCACTACTCTACACATAGAACCATAAGTTACTATGGTGACATCATTTCCTTCTCTAATCACTTCCGGCTGACCTAGAGGAACGGTGAATTCACCAACATTTTCAGGCAATGACTCTTTTAATCTATATCCGTTAAGACATTCAATAATCAAAGCAGTATCATCAGAATGCAACATGGTATTATAAAAACCAGCAGCTTGGGTCATATTTCTTGGAACTAAGACATAGATTCCTCGGATAGCATTTAAAATCATACCCATAGGCGATCCAGAATGCCAAACCCCTTCTAATCTGTGTCCTCTAGTACGAATGATTAAAGGTGCTTTTTGCCCACCTTTGGTTCTATATTGAAGGCATGCCAAATCATCAGACATAATCTGAATGGCATATAATAAATAATCTAAATATTGAATTTCAGCAATAGGTCTTAAGCCTCGAAGAGCGGCACCAATACCTTGCCCCATAATGGTACACTCACGAATACCCGTGTCCATTACTCTTAAATCTCCAAATTTATCCTGCAAACCTGCAAAAGCCTGATTTACATCGCCTATTTTCCCTACATCTTCACCAAAAGCAATCACTCTTGGATCACGGGCCAAAGCGGCATCAAAACAAGCTTGTAATACTTCTCTGCCATCTACTTTTTTAGGATCATTGGAATATTTAGCCTTAATTACTTCAACTTTTAAAGCTGACTCATCTGATTCGCTATATAAATGAGAACTGTAGCGATCATGTCCTTCTTCATTTGCAGCTTTTAACCAATTTATTAGCTTTTGCTTAGCATCTCCATCATGTTTGATAACCAATCGTAATGCCCTTTTTCCTGCTTTGATGCTATCTAATCGCAATGGATTCATGGCTGATTTAAGTTCCGAGGCAATATCGGAAATATCACTTTGTCCTGATTCTTCCGCCAAATCATTTAACAATCCTAATGCTTCTTTCTGCTGATCTTTAATTTCTCCAATAAAAGCTTTCCAAGCTGCATCTTTAGCATCTTTTGCAGTCTTTTTAGCTTCATTTTCGATCTCGTCTAATTCCTTTGCTGAAGTGATTTTATTGTCGAGTATATATTTTCTGAATTGGTTTAAGCAATCATATTCGGCTTCCCATTCCAATCTTTCTTGTGATTTATATCGCTCATGAGAACCAGATGTGGAGTGACCTTGTGGCTGCGTCAAATCATAAACATGCACCAAAGATGGAACATGTTCCTCACGGGAAATTTTTGCAGCCGTCTGGTAGGTTTCTACCAAAGCTTCATAATCCCAACCTTCAACTTTTAAAATTTCATAGCCCTTCTTATCTTTTGTTCTTTGGAAACCAGCTAAAGCTTCTGAAATACTACTTTTAGTGGTATGGAATTCCTGAGGAACACTAATTCCATAATGATCATCCCATACTGAAACCAACATAGGGATTTGCAATACACCTGCTGCATTTATAGATTCATAGAACATTCCTTCAGAAGTGGAGGCATTTCCTATGGTTCCGAAAGCAACTTCATTTCCATTAATGGAATATTGCTTGAATTCCTTTTTATTTAACTCTTTATTTTGTCTGAATAATTTAGAAGCAAAGGCCAATCCTACCAATCTTGGCATTTGGGCTGCCGTTGGGGAAACATCTGAGGAACTGTTTTTTCTTTCTGTTAACATTGTATATTTCCCTGCTTCATCCAACATTCTGGTAGCAAAATGACCATTCATTAATCTACCAGCAGAAGCAGGATCAGCTTTTACATCAGTATGAGCATAAAGCTGTGCAAAATATTCTTGTATACCCAACTCACCTATGGCAAACATAAAAGTTTGGTCTCTGTAGTAGCCCGATCGAAAATCTCCATTTTTGAAAGCTTTAGCCATGGCCAATTGAGCCAATTCTTTTCCATCACCGAAAATTCCAAATTTGGCTTTACCCATGAAAACTTCTTTCCTTCCCATCAAACTAGCATGTCTACTCTCCCATCCTAAACGATAATCGTTCAAAACCTCCTCTTTAGATATACTAATTCTTTTCTTCTTATTGCTTTTGGTGGTTGTCATCAGCTTTGTGTTTTATTGAGAAAATACAAGCTCACTTTTCAAGTAAGTTCAACAAAAATAACCAAAATGATGAGGCTTTCAAATCCTAATTTCACAGTTTAGCCTAACAAGCGTTTGGAAAGCATAAGTCAGTTTATATTTTAGGCTTTTATCATTCTGTCAAAATAATATTTCACCAAACATTAACTAACTATAAGGATTCAAAATAAAATATTAATTTGAATTTAAAATTATTAAATAAAGTATCTTAAAAAAGTATTGGCAAAGACTGTAAATTCTATTGTTTGCTTTATATTTGCCCCCATTAGGAAACATTAAAAATATTTTGTTATGATCATTGGGGTACCAAAAGAAATCAAAAATAACGAAAACCGTGTCGCCTTGACACCGGCCGGTACACAAGAGTTGGTCAAAAGAGGCCACCAAGTATTTGTACAATCTACTGCCGGAGAAGGAAGTGGTTTTTTGGATGAAGATTATGTTGAATCAGGTGCTCAAATTTTACCTGACATTCAAAGCACGTATGCGAAAGCAGAAATGATTATGAAGGTAAAAGAGCCTATTGAAGAGGAATATGAATTGATTAAGGAAGATCAATTGGTATTTACCTACTTCCACTTTGCGGCTTATGAAGGCTTGACCAAGGCAATGATCAAAAATAAGTCAATTTGTTTGGCTTATGAAACAGTAGAAAAGCCAGATAGAAGCTTACCCCTTTTAGTACCTATGTCAGAAGTAGCAGGAAGAATGGCTATTCAAGAAGGTGCTAAGTATCTGGAAAAACCATTGAAAGGTAGAGGTATTTTATTAGGTGGCGTACCAGGTGTTCGTCCTGCAAAAGTATTAATCATGGGTGGTGGAGTAGTTGGTACTAATGCAGCGAAAATGGCTGCAGGAATGGGTGCTGATGTTACCATTATGGATGTGAACTTACAGCGTTTACGTTATTTGGATGATGTTTTGCCAGCTAACGTCAATACTTTCATGTCTAATGAATACAATATTCGTGAGATGATTCAACATTGTGATTTGATAATAGGTGCGGTATTAATCCCAGGTGGAAAAGCCCCACATTTGATCACTCGTGATATGTTAAAAGAAATGAGACCTGGAACTGTTTTGGTTGATGTTGCAGTAGATCAAGGTGGATGTATTGAAACTTGTAAGCCAACTACACATGAAGACCCAACTTATATAATTGATGATGTAGTACATTACTGCGTAGCTAATATGCCAGGTGCAGTACCTTATACTTCTACTTTAGCATTGACTAACGCTACACTTCCCTATGCTATTCAATTAGCTAATAAAGGATGGGTAAAGGCTTGTCAAGATAATAGAGATTTAGCATTAGGATTGAATATCATCAAAGGCGATGTGGTTTATGATGCAGTAGCAGAAGCTTATGGTCTAGCGCATGTTCCTTTTGAGAAATACTTAGGAAATGTTTGGGGTAAGATTTAAGATTTTATGGTTTACCCTTTAAAATTCAAAACTCCAATCATTCATTTGATTGGAGTTTTTTTTATGATAGAATTATTTGAGCAGGTTTTCAGCTACTCTGATTTGAAGTTATAAGAAGCGGTTAAAAGTACTATCCTTGTTTCCCACTTTCTGCTAAAGCTTTGTTCAAATCCAGGCCCGTTATTCTCCCCCCTAAAATTTCTAATATCAAAAATATCTCTAAAGCTTGCACTAATATTCAATTGCTTATCTAAAAAGTATCTTTGTAAACTTGCATCCAAATAATATCGAGCCAAATCCCTTCCCTGAGCTTCTATTTCAGGAGCCATATAATTTCCTGTGAACTGCATGTTGATATCAAATGGTAAATTTATATCAGTAGTGGCTTTCGCATACCAAGATAATCCGCGATTAGGTTCTTCTGCTCCTATATTAGTTCCATCAATTATAGATTGGAAAACAGAATAACTTGCATTCAATGTCCACCAATCTGTTATTTCTGTCGTATTGATAAATTCCATACCATAAAAATCACCTGTATTCAAATTACGAGGGTCTCTGTAAGAAATCCCATCCTCAACGGTTACAATCCAATCCACTTGATTATTAATTCTTCTATAAAATGCGTTTGAAGCCAAAGTAAAGCCACCTTTTTCAATCATATGACCCAATTCAAATGAATTTATATATTCCGGCTGTAAATTTGGATCTCCCACTCTTACGTTTAATGAGTCCGTAAAATCAGGGAAAGGATTTAATCTCCAAGCATTTGGTCGGTCAATTCTTCTTGAATAGGTTGCTTTAATTAAATTATTATCATTTAAGGTATAAGCCATTTGTACACTTGGAAAAAAATTCAAATAATCTTGATTATTCACTCTTTCATCTTCTGTGACTAAGCCTGATTCAATATTCGATAATTCACTGTCAACAAAAGTTTGTTCCGCTCTTAAACCAATAGCATAATTAAATCTGGGGAGACTGTCTGAATAAATTGCATATACTGCATGAATTTGATCTTGATAGAGAAAGCTATTGGTTAAACTATCATAGGGATTTAATTCTTGTGATTGAGGGTCGATCAAACCATATAGATAATCATTATCAAACTTTCTGAAAATTGATTTATATCCTGTTTCAAATAGCCCATTTGCAATTGGCATTGCATAATCCACTTGAATTACTGAAGTATTTCTTTCTTCCACTATATCTCCTCCCTCTGTTCTGTTAGGATTACCTTCCGCGGTAATTTGATTGTTGTAAATATCAATATTTTGTGTCTCATTTTGGTTCCTAACAGATGTACTTACGGACGCTTTTAAGGATTGATCAGGGTCATCAAATGATCTTTCATAAATTAATGCATTATCATAAGTATAATTTTCTTCATTTTCTATATTATCTCTTAAATAGGCAGTTTCTACTTCATTCGTATTAAGATTAGTGAGAGATGCTAAGTTTGTACCTAAATCTTCTTCCGTTTCAGTATTAAATACTCCTTCAATTTTCAATTTATTATCTCCCCACAAATATTCTCCACCATAATTGATAGTATGCTCGGAATCATTCCGTTCTCCAGTTGACTCCTGACGAAGACTATCTCTTACCCCATCAAAATTTGTAGTTCTAGTAGTTTGATTACTACTAACACCTGGCCAACTTCTATAACTATAGCCACCATAAATCCCATAATTTGCGGTTCTTCTGGATAAATTGACATTTGCATTGGTTCGCATTCTTGTACCCATGGTCATTTCCGCCCTGATATTACTACCTAACTCCTCTCCTCTTTTCAATACAATATTAATCACTCCTCCATCTGCAGAAGCATCATATTTGGCATTTGGGTTATTAATTATTTCCACCTTCTCTATTGCACTTGCAGGTATTTGTTCTAAATCAGTGGCTAAGGCAGAGTTTCTACCATCAATAAGCACATTTGTGCTCCCACTACCCCTTAAGGATACACCTCCATCATCTGAAACATTTACAGAGGGCGTATTTCTCAAAATATCTAATAGTGTCCCTCCCACATTTGATATATTTTGGTCGGGCTTAATTTCCATACCTTCCATAGTGGCCATTACAGGTCGTTTTCGTTCGTTACCTTTTACCACTACTTCATCCATTACTTCTTCTTCAACTGAAAGTTCAATTTCACCCACATCCAAACCTTCATTTGAAACTGTAATATCTTCTTCATAATCTTGATAACCCACAAAAGAAACTACCATTCTATATTCTCCTGCTTCGATAGGGATATTAAAACTTCCATCCTCCTCCGTAGTAGCTCCAGTAGCGGGCGATTCTGAATCTTCTTGATAAAAAGCCACCTGAGCATAAGGAATTGCTTTTCCTGAATCAGGGTCAGAAACAACGCCTTCCACTATTATATTTTGACTAAAAATTGGATGTATTATAAATGTTGAAAAGATAAATATGTAGATGTATTTCATTAGATTATTCTATGTCGATACATATATAAAAACTGAATAGATTTATAAAAGTTTAAATTCTTTGGTATTTTCTTAAATTCTTAATGTATATCAAGTTATACTAAAATTAAATAAACACTGCTTTTAACTCATTCATTTTAAACGTTTTGTCATTTTCATAGTTATTGTTCAAACTATAAAAATGAATAAGCTGACTTCAACCTTCTGGGGAAACCTATATCATCGCCTTCTTTCAGAAAAAATGAAAGAAAGAAGCGAAAAAATCATCATTATCATAGCTATCACTGGATTTTTTATTCATTTAAGCTTAATCATATTAAATAAAATCGGATTGTTTGAATCAACTTATTCAAGCAGTCTTTTGGACAACCCAATAGCTTCTATTTATACTCCTTTTTCATTTATCTTAGTTTATGAGGTTTATTTATTGGTTTATTTCCTTCCCAAATCCATTACCATTTATATTGGAAAGCAATATGAAATCATTCTTTTAGTGTTAATTCGAAGATTGTTTAAAGATTTATCTCAATTAGATTTAGAAAGTAGTTGGTTCAGCAGTAAAGATGATTTGCAGTTTACCTATGACATAGGGGCTTCGCTTATAATATTCGCATTAATATTTGTCTTCTATTACCTCAATGGAAAAAGAGCTTCTGCACAAAAAGGAGAAATTCCTCAAAGAGAACAAACTCAGAGATTTATTGAAACTAAGAAAAGATTTGCTGTATTATTAATCCCTGTTTTGTTTGGATTGGCTATTTATAGCTTTGGAGATTATTTTTATCAAGTGTTTTTTACCGCCTCCCACAGTGTGGATTCAATTAAAGACACCAATAATATTTTCTTTGATGAGTTTTTTACGATTTTAATCTTGAGTGATGTGCTATTATTGTTGATTTCCTACACACATACTTCCAGTTTCAGGTCGGTCATAAGAAATTCAGGCTTTATAATTTCAACTATTTTAATCAAAATCTCCTTCAGCACAGATGGTATATTGAATGATGTACTGGTAGTTTCAGCTATTACATTTGGCGTCTTAATTCTGTGGATTCATAACTTTTATGAAAGAATTGAGCTTCCTGATGAAACTTAATAGCTTATAACTCAGCCACACACTTCAGCTCAATCGCAATGGGTGTGGGCAGAGCGTTTACTTCCACCGTAGTTCTACAAGGCTGAATATCTTTAAAGTATTCAGCATAAACTTTATTGAATGTGGAAAAATCGTCTTTCATATTGGTCAAAAACACTTGCACATCCACCAATTTATCCCAGCTACTTCCGCAATCTTCTAATATCATCCTTACATTATCAAAAACAGCTTCACATTGGATTTTAATATCATAGGAGATGATCTCTCCATGTTGATTCAGTTCTACACCAGGAATACTATTCCTATCCTTTTTGCGGGGGCCAACTCCTGATAAAAATAGCAGATTACCCACTTTTCTAGCATGAGGATATAATCCCACTGGCAAGGGTGCTCGATCTGAATTTCTAATATTATCTTCCATTAAACTACAGTTTTTGGTAATTGATTTTTCACTCTTTTTGCCTGATTAATATGCCTTTTGGTATGACGCATCATAATATACAATTGCTCTCCCACATTGAATTTCAATAACTTACTTAGCGGACTATAGGTATGTACATGCTGATGGTCATAAGCACAAGCCTTGCGGGCAATACTAATAATTTCTTCTTGCAATTTTAAAAAATCTTCAACAGTTTCTCTTCCATTTGCTACCTTATTTCCATTCGTTGGCTTGAAAATTTTCGGAGCTGGGACTTTCCATTTGTATTTTGGATCTACGGCATAGAGAAATAATTTGCCTGTAATGGAAAAGCTGATGGGATATTCAATGGTTTTAACTTCTGCTTTTTGCAATCGTTTTTCAATGTCTTTTATGTAAATGGTATTCGCTATGATGATATGTTTCAGGCATTCTGCAATAGACCATTCATCCGGAGCAGGTTTCCAAACTAAATCCTCTTTGCTCAAATTTTGAAACTCACTTAGGGTAGTTTCTTCAATCTCTTTTAAATCTTGAATTACATCTTTTAACCAAATCATATTTTGTAATCGAAAACGGGAGTGAAAGGTTGGGGGAAATGAATTAATTCAAAATATCAACTTTATAAGAAAAAGTCCTTTTAATCAATTTGATTTTTATTAAACCATTCCTCTACTATTCTTTTGGTTTCTGTATTAGAATAGACTTCTTCAGATTCAATGGATTGAATACCTTCTTCAACAGCTTTCTTTTGGTCACTAGATAAATTAAATATTTCCGGAATATTTTGAAATATCGACTTCATATTTGATTTACGTTTCATTTTACTTCTCTGTAGAGATTCAAAATTTGATTTTACATTAAAACTAAATTTATCAATAGCATCTCTTAAATGCTTAATTAACTATTTTCAGCAAGATCCCCTATTTCCTCTGCTTGATATTTTCTCAGAAAATCAGGGCAAAAATCATATTCATTGGGCCAATAAATACCTCTTCCATTCTCATAAAGCTTAACTTTTTGAAAATATTCTGGATCTGACAGCGGTTTACTCAATTTATCTTCGCCTATAAATGGAGTGAAATCAATAGTTTTCTCAGTATTATCACTGAAACTAAAATGAATTTTTTGGCTGTCCACCACCTTAAATTTTGTTATGTTAATCATAGCTATCCAATTTTAATCTAAAGGTTCTATTTTATCCAAAGTCTCCTGATTTCTAGCTTTTATCCAATTTTCATATAACTCATCCCTGTGTTCTATTGCCCATTCAATTGCTAAAGACTTGGCTCTTTTTGGTAATTTACCTTCCAATATTTCCAACGTTTTTATGTCAATTAAAGCTTCCTCTTCTTGATAAATTACATGAAAATGAGGTGGGTTATGATCATTGTAGAACATTCGAATAATGATTCCATAAAATCTGCTTATTTCTGGCATATTTTAATTATTTAAAACTAATCTACACATATGCGAACAACATTTTAATTTACATTAAAGTTGTTTGATTTAGAAATAAATTTGTCAAATTCCCTTGATAAACTCATCAATTTGATCCGAATACCATCCCCCGAACCCATTGTCTGGCTCATGTTGAAAACCCATTAAATGTCCGTCATCATAAATCTTTACGGTCGGTTTAATTTGAAATTGGTTTTTATTAGAATTGATATCATCTACAGTAGTCAATTCATCTTCTGATCCAGTAAATAATAAAATAGGGACATCAATTGACTGCCATTTTTCAATATGTTTTGTGGATTTAACCGGACAATAAGTTTCCTTTCCTTTTTGCGTTTTTAATCTCTCTATGTGTTTATTCGGATCAAAAACAAATGCATCATAAATCAGAAAATCTATTTTATTTTTAATGTTTTCAAATGCATAAGTAGTTACCATAGTGCCCATTGATGAACCCCAAATACCAACACTTTGATTCTTATATTTCTCTTTAGTGAAATTTACTACTGCCTCTAAATCAATAGAAAACTCAGTATGAAATAAATTATCTGGCTCTATTTCAAAATCAGAACTTTTACCAAAACCTCTATAATCGAAAGTCACCACGGTATAGCCTAAATTGGCCAAAACAGAAGCATGATAAACGAAATATGACATATTTCCAGCATCAGGATATGCCAATACCAGAACCTCATCTTTCTCATTATCAGGATTAGGTGTATAAATCCAAGTATTCAAATCATATCCGTCTTCTGTGGTCACCGTTAATTCTTCATATTCCCAGCCAATGGAATCGGGAGTTAGATCATAAACTCTGTCAGGGTCTATGGCCAATATGTTTAAGGGGAGGAATAGTAAAAGTAAAGTGATTTTCATGGGATATTTGCTTTAGAGTGGAAAATATAAATCTTTTGATTAAAATTTCATCAATCTAAAAATATAATAGGTATTTTCAATAATTTACAAAACCATTAAACTTAATAATTAATGCCCGAAATCATCGACCTAAGCCAAGAAATTTATGCGGGAATGCCGGTTTTCAAAGACCTTCCTTCCGTTAAAATGGAAATCCATAAATCGCATGAAGAATGGGCTGGCATTAAAAATCCGGCAAAAAGAACTCCAGCCGTACACAAATTAGAATTGGGAGAACATACTGGAACGCATGTGGATGCCATCAATCATATGGCTATTCAATATGAAGGGAAATCCATTGATAAAATGCCTTTATCCCTATTCTATACCGAAGGAATTTGCTTAGACTTCTCCCATAAAAAGCTGAAGGAATTAATTGAGCCTTTTGAAATCCAAGATGCTTGCCAAAAAGCCAATGTGGAAATTAAAAAAGGTGATACTGTACTTCTTTTTACTGATCACTACCGAAAACATTTCAATTCAGAAAACTGGGGAAACGGACCTGGTATTTCGATTGAATCCGCTAGGTGGCTAGGAGAAAAAGGGATTTCTGCTTTTGGTGTGGAAACCATGTCTCCGGGTGTGCCCAAAGTTTCCAATAGAGAAGTCCATGAAATTTGTGGCGAACTAGGCTTCACCCATTATGAAAATATGATCAATTTACATCAACTAATGGGAAGAGGAAGATTTCGATTTATCGCATTTCCTTTAAAAATCAGAGGTGGCACAGGTTCTCCAGTTAGGGCTGTGGCTGTTTTTGAATGATAACCTAATAACAATCTCAATCAATACATTTCTAAATATAAACATTACTCTTGTCTTAAGGGAATATTTCATTACTTTGGTAGATTAAAAACTATATTTAAAGTAAACATCAACTCATGAGAAAAATAATCTTTATAATTTCACTTGGACTACTATTATCCAATTGTACATCTGACAACAAAAATGACAAAGAGCAAAAAGTTGAATTTAATGAAGAATTAGCCAATGAATTATTAGAGCTGAAAGAAATTGATCAACTAGCGGCAAACACTAAACCTAAGCAATATGGACATTTGAATAATAACGAATGGCAATCAGTTAAGGATAGCATTTTTAGAAAAAATAAAATCAGAGCAGAAGAAATTTTAAATCAATACGGTTACCCAGGATATGACTTAGTTGGAGAAAAAGGTTCATTCAGCTTTTGGCTAATAGTGCAACATTGTGATTTTGATACTGAGTTTCAGAAAAAGGTGCTGATAGAACTAGAAAAACAAGTTCAAAAAGAAAATGCAAATTCCAGAAATTTTGGCTTGCTAACTGATAGAGTAAAAATTAATACGGGACAAAAACAGATTTACGGCACTCAAGTAACCTACATTTCAGAAAAATGTCAAGCAATACCGAGGCCATTGGAAGATAGTGTAAATGTAAATAAAAGAAGAGCTGAAATTGGATTAGAACCTATTGAAGAGTACTTAAATATGATGTCCCAAATGCATTTTGAAATGAATAAAGAAAATATGATCAGTAGAGGGGTGAAAGAACCTTATGTTTATGAAACACAATAAGAATTAATTCTTCCGTATTTTAATTCAACAATTAAAGCAAAAAGCGATGATCTCTAAATCATCGCTTTTCCAATTATTTAAGTATTCATGATATCTTCAATCTCGTCTATTTCAATAGGGATATTGCCCATCAAGTCATGGTGACCATCTTTTGTGATGACAACATCATTTTCCAAACGAATGCCCAAGCCTTCATTTTGAATATAAATCCCAGGCTCGATGGTGAATACCATATTCGGCTCAAATTTTCGGTATATATTGCCCACATCATGTACATCCAAGCCTATGTGGTGGGAAGTTCCGTGCATGAAATACTTTTTATAAGCCGGATTACTAGGGTCTTGATTTTTGATGTCCGTTTTGTCCAGTAAGCCCAAGCCTAACAACTCGCTTTCCATCAATTTCCCAACTTCTTTATGATATTCAGGGATTCTATTGCCTGGTGTTAAGATTTTATAACACTCTTTCATCACTCTTAATACAGCATTATAAACATCTTTCTGCCTTTGAGTAAACCTTCCGTTTACAGGTATTGCGCGGGTCATATCGGCATTATAATTTCCATATTCTGCACCAACATCCATCAGCAATAATTCTCCGTCTTTACAAACATCCTTGTTCTCAATATAATGCAATACACAAGCATTTGCCCCTGAGGCTACAATTGGTGTATAGGCAAATCCTTTAGATCCTTGCCTTACAAATTCGTGTAAAATCTCAGCTTCTACTTCATATTCTTTAACACCAGGCTTCACAAATTTCAGACTTCTTCTAAAAGCATCTTCTGTGATTTTACAAGCTCTTTCCATTTGGCTAATTTCCAAAGGATCTTTAATGGCTCTTAAATCATATAAAATTGGGGCTGCCTTTCTGTACTGATGGGCTGGATATCTTTTTTGCAACCATTTGATAAAACGCATATCACGAGTTTCAACAGGAGATGCATTTCTTATATGTTCATTGGTGTTAATAAAAACTTGTTCAGCCTCAGCCATCAAGGTATTGAAAACCGTTTCAAATTGTGACAACCACATAACAGTCGGAATTCCCGAAGCTGCAGTAGCTTCTTCTTTAGTATATTTATGGCCTTCCCAAACGGCTATATGCTCATTGGTTTCGGTTACAAATAAAATCTCCCTCCAGCCATCATTGTCAAAATCTGGAAACAAAACTAAAATACTTTCTTCCTGATCAATGCCCGTCAAGTAGAATAAATCACTGTTTTGCCAGAAAGTCATAGTACCATCTGCATTCAAAGGCATAACATCATTAGAATTGAAAACTGCCAAAGAACGAGCTGGCATTTGCTTCATGAAATTTTTGCGGTTCTTTATATAAAGGGATGAATCTAAAGTTTTGTATCTCATAAAAATTACTATTTATTTCAAATTAATCATTTAAGCTTCGTAAATTTCAAATTTACATTTTATTATCTCATTCGACATGTTAAAACAGGCTTTTTTCAAGACAATCTTCCTCTTAATCCCTTTTTATCTGCTTTCGATTGCAGTTTTTGCACAACAGAAGTACTGGCTGGAATTTAATATTGCAGATTTCAGTACAAAAAGCAGCCAAATAGAAAGTTTAAAAGACAGTCTAAAAAAACAATATCCTGAAGCTTTAAAATTTCATTATCAATCTAAATGGAATCCTGTGGTCAGCATTTTCACAATAGAAGAAATTGCAAATACTTTAAAAAATCATGAATTAGTTAAAAGTATTCACCCGCAAAAACAACTTCAACCATTGTCGTTTGAGGTCCTGACGACTACAGAGTATTCTTATGCATTGGAGCAAATTAGGGCAGATTTTATAACCGATAGTATGAAATTAAGTGGAAAAGGTGTGAAAATTGGTGTCATAGATGGTGGATTTATGGATGCCGACAAAGAACCTTCACTAAAACATCTTATTGAAAATGAGCAAATAAAATTCTTTAAGGATTATCTATTACAAGGAAATGATGATCCATTTTATGGCAAAAGAATATCGGGTGATGAACATGGAACAGAAGTATTAAAAATGATAGCTGGCTCCGACAATGGGACTTCTATTAAATATGGTATGGCTGAAAACGCAAATTTATATTTAGCAAGAACTGACCATGGCATCAGAGAAAGAAGGCTGGAAGAAGATTATTGGGTTGAAGCTATAGAATCTTTTTATGAAATGGGTATTCGTTTAGTCAATTCTTCTTTGGGCTATACTGATGGATTTGATAAAAAAAAGGAAAACCACAGCAAAAAAGAAGTGGACGGAAAAAGCAGTATGATCACTAAAACTGCTCAAATGGCTGCCGAAAAAGGAATGCTAATAGTCAGTGCTGCTGGAAATGACGGTCATAATAAATGGGAGATTTTATCCTTGCCTTCAGATGCTAAAGATATTCTGACGGTAGGAGCCGTAAGATTTGATGATTGGTCCAAAATATACTACTCTTCCATTGGACCTGATAAATTAGATTATGTAAAACCAGATGTAGTTTGCTTTGCCGCAAATGGAACCTCATTTTCTGCTCCTGTCATAACGGGTTTAGCGGCATGCATTTGGGAATATGACAGCACATTAAGCAATCTTGAAGTAATCAACATCATAAAATCAGGAAGTCATTTAGCTGAAAGTCCTAATAATTATGTCGGTTATGGTGTTCCAAATAGCAAGAAAGTCATTGAACTATTAAACCAAGAAATGCCATCCTCAAACTTAAAATCCATTTCTTCAGATCAGGACTATATCGAAATTGAAATCCCAGATGGAATTGAGGTAGTAGTGGTTTTTCATAAAAAAGATTCGAAAAATGTACTAGAGCAGCAAAGCTATAAGGTAGAAGAAGAGCAGACAAAATTAAGAGTTGACAGAGCAGTTAATGCAAAGTTTTCTACTATCGCTGCTCAAGACAAGCTGTTTTTTGAAGTAGAATGGCAATAAAAAAGCCTATCTGAAACAACAGATAGGCTATTGTGACCTTGCCAGGATTCAAACCTGGAACCTCCTGAGCCGTAATCAGGTGCTCTATTCAGTTGAGCTACAAAGCCATTTTAATTTTTTCATATTGTTTATTATACCTAAAACAATATGAAATCATTCACTGCGTTTGTAAATGAGTGTGCAAAGGTAAATAATTATTTCTTATAAGAAAAATGAATTATTTATTTATCCTCTGTATAAAACACTATCTTTGTCCTCCTAAATTAAATACAAAATAACTCAAATGAAAAAACTTTTCGTAGCATTTATATTATTGACCACCACAATAAGCATTCAGGCTCAGAATTTAGAAGAAAAAAATACATTCGGTCCGAGACCAGATTTAAAAGGTGACTTAACACTATCCTTTGGCTTAAATATGCTAATGAATAATGATGTTGATGCGCTCGATCTGAGAACATTAGGAAACAATTCATTTAAAGTAGGTTATTCATATCCTGTACAAATTGGAAATTCCAATTTCAGTTTTAATGGTGGGTTTAATTTTTCTTTTGACAAGTACGCATTTTCAAACGACTCTAGTTTAACTTTAAATTATGGTTCAAATCCTAATACTGAAGGCCAAGTCATTATTATCGACTCTGTAGGAGCCAATATTATTGGAAATGGTTTTGTTGAAAAATCAAAATTTGAAAGCAATTACATTAATATTCCATTAGAATTCAGATATTATTTTAACAAAGATAAAATTGATAATGGAGGATTTTTCTTGGCTGCAGGTGGTAGTATTGGATATTTAATTTCTGGCAAAACCAAAATTAAATATGTTGAAAATGAAGAAACTAAAAAAATTAAACGTAAAGAAAACTTTGAATTAAATCAATTTAGGTATGGAGCTCACTTTAGAGTGGGTGTATCGGGTTTTGGTGCTTATTTTGAATATGATTTCTCTGAATTATTTAACCCTGGAAGAGGGCCTCTTAATGAAAATGATGAGTTTACACGAACTACACCATTTAGATTTGGCTTGAGCATTAACCTTTTCTAATAAATTGAATCTATACAAAAAAGCCGCTTGAAGATCTTCAAGCGGCTTTTTTGTGACCAGCTGTTTATTTTATGTCAAGAATCTTTAATCTACTTTTACATCCCTTTAAACTCTGGCTTTCTTTTTTCCAAAAAAGCTTGCTTTCCTTCTTTGTAATCTTCTGAAGTTCCAGCAATTTGTTGAGAATATTTTTCATATTCTAACATTTCATCTAAAGAAGAAGTAGCCGCTTTGTTCAGCATTTTCTTAATCATGCCAATGGATTTAGTAGGAGCTTTAGCGAAATAATCTGTAAAAGATTTTACAGTTGCGTCTAACTCATCATCCTTCACTACTTTATTTACAATTCCTAACTCATAGGCTTCTTGAGCTGTGATTTTAGTACCCATAGTACATAATTCAAATGCCTTTTGATAACCTACCAAATTAGGAAGAAAGAAAGAAGAACCTGAATCCGGTACCAAACCTATATTGATAAAAACTTCAATCATTTTAGATGATTCACAAGCAATAATCATGTCAGCAGCCAATGCTAAAGAACAGCCTGCTCCTGCCGCTACTCCGTTCAATCGAGCAATGATCGGTTTAGGTAAATTGCGCATTGTCCTGATGATGGGATTATATCTTTTCTCCAATGAGTTATAAAACATCTTATCATCCTCATCACGAGCAGATTTCAAATCCTGACCAGATGAAAAAGCTTTGCCCTCTCCTGTTATCACTACAACTCTAACTTCAGGATCCTTTCCAGCTGATTTCAGAGCATCCTGAAATTCATAGCTGATTCCATCATTAAAAGCATTATAAAAATCAGGACGATTAAAAGTAATGGTACAAACACCATCTTGAAGTTCGTATTTTAAAAACTCGTACATTATTTATTTCTCTTTAAATGAAAATCAAAATTGTGAGGAAATTTACAAAAAACCCAATTAGGAAACCAACCCACACTTGTTTACTATCATGAACTGACAATCTCAATCGAGCGCTCCCCACCAATCCACAAAACAAAAAGCACATAGCCACAGCATAATAAAAATTTGAGGGCTCGGACTTTATCAATATCGCCAAATAAATTCCTGTCGCACCTGCGATGGCAATGGCATGGGCACTTATTTTCCACCAAATAGTGATTATAGTTAAAATTATAATGCTGATAGTTACGGACAATAAAATCACTGTCACCAAATTTGGAAAGCGAAACTTCTCCCAAAAAAGGTAAGTGGTAGCCCCATAAAAGATAGCATTAAATAAAAATGGAAAGACACGCTCTTTTCTGTCTTCCATATTGAGGTTAGTGATATTCCGGGTGAATTTCAAAAGTAATATCCCCATCAGTGGAATGAGAAATGTGGTCATAAAAACCATGGACATAAAACGCCATGTCAAATCGCCAGACATATTTAAAGCATAAGGAAGAAAAAATAAAATCCCTAGAAATATGTAGCTTGGAATAAGCAAGGGTTGAAAAACTATTGATATAAAATGCGCCCAAAATTTACTCACTATAACTCTTTTCTTAATCGTGCAACAGGAATATTCAACTGCTCTCTATATTTAGCAACAGTTCTTCGGGCAATTTGATAGCCTTTTTCCTTTAATAATTTTTCTAATTTGTCGTCTGATAATGGCTTACTTTTATCTTCCTTATCAATAAACTCCTTTAAGGTATTTTTCACTTCTCTGGAACTTACATCCTCTCCGGAATCCGTTGCAATTCCTTCTGAAAAGAAGAATTTCAAAGGATAAATACCAAACTCAGTCTGCACGGATTTACTATTAGCCACCCGGGAAACGGTGGAAATATCCATATCTATTTTTTCGGCTATATCCTTCAAAATCATTGGGCGTAATTTACTTTCATCACCCTCCCTGAAAAACTCATATTGATATTCTAAAATAGCCTGCATGGTATTCAATAGCGTAAATTGACGTTGCTTAATGGCATCTATAAACCATTTGGCAGCATCCAATTTCTGCTTTACAAATCCTACCGTCTCTTTTAATTTCTTATCTTTTTTATCACCTTTATCGTAGGCTTTCAGCATTTCAGAATAAGAAGGGCTAACCCTTAAATCAGGTGCATTTCTTGAATTTAAGGTGATTACTTGCTCTCCATTTTGATTGGTCAAAATAAAATCAGGCATTAAAAACTGTGTTCTTACTGCTCCGGAGCCTGAACCTCCTGGTTTTGGATTTAATCTTTTGATAGTATCGATTGCATCCTTAAATAATGATTCATTCTCAATATTGAGCTTCTTCACTATTTTTTCATAATGCTTTTTAGAAAACTCCTCAAAACACTCAGCTATGATTCGATAAGCCAACTCTACTGCATCAGATTGGTCAATTTTTCTCTCTAATTGTAATAAAAGGCATTCCTCTAAATTCCGGGCTGCAATTCCAGCAGGATCAAAATCCTGAATCTTAACCAAAACACTTTCTACTTCATCTTCATCAGTATTTACATTTTGAGAGAATGCCAAATCGTTCACGATAGCATTGATTTCTCTACGGATATAACCATCACTTTCAATGCTCCCAATTAATTGCTTTCCGATTTTATATTGATGTTCATCTAATCCAAGAAAACCTAATTGAGTCATTAATTGATCATTCAAAGTGGTGCCCATGGCAATCGGCATCTCTTTTTCCTCTTCTTGTCCATTGCCATCGCCTTGCATTTTGTAACCGGCATCGTCATCATGCAAGTAATCTTCTATATCAAAATCATCGGTAGCTTCTTCTTCGTAATCCTCCTCATAATTATCTTCCTCTGGCTCTTCTTTCCCTTCTTCCAAAGCAGGATTTATTTCCAATTCTTCCTCAATTCTTGTATCCAACTCGGCAGTAGGCACTTGTAACAGTTTTATAAACTGAATTTGCTGAGGGGACAACCTTTGTCCTAAGGATTGTGAGAGTACTAATTTTTGCATAAATCTATTTCACTAAAAATTGTGCCAATGTTCTTACTTCAAATTTATTTTAAATTCTCGAATTAAGCATTAAAAATTTAATTATATGCACATTATATCTTTGATAAAAAGCCAATAATATCGAATTTTGGCGAATTAAAATTTAAAAATATAAACGCAATAATTTTATGACTGTTCCGGCAAGAATTAAGATCAACAAACTAGTAACTAGTGAAGCTACTGAACAACAGGCAAATGTAAAAGGTTGGGTGAGAACGAAAAGAGGTGGGAAACCTGTTTATTTTATTGCGCTTAACGATGGATCCACTATCAACAACATTCAAATTGTAGCTGATCCTGAAATAATTTCAGAAAATATAATAAAAGATATTACCACCGGTGCTGCCATTAGTGTGGTCGGAAAAGTGGTGGCTTCTCAAGGAGCAGGTCAATCTGTTGAAATATTAGCTGAAACCATTGAGGTTTTAGGGAAAGCTGATCCTGAAAAATATCCACTACAGCCCAAAAAGCATTCTATGGAATTTATGAGGGAAAAAGCTCACCTCCGAATGCGAAGTAGCACTTTTAGTGCAGTTTTTAGAATTCGTCATTCCTTGGCTTTTGCCATCCATAAATTCTTCCATGAAAAAGGATTTTATAATTTACATACGCCAATTATAACTGCAAATGATGCAGAAGGCGCTGGGGAAACTTTCCATGTCACCAATTTCGATTTGGATAAAATCCCAATGACAGATGACGGAAACGTAGATTACAAACAAGATTTCTTCGGTAAAGAAACCAATTTAACGGTTTCTGGTCAGTTGGAAGGCGAATTAAGTGCATTAGCTTTAGGCGAAATTTATACTTTCGGCCCAACTTTCAGAGCTGAAAACTCCAATACCACCCGCCATTTAGCTGAATTCTGGATGGTAGAGCCTGAAATGGCATTCTACGATTTGAATGACAACATGAACTTGGCTGAGGAGATGCTGAAGTATGTAGTTAAATATGCATTGGAAAACTGCAAAGAAGATTTGGATTTCCTAGCCAATCGAGCGGATGAAGAGGATAAACAAAAACCTCAGAACGAGCGTCAGGAAATGGGCTTATTGGAAAGATTACAATTCATTTTAGATAACGACTTTGAAAAAGTAAGCTATACTGAAGCAATCGAAATTCTAAGAAACAGCAAGCCTAACAAAAAGAAAAAATTCAACTACATAATCGAAGGATGGGGAGCAGATTTACAATCAGAGCATGAAAGATTCTTGGTTGAAAAGCACTTTAAAAAGCCAGTAATATTATTTGATTATCCGAAAGATATCAAAGCCTTCTACATGCGTCAGAATGATGATGACAAAACCGTGGGAGCCATGGATATTTTATTCCCTGGCATAGGTGAAATAGTAGGCGGTTCTCAAAGAGAAGAAAGACTGGATAAGCTGACCCAAAGGATGAAAGAAATGGATATTCCAGAAGATGAATTGTGGTGGTACTTGGATACACGTAAATTCGGTACTGCCCCACACAGCGGTTTCGGCTTAGGCTTCGAAAGGTTGATGCTGTTTGTGACTGGGATGGGGAATATTAGGGATGTGATTCCGTTTCCTAGGACACCGGATAACGCAGAGTTTTAGGAAGTGATGGATGTGGGGTGATGGGTGATGGATGGAATGATGTAAATGGATAGATAGATTTTGATGGTTATAGGAAATTTTATTATTTCACATAATATTGACAACTTAAAATTATTTCGAAAACCAAAAACCTTACATCATGAGCTTTAAATTTGAAAAATTAAAGATTTGGCAACTATCAATGGATTATGCAGAAGAAATTTATAATCTATCAGAAAATTTCCCAAAAACTGAAATTTATAATTTAACCTCACAAATTCGAAGAGCTGCTGACTCAATTGCCCTAAATATTGCAGAAGGCTCTATATTGCAGTCATTATCTGAAAATAAAAGATTTTTAGGTTATTCAATTCGATCACTAGCTGAAGTAGTAACTTGTCTATATAAGGCTAAAAGACGGAATTATATAAATAAAGAATGTTTTGAAACCAATTATGACCAAGCCTATCTTTTAATGAACATGATGATAAGTTATAGGTCAAAGGTTAAATAAATTTTAAAATAAAGGGTTAAGGAAATGTGATTTAATGGGAGTAAAAAAACCAACAACCTACTCCCTACATCCATCACCCCACACCCATCACCCAACTCACGTCCATGCTCATAACCAACATAAAATCACTATACGGTACAAGAGAGAAAAATCAACTGCTAAGAGGAAAAGAATTAGCCTATTTCCCATCAATAGAAAATGCATTCTTAGAGGTAGAGAATGGTAGAATAGTGGATTTTGGCAAAATGGAAAATGCCAAAACAGAAGGAAAGAAACTATTCGATGCCAAGGGAAAATCAATTTTACCCACTTTTTGTGATTCTCATACGCATATTGTTTTTGCTGGTAGTCGTGAAGATGAATTTGTGCACAAAATAAAAGGTTTAAGCTATGCTGAGATTGCCGCTAAAGGCGGTGGTATCCTGAATTCAGCTAAAAGATTGTCCAGTACATCTGAAGCTGAGCTTTTTGAACAAGCCATGGTTCGGGTCAATGAAGTTATGCAATTGGGAACAGGTGCACTTGAAATTAAAAGTGGTTATGGCTTAAGTTTAGAAGCTGAGCTTAAAATGCTTAGGGTAATCAGAAGAATAAAGGAATCTGTAAATATCCCTGTTAAAGCTACTTTTTTGGGTGCACATGCCTTTCCTGAACCCTATAAAGAAAATAAAGAAGCCTACGTTAAACTCATCATTGATGAAATGTTGCCCGCCATTGCAGATGAGAAATTGGCAGATTATATAGATGTATTCTGTGAAGCAGGCTTTTTTGATGAGAAATTAAGTGAGCAAGTATTGAATGCAGGAGCAAAATATGGTCTGAAAGCAAAAATTCATGCTAACCAGTTGAATAATAGTGGAGGTGTGCAATTGGGAATTAAAACCAATGCTTTATCAGTTGACCACTTAGAAACTTTAGGTGAAGAAGAAATAAAGTTACTAGGTGAGAATGAAATCATTTCAACACTTTTACCTTCCGCAGCATTTTTCTTAAGAATGGGCTTCCCTCCTGCTCGTGAACTCATCGATGCAGGAGCTGCAATTGCTTTGGCTACTGATTATAATCCGGGCTCCTCTCCTAGTGGAAACATCCCATTGCTCATTTCATTGGCTTGCGTTCAAATGAAAATGACACCTGAGGAAGCTTTTAATGCTGCAACATTGAATGGCGCCTTTGCCATGGAAGTAGAAAATGAAGTCGGATCAATTACTAAAGGAAAAAGCGCTAACTTGATACTTACTAAGGATATTCCGTCTTTAGCCTATATTCCGTATGCATTTGGCTCTCAGAATATTGAAAAAGTTATGATCAAAGGGGAATGGATTTAGAATATTTAACATATTTAAGTGAAGAGAAACTTAAAAATGCCTTAAAAACAAGATTAGGTGAAGTCAAAATTGGTGAAAAACTGACTTTTGGTAAAGGTTTTCATAGTTCATCAGCCCGCTTTGTTATCCTTGGAATTGAAGAATCGATTGGCGTTAAAGGAAATTTAGGAGTTAGCGGTACCCATACTGCATGGAATGCCTTTTTAAAAGCCTTTCTTAATATTCAGCATACAAATAAATTAGAGGTTGAAAAAATTCACTTATTAGGAAATTTTAGTTTTCAGCATTTGGCTGATAATGCTAAAACTGTAGAAGATTTTAGAGAATTAGTTCCTATTGTTGATGATGCAGTATTTCCACTTATTAAAGAAATTTCAGAAGCAGGAAAGATACCGATTGTTATTGGTGGTAGTCATGCCAATGCTTATCCTATAATTAAGGGAGTAAGCCAAGCAAAAAACAATCCTATCAATGTGATAAATTTAGATGCTCATGCTGATTTCAGAGCATTAGAGGGCAGACATAGCGGCAATCCTTTCAGCACTGCCAAAGCAGAAGAATTTTTGGCTGATTACAGCATTTTGGGTTTACACGAAAATTACAACAGCCAAAATATGCTGAATGAAATGAAGAAACATAAAGGTATCCGATACTATTTCTGGGAGGATATTTATTTAAGAAAGAAAATTAGTTTTGAAGATGCCTTGAATGATTTCATTCAACTCAACCAAAATAAAGCCTGCGGAATTGAATTGGATATGGACAGCATTGAAGGAGTTCTGAGCTCAGCCATGACGCCTTCAGGATTTTCCACAACAGAGGCTAGATATTATGCCTATCAGTGTGGACATCACTTGCAAGCTTCCTATTTGCACCTATGCGAATCCGCCACAGAACTGGAAACGGGCATGAAAGATCATAGCACAGGAAAATTACTATCTTATTTGGTGAGTGATTTTATGAAAGGGGTTATGGAAAAATAAAAATTGGTTCTACCATTATTTTAGTGAATAAATAGATTTCTGGTACAAATAAAAAATATATTTATACTACTAGATTCATCTTTAATCTAGCTATTGAAACCTTTCATGGTCTTCTTTTTCTTTTGTCTTGAAACAAAAGAAACAAAAATTCAAGGCTGTATTCATTTCTTAACGCTATTTTTAATTTATAATTGGGAAACAAAAAAACTCCCTTCGGTCAAACAGTTTTTGTTTCTTATCCAATTATAAATTTAAAATACCTAAAATGAATAAGGCCGATCCCAACAAAAATTTACAACTTTCCATTAAACTCATGTTAGAACCTAAAAATTTAATGATGAAAAGTGAAAACATCTATATATTGTCAAACGAACAATTAGAAGCTATGAAAGCTGCTGAGTAAGATATTATTGAAGGCAGGCTTTCATCAGATGAGGAAGTAAACAATGAGGAAGATAAATGGCTTGAAGAATAATACAGGTTTTTGCTAGTACTTCAATATATCTCCTAAAGTCTTCTTCATTTGCTCCATAACCTCAGGAGTAACCTCACCCAATTTATTGACAAATCGGTCTTTTGATATAGAGCGGATATGAAATACTAAAACTTCTGACTTTTCCTTTAAACCATTTTTAATATCAGGATTGAGAATTGGATTTCCTTTATATTCTTTGATTTTGGTAGTGAGCGGACAAACAATTACAGTGCGTAAAAATTCATTGGCCAAATTCCCACTTAAAATAACAACAGGCCGAAATCCTGCTTGTTCACTTCCTTTCACAGGGTTTAAGTTCACATTCCAAATTTCAGCCTGCTTCATGCTTTATCAGTATCATTGAGCTGCTTCCAGTAGTCTGCCATACCTTCTTCAGCTACCATCATGACATCGATATCATCTCCGGCCATTTTATAGGATTTGGCATATTCTGCCTTTTCTATATTTTCTAAATAGACGGTTAATGCCTTTTCTATCAATTTATTTTTAGGCATATTCAAATCATTAGCCTTTTTGGCCAATAAATCAACGACATGTTTGGGAAGTGTAGTTGTTATATTCATGGCTATTATATATTTGTGATTTACAAATATAATACACAATTACGAATTAAAAAGTTCATTCTACCTTTTTATTTAAAAAATTAACTCTGTACCCCAAAACTATCATTTCCAATTAATGAAGGCTGATTAAATCTTCCATTCTCATCTCTATTTTCAAGATTCAAAACTCCTCTTGGACAAACAGAAGAACAAACTCCACATCCCACACATGATGAACGGATAATATTTTGACCTCTTTGGGCATACCAACGAACGTCAATTCCCATCTCGCAATAGGTAGAACAATTACCACAAGAGATACATTGCCCCCCATTAGTGGTGATTCTGAATCGGGATTTAAATCGCTGCACCAAACCTAAATAAGCAGCCAAAGGACAGCCAAACCTACACCAAACTCTATTCCCCATGAAGGGATAAAAACCTGTTCCGACCACACCTGAAAACACAGCACCTATCCCAAATCCATATGTAGCCCTAATATTATAAGTGTTGATTCCCAATAATTCAGAACTTCCGGTAAAGAAAGTGTAAAGCACTGCAGCGGTCATGACTACTGCAAAAACCAAAACACCGTGGATCAACCATCTTTCAATTTTCCATGCTCCTAAAGATTTATCTGACAATTGTCGGTAAGGATCGCCTAAAGTCTCGGCCAAGCCTCCACAACCGCAAACCCAGCTACAATACCATCTTTTACCATATAAATATGTAAACAATGGAACTCCAATGACGAATAAAGCAATCCCCCAGCCCAACATAAATAAGCCCAAAGTACCCGCCTCTATCATTTCATTCAATCGATAATCAAAGAAAAAGCTATAATCCAATGGCCACATATTTTTCAAATCCATATAGGGTTGATTCAAACGAACCAATATTTCAGGAATTACAAAAGCAAAAGCCAATTGAAAGAACATCACAGATACGGTTCTAATCATTTGGTACGGACTATGTCTGTATTTAATGATCATTCTAATGCCCATCACCAAAATGGCCATTGTATACAGGAAGCCGTACATAAACCATTGACTGGCAAGGTTTCCACTGAGCATTTTACTGAGTGGGTCCACCATTACTATCCAAGAAGTCATATATTCTGGAAACCAATAAAGGAAAACATAAAAGCTGATAAGGAATGTCCCAAGCAAAATTCCTATCCAACCACGATTCTTCAATGCACTATGAAAGATTCCATCATTTTTAATTCCTGCATGTTCGGTTTTCAACTTTGGCAATAAATACATGATCGCTCCGATAATAGGAATACCTATTGCCAGAAATAACCATAACCAGGGGTTTTGGGTAACTGGTCCCACATCTGATTGCTTGGCAATGGTAAATGATTTATTGTTAATATTATCTTTACTAAAACCTTTTTGGGAAATGATGGAGTTATTGACATCCGAAATTACTTTCTCTAATTGAACCTTCAGTTCATCTCCAGATTCGTATTCCCTGCCTTCCATCCAACCTGTATAATCTTTTAGCTGTTTAATTTGCCATTCTTCTACCTCATTTGAAGGTTCGCCCAATACTTTTTCAATAGCAGCTTGCTGAAACTTCTTACCATCACTTAATGTGGCTATTTCTCCAGCTAAGGAAGAGTTGATTTCATATTCAGATTTAATCTCCTCATTGGCTTGGTTTAAAACAGATTTAAAATCATTGACAAAAACAAATTGGCTTGAATATTTTTGATCATAAATATCTTTCGCAAATTTATTGACAATAGAAAAAGACTGCTCACCTACAGTTTCCTTCAAATCATTTTTATCTAATTGATACTGACCTAAAAAGAATAAGGACAGAAACGTAAAAAAACCAATGGTAAAAACAACTAAACCAATTTTATGTATCACTTTTAAACTTTTCATATTTCAATTTTAAAATAATCCCAATACTTTTTTCCTTCCCAATTTCACCTTATCATTTGGATATTGCTCATTATACATCCCTATCAATTCATCCTCATATCGCTTAAAAAATTCAGGATCAAAATTTGCTTCTTTTAGATTTTGAAAGACCTTTTTCATTGGCCATTGACCCCGTATCATTTTATCACAAACCTCATGGCGATATCTCACGCCCATCAAGTTCACGCCTTTTAAAGTTTTATCTTCTTTGTGAAAAACCAATCTTATAGATTTTTCTCCTTTTATGTGTTCCCAATAAAAATGCTCCTCTGTTTCCTCATTAGGTTGATTGGAAACTTGACCATAAGTTTGATATTCAATATCCAAAAACTTGGCAGAATTGAACCAAATACCTGGTTCATAGGCTGTTTTATTTCCACAAATCGTCTGCGCCAATGTTTCTCCATGCATTCTCCCCGTGTACCAAACTTGTTCAATAGGTTTTCTATCTCCCGCAGGGGCATTATGAAATTCCGCACAATCCCCGATGGCATAGACATCAGGTTGATTGGTTTCAAAATATTCGTTAACTTTAATTCCCCTTCCAGTTTCCAAATCAGATTCCTTTAGGAAAGCAATATTGGGAGAAACCCCTACCGTAAGACCTACAAATTGAGCTTTCAGTTCTCTGCCATCTTTTAACTTCACTCCCTTTGCCCGGCCATTTCCATCATCCAAAATTTCAGTGATTTCAGATTCCAACATCAATTTAAATCCATGTTTTCTAATGTGTCGATTAATCATTTCAGATTCCTCAGGAGGCAAAACATTATTCCAAAAACTACTCTCACGAACCACGAAAGTGACATCTATACTACGGGTATGGAACATTTCGCCCATTTCAATGCCAATCAAACCACCCCCAACTATCACAGCTTGTTGAGTGGTGGGAGAATATTTCTCCATACTTTCTAAGTCTTGATAGCTATACAATCCATGTACTGCTTCTAAATCCTGTCCACGCCAACCGAATTTGTTTGATTTAGAACCTACAGCTAAAACTAAAACATCATAATTTATACGCTCAGACTTCCTCAGCTTAAGATTTTTATTTTTAAAATCAATTTGTTCTACATAATCATAGACCAAATCAATCCTGTTCTTTTTCCAAAAAAAATCCTCATAGGGTTTGGTATTTTCATATTTCATATGTCCCATGTAGATGTACATCAGGGCTGTCCGGGAAAAGAAATGCTCAGTCTCAGCAGAAATAATAGTTATACTGTCTTCGCTATGCTTTCGAATATGCCTTGCGGTGGTTACTCCAGAAATGCCATTTCCAATAATGACGATATTCCTCATAGGGTCTTTTTTAGGGTTTTGTTTAATCTCAAATCAATATTAAAGCTATTAAATCTAATCAATTGTCACTTCGAAGACAATAAAAAGCAATCCGAACTTTAAATATCTTCGTAACTATGAAAAACTTAAAACACTATGAGAACTTTTAATTTAACAATTATTGCAGTCCTAATTTCAAGCTTGAGCCTATTGGGCTACAGACAAGAAGTTACTGAGTTTAATAAGAAAACTGATACTTTTCTGAAAAAATATGTCCAAGACGGAAAGGTAGATTACAAAAGGTTGAAGAATAATTTTGAGGATGTGGAAAAACTTTACAAATCCTTGGAAACAGTTAATATCAATGCATTAAGTAAAAATGAGACTAAGGCTTTATATATTAATGCTTATAATATCATTGTCATCAGGCAAATCACAGAGTATTTCCCCCTAAAATCCGCCATTGATAAAAATGGTTTTTTTGATAAAGTAAAGCATAATGTTGGAGGAGAAATGCTGACCTTAGACCAAATTGAAAAAGGCAAAGTAATCATTCCATTTCAAGACCCAAGGGTACATTTTGCTTTCTCATGTGCAGCAACAAGTTGTCCTGAATTGGCAAATTTTGCCTATACAGCAGATAAATTAGATGCACAATTGGATGAAAGAACCAGTAGTTCAATCAATAATCCTGAATTTATTAAAGTAAATCCAAATGAAAATTTAGTAGAAGTTTCTAAAATATTTAAGTGGTATGAAAGAGATTTTAAAATGAAAGCAGATGATGCTTTATCCTATATAAATCAATTCAGAAAAAGTAAAATCCCTGAAAATTATACTGTTGATTACTATGAATATGACTGGGCATTAAATATTCAATAACCAAAAGTTAAACTATTCCAAAGTTCTCAAACTTTGGAATAGTTTTTTTTAATCGGCATCCTCGTCTGCAACTTCTTCTTGTACCTCAGAGCCTTCCGGTGATAATTCACCTGTATAATTAAATACTTCAATAATAGGACTTTCAATTACTTCCGGCACTTGGAATGAAACCAACATATTATTTAAGCTTAAATAAATTCTATCGTAAGCTTCTTTTACGTTTTTGGCAGTAACAATCATTTGGTTTACAATCTTCTTCTCTTTGCCACTTTCTTCAGCCACATAATAGACCACTTTACATTTATGCCAGATGTCGGCATCTTCATAATGGAAAACATCTACTATTTTACTTTTGCTGATTCCTGTAATCATAAATTCTCCTCTTACTCTCTCCCCCATTTCCTCATACATACGAGTTTCCGCCTCGGTAAAAGAAACGGCATCCACCAAATAAGGCTCTGTTACGGATTTTAACCTTCCGTTTTCATCTTCTTTTTGGTATTTCACTTTGCACAAAAACCACTGCTTCATAATCTTAATTTTCAAATTGGATTGCGAATATACAGGAATTCAATTTTGAATGGAAATGGCTAGCAACAATTTATGGAATAGATTTACTCAGATAAAAAATTGAAACCATGCAGAGGTCTCATAGTTCAATTTCAAGATTAAATTCAAAATTACTTTAGCTTGTAATTAGCCATTTGTTTCATATCGAAAACTTTAATCCCTTGACTTTTGGCATAATCTGAGAGAGCTGAATCTGAGGTAATTAAAAGATCACAATTTTTTGCATGTTCTAGGATTAAGGTATCTGTTAAACCAAGGTCGTAAAACGCATAACTCGTTTCTATAAGACTTGACTGGAGATACACTTCAGTTGTGTTCTTTATTGTTTGAATAGTCTTTTCGATGTATAGTTCCTTCTGATTTCCAGTGAATTTATTCAATAAATTATCCACTTCAGTCCAAATATTAGGCAATACAACTAGTGATTCAATATTACCTATAACACTTAAAAGATTCTGAAAATCTTCATTATCATAGATTGAAGTTTTCTTATGTTTATTGATTAAAGAGGGATTCATTAATCCTAAAATTAAAACAAGAAGTGAATTTGAATCAATCAATTTCATACGTGCTCATACATATAGAGTCCCTTAACATCTTTATTTTTATCAATTTTTAGTCTCTTATATATTCTTTCATATTTTAGACCTGCTGGGAAATTAATTCCTAAAGGATGCTCCGGCTTATTTGTATTTTCAACTAGAAAAGAAACCACTATATCCCAAGTTTCATCTTTCTCATTATACTCAGCCTGTTCTAATCTAAAATCAGATTCATCTAAAGGTGATAAATCCTCCAATGATGTTTTTGCTATTTGATAGAGTTCTTTAAAGTTCATTTCTTTCTATTGTAAAATCTAAATCGTTTATAAAACTACTAAAGTCATTAAACAATTCATTGACAAGTATCCAAAATCTTGTAATTAATTCAAACAGCACTACCTTTGCCCCATGGAAAAAAGCAAAATCGTTCTCCCCTGCCCCCCTTACATTGCTCCTGTTTTGAGACAGGAAATTGAAAAGCTCGGTTATAAAGTAACTCATGAAGGCCCATTGGATGTTGCATTAGAAGGCACCAAAACCGATTGTATGCATCTGAATTTGCATCTTCGGACTGCTAACAAGGTTTTATTCCTGATTAAATCATTTAAAGCAAATAATCCCGATAAATTATATCAACAGCTCTATCAAGTGAAATGGGAGGATATATTAGATGAAAATGGATATTTATGTATCACTTCTTATGTAAATAATGAAAAAATATTAAATACTCAATTTGCTAATGTAAGGGTCAAAGATGCCATTGTTGATAGATTGAAAGACAAAACTGGAACGAGGCCTGATTCTGGTCCATTAAGAGACCAAATGGTAGTTTTTCTTCATTGGATGGAAGATCAAGTATCTATTTATTTGGATACTTCCGGAGAAACCATTTCAAAACATGGTTATAGGAAAATACCAGGTAAAGCCCCTATGAATGAATCATTAGCGGCTGCAACTATACTTGCCTCAAATTGGAAACCCAACCAAGCCTTTATTAATCCCATGTGCGGATCTGGAACTTTAGCTATCGAAGCAGCATGTATAGCAGCCAACAAAGCACCAGGGCTGAACCGTGAAAAATTCGGATTCCACTATCTTAAAGGCTTTGATCTAGAAGCTTGGGAGAAGCTAAAGGAAGAGGCAATCCAAGCTGAAAAACCTATCGAATGTGAGATAATAGCGGGCGATAATAGTAGAATGGCAATTCAAGCAGCCGAGCAAAATGCAGAGGAAGCAGGAGTAGCGGATGCCATTAATTTTGAGAAAAAAGATTTTAGGGACAGCACAATTCCTGAAGGTGAAGGAGTGGTGTTTCTCAATCCTGAGTATGGAGAAAGACTAGGAGAAGAACAGGAATTAGCAAATGTTTATGCTCAAATTGGTGATTTTTTTAAGAAAGATTGTAAAGGAAAAACCGGTTATATATTTACAGGAAACATGAATTTAGCCAAGAAAATAGGCTTAAGAACCAAAAGAAGAATTCCATTCATGAATGCCAAAATTGAATGTAGATTATTGGAATATGAGTTATATGCTGGAACCAAAAAAGATAAAGGCTAAAGAAAATTTTCCAATTTAATTTTGCTTGACTTATATTTAGAAAATGCAAATTAGTAAGAAAGAAAAAGAGACCATCACCAAAGCACTGAGCCATTGGCAAGAAACTGGTTTAATAGACCCTCAAAAAGCAAAAGAGCTTGATGAAAGTATCCAAACAAAGGCCTTTAACTGGCAATCTTTAGCCTATTACTCTTTTCTGTTTGCAGTGGTAAGTTTACTAATTGCCGTCATCAGTATTTTCGCAGACAAGGCTCTACTTGATTTAATTGATTCCTTAATTTCCACTTCATACATCGCAAAATCAATCACATTTTTATTGCTGAGTGGATTGTTCTTTTGGTTGGATTATAGTTATAACTTAAAAAAGAAACGTAAAAAATACAGTAAAGAAGTTTTTGCATTTTTTGGGGCTATATTTTTAGCCATCGCTACAGGTTTAATAAGTTTTGTATTTGGAAAGGAAGAGAACCCTGGCATTTTTATTTTAAGTTTGGCTATTCTCTATTTTAGTATAGCTGTATTTAGGATAAAAGAGTTGCTTTGGATTTTTGGGATTACTGCCTTAGTGATTGCTTTTGCAGCCATTACCCATAATCTGGGTAAAGACAACTACCTTTTCATTGGTATGAACTTCCCAATGCGATTTACCATTTTCGGTATTTCAATATTAGCACTGACTTACTTTCTAAAAAAATCTGAAAGGTTAACGCCCTTTATTGAGTCTACCTATTGGAGTGGATTAATCATCTTCTTTTTTGCTCTTTGGTTCTTAAGCATTTTCGGAAACTATAATAGCTATGAGAAATGGTTAGAAATAAGACAGTATTATCTGTTAGGGTATAGTCTTGTTTTATTGTTAGCCTGTATCGCTGCTATTTTGATTGGAATTAAGAAGGAAGACATTTTACTGAAAAACATAGGGATCTCTTTTATATTCCTCAATCTATACACCCGTTATTTCGAATATTTCTGGGATGAATTACACAAAGCGCTATTTTTTGGGATCATAGCAATTTCATTTTGGTTCATTGGTAAAAAAGCTGAGAAAATTTGGGATAAAGAAGGTAAATAACTATTGGTACTTTTATCTTATACACAAAAAACAGCCAATTTAATTGATGCGAACAACTAATTCACCATTAGTTCTTTTCGATATGGAATCGGTAATTCAATTTTAAAACAAGCTGGTTTATTTTCTTCTAAATAGATGTCTCCACCCAATTTTGACACTGCCAATTTAACACTATACAATCCTAGCCCGATTCCTCTTTTCTTTTCTGTGGCTACAAAAAACATATTAAAAATCTTATCTCTCAGAAGTGGGTCTATTCCTGAACCAAAGTCTTCAAAGATGATTTGATAGGTTTTATCTTTTTCATTCTTTATGAACGTAATCACTATATTTGGTTTTTCAGCATGCTTAGAAAATTTAATAGAATTATTAATCAAATTTGAGAAAACCACCTTCAAATGGACTGAATCAGTCAAAATATCTTCACCCAAAGCTTCTAGTTCTATATTGATAAATTGTTGCCAATCTTCATTATCAGGAATATTTTCTTTAGCAGCATCAATAATTAAATCTCGGATATTACAGTTTTCCACAACAAGTTTTTGCTGTTTAAGCTTATTAATCTTTTGTAAGTTGAATAATATATTGTTCATACGGTCAGCTGTTTCGTTTACTTTTGTGAAGTAAAATCTTGAAGCCTCTTCATCCGTTTCTTTCATCGCTAAATAACACAGACCCAAAATAGTAGAAACTGGTCCTTTTAAATCGTGTGCTGCCCTATAGAAGAAGGTATCAAATTCATGTTTAGCAATTTTTAAATTTTCATTTGTTTCTCTCAATTCTCGTGTTCTTTCATCCACCATTTCCTCTAATTGCAGATTACTTAGTTTTAATTCATCATTTTGCTTCTGAATAATAGCATTCTTCTGGGCAATTTCCTCTTTCTGATGCAATACCAAAGATTGGTTTTCCATTAAATGTTTATTAGTAATTTCTAATTCTGATGTACGCTCTGCTACTTTGGTTTGTAACTTTTTTCTGGATATTTTTAAATACCGAACTCTTAATTGTATATATGTTAGAACTAAAACTATTACAAAAGCAACAAAAAGCACTCTAAACCAAGGCGTTGACCAAAAAGGTGGGTCCACATTAATATAGAGTTCTTTAATATTTTCAGACCATCTTCCATCTGAATTAGTACCTTTAATCTTCAAAGTATATTTCCCTGGCGGTAAATTGGTGAATGTGAAATGCCTTCTGTTTTTATTGTAAATCCAATCTTTATTAAACCCTTCCAATAAATAAGCATATTCAATTTTATCTGAATTACTGAAATCGGTATTTGCAATTTCAAAAGACAATAAATAGTCATTATGATCTAATAAAATTGAGTCCACAGAAAAATCATTTATCATTTTCCGGCCCCCATCACTTGTAATATTCACTGATACAACATTAATAAATGGTTCAAAATTACTGTCCTTTATACTTTTTGGATTAAATACATTTAATCCATTATAGCCTCCAGCAAATATCCTTCCATCCTTCATTGTTGAAATTGATCTTCTAACAAATTCCTCACCTTGTAGTCCATCGGAACTATCGTAATTTTTAAACTCTTGCGTTTTAGGATTGAAAAATGAAATTCCTTTATAAGTTGATATCCAGAGATTACCATCCAAATCTTCGGTTATGCCTGCAATGTTATTATTAACTAGCCCATCCTCTTCAGTAAAGGATTTAAACTTAATTCCATCGGTAGATTCTATCATTTTAGCTATCCCACCACCACCAGTACCAATCCAAATATTATTATTACTATCCTCAACAATTGTTCTTACAATGTTATAATTTATACTAGTAGAATCATTCCTATTGTACCTATAATGTATAAAACCATCAGTTTCGGGCTGATATAAATCCAAGCCATAATCTGTTCCAAACCAAATTCTATTTTTACTGTCAATTAATACTTTGTGTACTCTGTTGTTGGAAAGAGAAGTGGGATCATCTACTTTATGCTTATATCGTTTGAAGTTTTCATTCTCTTTATCAAAAACCACTAATCCTCCATCACCTAATAATCCTATCCAAAGCTTTCCATCTTCTGCTTCTGCAATACTTTCAACAAAATTTGTGGTAATGGATGTAGAATCTCCCATTATGTTTCTATAGGATTTTAATTCCCCAGTTTCTCGGTTATATCGAGACAACCCATAATTCCATAATCCAATCCACAAGAGATCCTCAGAATCTTCGAATAATAGCCACCCCCTATCATCAGGCAAGCCTGAATAACTACTTATTACTTGTTCAAATTGGAGTTTCTCTTGATCATCTACAACAATATCTATTCCTGCATCATTTGCTATATAAATATCGCCTCTGCTATCCTCAAATATATAATTTATGGCGTCATCCGAAATGCTATTTGGATTCTTAGCATCAGGCTGATAAAGATCGAATTTTTTCTTATTTAAATTAAAAGAGGAAATCCCTCCTCCATGGGTTCCTAGCCAATAATTGGAAGACGCATCTTGAGAAATCTCTACTATATTATCAGACGGTAAAGTATTTGGATTATATTTTTCTTCTCTAAACTGATGTTTCGTTTCATAATTATGATCAATGTAAAATAGACCTTGTTCAAATGTACCTAGCCAAATACCCCCCTTATTATTTGGAAAGATTTTACGAGCGTAAACTTCATTTCCATTCCCTAGATCTAAATCTATCTGAATAAAATTATTGCTTTTTGAAGCTTTGTAAAACAAGCCACCTAATTTAGTTGCAATCCAGAGCGTTTTATTAGCATCGAAATATAAATCTCTAATATCGTCATCTTTAAGTCCATTATCACCCTTTAAGAATTTTTCGACCTGGTAGGTCTTGGTATTTATTAGATGAAGCCCTTGTCGAGTTCCTACCCAAATTTCATCCGAACGCTCAGCTTTTGAAATACAATAGACAACAGCGTTATTTAAAGTCGGGAAATCGTCTGGATCTGTAAATTGATTTGAAAATTCCTCAGTTAAAATATTAAACCTGTTCAACCCATTTTTAGTACCCAACCAGTAAACTGAATCTGAATGTTGTAGAATTGAATAGACAACATTATTACCAATAGAATTTGAGTCATCGCTTTTATGAAGATAATGTTTAAAGTTTGACTTTTTATCAAACTTATTTAAGCCACCTCCATAGGTACCTATCCATAAATTCCCACTCCTATCTTCAACAATTTTTTTGACGTAATTATTACTTAAGCTAGTGGAATCATCTATTTTATATTGAAAAGAAACAAAATTATGACCATCATATCTATTGAGCCCATCCTGAGTTCCTAACCAGAGAAAGCCGTCTTTACCTTGATAAATTGTCTCTACAATATTCTGAGACAATCCATCACTTACATTCAAATTATTAAAATCGGTATTCTCAAGCTGACTTTGAGCCCAAAGCGGTATAACTAAAAATTGTACTATTAACAGATATAAAAGTCGCATAATTGATTTAATAAGACTTTAAAATAGGATATTATCTTATTAAAATCAATCATTTTCGACTAACTGTTCATTAAGTACTATAAAGGTATGATTGTATTATTTCGGAATTTTATAATTCTGAGGCTTTATCCAAAACTAACTTGATAAGTGTATCAATGGTTTTATCAGAATTTTTTGAAAATTGATGCGTCATTCTGTTTGCCACAATCGCGTTGCAACTTAAAACTTCATGCCCCAGTAATCTACCCATGGCATAGTATCCTGCAGTCTCCATTTCAAAATTGGTTAACCATAAATCTCCATAATGAAACATCGATAGGCTTTCCGCTATTTTTGGAAAACGAATTGGCGTTCGTAATTGTCTTCCTTGTGGAGCATAAAATCCTGGACAAGTAATAGTATTTCCAATATTCATACCATCAGAAAAATGTTTTAGTAAGAAAGAAGAACCTTCAACACAATACGGTCTGAAAGGCAAGCCAACTTCCAATTGTAAAGCTGATTCTACATTTGACTCTGCTTCTGTTCTTTCTAAATGATAGAAATGCATCAATGTATCAATTCCAATTGCAAATTGAGAAGCTAGTAAAGAATCGACAGGCAAATCTTGCTGAAGTCCACCCGAAGTTCCTATTCTTATTATTTTTAATGACTTCTTTTTAACCTTATTCTCTCTTGTCTTAAGGTTGATATTGGCTAAGGCATCCAATTCAGTCATCAGGATTTCCACATTGTCAGTACCCATTCCTGTTGACATTACCGTAAGTTTACGACCTTTATAGGTTCCAGTGTGGGTAATAAACTCCCTTTTATTCATTTCAAAAGTGACTTCATCAAAATATTGACTCACCTTATGAACTCTTGAAGGGTCTCCCACTGTAAGAATGACATCTGAAATATCCTGAGGTTTTAAACTCAAATGATAGACGGAACCGTCTTTATTCAATATTAATTCTGACTCAGGATATTTTTTCTCCATATTAATTAGTTTTCACTTTTTCTACTTTACCTTGAAATCCTTTATAAGGATCATAGCCATTGGTATTTTTTTGGTAATAACCTGTTCCATTATATTCTCTTTTTTCAGGATGCTCTTTACATTCTTGAGAACAAGCACCTTCCATTTCCCAACCGCATTTTTCACAAATCGGCACATGGACATTGCATTCAGGATTTGCGCAATTGACCATTCTATCAGAATGAGTTTCACAAACAAAGCATTTAGAGACAACTTTAGGATTCACTTTGTTTACATCCACTGATAACCTATTATCAAAAACATAACATTTACCTTCAAAATCTTCTCCTTCTGCCTCCAATCCATATTTAATAATTCCTCCATGCAATTGATGAACATTTTCAAATCCCTGTTCTAGTAGAAATGCACTTGCTTTTTCACACTTGATACCTCCTGTACAGTAAGTCACAATCTTTTTGCCCTTATATTGCTCTAATTCATTGAGTTTATCAGGAAAATCCCTGAAATTTTCAATATCTAATGTCACTGCATTTTTGAAGCGACCCAATTCATGTTCGTAATTAGAGCGGACATCCAATATCACAATATCCTCTTCATTCTTCAGCATTTCCCTGAACTGTTCTGGCTCAACATAAGCTCCAGTTTTCTTTCGGGGATTGATATGTGAAAGACTTGAATGTACAATCTCAGGCTTATGCCTCACATTCAGCTTTTTGAAGGTGTGTTCAGGATGAAAATCTTCTTTGAAATCAGTATCTGCAAATCGAGGATCTGCCTTTACTCTTTTCATATATTCATCCACATTTTCTTTGGAGCCTGAAACGGTTCCATTTAGTCCCTCTTTTGAGATAATAATTCTACCTCTTAAATCGAGTTCTAAACACATCAAATGATGCTCATCTCTGAATTGATCAGGATTCTCTATTTCCGCATAGCAGTAGTAAAGAATTACTTTGTATTGGTTTTCTGTATTTTCCATAATTTCCTCCTTAGTGTAAATAAGGTGATTTTATAAATGTAATTAATTAATTTTCAATCGTTTGCGCAGGATTTCCAAAAACAGTTTCTCCATCTTTCACATCTCTAATCACAACTGAACCTGCTCCAATATTGGCTTTTTTACCAATTTTCACACCTGAAACCACCGTTACGCCAGAGCCAATAAAGGTTTCTTCTCCAATAGTTACTCCACTATTTATCTGAGTTCCAGCTCCCACTTGTACATAATCTCCAAGTTCAACATTATATTCAATGATAGCTCCAGAATGGATCAAACAGTGATTCGGGACTTTAGAATATGCTCCTAAAACTGCTCTAGCATTGATAAAATTCCCATAACCTAAATGCGCTGAATCCGAAACAATTGCCTGCGCATGAATTGCATTAGCTGGCATTGTCTTTCTTCGGTCGTTCAACATTTTAGTCATTTTTTTACGCGCTTTCATATTGTCTTCCGCAACAAAAGCATCGCATTTTTTACCAATATATTTTAAATAACCATCATCATCCGTTTCTCCCAAAACAGATACAAAATCAATCTCAGTGCCATGCATGGTTTTATCATCCTCCAAAAAGCAGAATATTTCAATATTATTACTTTTGAAAATTTCAGCTGCGGAAGGTCCAATTCCTTTAGCTCCTAAGATTATTACAGGTTTTTTATCCATAGTTAATTTTTAGAACTGCAAAGTTAAGGTTTAAACATTCCTTGCGCAATAATGCGGTTCCTATTTTAGAGTATGTTTGTATTTATTCAAGACTAATAAAACCAAAAGCCATAAAAATGGCATATAAGCCACTTCATAACGAATCAAAGAACCAAAGTTTGGAGTCGCTAATGTGATAACCGATGACAAAACAGAAGTATAAATCAATATGGCAATCCCCCACCATTTTTCCGATTGAGTAAACTTAACTTTACAAGAAAGGATTATGGAAGCAATTGCTAACAAGGTAAATATTCCTTTTTCTAACCCCCACATTAAGGATATAGGGCTATAAGATTCCCAAACAAAAGGTCGGAATATGCCTGTAAACCAAGCTAAAGGCAGATTTTGTAAAAAAAATAATACATTGCCGTCTAAATTCTGAAAATGAATTAGGGCTTCAGTAGAGTTTTGTGCAATTACATCATGGCTAATTTTAATCAACTCAAAAAAGCGACCACTATAAAACACAGGATGGATAAAAGCTACAGCAATTCCACCTATTATCAGAAAAGTGATGTATAATATCAACTTCCTTGGGAAAGTATATTTATCCAAATATTTAGACTTCGAAAATAGAAGTGTTAAAAGTATTATTGGCAATAAAGTAATAGGTACATAATACTTTACTTTCCACAACACAAAAATACTTAAGAATGCAAGAATAGCATAAAGCCATTTTTTAGGCTTAGCTATCCATTTCAGAACTGAAAAACCTAAAGCATAAATAGCAATAGTCATTAGACTTTCTTTCAATAAACCTGAACTCCAAAAAGTAATTGAAGGAATGAAAAGCAAAGCGATATAAATAACAAACTTATTTTCTTTAGAGAATTTCACCAATTCATAAGCAAAAACCCAAGTAGCCAATCCTGAAAAAAAGCTCAAATAAACACTCATAAGCCAATAATTTCCTTGCGTGAAAGCATATAAAAAACTCATCAATCGGACAAAAAAGAAGGTTCTGGGTTCAGATTGAGCTGAAAATTCAGATTGGGATAGATTTAAGGGAGAAAATCCTATCCATTCAGAAAATGAGATTCTATCTGTTTGAAAATATTGAAATAAGGCTTGTGCTTGTTCATAAAAGAAAATGGTGTCACCTGCTCCATAATATGACCAATACAAAAAGCCCATTAAAATTCCACAGCTGATTTTCAGGAGAATAAAAGTGCTGAAAATTATCTTACCTTCCATTGCTGATATCCTTTGAACGACTGCAATAAAAATCGCAGCAAGAATTAGAATATGAATATCAAATGAAATCATGCTTTCAAAATAGATAAGCCTATGCTACAATCCAAACATTTTTTGGGTTGACAATATTCATTATGAAGTTGAATCATAGCTTGTGAATCAAAGGCGGATTTTAAGTCTTCTCCTAAGTCGGAGAATTTTTGGGTAATATAATTCTTTTCATCTTTTATTTCATTTAAGAGCTTAACGGCTTTATCCATATACTTCTCCTCTCCTACGCTATTGGCATACAACGCCAACAAAGGAGGAATACAATTGATAATCAGTGTCTTGATTGAATTTTGCCCCAACTGCTTATTTCGAAATTTACTTTCCTTATCAAATTGATAATGATTGAGCCAATAATCAGACACCTTTACTTTCAACCGCTTTTGGATATTTTTTAACGCCATATCAATCACAAAAGCATCAAATAAGGATGGGAAAACATGGAGTATTTGTGCTAATTCAGCCATTCTAATGGTTGGGAAATTAGCTGGTCTTAAGCGCAAAAATCTCCATTCATGCAAATGCATTTCACTTCCTAAAGTGGCTTTATGTTTATGGCTTAGAAACTCCCATTCTTTTTGTAGCTTATTGGGATATTCATCTTTAAAATCCTGAGCTAGAAATCCTGAAGCTCCAAAAAGCAAAGCTTCCAATTGAAAAATATTGGCTCTGTATTTTTTAATCAACTGATAAGGTAAGATTTCAGCCAAACGCTCAAATGGATGTTGATTTACTTTGAAGCCCATTGCCGACAACAACATAAAATAAGAAGCTTGATCCCAGTTTTGATTCCCTTCCTCAAAATGTGTTTTTGCCTTTTCTGATTTTTGATGAAGTCTTTCCACCAAAGCTTTCTCCAGCATTTCAGATTTATGCAAACCGCTTACTTCATTCCAATGTCCTGCACAAGGAATTTCGTCTTGAGAATTTTGTAGCTTTTGATATTTTTCAATTAAGTCATAATCTACTCTATCTTTCAGTTCGATAGTGGGGATTTTACTTCCATCAGGATGTTGAATGGGCTGATCATTTTTCCATACCACATGTAAAACAACATTTTCATAATTGGGATCTGTTTGGTGATTGTGTCGATTCCAATCGGAAGATTTGATATGGATTTCCACCGCACCATTCCATTCCATTTCATCAATTAAGATTTTAGCTTGCTGAAAATCAGGTCCAGAGTTGGAATGAGCGAAACCAGTTTTGATGGTTTTTACCGAAGCCCCATCGAAAGTTTCTAGCTCATTAGTATCAAATTTCTGATACCGCCAAACGTAGTGTAAAAAATCCTCTTTCATTTATTGATAGTTTGGTTGAAAAATGAATATCTGAAAACTATGGATTTATTACAAATTTGGAATTGAAATAAAACTAATAATTAACATCATAGAATTTCTTTCAACAAATCTCCACCCCAATATTGTAAAATCCTCTTTTTAGTGATTAATTGCGCCTATGGTTCTCAATTACATCTGGATTGCATTTTTTCTGATTGCATTTGTCTTTGCCCTTTTCCAATGGATTTTCATGGGCGATATGGAGATTTTTCCTGCTTTGACGCAAGCCACCTTTGATAATGCCAAATTGGGATTTGAAATATCTTTATGGCTAACAGGTGTGATGTCCTTATGGTTAGGCATTATGAAAATTGGCGAAAAAGGCGGAATGGTAGCCATTCTAGCTAAAATCACCTCCCCCCTTTTCTCTAAATTATTTCCAGAAATCCCAAAAAATCACCCTGCCATGGGTGCCATGTTAATGAACATTTCAGCCAATATGTTGGGCTTGGATAATGCCGCCACACCCTTGGGACTCAAAGCCATGCATAGCTTACAGGAACTAAACCCCAAGAAAGATACAGCAAGTAATGCCCAGATCATGTTTTTGGTCTTGAATACGTCAGGTTTAACAATAATTCCCATTAGTATCATGGTTTACCGTGCTCAATTAGGGGCAGCCGATCCTTCTGATGTTTTTATACCTATATTACTAACTACTTTTTTTTCTACCTTAAGTGGTTTAATAGCGGTTTCCATTGTTCAAAAAATAAATTTATTTCATAAAAACATACTGCTTTCATTAGGGCTTTTAAGTTTGTTAATAGCTGGCATCATTTGGTTTTTTAGTGGCTTAAGTCAATCAGAATTAGGTCCAATTTCTTCTCACATTGCCAATTTCATTCTGTTCTCTATTATCATTGCTTTTATAGTATTAGCAGTTCGCAAAAAGGTGAATGTATATGACTCCTTCGTGGAAGGTGCAAAAGAAGGTTTCAACTATGCCATCATGATTATCCCTTATCTGATTGCTATTTTGGTAGCCGTAGGAGTTTTTAGGGCATCTGGCGCCATGTCATTATTAAAAGATGGCTTGGAAGTAATGGTGGCCTTTGCTGGATTAAATACTGATTTTGTTCCGGGAATTCCAACTGCCTTAATGAAACCATTAAGTGGGAGTGGTGCAAGAGGCATGATGGTAGATGCCATGGAAGTTTACGGAGCAGATTCTTTTGTGGGTAGATTAGTGAGTGTAATGCAAGGATCCACAGAAACTACCTTTTATGTATTAGCAGTATATTTTGGAGCTGTCAACATCCGCAACTCCCGTTATGCTTTAACTTGTGGTTTAATAGCAGATGCTGTAGGAATTATAGCAGCAATATTGATTAGCTATTTGTTTTTTTATTGATTCTTTCTATTTACTTAATTTTTCCACAGTTGCCCTATGAACGAAATGTATTGTTAAAAATAGGTATGGATTACTGAAAATTAAAACTTTGGAAAAGTTCAGTTGAAATCACCCAAAACAATCACCCCATCCATTTGTTTTGTAAAAATGAAAAAAATCAAAGATTTAAAGGCTGAAGAAATTGATAGAATAGTAGAAATGGGCTGGGAAGACCGTACCACTTTTGATGCTATTTACAATCAGTTTGGCATAACTGAAAAGCAGACTATCAAAATCATGCGCAAGGAAATGAAGCCTTCAAGTTTCAGAATGTGGAGAAAGCGGGTTCAAGGACGAAAAACCAAGCACGAAGCTTTAAGAAAAGATGAGGTAAAGCGTTTTAAATCTACTAGGCAAAAGACTATAAGCTTGAATAAGTACAAGTAACTGATATTCCTCGTCTCTGAGATATTATTAGTGCTTTTATTAGCAGAAATGTAATGTACTATCGCTAGCCTACGGCTAGTGATGCTCGACTTTGGCTGTTAACTAGATTTCCATAAAAATGTCTCAAAAATTTGCTTTT
>Ga0076930_100272_pt1 | contig 61042 bp, 62 predicted proteins | sample HotLakConsoUCCRE_FD_71149 | JGI IMG/M metagenome (GOLD analysis project Ga0076930, IMG submission 71149) | Hypersaline microbial mat communities from Hot Lake, Washington, USA - Hot Lake Consortium UCC-RE (version 3) (version 3) ...
TCGTCTTCCTCGTCTCCGCCATCGATTGGCTCAGATGAATGCAGACAGGGCCTAGCGGTCATTCAGGCCGGCCGCTCCCATGCGGCGTCGGCGGTGAGCTGCTCCAGCGCCATCAGCGCATAGCCACGCCCGTTTGAGATGTGGCTGCGCATCATCCGCTCGGCCGCTTCGGGGTCGCGGCTTCGCAGCGCCGCGACGATCGCGCGATGCTCGGACAGGGCGGCCCCCGCCCTGCCCTTCATCGTCGAGGACTTGTACCTGTAGACGCGCAGCAGATCGTAGAGATCGCCGCAGATCATCGCGATCAGCATGTCATTACCCGACGCCTTCGCGATCCGGAAATGAAAGTCGAAATCGCCCGATTGCTGGTAATAGCTCGCCCCGTCCTGGGCGTTGATGGTCGCGGCGTGATCCTCGATCATCGCCTCGAGCTCGTCGAGCTCGGTGTCGGTCAGGCGCTCGCAGGCAAGCCGCGCGCCCATGCCCTCCAGCGCCTCGCGCACATGCAGAAGATTTGCAAGCCGCTCGACCGAAAGCTCGACCACGCGGACACCGACATTGACCTTTCGTTCCAGAAGCCGGCGGCCTTCCAGACGGCGGATGGCCTCGCGAAGGGGGCCTCGGCTGACGCCCATGGACGCGGCAAGCCCCTGTTCGCTGATCCGCTCACCGGGCGCGAGGCGCCCTTCCATGATTGCCGATTCCAGCTCTTCCGTCACGGCATCCACGAGGGACCGAGCCGTCACCTTTCCGAATTGCGCTTTTTGCATACTGATTTTCCAGCCCAAGAAAATTGCAACGATCAATTGCGGATATCAGACTTTTGTAAACACTCCAAAACGTGTTGACAACTGTTGACATTTCACTGTGACACAGCTCAAATCCGGGCGGGCAACCGATGGGAAGATCATGCCACAAATCCGGATACCCGCCGTCTTCATGCGGGGCGGCACGTCCAACGCGCTCGTTTTCAAGCGCGAGGATCTGCCCGAAGACGACGCGGATTGGCCCGCACTTTTCCTTGCAGCGATGGGTTCTCCCGACCCCAATGGCCGGCAGTTGAACGGCATGGGCGGCGGGATTTCCTCGCTCTCCAAGATCTGCGTGATCGGACCGCCCACACGCGAGGATGCCGATATCGATTATTCCTTCTTCCAGATCGGCGTGACCGACGAGACTGTCGACACGAGCGGGAACTGCGGCAACATGTCCTCGGCGATGGGACCCTTCGCCCTCGACGAGGGTCTGGTGCCGGCCCCGCCCGACGGCGGCGAGGCCGTGGTGCGCATCCACAATACCAATACCGACAAGATCATCGTGGGACGCTTCCAGACCGAAGGCGGCAAGGCCCGGGTATCGGGCGATTTCGCGCTCGACGGCGTCTCGGGAACCGGCGCTCCGATCCGGCTGGAATTCCTCGACCCGGGCGGCGCAGGAACCGGGCGCCTCCTGCCCACGGGCCAGCCGCTGGATATCCTCGATGTGCCGGGGCTGGGCCCTGTCGAGGCCTCGATGGTGGATGCCGCGAACCCATGCGTCTTCGTGGCCGCCGAGAGCATCGGGCGCACGGGCACCGAGTTGCCCGACGCGTTGGAGGCCGATGCCGAATGCCTTGCCATCCTCGAGAAGATCCGGCGCGCTGCCTCCCTCGCCATGGGCATCGCCGCCACCGAGGACGAGGCCGGTCGCATTCCCTCGATCCCCAAGGTCGCGATGATCTTTGCGCCGACCGACTGTTCCACGCTGTCCGGCACACGTCAGGCGGCCGCGGATTACGAGATCGGCATACGCATGATCTCGATCGGCCGCCCGCACCGGGCGGTGCCGCTGACCGGGGGCATCTGCCTTGCCGTCGCCACGCGCATCCCGGGCAGCCTTCCCAACCGGCTGGCGCGCCCTCGGGACGGAGAGATCCGCGTCGGCCATCCCTCCGGCACCCTGTCGCTCGATGCCGACGTAAGCGTCACGCAGGACGGCACGGTGCACGCGAAGCATGGCGCGGTCTATCGCACGGCGCGCCGCATGTTCGAGGGCCATGTCCTCGTGCCGGCGTGACAGGAGGCTGACAATCATGAGCGACCAGAGACCCGTTCCCTTCGTGTTCATGCGCGGCGGCACCTCGCGCGGACCATACATGCGCCGCGCGGATCTGCCGCCAGACGAGGAAACCCTGTCGCGCGTACTGATCTCGATGATCGGGGCTGGGCATCCGCTCAACATCGACGGGCTTGGCGGCGGCAATCCGGTGGCCACGAAAACGGCGATGCTGTCGGCATCCGACGACGACTGGGCCGAGATCGACTATTTCTTCGCCCAGGTCGCCGTCGACAGGCCACTGGTCGATTACGCCCCCACCTGCGGCAACATCCTGTCCGGCGTCGGCCCCGCCGCGGTGGAGCTTGGATTGATCGCGCCCGGTGACGGGGAAACGACGGTCCGCATCCGCATGGTGAACACCGGCGCACGGGCCGAGGCGCGGTTCGAGGTGCGCGGCGGCCACCCCGTCTATGGCGGCAAGCAGAGCATCCACGGCGTGCCGGGCAGTGCCGCCCCGGTCGCCCTGCAATTCATGGACACGATCGGATCGCGCACCGGTGCCATGCTGCCGACAGGGCAGGTTCGCGACACCATCGACGGGATCGAGGTGACCTGCCTCGATGTCGCCATGCCCATGGTGATCGCCCGCGCCGAAGACCTCGGCATCACCGGCCATGAGGGCAGCGACGTGCTCGATGCAGACGCGGCGCTTTTCGCCCGGTTCGAGCCGATCCGCCGCGAGGCAGGCAGACGCATGGGGCTGGGCGATGTCTCGGACAAGGTCGTGCCGAAATTCGGCGTCCTCGCGCCCCCCAAGGGCGAAGGCGCGGCAGCGGCGCTTTATTTCATGCCGTGGAAGACCCATCCGACGATGGCCGTGACCGGCGCGCAATGCCTTGCCGCCTGCCTGATGCTGCCGGGTTCGGTCGCCAGCGGGATGGCGCGGCTGCCGCCGGGCGCCGGTCAGGGCGATGCGCCCTTCACCCTCAGCCTCGAACATCCGACGGGCACGATCGACGTTGCCCTCGACTGCAAGGTGACCAATGCAGGGCTCGACCTGCGCTCGGCCGGCATCATGCGCACGGCCCGGCTTCTGGCGCGGGGCGAGGCGATGGTCCCGTCGCATGTCTGGCCGGGCTGAGGCCGAAAGGCGTCAGGCGAGCCACCGCGACAGGAACGGCGTCATGCTCATCACCAGCAGCAATCGCAGCACGTGGTGGAAGATGACATAGGTGATGTCCGCACCGGTCAGGATGGCGAGCATGACCATCTCGGGCTGGCCTCCCGGCGCGAAGGCCAGAATGCCGTGCAGCAGGTCGTTGATCCCCAGCAGGTAGATGATCTCGCCGAAGGCCAGCGTCAGTGCCGCGAGGATCAGGGCGTAGCCCACGCTGGCCGAAATCACATGCCGCAACTCGTCCCGCGTGACACCGACGTAATGCGAGCCGATGCTGATCCCGATCACGAACTGCGCGAGGATCAGCGCCTCGGTGGGCGGCCGGTTCTCGATCAGGCCGAGGATGCTGGCCAGCGCCGACAGGATCATCGGCCCCAGAACGCTCGCCCCGAACATGCCGATGCGCATCGCGCCGTGGTAGCCCACGAAAGCGCAGACCGCCATGATCACGAGATCCTTCGCGGGAATGTCGAGCAGACGCACGCCCGGCGCCACGCTCAGGTCGATGTCGAGATAGATGTTGATGATGAAGGGCGTCAGAGAGACCAGCGTCAGGATCCGCGTGGCATGGACCAGCGACAGTGCCCGGACGTTCCCGCCCTTCTCGCCGCCGAACAGGATCATTTCCGCGAAACCGCCCGGCATGGTGGCGAAATAGGCCGTCGGGCGGTCGAAACCCGCAACCCGCCGGAAGAACGGGTAGCCGAGAAGCAGCGACGCCGCGATGAACACCGGTACGAGAGCGGCGCTTGCCAGGGTCAGCGGCAGTTGCTCCATGAGCGACGGCGACACCGACGAACCGGCCGCCACGCCCAGGATCGTGCGCACCGAATTCAGCCAGTGCGTCGGAGGGCCTGACAGCCGCGCGCCCATCAGAGCCGTGATCAGGCAGGCCGCGAGCGGGCCGAGCAGGAAGGGCAGCGGCATGCCCAGAAGCCAGAAAACCGCAGTGCCCAGTAGACCGATCGCGGCCGTCCATGCGCGCCGGCCCCAGATACCGCGATCGCTCCGGTTCATTTCACCCGTGGCTCGGAGTCATCTTCCATGCGGCCTACCTTGGCGAGTTTCGCACCGATATTCATCCGGAAAGTGACCACGATCACCAGCGCCGCGAAGGCGGCCATCGTGATCGCGAGCGGCGAGTTGAACAAGGCCGGCATCCAGTCGCCGCGATTGATAAGCAGCGCCCGGCGCAGGTTTTCCTCCAGCATCGGCGCGATCAGGAAGGTGATGATCAGCGGCGCCTCGGGAACGCCGACCTTGCGCATCATGAAGCCGAGGAATCCCAGGCCGAGCATCATGTAGATGTCGTAGACGTCTCCGCGCGCCGAATAGGCGCCGATGATGGCCATCACCATGATCGTCGGAACGAGCACCTTTGGCGAAACCTGCCCGAGCCGGGCATAGAGGAACGCGAAGGCGCGTCCGATGCCGAGATTGACGAAATTCCCGATGAACAGGATCATGAAGAGCGCGTAGATCACTTCGGGATGGAGCGTGAACATCCGAGGCGATGGCGTGACGCCCTGCAGCATCAGCGCGGCACCGATCAGCGCGGCCGTGGCGCTGCCCGGGATGCCGAAGGCCAGCAGCGGCACGAGCGTCGGCCCGACCGTCGCGTTGTTGCCCGCCTCGCACGCGGCAATGCCGTGGATCGACCCCTCGCCGATGCGCTTTTCGGGGAAGGCCTGCTTGGCGATGCCATAGGACAGGAAGGCCGCGACGGTCGCGCCAAGGCCTGGAAGTGTGCCGACGAAGGTGCCGACGCCCAGGCCGATCCCCATCTCGCGCCAGCAGCTGAGGTATTCGCGGAAGGTCAGCCCCTCGGACTTCTTGCTGAACAGGTCGCCAAGCTTGGCGGACGCCTCCTGCACCTTCCGCGAGCTGCGCAGAACGCCGAGCCCCTGCTCGAGCATCTGGCTCATGGCGAAGATGCCGATGACCAGCGGGACAAGATGCAGCCCGTCGCGAAGCCAGACCTGATCGAAGGTGTTGCGCGGCACGTTGCTGACGGGATCGGTGCCGATGGTTCCCAGAAACAGCCCGATCCCCGCGCTCAACATGCCCTTGGCGAGGTGTCGTCCGCTCAGCGCCCCCAGAAGCGCGATGGCGACGACCATCAGCCACAACCGCTCCGAAGGCCCGAACTGCAGCGCCATCAGCGCGATGGTGGGCGCGATCAGGATGACGATGATGTCCGACAGCGTGTCGGCCGTGACAGAAGAATAAAGCGCGATGAGGATCGCCTTGCGGCCCTTTCCCTGCTTGGTCAGCTTGTAGCCGTCATAGACCGTGGCCGCGCTGTCGGGCGAGCCCGGTATCGCGAAACTGATCGCCGATATCGACCCGCCGAAAACCGCGCCCTTGTAAAGACCGATCAGGAGCCCGAGCATCCCGGTGATGTCGAGAAGGAAACTCAGGGGAAGCACCAGCGCGATGCCGGTGGAGGCGGTCAGACCCGGGATGGCGCCAAGGCCCACGCCCAGAAAGACCCCGGCCACGAGCCAGAACATGGTCTCAACCGTGAAAACGAGAGTGAGTGCTTCATTCAGCGCTTCGACGTTCATGTCTTGCTCCGGACGTTAGATGAATGCGGGCAGAATGCCGTTCGGCAGCCTGACCCCGATCACGCTGAACAGGACGTAGATTCCGATCGGAATGGCTATCGCGAGAAGGGCCGTCCGCTTCAGCGGGCGCAGACCGAACCAGAACATGTAGACGAACAGGAAGACCGGCGTGACCAGCAGGAAGCCGATGTCGCGCATCGTCGCGAAGTAGACGCCGATCCCGATCAGCATGGCGATCGCCTTCGCCACGTCTGCCAGGGTGAGATCCTCGAGATCTTCCGGAACTTCCCGCCGCAGTGGGTCGACGATCAGGCCAAAGGCGCAAAGCATCATGCCAGCGACACCCAGCAACGGAAAGAAACCCAGCAGGAAACCGTCCCGCGTCTCGCGGAAGACCCAGGACGTGGAGAGCATGTAGGCAAACAGCAGCCCGAGGGCGATACACAGGTAGACGCCGATCGCCTGATTGCTCCGATACCAGTTGGACATGAATGACACCCTCCCCATTGCCTCGATCATCGTTGTAGCCGCCCTCTCGGTCGGGGCCGGGCGACGTAACCGCCCGGCCCCGGGGATGCTTTACTCCAGAAGCGTCACGGCGCTCCGAAGCGCGGGGATCAGGGCCTCATAGTCGGCACGGGCTTCTTCCATGCTCATGTACTGGATCGGCTCACCGGCAGCGGCCCATGCCTCCTGCACGTCCGGATCGTTCGCGAGCTGGCGCACCAGTTCGGCCACTTCCGCCTGGATATCCTCCGGCGTGTCGGGATGCACACCCACCCAGCGCGGAGACGCCATGCCGGTATAGCCGAGATCCCGGGACATCGGGATGTTGCCGCCCAGCGCCTCGTCCATCTCGGGCGCAAGCGGGAGACTGGACGTGTTCAAGAGCGCGATCCCGTTCTCCGGCACGATCGTGGCCGCGGTCGATTCCGTGGTGGTGACGGCATCAATATGACCGCCCAAGAAATCGGTGACCGCCTCGCCCGTGCTGGGATAGGAGACGTAGATCACGTCGACGCCCGCCTGCGACAGCGTGTTGGCCGCCCCCAGCAGCGTCGAGTTCGTGCCGCCCACCGTGATCGGGTCCTCGGCCGCGGCTGCAACGAAACTGTCCCAGTCGGGATATTCGTCGCCGCGCACGACGATGATCGACGCGAAGGCCCCGATATAGCCCACGATGGCGATGTCTTCGGGTTGCACCGGCGGGTTTTCCTCGGTCAGGATCGTGACCAGCGGCGTGGGCGATGCGTTGAAGATCGTGTAGCCATCCGCAGGCTGATCGAGCACGTGCAGCCAGCCCGTGGTGCCGCCTGCGCCCGAATGGTTCTCGACCATGACGGTCTGGCCGACGATGCTTTCCGCATCTGCCGTCAGAAGGCGGGACAGCCTGTCGGTGCCGCCGCCGGCGCCGAAGGGAATGACCCACGAGACCTGACGCGACGGGTAGTCATCTTGCGCCAGCAGCGGGCCGGCAAGCAGGCTCAGACCGGCGGCAACCGCTGTCGCCCTCAGGATTTTGGTTCCTAGTTCCATGATTTGACTTCCTCCCAATTTGCGTGGCCTTGGCCACCGTTCGACAGGCACATGCCTGCCCCTCCGCCTGCCTTGCGCAGATCTCTTGTTATTTGCTCGTGGAATACTGCCGCTCGATCGCATCCCAGGCAGGCTTGCCCACGATCCTTTGCCGCTCCTCGAAACCCGCCAACATCGGTGCGGCCCGGTCCAGGTTCCCGTCGGACTTGAGGACCGACAGGGCAAGGTGCGCACCATGGATCGCCGCCTGCAGCGCGGCGTTCGCATAAAGCACCACGCTGAAACCCATCTCCGCCAGTGCTTGCTGTCCGGGATCGGGTGTCCGGCCGCCATGCACGATATTGGCGAATTGCGGAACCGCGAGATCCGCCGGGATCCGCGCAAGCTCCGCCTCGTTCACGGGCGCTTCCACGAAAGTCGCGTCGGCGCCGGCCTCGATATAGGCCTGCGCGCGTTCGATGGCGGCGTCCATCCCCTCGATCGCCCGCGCATCGGTGCGCGCGATGATCTGCAGGTCGTGATCGCGCCGCGTATCCACCGCAGCCTTGATCTTGTCGATCATGTCGACGGTGGGAATCACTTCCTTACCCGAGAAGTGCCCGCATTTCTTCGGAAAGACCTGATCCTCGATCTGCAGCGCCGAGGCCCCTGCCCGCTCCAGCAGGCGCACCGACCGCACCACGTTCAACGGATTGCCGAAGCCCGTATCCATGTCGACGATTAGCGGAAGCGAGATCACATCCGCCATCTCGGTCGTGGTCTCGGCCAGTTCCTTGACCGTTCCCAGACCCATATCGGGCACGCCGAGCTTCATGTTCACGACACCGGCGCCGGTGACATAGACGGCCTCGAACCCGAGGTCCTCGACGATGCGCGCGAAAAGCGCATTCGCGGCACCGGGCACGATCATCGCACGTCTGGCTTGCATCGCCTTCTTCAAAACGCTTGCGGTAGTTGGCATGGATGATCCGTCCCTTTCTTGCGGAAAAGACAACAGGTCCGACGCCAACTGTCAACACTTTACAATTCCATCGCTGGCCAGCTATGAAACGGGGACCGGTGTCGAGGTTTCGGGAGGACGAATTTTGCCGACGCGCGTTCTTGTTCCCTCGGGTGTGCTCGGCCTGGGATTCGACGCCGACGCCCTTGCGCGCGGTGTCGACGGCAAGCCCGACATCATCTGCATCGATGGCGGATCGACCGACAGCGGGCCGCATTCGCTTGGCACGGGCACCTCGAAATATGCGCGCGGGGTCTGCAAGGCCGAATGGCGCGCGCTGATGCAGGCGCGGGCCGAAGCCGGCGTGCCCCTTGTCATCGGCAGCGCGGGCACCTGCGGCACGGATGCGACCGTCGACTGGATGTTCGACATCACGCGGGAACTCGCGCAGGAGCTCGGCCAGAGCGTCCGGGTGGCGCGCCTTTATTCCAGCCAGTCGCCCGACCGGATCGCCGCCGCACATTCCACCGGACGCCTGATCGCCATCGACCCGGCCCCCGAGATCGACGCCGAGAGCATCGCGCAGATGTCGAATGTCGTGGCGCTTGCGGGCATCGAACAGATCCAGGCCGCGCTGGCCACCGGCGCCGATATCGTGATCGCGGGCAGGACGACGGACACCGCGCTGATCGCGGCGCTTCCACTGCAAAACGGGGAGGCCGCGGGCCCGGCCTGGCACGCGGCGAAGATCGCCGAATGTGGCGCCTTCTGCACCACGCGGCCCAAATCCGGGGTGGTGATGGTCGAGATCGACGACAGCGGTTTCACCGTTGAGCCGATGGACCCTGCCGCCGCCTGCACGCCCGAGACGGTCTTCGCGCACATGCTCTACGAGAATGCCGATCCGTTTCGACTGGCCGAGCCGGGCGGCCATCTGGACGTGACCGATGCGCGCTACGAGGCGCTTGACGCAAGGCGCGTCCGGGCCGAAGGCGCGCGATGGGTGCCGCGGCCCTATACGGTCAAGCTGGAGGGCGCGCGGCGCGTGGGCTACCAGACCATCATGCTCGCGATCCTGCGCGAAGATCGCTACGTCCGGAACGCCCGCCTCTGGGCGGAGCGCTTGCGCGAGATGCTGCTGCCGAGGATCGAGGCGCAACTCGGCTGCCCGGCCGATGACTTCGGTATGGAGATGCGACTGATCGGTATCGACGCGGCACTGGGAGCGCTGGAACAGCGCGTGGCCGATCCGCTGGAGGTGGGCATCCTGATGATCATCACGGCCGAAACCCAGGCGCTGGCCGAGGATATCGCGCGGCTCGCCAATCCCTTCCTGCTGCATTGCCCGCTGACCGATGACGAGCCCCTGCCGACATTCGCCTTTCCGCTGTCGCCCGCGCACAGCAATCGCGGCGCGGTGTTCGAATTCGCCCTGAACCACGAGCTTGCGCTCGACGATCCGATGGAGGCGTTCCGCCTCGAGGTGACGGAGGTCGGACATGGCCAGGCTGGGTGAGATCGTCGCCTCGGTGACCTCGAAGAACGCGGGACCCTTCTGGATCACGATCGACATACGCTGCGGCGACCCCGAACGTTTCGCGGCCATCGGTCAAGAGCTGACGACAGAGCGCGCGGCCGCCTGCTGCGGGGTGCCGCCCGCGGAGCTGAAGCGCTTCGACATCGCCCCGCTTTCGGTCATCAAGTTCTCGCTCAGGCGAACCTCCGTGCAGGGCGCGCCAACCGACCGCGACATGCATGGGGCGCAGCACGCCAACCTGTTCCGCGAACTGGAGATCCCGGGCTATCGGGGACCCACCCGATGAAGGGTATCAGGATCGAGACCTATGGCGGGCCGGAGGTCGCCACGATGACCGATCTTCCCGACCCGGCCCCCGGTCCGGGGGAGGTGCGCGTCGAGGTCGCCTTTGCCGGGGTCAACTTCATGGACATCCACACGCGGCAGGGCAAATATCGCGCCTCGCGGACCTACCCGGTGCGCGCGCCCCTGACACTCGGCATGGAGGGGTCCGGCATCGTCGCGCAGACCGGGCCGGGTGTCGAGGATATCGCGATCGGGCAGCGCGTGGCGTGGTGCCTGTCCTGGGGCGCCTATGCCGAGGCCTGCATCGTCCCGGCCAGCCGCGTCGTGCCCTTGCCGGACGGGTTGAGCCTCGAACTTGCCGCCGCCGCCACCTTTCACGGCATCACGGCGCATTATCTCCTCCATGACACGGCGGCGCTCGCGCCCGGCAAGACCGCGCTGGTTCTCGCGGCCTCGGGCGGTATCGGGCAGATGCTGGTGCAACTGGGCGCGGCGCTTGGCGCGCGGATACTGGCGGTGACGAGCAGCCCGGAACGCGCCGAACAGGCACGGGCGCAAGGCGCTGACATGGCCTTCACCTACGACGATGGCGGATTTGCCGACGCCGCGCGCGAGGCGACGGGCGGTGTGGGCGTCGACGTTGTGTTCGACCCCATCACCAACCCCACCCTGCGCGACAGCCTGCGCGCGGCGCGACGGCGGGGCCTGATCGTCAATTTCGGTACCGTCGGCGGCCAGATCGACGGTTTCCGCCCCATCGAGCTTGGCGAGGCGGGATCGCTTTTCCTGACCCGGCCGCGCCTTGCCGACCATGTCGCCGAGCCCGGCGAGATGCGCCGCCGCGCCACGGCCATCTTCGAGGATATCCTCGCCGGCCGTCTGCACGTTCCCATCGACGCAATCCATCCGCTCGACGCGTTCCAGGAGGCCCATCGCCGGCTTGCCGAACGCCAGACGACCGGCAAGCAATTGCTGCGCCTCGCCGCGGACTAGGGTCAGCCGGCGATCACGCGGATCGGTTCGCCCTTCGCGAAGGCAAGGACGTCTTCCGCCGTCTCGCGATAGAATTTCTCGTAGGTGTCCAGCGTGCCGTAGCCGATATGGGGCGTGATGATCAGCCTGCCGCTCTCCAGAAGCGCCGCGTCCCGCCACGGGCTGTCGTCGGGCAACGGCTCCTCGTCGAACACGTCCAGCGCCGCACAGGCCAGCGTGCCCGCGTGCAGCGCGGCAATCAACGCCTCGCGATCCACGATGGGGCCGCGCGAGGTGTTCACCAGGCAGGCGTCAGGCTTCATGCGGCCCAGTTCCTCCGCCCCGATCAGCCCCCGGGTCCGGTCCGACAGAACCAGGTGGATCGACGCGATATCGGCGCGGGACAGCAGGTCCGGCAGGGTCTCGGCCCGCTCCACCCCGATCTCCGCGCAGCGCGCATCGGTGAGGTTCTGGCTCCATGCAAGGAAATTCACGCCGAAGGGGCGGGCCAGTTCCACCATCGCGGCGCCCAATCGCCCCAGCCCGATCAGCCCGAGGGTCAGGCCCTCGAGATCGCGGCCCGCCGGCGCCTGCCAACCGCCCTGCCGCACCGCGTCGATATTCGGCACCACGTTGCGCGCGGCCATCAGGACCAGCATCATCGCCAGATGGGCCGTGGCGGTCTTTCGGTTGCCCGTGCCGCAGACGGTGATCCCGCGGGCGGCGGCGGCTTCCATGTCGATCGACAGGTTCCGCGGCCCCGTCGTCACGATCAACCGCAGGTTCGGAAGTGCTTGGATCAGTTCCGCCGGGATCGGCGTGCGTTCGCGCATGACGCAGATCGCCTCGAACGGGCGCAACGTGTCGGCCAGATCCTCGGGTGGGATGGGCGAATTGAACACGGTGACGCCCGGTGCCAGGTCGGCCCATTCCGCGAAACGCTCCGAATAGCCGAGATAGTCGTCCAGGACCGCGATCTTCATGTGGTTCTCCCTCGATCCGTCAGAAGCGACCCGCGACCCCGTTGACCGTCGCCGGCCAGCCTCACGCGTCTTTCCTCTGGGCGTCCCGCACGAGAGACGCCATTCGGTAGAACCCGTGGACCATTTTCGAGTAGGGCGTCGTCAGGAAGAAGGCGAGGACCGTTCCGAGATGCAGTGCCAGAAGCGGCGCGACCAGCGCGGTGCCTGTCGCGGCGTAAAGCGCGAGGCCGGTCAGGCCCGTCAGGCCCAGCAGTGCCACGAAGGCCACCTCCCCGCCCCAGACCGACGGCGCGCCGAGGCCTGCGTCGGCCTTGAGCTTCAGCCGGATCAGCAGCGCGGAGCCCAGCACCAGCAGTATCCCCCCCGGCAGGCCCAGAAGCTTTGGCAGGCTGAAGATCCCGTAGGGCGCCGGCCGGTCGAAGACGTAGTGCAGAACGGTGCCGCTCGAGGTGGCGGCGAAGCACAGCAGGAAGCCCCAGAACACCGCCTGATGCGCATGGCGGCGCGCCTGCGAGTAGCGGTCGCCCTTCTCGAAGTTGCACCCCCCGGCCGCGCCGCCCGAGAGGTTCCTGAGCTGCGCCGCGTCCACCAGCGCCGCCTTGACGTGCGGCCAGCGCAGAGGCTCCCCCCCGACTTCGGCCCAGTAGCGGCGCAGACCGATCGCGATGGCGGCGAGAGGCAGCAGGAAGGCTGGCGCGAAAATGGCGACCATCGCGGAATGCGAGAGATAGGCGTAGAACCCCTCGCCGGAGGCCGGGGCGAGCGCCGTCAAGGCCCAGAACAGCACGGCGATCCCGATCACCAGCGCCAGCGAAAGCGCCACGCCCGAACGCTGGAAGAGGCGTGCGAAGCCCGAGGGCCAGGCGAAACGCTCCCAGCTTTCGACGCGGACCTCGGCCAGCGCGGCCGGCAGGTTCAGCGCGAACTCGTGCGGCTCGGTATACTGGCAGGCGTAGTAGCAGCCCCGGCAGTTGTGGCAGAGGCTGGCGAGCTGCGTGATGTCGCCGTCGGAAAAGGCGCGCTGCCCGAAGGCCGAGGGGAAGACGGCGCAATAGCCCTCGCAATAGCGGCAGGCATTGCAGATCTCGATCTGGCGGCGGGCTTCGTCGGTGGCGGTGAGCGTGGGGGGCTGATCATACATGGGCGGCGGCCTCCTGTCCTGCGATGCGTCCGAAGACGGTGCCGATGGTCATGCCGAACCCCGCCAGATAGCCCTGTCCCAGGATCGAGCCCGCCATGATCTCGCCCGCCGCCCAGATGTTGGCGAAGCGGCCATGGGCGCCCGAAACGCGCGCGGTCTCGTCGACCTTCAGGCCGAGATAGGTGAAGGTCACGCCGGGGCGCAGCGAGTAGCCGTAGAAGGGCGGCTCGGTGATCGGCCGCGCCCAGTTGGTCTTGGGGGGCGTCAGCCCCTCGGTCGACAACCCGTCCAGTTCGGTCGGATGGAACTCCCCCTCGCGGCACGCGGCGTTGAAGGCGTCCACCGTCTCGCGCAGCTTGTTGCCCGGCAGGCCCAGCTTCTGCGCAAGCCCTTCGAGCGTGTCGGCCTCGACCGGCGGGTAGACCGACGGCATGAACAGCTCCAGCGATTTGGCGTCGATGACGGCGTAGGCTACCTGGTCGGGCTGTGCCGCCACGAGGCGGCCCCAGATCGCGTAGCGCTTGGGCCAGACATCCTCGCCCTCGTCGTAGAAGCGGTCGCCGTTCTGGTTCACCACCACGGAGAAGGGCACGCAGTCGAGCCGGGTGACGATGCCGCCGTCGAACTTCGCGGCACGTCCGTCGATGGCCACGGCATGGCATTGCGTGGGGTCGCCCACGCTGTCAGCCCCCTTGTCCAGCATCTGTTTCAGCGGCACGCCGCGATTGTAAGGCGTGCCCCGGATCAGGAAGTTCCGCGCCGACGGCCCCCAGGCCCGCGCGAGCCAGTCCAGATCGGCCTGGAACCCGCCCGAGGCGAGGACAAGGCCGAGCCCCGCAATCCGTGTCTCCGCGCCGCCGATCTTCGCCGTGACGCCCTCGAACCGGTCGCCGTCGACATGGACCTGCGTCACCTCGGACTCGTAGGCGACCGTAACGCCCAGATCCTCGGCCGTGTTGTAATAGGCGTTCACCAGCGCCTTGCCCCCGCCGAGGAAGAAGGCGTTGGTTCGGCTCAGCGACAGCGTGCCCGACAGCGAGGGCTGGAAGGCGACGCCATGGTCCTCCATCCACGGCAGGCACGCCTCGGACGCACGGATCGTCATCCGCGCCAGCGATTCGTCGGTTTCTCCCTTCGTGACCCGCAGGAGGTCGTCGAAATACTCCTCCTCCTCGTAGGTTCCGGTCAGCACCGAAAGCGGGCCGTGATGCATGCAGCGGAAATTGCGCGTGTGACGCGAGTTGCCGCCGCGATAGGGCCTGGGCGCGGCCTCCAGTATCAGCGGCCGCATCCCCGCCTCGGCCGCCTCGATCGCGGCGCAAAGCGCGGCATTGCCGCCGCCCACGATGACGAGATCCCAGCAGCCGACATCCAGAGCCGTCATCGTCCCCCACCCTCCTTGCGAAGCTGGCGCTGCCGCGCACGGTGCGCCGCGTCCATATGCGCACGCATCCGCGCCTCCGCCGCATCCTCGTCGCGCGCGCGCAGCGCCTCGATCAGCCGTGCATGTTCGGCGACCGCGGCCTCGGCCCGGCTGCCCTCCTCCATCGTCGAGGGCCCCAGGATCAGCAGCGTCTTCTGCGCGGCCTCGACGGCATGCAGCAAGAACCGGTTGCGCGCCGCACGGCGCAGGATGTCGTGGAACTGCCAGTTGGCCTGACGGAGCCGTTCGACATCGCCCGTGGCCGCCGCCATCTCGGAGTTGAGCGCCTCCATCTCGTCTATCTCGGAGGGATAGGCGGCGCGGGCCGCGAAACGCGCCGCAGTACCCTCCAGTACGGCGCGCATCTCGTAAAGCTCGGTGATCTCGGCGTAGTCGAGCTGTCGGACCACGGCGCCCACCCGCGGCGTGTGCGTCACGAGACCATCCGACTGGAGCAGGCGGATCGCCTCGCGCACCGGCGTGCGGGACGTGCCGAGACGGGCGGCAAGGTCCGTCTCGGTCAGCCGGTCGCCGGGCCCAAGGCGCCCCTGCCGGATCTCCGCAAGAAGCCGGGCATAGGCGTCGTGGCCCTGCGAGGCATCCGTGTGGCCGTCGTCCTGCACCATGATTTCACTCCCTGTGCCCTCTTGGATACAACAGAATACAGCAGGGTACAATCAATGAGGATCGATCGTTCCCGCCGGCGATCACCCCGGCAGATCCTGCCCCTTGATTGGTGAACATCGATGTCGGGCGTCGGAGCAAACGGGGGGAGTGCCCGACACAGACGAAGAGCCGCGTTCCTACAAGAACACCGTTGAACCGTCTGATTGTGGTCCTTGGAACATGCCCGGAAGCCCGCCAGCCCCTCCGCACCATTCACGGCAATCGCGATGCCCGGATTGGTGCAGAACCGGCCTGCCCCATGCCCAGCGATCCGGCCCGCGCCGCGCCGATCTCCCCGCTCCGCGCGGCAAGTGCGGCCGGCAAAGGAAGACGGGCTTCACACTGCCCAGTTCGCCGAAGAACGGGATCGGGTCCGGCCGGGCGATGCCGGAGGTTCCAGTGCGGCAGAGCTTCCGACAGGGCTGGATCGAGGCTAGAACTGGCAGGGGCCGCCGTTGGAGCGTACCACGCGCAGAACCACCGACCGGCCGAACAGCTCCTCCAACGGGCTTTCCACGTCAGGATTGAGCCCGGTGACCGCCAGAAGCGTGTCGCGCCGCTCCTCGAACTGGCTGCTGCTGCCGAACCTGGCGAAGCGGGCAAGCATCTCGCTCACGGGCGCGCCTGCGGTGGCGAGATCGATGATCTCGGGGAGGGCCATGGTCGTGCCGTCGGACAGCTGCACGCGGAGCCGGTCCCGATACGCCTCGTCCAGTAATCCGGCCAACTGGCGGAGCGCCCCGACGCGCCGCCCCTCGGCGAGATGGTAGTTCAACGTCTCGGCCATCGTCCCGCCGGTCGCCCCGTCCCAGGACGGACTGGCGAGGCCGATCATGTCCAGCTCGACGGTCGCATTGCCGATCAGGCAGCTTTCGAGTGTCTGCGCGATCCGGCCGAAATAGGTCGTGCCGCCTTCGCCGAGCTCGGGATCGAGCAGTCTGGCCGGGTCGGCACCCCCAGTCGAACGCGCCCGGCGGAGTGCCGAGTTCGCCGCTGCCGCTTTCGACCGGCGCGGGAAAGAACGGCAGCACCAGCGTGTTCGCCAAAGTGTCGAGACGTGTGCCGGTCGCGGCCAGCTCGATCGTCGTCTGGAAGATGTTCGCGCTGACACCGCCATCGCCCCCGCTGCCCGCTCCACCTTCGCCGCCGTCGACGTCGAGGATCAGAGGCGCCACGACGATGGCATCCGGCGCCCGTGCGGCGAGGTTGGCGGTCAGGGCCGCGACGAGCTGCTCCTGTCCTTCGACGAACGAGGTGAGTTGTTCGTTGAGGACTGTGACGACGGTATCGCCATCCCCGTTGGCTGCGATCGTCGCGGCGAAGGCGGCGGCCAATTCGTTGGATGCCTGCAGCACGATGCGAAGCTCGCGCAGCTCGGCTGGAAGTCCGGTTTCGCCATCCTCGCCGCCGAGGAACAACAGCACGCTGTCCGGCAGCGCGATGCCCGGTGTCGTGATCGTCGGGCCGCCGAAGGCCACGTTGAGTGCCTGCACGATGCCCGCGTCCGCGCCGAGACGAACGCGGATGATGTTCAGCACATCGAGGATCTGCGTGAGGTCGATCTCGTTCGGATCGGGCCTGGACAGCTCAAGCTCGATCGTGGTCCGCGCATCGACTATGACGGGATCGACGGGACCGGGTGGGGGTCTCTCACCTCCGGTCATGAAGCTGATCGGGAAGACGCCGAAACTGGGCAAGGCCGCAACAATGGCCAAGTCGTCAAAGTTCATGAAGGTCCTCAAGTTCGGCAAGGGCGCGGTGGCCCTGAGCGCCGCGATCGCCGTCATCGAGCTGGTGGTGGGCATGGCGAGCGCGCAGGCGATCAACAAGCAGCTCAAGAAGGACAAGGCCGTTCTGAACAAGCATATCGACGAGGCCGACGCGGAGATCGCCGAACTGCAAAGCGCCACACGCGAAGCCGAAGGCCTTGTCAAATCGCTGCTTGAGGATTCGGAACTCGGCGATCTCGAGCATGATGCGGCGATTGCCGCCTATCTCGGTCAACAATCCCCTTGCGACGCTGACGGGGTGCTACCGGATCCCGGCGGCCGAGGCGGAAATCCGGCTCGCCTTCACGAATGCCGTCCCGCTCGGTCCGTTCCGGGGCGCCGGGCGCCCGGAGATCGCGCTGCTTGTCGAGCGGCTGGTGGACGAAGCCGCCGCCGCCACGGGGACCGATCCCATGGACTTGCGCATGCGGAACGCACTCGGGCCCGGTGACTTCCCCTACGCGACGCCGGTCGGGTTCACCTATGACAGCGGCGATTACCCGAAGCTCCTGTCGCTGGCGCGAAAGGCCTCGAGCTGGGACGGGTTTCCGGCACGCGCTGAGGCGGACGCGCGGCGCGGCCTTCTGCGGGGGATCGGGGCCGCCCTTTTCGTCGAGGTGGCCGGCGGCGGCGGCGCGCCGAGGGATGCAGTGAGGCTGGAGGTCGAAGAGGCCGACGGCGCCGCCCGCATCGCCATCGTGACGGCCACCCAGAGCACCGGGCAGGACCACGAGGGCCTTTTCAAGGGCCTCCTCGCATCGCAGGTCGCCATCCCCGAGGGCGCCATCGTCCTGAAACAGAGCCAGTCAGAGAACACGCCGGAGGGCCTCGGCTCATTCGGGTCGCGCACCACGATCCAGGCCGGCTCCGCATTGCACGCAGCGGGAAAGGCGCTCGTGACCCATCTTGTCGCCCTCGAGGCTGGGCGGCGCGCTCTGCCGCCCGACGCGCTTGTCGCCGACCCGCAGGCGATCCGCGACGCGTCGGGCAAGGTCCTGTGCACGCTTGCCGAAGCGCTCGATCGCGCGGCGCGCGAGGGCGGCTTTCATGTCACGGGGCAGGCGCCGGTGGTCAACACGTTCCCGTCCGGCTGCCATGTGGCCGAGGTGCGGATCGACCCCGAAACCGGGCTGGTCGAATGCCTCGGCTACTGGGCGGTGGACGACGCGGGCCGGGTCATGTCCCACCATGCGCTGGAAGGGCAACTCAGGGGCGGCATAGCGCAGGGGATCGCGGGGGCGCTGATGGACGGGCACCGGTTCGACCCGGACGGCCAGGTCCTGACGGGGACGCTGATGGATTACACCTTGCCGAGAGCCGGGGACATGCCGCCGATGCAGGTTCTTGCCCATGACGTACCGTCGCCCACCAACCCCCTGGGCGTGAAGGGCGCGGGCGAAGCCGGCACGACGGGGGCACTCGCGGCGACCAGCAATGCCGTCGCCCATGCGCTGCGCCGCGTGGAGGTCCGCCTGCCGGACATTCCGCTCACGTCAGCGGCGATATGGCAGGCCCTGTACGCCGATGGCGCGTCCCTGCGCCTGCCGGAAGGTTCCGGGACGCGCCGTGCGTCCCGACCTGCCGACTGGAAGAGATCGTGACGCCGGACGGCGATGCGGACCCGGAGTTCGGCGAGCTGACGGTCGGAGTCCCGTGCCACGAGCCGCTGACCCCGCAGTTTCACGCAGTGCATCTTGGTCTCGACGCGGTTTCGGCGGTGGTACCCGCTTCAACCATTGCCCGGCAGGCGATTGCGCAGCAATCTCCCGAGAGGGGCAGCCGCAGGACGTGCCCAAGGTATGTCGCGTCCCGCAGGGTCTCGTTTCGGGCCATGCCTCGCGCGGCCAGCATACCGTCGTCGCGGCCGCGATCCGGCAAGCCTTCGACCAGCCCGACCGCGCGCACGCCGGCGAGAATGAGCCATTGACCGCCATTGGTCCGAGGACAATGGCGAATGCGCAAGGTGTCCGAGCAGCTGCGCCCGTGCTGGCCCAAGCTGGCCGACCTGATGGACGCCAGCGAGCACGACCTGTTGGCGGATATTTGGCTCCGCCCGTTCTTGATTCAGGCTGTCCACTTGTCAGTCTGCCGCCTGCGGCGGACCGGCGCGACCTCCCCCCCGCCAGCACCGCACAAAACTGCACAGCACGAACCCGATCGAGCGTCTGAACAAGGAAGTGAAACGCCGCGCCGATGTCGTGCGGATCTTCCCGAACGAGGCCTCCATCATGCGCCGGATCGGTGCGGTGCCGTTCGAGCAGGTTGACGAATGGCAGACCTCGGGCCGCTACATGATGGTCGAGGCCTTCGCTCGGATCGACACCGAGGAGATCGACCCCAGTCTCAGCATCGCAACGAAAGCCGCCTGATCATGCCCTCAGGCCATCCGGCAAATTACACCACCTTGACGGACACTACCCATGCAAAACCGGGGCTGTCCACACAGGCAAGGCCAGTTGACCGGCTGGACCCACTCCCTTGCATTCGACAGGTTCCGCTTCCCGCCCCGTCGCGGCGCACGACCCCGTCGGATACCATCGGTTCCGGTCATTCCTGCGGTCTATACAATGGCAGCCAACACGCTTAATGGCGAGGTCTTCCCTCCTTCCAGGTGATGCATGCAGGATTTCTCCGGACAGCCCGAAACGCTGTCGAAGACATTGGCCGCCAAGGGCTACCGCAAACCGACGCCGGTTCAAGTGGCGGTGACGCAGCCGGAATTGGCCGGGCTTGACCTTTTGGTATCGGCGCAAACCGGTTCCGGGAAGACGGTCGGCTTCGCGCTGGCCCTTGCACATGATCTGCTGGACAGGGATGGGCGATTTGAGCGTCCGGCGACACCGCTGGCTCTGATCATTGCGCCCACGCGCGAATTGGCCATGCAGGTGCAGCGGGAGTTCGACTGGCTATTCGCGGAGGCCGGGATCGTCACCGCGTCCGCTGTCGGGGGCATGGATGCCCGGACCGAACGCAGGGCGATCGAGCGCGGCGCCCATGTCATTGTCGCCACGCCCGGCCGTCTCAGAGACCATGTGTCCCGTGGGGTGATCGATCTGAGCGACCTGAAGGCTGTCGTCCTCGACGAAGCGGATGAAATGCTCGACATGGGGTTCTCCGAGGATCTCGAATTCATTCTCGATCACACACCGGAGAGCCGCCGCACGCTGCTGTTCTCGGCGACGGTGCCGCGCGCCATCGCCAAGCTTGCGCAAACCTACCAGAAAGCGGACGCCCGGCGGATCGAGGTTGGCGACAAGGGCGCCCAGCATAGCGACATCGCCTATGTTGCGCTGACCGTGGCCCCGTCGGATATCGAAAAGGCGATCATCAACCTGTTGCGGTATCATGACCCGCAAACGGCGATCATCTTTGCCAACACCCGCTCCATGGTGGCCCGGCTGACGGCAAAGTTCTCGAACAGAGGGTTTTCGGTCGTGGCGCTGTCCGGCGAATTGAGCCAGTCCGAGCGCACCCATGCCTTGCAGGCCCTGCGGGATGGTCGCGCGCGCGTTTGCATCGCGACCGATGTGGCGGCGCGCGGCATCGACCTGCCCGGTCTCGAGCTGGTCATCCATGCGGACCTGCCGACCAATTCGGAATCGCTCCTGCACCGTTCGGGCCGCACGGGGCGCGCCGGCCGCAAGGGGACCTCGGTGCTTATCGTGCCGGTGCGTCAAAAGCCAAAGGCGCAGCGCCTCTTGAAATTCGCCAACCTGGAGGCCGAGTGGAGCACGCCGCCCTCGGCCGAAGCGGTGCTTGCCCGCGACGAGGAGAGGCTGATGTCCGATCCCGCATGGGACAGAGCGCTCAGCCCCGAGGAACAGACCTTCGCCGACCGACTCTTGCAGGCGCACTCAGCCGAAAAGGTCGCGGCCGCCTATCTGCGGCTCTATCGCGACCGCAACTCGGCGCCCGAGATCCTCGGCGACACGCCCGAGCCCGGCATGCGCACGACGCGCGAGCCCTCCGCCTTCGGGCCGAGCACCTGGTTTTCGCTGTCGGTCGGTCGCAAGCAGCGCGCCGAGCCGCGCTGGCTGCTTCCCATGCTGTGCCGCAATGCGGGGCTGTCGAAGGACGCGATCGGGGCCATTCGTGTCCAATATCAGGAGACCTTCATCGAGATCCTGACCGATGCCGTTTCCGCCATGAAGACCGAGCTGGGCCCCGAACTCGAGATCGAACAGGGCGCGCGTCTGACGGAACTGCCGGGCCCGCCGGAATTCGACGCCTCGCCCAAGGGTCCGCCGGCCACACCGAAGGTTCCGCAAGACGTGCCTCGCCAGGATGAGGAAACGCACAGACCCTCCGTCGGGACCCGGAGGGCCGTTGAGGTGAAACGCGCTGCGACCGATCCGACCGAACGGCGCAAGGGAAAACCCGATACGCGCCAGGACATGGCGGACAAATACAAGGCGAAAAAGCCCAAGCACGGAAAGCCGAACCCAGGACAGGCTAAGGATCGGGACGCCATGGAGAAGGGGCAATCCGGCACGGGCGCCGCGATGGGCCCGCAGACGCGCAAGGATGCCGCCGATCCGTCCAAACCCATCGGGCCGGGTCGCGAACGCGGCAAGGGCCGAAAGGATGGCGACAAGCCGAAACGGTTCAAGGCGCGCGTCACAAAGGGTCCGGGTGCGCGCCCGACGAGGAAGCCAACGCAGAAATCGTGATGCCGCCGGGCGCGGAGCGGATTTTTAGCCGATTGACCGGCGGTGTCTGACAAATTCGAACCGGCCCCAGCCGGGGCAGTCGAACGGCTCGTTATCTCGCGTAAAGGCCGTGCGCTCGGTCAGAGCGGCCGTCCGGTTCATGGTGGCAGACATCAACATGACCGAGATCATGCGCTACTCCACCGGCCAAGGCAGCTTGATCTCGGAATACCCTGCGACCCAAATCTGGCTCAAGCCGCTTCACGCGCGCCCGGCGTGCCAGCGGATATGGGCCATGCGCGAGGCCGAAACCATTTCCCAGTGAAGCACCGACTGTGTTGCCCGGGGTGGTGTCAGACACATGTGCACTCGTCACGGCCTATCGGCAGCCACGTTGTCCCTGATGTGCCTCAAGAATTATGCAAACGGCGAAATTTTGTGCAAACGGCTGCATTCCGCCCCCGGATACCAGAAAGCCCGGGAGCTTGGCTTGCCGTCCCGACCTCCCACCCTGATGGTGAGTTGTGTAATACCTAATACGTGGGCGTCGACGGTGCGTGCCGATCCTGACCCGGTCCGGAAATCCTGAAGGGGGGCAACTTGCAAAACCGAATGAACGGCGCGCAGGCGATGGTGCGCAGTCTGGAAGCTCACGGCGTCAGTCACATCTTCGGGCTTTGCGGCGATACCACCCTGCCGTTCTATGACGCGATGCGCCAACTCGACCATTCGATCACGCATGTGCTGACCCGCGACGAACGAAGTGCAGCCTACATGGCGGACGCGTATTCGCGCGTCACCGGTCGGGTCGGGGTCTGCGAAGGGCCTTCGGGGGGCGGCGCGACCTATATCCTTCCCGGCCTCATCGAGGCGAATGAAAGCTCATACGCGGTACTCGGGATCACGACGGACGTCTCGGTTTCGTCCTACGGGCGGTATCCGCTGACCGAGGTGGACCAGAACGCCCTGATGGCGCCGCTGACCAAATGGAACACGGTGATTACACGCGCGGACCACATTCCGCGGATGGTACGAAAGGCGTTTCGTGCCATGACGACCGGGCGATCCGGCGCGGCCCATCTCGGACTGCCCTACGATATCCAGTACGACCCGGTGCCGGCGGACGAGATCTGGGCCGACCCCGAGCTGGCACGGTATCCGGCCTACCGGACGGGGCCTGACCCCGAAGCGGTCAGGGCGGCGGCGGAGGCCATCCTGTCGGCCCGTACGCCCCTGATCGTTTGCGGCGGCGGTGTCGTCATATCCGGCGCGACAGATGCGCTCGACCGGTTGGCCACCCTGCTCGACATTCCCGTGGCGACATCGATTTCCGGGCAGGGCAGTCTGCCCGAGACGCATCCGAACTGCGTCGGGGTGGTCGGGTCGAACGGCGGCACGGACGAGACCTGGGAGGCGATGGCCGGTGCGGATCTGGTAATCTTCATGGGCTGCCGCGCCGGATCGACCACGACATCGCGCTGGGAGGCACCACGGCCCGGAACCCGGATCGTGCATTTCGACATAGACCCGATGGTCGTCGGTGCCGTGCTCCCGACAGAGGTCGGCGTCGTGGGCGATCTGCGGCTGGCGCTGGATGCGCTGAACGAGGAACTGGCCCGGATGGGGCAGGAGACGGCGTTTGACGGGGCCGGCACGGCCGCCGACATCCGGCGGCGCAAGTTCGAACGCTTCGACGCGATCGCACAGTCGGACGCGTACCCGATACGGCCAGAGCGCGTGATCGCCACACTGCAGAGGTGCCTGCCGGAGGACGCCACGATCGTGTCGGACCCGGGAACCTCCTGTCCCTATCTTTCGGCATACTACACGCTTCCCCGTGCCGGCCGGCATTTCATCACCAACCGGGCGCACGGAGCGCTGGGCTATTCCCTTTCGGCCGCGCTGGGCGCATGGTTCGGCGCGCCGCACCGCAAGACGGTCGCGCTCATGGGCGACGGGTCGTTCGGGTTCACCTGCGGAGAACTGGAAACGGTGACGCGCGTACGCGCGCCGATCACCTACATCGTGCTGTCGAATTCAAGCTTCGGATGGATCAAGGCCAGCCAGCGCGACGACTGCGACGCCCGCTACTACAATGTCGACTTCCAACGCAGTGACCATGCGGCCGTTGCCGCCGGCTTCGGTGTGAAGTCCTGGAGCGTGGCCGATCCGCACAAGCTGGAAGGCGTCCTGCGCGAGGCCATCGCCCACGACGGTCCGACGCTGATCGACGTCGCCTGCCAGCCGCTCGAAGAGGCTCAAGCCCCCGTCCGCCGCTGGATGGGATAATCGAAGCGCCTCATGAAGGGGTGCACGACACCACAGGGAAAGGAGTTCATCATGATCACGCGCAGGACAGGACTGGCGCTTGCCGGTTTTCTTCTCACACTGCCCATGGCGGGTGCAGTATCCGCACAGGGTTACCCGGAAAACGATATCACGCACATCATGCCGTGGAGCGCGGGCGGAGGCACCGACACGGTGATGCGGACCTTCATGAACTTCGCCGAACAGCAACTCGGCGTCGGCATAAACACCCAGAACATCACCGGCGCGCAAAGCGGGGTCGGCACGATGCGCCTGATGCGATCCCGCGCCGACGGCTACACGATCGGTTCGCTGACCTGGGACAGCGTGATCACAGTGCCCTACTACAACCTGGTGCCGGGCTACGACACCAGCGATCTGACCTACATCGCGTCGGTCACGATCCACCCCACCGTGCTCGCCGTCGCGGCGGACTCGCCCTTCCAGACGCTGGGAGATTTCGTCGCCGCCGCCGCAGAAGCGCCCGGTGAGCTGTCGATCTCGAATGTCGGACTGGGTGGTGTGTGGCACCTGCCGGCATTGGACTTCGCCGCCGCGTCGGGGATCGAGGTCAACCACGTGCCGTATCCCGAAGGGTCCGGACCCCAGCGCGAGGCCCTGCTCTCGGGCGAGACCGATGCAGCATCGGTCAACCTGGCGGCGGTGTTCCCGGCTGTGCAGGCGGGGCAGGCCCGCGTCCTCGGCGTGATGGACAGCCAACGCAGCCCGTTTCTTCCTGACGTGCCCACGCTCCAGGAGGAAGGCTATGATGTCGTCTGGGGAAGCTTCCGGGTGGTCGCGGCACCTGCCGGGATCGAAGAGGAACAGGTCCAGGCACTGGAAAGCGCCTTCGCCGCCGTTTTCGAGATGGAGGAGTTCCAGCAGCGGGCCGAGGAAACCGCCATGGGCGCCGTCTACATGAACTCCGAGGAAACCACGGCCTATATCGAGGCGTCACAGGCCAAGGCCTTCGCCCTGATCGACAGCCTCGTGGAGCAAGGTATTCTCGAAAGGTAACCGCCAACAGCGCGTCGCGGCACGAGACCCGCGGCGCGCTGCGACCACACCGGAACCCGGATCAAGGACTGTCGCATGCGCCTGTTTGAACGTTTCAACGCCCAAGCGGCCTTTGCCGTGGGGCTCATCCTGCTCGCGACCGTATACGCGAGCCAGATACCGAAACTGGGACTCCCGTTCGCACGGTCCGGGGAACCAGGCGCGTCGTTTCTTCCGATCGTGCTCGTTTGCGTTCTGTATCTGGCGGCGTTCCGCGTCCTGGCAGCCGAGCTTCGCCGGACGAGCGACACGCCCACCGACGCGCCGCAAGCCTCCGAGACCGTGCCTCGGATCGGCGTGCTGGGTCCGCTCGTGCTCATCTTGCTCATCGCACTGTTCACCGTGGCATTGCCGACGCTGGGCTATTTCGTGGCCGCGGCGTCCTTTACCTTCGGGGTAGCCCTGTTCTTCAACTACGAGCAAACGGGCCGGCTTGGGCGGGCGATCGGCCAGTCGGTGCTGACGGCGGCAGCGATCACCGGCTTCGGCTGGGTGTTCTTCGAGGGCATCTTCGGACTGTCGCTTCCCGGCTGGAACTTCTGACGCCATGGTGGAACTCTTTGGCGGCTTTGCCACGCTGTTGACGCCGTGGCCCTTCCTCTACCTGCTCGGCGGCTTTCTCATGGGACTGGTCTTCGGCGCCATTCCCGGTCTAACCGCCACGCTGGCCATCGCCCTGCTTCTGCCGTTCACGTTCGGCATGGAGATCACCCATGCATTGATCATGGTGATGGGCATCTACATGGCCGGGATCTACGCGGGATCCATCACCGGGATCACGGTGAACATTCCCGGCGCACCGTCGGGAGCCATCACGAGCATCGATGGCCACGCCCTGATGAAAAAGGGACATGGCGCGCAGGCCCTGAGCCTCGATGCCTTGGCCTCCGCCATCGGCGGCATGATCGGCGCCGTCGTCCTGATGTTGCTGGCCGAGCCCATCAGCCACCTCGCGCTTCTGCTGAAGACGCCCGACAAGTTCGGGCTGGTCGTGATGGCCGTGGTCACGGTGACCATCGTCGCGCAGGGCTCGCTTTGGCGCGCGATCATTGCGACGACGCTGGGGCTGATGATCTCGACCATCGGGATCGACCCGATGGTTCCCCAGGGGCGCTTCGACTTCGGGAGCTTCTACCTCATAGAAGGGGTCGGTCTGCTGCCCGCCGTGATCGGCCTTTTCGCTGTCTGTGAGTTGCTGGCCCAGGGAAGCCTTCCGGCGCGTGCCGCGTTCTCGCATGTCGCCGACAAGTTGCCCAAGTTGCGCCATCGCGACTTCATTCCCGATTTCAGCACGATCCGCGAGATCGGTGCATTCACCTATATCAAGAGCTCGATCATCGGTGTCCTGATCGGCATGCTCCCGGGCGGCGGCGCCTCCATGGCGTCCTTCATTTCCTACGCCGAAGCCAAGCGGGCCTCCAACCGTCCCGAGGAGTTCGGGAACGGATCGCATGAGGGGCTGGCCGCATCCGAATCCGCAAACAACGCGATGTGCGGCGGCGCGATCATTCCGCTCCTGACCCTCGGCATTCCCGGTGATGCCGTCACCGCGATCATCTTCGGGGTCCTGCTGCTGCACGGGCTGGTGCCCGGCCCCGGCTTGCTCGACGCGCACGCGGCGACGATCGCCCCGATGTTCGCGGCGCTGTTCGTCGCCTCGCTGATGGTGATGGTATCGGTTCTGATCTTCGGGCCTTATTACCTCCGGATTGCGGGTATCAATCGCGGAATCTTGTACGCCTTCATCGCGCTGGTATCGATGGTAGGGGTCTACGCGTCGTCCTTCTCGTCCTTCCAGATGTGGATGGCGCTGGCGATCGGCGTCTTCGCTTACGGACTGCGCAGGTTCGGCTACCCGATCGTGCCGATGCTCATGGGGGTCATCCTTGGACCGTATCTCGAGGAGTTTCTGCGCCGCTCGCTCATCGTTTCGAAAGGTGATCCGCTGATTTTCCTGACCAGCCCGGGAAGCGCAGTGTTTCTGCTGATGACGCTTGCCTTCATCTGGTTGCTGCGGATCAGGCCGGCAATGACCCACAGCGCAACCTAGGGCGCACCCTAGGCCCTGTCTGCATTCGGGGGATTCCCAAGTGAGGTGAATTCTGATTCAAGATCGAAAACGGAGGCGATCTTGAGCAGACGAACATTGAGCGACGCGCAATGGGCGCGGATCGAGGGGCATCTTCCGGGGCGCGCGGGGTTGCCGGGGCGGAGCGGCGCCGACAACCGGCTCTTTGTGGATGCGGTGCTTTGGCTGGCGCGGACGGCCTCGCCCTGGCGCGATCTGCCGCCCGAGTTCGGCAAATGGACCGGGGTGCATGCGCGGTTCCGGCGATGGGTGATGGCGGGGGTCTGGGAGCGCCTTTTCAATGAGTTAAGTGCCGACCCCGACTTTGAATACATCCTCATCGACAGCACGATCTGCAAGACCCACGCCGACGCGACGGGCGCAAGGGGGGGACTCAAGCTCAGGGGATCGGACGCTCGCGCGGCGGTCTGACGACGAAACTCCACGCGGCAGTGGACGCACTGGGACTGCCGGTGAGGCTGATCCCGACGGCGGGGCACCGCGGCGACTGCCCGCAGGCCGCGGCGTTGATCGAGGGGCTCGAGGGCGTCGGCCACGTCATCGCGGATGCAGCCTATGACGCGGGCCACCTGCGGGCCTTGATCGAGACCGGACTTGGCGCCGAGGCCCATATCCAGGCAAACCCGTCCCGCGCGATCAAGCCTCCCCTCGATCCAGACCTCTATGCCGAGCGCCACAAGGTCGAGAATTTCTTTCAGCGGATCAAACGCTTCCGCCGCATCGCCTTGCGCTGCGAAAAGACCCTCACCGGGTTCATGGGCTTCGTCTTCCTCGTCTCCGCCATCGATTGGCTCAGATGAATGCAGACAGGGCCTAGGGCGCACATCGCGGTGTGGTGTCGGACCTAGCCTGGCCGCTTCATCGCCGGAACGGTCACCATACCGGTCGAAGCCTTGTTCGCCGCAGCCACACCCGATATCGTGCCGTGAAGCGCCGAGGAGATGACCCAGACCTTGGCCACCCCCGCCCGATAACGCCCCGCGACCTGCGTCTCCAGCGCCATGAACCCCGTGCCCGCCGCACCTTCCGAGACAACCGCGCCGAGGGTGACGAAGGGCGCACTCGTTTCGGCCGAGATACCGGTGAGGTTCGACCGGAGCCCGCCCTCCGTCAGCACAAGGGTGCCGAAAAAGTACTCGAGCGGAAGTCCCGCGTGGCCGGCAGTGTCCCCGCTGGTGGTGTAGGAGCGCCGCCCCTCGGAGAGGTCGGGGCTTGATCAGGTGGCCACGGCGGGCAGCCGCACCAACCCGCGAAAGGTCAAATCGTGGTCGCGCACTGCCTGACTGGCAAGGATAGTGTCAGGACGGGGCGCGGCCCGCCGCATCAGTGCCGCCATGGGTTCCGGCAGTCCAAGTCGCACCAGTGTTCGTCAGCTTTCCGGAAATCACGACGGCAATATCGAGCGCGCCCTGGCGCTTGTCGATGCGGCCGCCGAAGCCCCTGCGGATGCGGATGCGGTGAAGTTGCAGACCTACAAGGCATGACCGCGCAATGGCAGTCTGGCGATGGCGCCTTCATCCAATTGCCGACCCTCGCCACGCCTCACGCACCGCCGCGATTTCCTCCCGCAGGGCCGAGATTTCACGGGAACCGGCGACATCGCCGTTCGGCGCCACAGCGTCCTGACCGATGAAGACGGTGGCCAGGCTGGCGGCGATAGAGCCGAAGTTCGCGAGGCCGTGGATCGACAGGAGCAGCGCGAGGACTCGGCCCTGAGGCGTCAGAGGCCAGAAATCCGATCCGGTCGTCTTCACCAGCATCGCCATCCACCCCAGCGCGCCGGCGTGGTCGGAGAAGCGCCGCTGACCTCGCCTGCTGGCTCGAAGGCCGGCTTTCCATTTGCGTCAGAGTGATGCTGCATGGCGATTGTGCCGCCTCGGTTGTCGTTGCTAAGGTCCGCCTCATGACGAAACTGCGTGCCCTGTGGTCCGGCGACCTTGCCCTGAACGAAGCATTCTGGACCTGGACGGTCACTGTGGGTCTGCTGGTCAATATCGCCACCAGCATCCTGTTTCTGGTGCTGATCCTGCAGGAGCAGCCGCTGGCCGCCCTGCTGGTCGGCTACGGTCTCTCGGTGCCCTACAACATCGTCGCAATCGTCGGGGTCTTTCGGTCTGCGGCCCGCTACGATGGTCCGCCACTTCATGCCGATCTTGCCCGCCTCGCGAGCGTCCTTCTGATGTCGGCCCTGACGCTGACATGACGCGCGGGAAACCAGGGGTCATCGCATGGGGACGTCGGCCGCTCAGGGACCTGGCGCATACATGGGCGCGATCTTCTCATGTGCGCCCATGCCGCTCAGCAGGCACCGCAGGACATCCGAGCCGGTGATCATCCGCTTCACCTTGGGCGACCAGAGCAGCATGACCGTCTCGTCATGGCCGGCGTCCCCGGCGCGCAGCGTGGCCAGGATGCCAAGGGCCTTGTCGAGGGTTTCCGAAGGCTTCGTGACAACTGCCGGGCGATGGCAGTAGTCGATCGGATCGACGTCGCGCCCGAGGACCAGAAAGTCCCGCAGGAAGGCGCTCGCGTTCAGCAGCAGGCGCGGCTGCGCATCGTCATCGGTGAGCACGATCCACTTCTTGCGCGCGGCCGCCAGCTTGCGGATGAAGGGATCGTCCCGCGCGCGGTCGAGTGTGGGTAAGACCGCGCGATCCCCCTTGAAGGGCAGCTGCACGATGCTTTCGGGATCGAGCGGCCTGCCCTGGTCCTCCATGACGAGGTCGTCGAGCGTGAGGAAGTTGATCGCCCCGATCGCCTCCACGCGCCCCACCTCGCTGTCGTCATGCACGGCGTGGTAGCGCAGGATGTTGTGCAATTCGCGTTCGCGAAACCAGGGCACGCTCTCGGTGCCAACCCATGCGTCGAGCAGGAGCGCCGAGGGCTTCGCGATGGGCCAGAGCAGGATGCGGTAGAACCGCAGGGCAGGCGCGAAGATCGCGACCGCGCGCAGGGCGTTGCGGGAGAAATAGGCCTGCGGCCCGATCTCGCCCAAGGCGGTGATCACGACGGTCGAGAACAGGAAGGCCAGCACCCCGGTCAGAACGGAATCGGCCAGCATGGTCAGCAGGACGTTGATCGCGACATTGCCCATCAGGATCGTGACCAGCGTGAGATTCGCATCGCGCCTCAGGTCGAGCGCGCTTGCGGCGGTCTTGTCGCCTGCTGCGGCCGCCGCCTCGAGCCGGAGGCGGCTGAGGCTGAAGACGGCGATGTTCGACCCGGAGAACAGGGCCGATTGCGAGACGCAGAAAGCGATCCCCAACCAGATCAGCGCTTCGTTCATGGGATCTCCTTTGGCTTCAAGGTGGACCGGGGGGCTTGCCATTGGTCCCGGCGGCAAGATGAAAAGTGTGGGATGCCTCTGACAACGGTTGTCAACGCGAAATTCTGCGGGGGCTGTTGAGGACCCCCATTTCACCGTTGCCCCCATCCTACCCGATGCTGCCCACGAAGTATCGGGCAGCGTTCCCTTTCTGACGGCGACAACAGGACGGCCCGGAAAATGTGGAGCGCACCAACTGAGAGACCAAGAGGTGTACTATGGGACGAGGGAACAGACCGACGCCGGAGTTTCGGCGTGAAGTGGTGCGGCTTGCGTTGACAGGGGTTCCTCGATGATCGGGCGTCACCACACAATTCTCACTCGGGGAAGGAAGGGACAGCCCAGCCACTTCGTAATTCGACCAAAGGTTCGATTTCTGTTTCTTCTCAAAGAATGTCCCTGACGTCGAAGTGTTCAGCACGCAGGAGAACAACCTCTGGAAATTCAATCCTTTGGGAAGAATTCACCAAACCGGCGCAGTCACGAGGTCCGGAGAATATCGGCCCGGAGAGAACGCGTGTGCGCCTTTCGGGCATGAGCCGGTTAACAGCCCCTCCCGCATAACCTCAGAAAACAAAGGAAAAATCCGGCCGCAGCCGGATCGGGAGAACGCTTTCGCGAGGGCAAGTGGCGGAGACGATGGGATTCGAACCCACGAGACGGTTTCCCGCCTACTCCCTTAGCAGGGGAGCGCCTTCGACCACTCGGCCACGTCTCCGCTGACCCGTCTAATCATCCGCCCCATGGGGGGCAAGCGGAAATCGGACGCGTCAGGCGTTGAACAGGAAGTGCAGGACGTCGCCGTCCTTGACCTCGTAGCCCTTGCCCTCGACCCGCATCTTGCCCGCATCCTTGGCGCCCTGCTCACCGCCGAGGGCGACGTAATCACCGTAGCCGATCGTCTCGGCGCGGATGAAACCGCGCTCGAAATCGCCGTGGATGACGCCCGCGGCCTGCGGCGCCAAGGTGCCGCGGCGGATGGTCCAGGCACGGGCCTCCTTGGGGCCGACGGTGAAATAGGTCTGCAACCCGAGCAACTCGTAGCCCGCGCGGATCAGCCGGTCGAGGCCCGCCTCCTCCAGCCCCATTTCCTGCAGGAACATCGCCGCCTCATCGGCGTCCAGCTGGGCGATCTCCTCCTCGATCTGGGCGGAGATGACGACATGCGCCGCCCCCTGTTCGGCGGCCATCTCGGCCACGCGGGCGGAATGGGCGTTGCCCTCGGCGGCGGAACCCTCGTCGACGTTGCAGACGTAGAGGATGGGCTTCGTGGTCAGAAGCTGCAGCATCTTCCACGCCTTCGCATCCTCGTCGGACACCTCGACAAGGCGGGCGGGCTTGCCCTCTTCCAGCATCGCCTGCGCCTCTTTCAACAGGCGCTCCTGCTGGACCGCCTCCTTGTCGCCGCCGCGGACCTTGCGGGTGATGTTCTGCAACCGCTTCTCGACGGATTCCAGATCGGCCAGCATCAGCTCGGTCTCGATCACCTCGGCATCGGCGATGGGATCGACGCGGCCGTCGACATGGGTCACGTCGCCATCCTCGAAACAGCGCAGGACATGGGCGATGGCATCGGTCTCGCGGATATTGGCGAGAAACTGGTTGCCAAGCCCCTCGCCCTTGGACGCGCCCTTCACCAGGCCTGCGATGTCGACGAAGGTCATCCGCGCGGGGATCACCTGTTTCGACTTGGCGATGCCTGCCAGCTTGTCGAGCCGCGCGTCGGGCACGGCCACATCGCCCACGTTGGGCTCGATCGTGCAGAACGGAAAATTGGCGGCCTGCGCCGCCGCCGTCCGCGTCAGCGCGTTGAAGAGGGTGGACTTGCCCACGTTGGGCAGCCCCACGATCCCGACCTTGAAGCCCATGTCCCACTCCGTCCGAAGGAAATTCGCCGCCTTCTAGGGCGGGACGCGAGCCGGGGCAACCATGCGCACGGGACGCGCCCCATTGATTTCCGCCGCCCCATGCCGCAAACCCCGCTGGACCAGTTTCAGACGGGGCCGACATGACACGGATCGACGACACCTTCGCGCGGCTGAAGACCGAGGGGAAAAAGGCCTTCGTGGCCTATGTCATGGCGGGCGATCCCGATTACGAGACGTCGCTGGCAGTGGTGAAGGCGCTGCCCGCTGCAGGCGTCGACATCATCGAGCTGGGGATGCCCTTCACCGACCCGATGGCCGACGGGCCGACGATCCAGCTGGCCGGCCAACGCGCGCTCGAGGGCGGCCAGACGCTGGACAAGACGCTGCAGATCGCGCGCGAATTGCGCAAGGACGACCAGCAGACGCCCATCGTGATGATGGGCTACTACAACCCGATCTATTCGCGCGGCGTCGACACTTTCCTCGTGCAGGCGAAAGAGGCCGGGATCGACGGGCTGATCATCGTCGACCTGCCGCCCGAGGAGGATGACGAGCTGTGCATCCCCGCGCAGGCCGCCGGGTTGAATTTCATCCGGCTGGCGACGCCCACGACCGATGACAAGCGCCTGCCCAAGGTGCTGCAGAACACCAGCGGCTTCGTCTATTACGTCTCGATCACCGGCATCACCGGCGCGGCCGAGGCGCAGGCCGCCGACGTCGCCCCCGAGGTCGCGCGGATCAAGGCGCAGACCGACCTGCCCGTCATCGTGGGTTTCGGCATCAAGACGCCAGAGGCCGCCGAGAGCATCGCTGCCATCGCGGATGGCTGCGTCGTCGGTTCTGCCATCGTGTCCGAGATCGCGGCGGGCAAGCCGGTGGCCGAGGTCGCGGGCTTCGTCAAGGGGCTGGCCGACGGCGCGCATCGCGCCTGAGAAAGCGGCGGCGTCCGATGGGCGTCACTCCCCGTCCTCGGTCAGGAAGCGGCGGTTGACCCAGCCCAACTGCTGGCCCTCGTAGATCACCACGCACCACGCCGCGTAGCCGTTCAGGCGCTGCTGCTGCGCTGCGCTCAGGGCAAAATACTGCTCGCGCGTGACCGTCGGCACACAGGTGCCAAGCTGGATGCCGCGCGCATTGTGCGGCAGGGCGGAGATCACGAAATAGTCGGTGCCGGGCCCGACCCGGACATTCAGCACATCCGAGGCAGACACCGCGGTGACGCGCCAGGCGTCGGGGCCGTCGGCGGTGGCATGGGCCACGGTGGTCATTGCGGCAAGGGCAAGGGCGGCAAGGGAAAGACGGCGCATTGGGCAGCTCCTGTCATCGGGTTCGGATGCAGGCAGGGTGCCATCCCGCGCCCCCGCCGGGCAATGGCGGGTTTACCGCATGAACTTGCGCCGCGCCTCCTCGGCGATGGAGAGCTTCATCTGTGCCTCCGCGATCGGGGCCATGGCCGCGCGCCTGGCCTCGTCGCCCTCGGCCGCGGCATAGACCGCCTTGGCCGCGGCCAATTCCTTGCGCAAACGGACCTCCTCGGGCAGCGCGCCATGTTCGGCCATGATGCGATAGCCCACTGCCTCGCCCGGATCGACGAAGGCCGCCTCGGGGTGCCGCGGCAGCGGCTTGCCCTCGCCCTCGAGGCCCGAGAGTTTTCCCTCGGCCCGGGCCTTGAGCATGCGGCGTTCCGCGAGGCGTTCGAACCAGTGCGACATGGGCGGCAGCCTAGCACGGCTCGCCGCCCCTTGGCAGATGTCACGCGATGGCGCTCAGACGCTCCAGCGCGGCGCGGATCTTGCCCTCTTCCTCCTCGCGCGCGGCGAGGTTCTCGCGGGTTTCCTCCACGACCTCCTCGGGCGCGCTTTCGGCGAATTTCGGGTTGGCGAGCCGCCCGCGCAGGCCGCCCAGCTCCTTGCCGAGCTTCTCGAGCACCTTTTCCAGCCGCGCCTTTTCCTCGGCCACGTCGATCAGGTCCGCGATGGGCAGGCCAAAGGTGCCGCCCTCCACGGCGACGGTCACCGCACCCTTGGGCATCTCGTCCACGCGCGTCACCTCCGACAGCCGCGCAAGGCGCTCGATCATCGCGGCGTTGCGGTCAAAGGCCGCTTGCCCGCGCGCGTCCAGCTCCACCTGCAACAGCTGCACCTTGAGCCCTGCCGGCACATGCATCTGCTGCCGGACCGAGCGGACTTCTTCGATCAACCCGATGACCCAGCCCATCTCGCGAGAGGCCTCCGCGTCGATCAGTGCGTCGCCGTAACTCGGCCAGTCGGCATGCACCAGCATCGTCTCGCGGTCCGCGATCTCGCCCCAAAGCTCTTCGGTGATGAAGGGCATGGTGGGGTGCAGCAGGATCAGGCACTGGTCGATGACCCAGGCCATCGTCGCGCGGGTTTCCGCGATCACGGCCTCGTCGCCGGAGGCGAAAAGCGGCTTGGCAAACTCGAGATACCAGTCGCAGACCTTGCCCCAGACAAAGGCATATAGCCCGTTCGCCGCATCGTTGAAACGGTAGCCCGACAGCGCTTCGTCATGCGCCATCCGCGCGCGGGCGGTCTCGCCCACGATCCAGCGGTTGACCGTTTGCGTGACCGAGGCGGGATCGAAGCCCGGCACGGGCTTGCAGTCGTTCATCTCGGCGAAGCGGGCGGCGTTCCACAGCTTCGTGCCGAAGTTGCGGTAGCCCGCGATCCGGTCCTTGGACAGTTTCAGGTCGCGGCCCATGGCGGCCATGCTCGTCAACGTGAACCGCAGCGCATCGGCGCCGAATTCGTCGATCAGCTCCAGCGGGTCGAGCACGTTGCCGATCGACTTCGACATCTTGCGCCCCTTCTCGTCGCGGACGAGGGCATGGACATAGACATCGCGGAAGGGCACCTCACCTGTCACCGCCAGCTGCATCATCATCATACGGGCGACCCAGAAGAAGATGATGTCGAAACCCGAGACGAGGGTGGAGGTCGGGAAATAGCGGTGCAGTTCCGGCGTATCCTCGGGCCAGCCGAGCGTGCCGATGGGCCAGAGACCTGAAGAGAACCAGGTGTCGAGCACGTCCGGGTCGCGCCAGACCGGGTAGACCAGTTTCGTCGGATCGCCGGTCATCTCGTAGGCGGCAAGGCTCTCGGCCAGCGCATGCGCGGCCGCGTCGCGGTCGGCGACCTCGGTGACACTGGCGTGGTTCAGCGGCGTCGGCAGCTTGGCCAACACGTCGGCGAATTGCCCAGCGACGCTCTCGAAATCGGCGGCGCAATGGTGGCGTTCATCCCCCTTGAGCAGCGTCTGCGCATTCAGCAAGCGCCCCATCTCGACCATGTCGAGCGCGCCATCGCCCTCGTCATCCGTGAACCCGTGGCTGCCGAGGTCGAACCCGTACCACACCGGGATCTGGTGCCCCCACCACAGCTGGCGCGAGATCGTCCAGGGCTCGATGTTCTCGAGCCAGTGGAAATACACCTTACGGTGCTGTTCCGGCATGATCTGCGTCCGCCCGCCGCGCACGGCATCGAGCGCCGGACCGACGATTTTCGCCGTGTCCACGAACCACTGGTCGGTCAGCATCGGCTCGATCACGACCTTGGAGCGGTCGCCATAGGGCTGGGTGATCGTCTTGGCCTCGACAAGGGGGACAAGGCCGGGGGTGTCGTCTTCGGCGTCGGGATGGTGGGTTTCACCCACCCTACGGCCCAGCCGCGGATCATCCGCGCGGGTCATCACGGCGAGCCCCTCGGCGGTGATCTCCTCGATCACGCGCTTGCGCGCTTCGAACCGATCCAGCCCGCGCAGGTGATCGGGGACGAGGTTCAGCGCATCGGCCTCGGTCTCGGAGAGCGTCCGCTTGCCCTCGGCCACCTCCTGCGCGATCGCCGCCGCCTCGGCATAGGGCACCCCGTCGTCGCGCAGATGCGCACGGGTGTCCATCAGCCGGTAACAGGGGATGCCGCCACGCTTGGCGACACCGTAGTCGTTGAAGTCATGCGCCCCGGTGATCTTGACCGCGCCCGAGCCGAAGGTCGGGTCAGGGTACTCGTCGGTGATGATCGGGATGAGCCGCCGATGTTCCTTCGGCCCAACCGGGATCTCGCAGAGCATGCCGACAATGGGAGCGTAGCGCTCATCCCCCGGATGCACGGCCACCGCGCCGTCGCCCAGCATCGTCTCGGGGCGGGTCGTTGCGATGGAGATGTAATCGCGCTCTTCCTCGAGCACGACGTTTCCGTCCTCGTCCTTCTCGACGTAGGTATAGGTCGCACCACCCGCCAGCGGATACTTGAAATGCCACATGAGCCCCGCGGTATCGATGTTCTCGACCTCGAGATCGGAGATCGCGGTCTCGAAATGCGGGTCCCAGTTCACCAGCCGCTTGCCGCGGTAGATGAACCCCTTGTCATACATGTCCACGAAGACCTTGATGACGGCGTCGTGGAAATTCCCCTCCTCGCCCTCCGGCGCACCTTCGGCGCCCGACATGGTAAAGGCCTCGCGCGACCAGTCGCAGGACGCGCCGAGGCGCTTGAGCTGCTGTCGGATCGTGCCGCCGGATTTCGCCTTCCATGCCCAGACATGGGACAGGAATTCCTCGCGCGTCATGTCGCGGCGGGATTTGCCCTCCTTGGCCAGTTCCCGCTCCACCACCATTTGCGTGGCGATGCCCGCATGATCCGTGCCCGGCTGCCAAAGCGTGTCGAACCCGCGCATCCGGTGCCAGCGGATCAGCACATCCTGCAACGTGTTGTTGAAGGCATGGCCGACATGCAGAACCCCCGTCACGTTGGGCGGCGGGATCATGATGGAATAGGGCTCGGCCCCGGGTCTCGCCTTCGCGCCCGCCCTGAAGCAGCCCGCCTCTTCCCATTTCGCATAAATGCGCGCCTCGGCGCTTGCGGCGTCAAAGCTCTTGTCCATGGGTCCACGCCTCTCGTCTCGGGGTCCGGGTGTCAGTTACCGAATGCGCCCCGGAAGGGGAAGGGGCGGGCAAAAGCCTTGCAAGGCTTTTTCCGACATCCTTGCAAGGATGTCGGGGCCGCTTTTCGCGGCCCATGAGAGCCTTGCAAGGCTCTCACCCGGATTTTGCAAAATCCGGCATCGCCGCCAGCACCGCGCGCGCCGTGCGGTCGAGCGCCGCGGCGTCCAGCGCGCCCGCGTCGAGACGGGCGGCCACCGGGCCGGCATCCTCGCGGCGCAGCCGGGCATAGGCCGGGTCGTAATGCGCCTCGATGAGCCCGCGGGCCAGCGTCGCGGTGTCGCCCGCGTCCAGCAGGCCGATCCAGCCATCGACCATGGCATGACCGACGATGGCCCGCAGCCCGTTCAGCCTGCGCGCGAGTCCATCCCGGTCGGCCACCAACCCGGCGTATTGCGCCGCAAGGAACCGCGCCCGCGCCTCGACCGGGGCCTCCAGCACGATCCGGGGCGCATCCCGCATGGCCACCCACAGCGCAGGCGGCAGGCGCAGCGCGCCGATGCGGGCCGATTCCGCCTCGACCAGAAGCGGGCGGTCGGGGTCCAGCCCGTCCAGCACCGCCAGAAGCGCACTTTCGAATCCCTTCTGCGCAGGCTGGTCGCCCTCGACATCGCCGAGGATCGACCCGCGATGCCGCGCCAGCCCCTCGAGGTCCAGAACCTGCCCGCCCAAGGCGCCCACCCGCTTGAGCACCTCCGTCTTCGCCGTCCCGGTGAACCCGTCGAGGCGGATCACCCGGAACGGCAACCCGGCCTCGTAGAGCCGGCCGACCACATGACGCCGCCACGTCCGGTAGCCGCCCTCCAGCACCTCGGCGCGCCAGCCGATCTGTTGCAGGATCGAGGCAAAACTTCCCGACCGCTGCCCGCCCCGCCAGCAATAGACCAAGGGGCGCCAGCCGCCGCCCTCGCCCATCAGCCGCTCTTCGATGTGCCGCGCCGCGTTGCGGGCGACCAGCGCCGCGCCGATCTTGCGGGCGCGAAAGGGGCTGTCCTGCACGTAGATCGTGCCGACGCGCGCGCGCTCTTCGTCCGACAGGACGGGCATGGAGACCGCGCCGGGCACATGATCCTCGGCGAACTCCGACGGGCTGCGCACGTCGATGATCGCATCGAACCCCGCGGCCCGGAGCGCGGCGAGATCGGTGAAGGCATAGGCCAATCGGGTCAGCCCAGCTCTCCGTTCATGGCACGGAAGCGCTGGATCAGGCTGGAGGTGTCCCAGCGCCCGCCGCCCAGTTGCTGCACATCGGCGTAGAACTGGTCGACGATGGCCGTGACGGGCAGCGACACGCCCAGGTCCCTGGCCTGCCCGATCGCGATGCCAAGATCCTTGCGCATCCAGTCGACGGCGAAGCCGTGGTCGAAATGGTTGTCCACCATGGTGCCCGCGCGGTTGGCCAACTGCCACGAACCGCCCGCGCCCTGGCTGACCAGCTCGGCCACCTTCTTGGGATCGAGCCCCGCCTTTATCGCGAAATACAGGCCCTCGGACATGGCCTGCACCAGCCCCGCGATGCAGATCTGGTTCACCATCTTGGTCAGCTGGCCCGCGCCCACCGGGCCGAAATGCAACGTCGCCTTGGAATAGGCGGCGACAACCGGCTCGGCGGCCGTGAAATGCGCCTGATCGCCGCCGCACATGATCGCAAGCTGGCCGTTGTCGGCCCCTGCCTGCCCGCCCGAGACCGGCGCATCGACGTAGCCAACGCCCTTGGCCGACGCCTCGGCCGCCAGTTCGCGCGTGACGGTCGCGGAAACCGTGGTGTGATCGACGAAGATCGCGCCCGGCTTCATCCCCGCCAGCGCGCCGTCCGTGCCCAGCACCACCGCGCGCAGGTCGTCGTCATTGCCGACGCAGGCCATGACGAACTCGCAGCCCTCCGCCGCCGCGCGCGGGGTCGCGGCCCAGGCGCCGCCGGTCTTGTCGGCCCAGGCCTCGGCCTTGGCCGTCGTGCGGTTGTAGACGGTCACGTCATGGCCCGCAGCCTTGAGATGCGCCGCCATCGGCGCGCCCATCACGCCCAAGCCCAGAAATGCCAGTTTCGCCATCATCCATCCCTTTCGGTCACGTCCCCTGATCGCGCGAGACCCTAGCAGCAGCAGCACCACTGTCCAGCCGCAGGCAGGCCGTGGACGGATCGTTGCATTTGCACTAATCTCGCGGCGACGCAAAGGGAGGATATCATGGCCAAGGCCTTCGCATCGGCGGGCGACCTGACCGAGAAGACAATCAGCTTCACGGAAATCGGCGCGGGGCTTTATGCCTTCACCGCCCAGGGCGACCCCAACTCCGGCGTCATCATCGGCGACGACAGCGTGATGATCGTCGAGGCGCAGGCCACGCCACGCCTTGCACGCAAGGTGATCGACTGCGTCCGCTCCGTCACCGACAAGCCGATCAGCCATCTGGTGCTGACCCATTACCACGCCGTCCGCGTGCTGGGTGCCTCGGCCTATGGCGCGGGTCAGATCATCATGTCCGACACCGCGCGGTCGATGGTCGTCGAACGCGGTCAGGAAGACTGGGACAGCGAATTCGCCCGCTTCCCGCGGCTTTTCGAAGGGCACGAGGAAATCCCCGGCCTGACATGGCCCACCACGACATTTTCCGAAAGCATGACCGTCTGGCTCGGGAATCGCCGCGTCGACATCTTCGTGCCGGGCCGCGCCCATACCGCGGGCGACGCCGCGATCTGGGTGCCCGACGAAGAGGTGATGTTCACCGGCGACATCGTCGAATACCACTCGGCCTGCTACTGCGGTGACGGGCATTTCGCCGACTGGGGCGACACGCTGAACGTGATCGCGGGGTTCCGGCCGCGCGCCATCGCGCCGGGGCGCGGCGATGCGCTGATCGGGCCGGACGTCGAGCTGGCCATCGAAAGCACCCGCGATTTCGTGCAATCGACCTATGACCCCATCGCCCGCGTCGCCGCCCGCGGCGGCTCGCTCAAGGAGGCGATGGCCGCTTGCCGCGCCGTCTGCGACCCCAAGTTCAGCGATTTCGCGATCTACGAGCATTGCCTGCCCTTCAACGTCGCCCGCGCCTATGACGAGGCGAGAGGCCTCGATCATCCGCGCATCTGGACGGCCGACCGCGACGCCGCGATGTGGGCGGCCCTGCAGGAATGACGGCGATGACCTACCAGGACCGCTACCCCCTGGCCTTCCGCCTCTACCCCTACGCGCGCTCCGCCGACCAGGGCGCGGCAGCGCCCGCGCATCACCCCGTCACCATCGTCGGCGGCGGACCGGTCGGGGTGGCTGTCGCACTCGACCTGGCGCTGCGCGGCGTGCCTGCGCTGGTGCTGGACGATCACGAAGGCGTCGGGCAGGGATCCCGCGCGATCTGTTTCGCCAAGCGCACGCTCGAGATCGCCCACCGGCTGGGTTGCGGGCCGCAGATGCTGGACAAGGGCGTGGTCTGGAACACGGGCCGCGTCTTTCATGACCGGGACGAGGTGTTTTCCTTCGACCTGCTGCCCGAAGACGGCCACCGCTATCCTGCCTTCATCAACCTGCAACAACCGTGGTTCGAGCGCTTCCTCGTCGAGGCCGTGAACCGGGCGCAGGCCGAGGGCGCGCCGATCGAGATCCGGGGGCGCAACCGCCTGACGGCGATGGAGACGGGCGCAGATGCTGTCACCCTTCACCTCGACACACCTGACGGGCCCTACACCATCACCACCGACTGGCTGATCGCCTGCGACGGGGCGAAATCCCCGATCCGCGAGATGATGGGCCTCGGCTTCGAGGGCCGTGTCTTCGAGGATAATTTCCTCATCGCCGACGTGAGGATGACCGCCGATTTCCCGACCGAGCGCTGGTTCTGGTTCGAGCCGTGGTTCAGGTCGGGCGCCTCGGCGCTCCTGCACAAGCAGCCCGACGACATCTGGCGCATCGATTTCCAGCTGGGCTGGGACATCGACCGCAAGGCCGAGCTTGACCCTGCCCGCATCCGCAAGCGCATCGACCTGATGCTGGGCCCCGATGTGGACTATGAACTGGACTGGACCTCGATCTACACGTTCCAGTGTCGGCGGATGGAGCGTTTCCGCCATGGCCGCGTCATCTTTGCCGGCGACGCCGCGCATCAGGTCAGCCCTTTCGGGGCGCGCGGGGCCAATTCGGGCCTGCAGGATGCCGACAACCTCGGCTGGAAACTGGCCGGCGTGATCCGGGGCGACTACCCCGAAAGCCTGCTCGACAGCTACGACGCCGAGCGCATCCATGCCGCCGACGAGAACATCCGCAACTCCACCCGCTCGACCGATTTCATCACGCCCAAGACGCCGCAATCGCGCGTCTTTCGCGATGCTGTCCTGCATCTGGCAAGGCATGCGCCCTTTGCCCGGCCCATGGTGAATTCGGGCCGCCTGTCGGTGCCCGCGGTCTATGACGGCTCACGCCTGCTGACGCGCGATGCGTTGCCGGGCGGGCCTGCGCGAACGCGACCCGGTGCCGCCTGCCCCGATGCGAGACTTTCGAACGGGCATTTCCTGCTCGACCATCTCGGGCAGGGCTTCGCTGTCCTGAACCTCGGCGCGACCCTGCCGCGGCTGCCCCGCGAGATGCCGGTCCTGTCCTTCGACCCCGAGGCCGAGCCACTGCTCGCCGAGCGTTACCTCGGGCAGGCCGAGCGCGCGCTCTACCTGATCCGGCCCGACCAGCACATCGCTGCCCGATGGGCCGCCTGCGACGCCGAGAAACTGGCCCGCGCGCTCGCCCGCGCCGAGGGGAGGGAAGCGTGATGGCCCATCTGACGCTCGACCCCAACCTGCCCGCGCCCGACGACGCTTACGAGGCGCTGATCGCCGCCCATGACGGGCTGACCCGAGAGGAGAGCGAGGCGCTGAACGCGCGGCTGATCCTGATCCTGATGAACCACGTGGGCGACCTGCAGGTCATCCGCGAGGCGCTGGAGGCGGCGAAACGCTGACCTGCCCTCAGGTCGAAACCCGCGCGCGCAGCCGCCGGATCTCGGCCAGCGCGCGCATTGCCGCCAGCGCCGAACTGCGCGGGCTGTCGGGCAAGGCGGCGCCGACGATCTCGAAGCGGAAGCGGCCGAAGGCCCCCTCGGCATCGATCTCGTGCGTGTTCCCCACGCCCCCCGGATCGGCCACCAGCCGCGCCTCGGTCTCGTCGAAACCCAGCCCGGCCAGCGCCACGGCGGCGGCGACATTCGCGTTCTTCGGATAGCGCAGCGCGGCCTCGCGCGCGGTCCCCTCGAAATGCACCGCGGGCGCGCTCAGCGCGGCGAGGTCCAGAACCTCCTCCGCCGGGGAACCCGCCCAGCCCTGCGGCGGCTTCGTCCCGGTGTAGCGCACCGATGTCAGCCCGCCCGCGGCCCCGGCGCGCAAGGCATCGAGCGCCCCGATCGCCCCGCTGGCCAGATGCAGCCGCGCGCCGCCCGCCTCGGCGGCCTCGGCCAGTTCGGCAGCAAGACCCGCATCGGCCAGCGCCCCCAAGGACAGCGTCACCACGTCGATCCCGGCGGCCAGCGCCGCGGGGCCATGGGCCGCCAGCCCCGAATGCCCGGCGCAATCCACCAGATGCGTGACTCCCTTGGGCAGCGTCTCGACCGAACCTGCCGCCAGCACATCCTCGGGCGGGGTGCGCCGCACGATCACCGCCGCGGGCCCCAGCCCGTCGCGCCGCAACCCCTCGATCACCCAGCGCCCGATCGCGCCCGCCCCGATCACCGCAACCTGCATCGCGTCATCCCCCCGGCCTTGCCATTTCCGCCAAGGGGCACAGTATCAGCCGCGGACGGCAGCAACAGGGTGCACGAGATGAACAAACCGGCAAATCGGATGATCGGCGCGGCAATCCCACGGCGCGAGGACCCCGCGCTGCTCAAGGGGTCGGGCCGCTACACCGCCGACATCACCCTGACCGATCCGCTGCATATCGCCTTTCTGCGCAGCCCGGTCGCCGCGGGCCGCATCGCCGACATCGACGTGACCGCGGCGCTGGACGCCCCCGGCGTCGTGGCCGTGATCACCGGCGCGGACCTGCCGCCGACCGCCCCACCCGACGTGCTGCCCGTGCTGGAGATCGAGGGCACCCTGCCCTACCCGATGCTGGCCCGCGAGCGTGTGACCTGCGTCGGCGAACCCGTCGTCGCCGTTTTCGCCGACAGCGCGGCGCGCGCCGCCGACGCGGTCGACCTGATCGAACTGGACATCGAGGACGAGGACGCACCCGCCCCCCGCCGCATCGCCCATCGCCGCTGGCAGGCGGGCGACGCGCAGCAGGCTTTCGCGCAGGCCGCCCATGTCGTCGAGGTCGAGACGGTGCACCCCCGCGTCGCCCCCGCCTCGATGGAGCCGCGCGGCGTCGCGATCCGCTACGATGCCGAGACCGACGGCGTGACGATCTACCAGTCCACCCAGACCCCGCACCGGACCAAGTCAGACCTGATGCGTGTGCTGCAGCTTGACCCCGACCGCATCCGCATCGTCGCCCCCGATGTCGGCGGCGGCTTCGGGATGAAGGGGTTTCCCTATCCCGAAGAGCTGTTCGCGACATGGGCCGCGCTGCATCTGAAACGCGACGTCCGCTGGATCGCCACAAGGTCCGAGGAATTCCTGTCCGCCGCCCATGGCCGCGGCCTGACCTCGCGCGGGCGGCTGGCGCTGGATGCCGAGGGGAATTTCCTCGGGCTGGAGGCGCGGATCGACGCGCCCGTGGGCGGCTGGATCTCGGGCACCGGGCTGATGCCCGCCTTCAACGCAGCCCGCATCCTGCCTTCGGGCTACGCGATCCCCGCGCTCGACATCGAGACCGAGGTCCACAGCCACCCGACCCCTCCCGTGGGTATCTACCGCGGCGCGGGCCGGCCCGAGGCCAACGTGATCCTCGAGCGGCTGATCGACGAGGCCGCCGCCGTCACCGGGCGCGACCCCATCGCGCTGCGCAAGCAGAACATGATCCCCGCCGCGGCGATGCCCCATGACACGGCGACGGGCAATCACCTCGACTCCGGCGATTACGCCGCAGCGCTCGACGCCTTCGCGGCGGCCGCCGACCTCGACGGGTTGCGCGCGCGGCGCGACGCGATCCGGGCGGGCGGTGGCCTTGCGGGGCTGGGCGTGGCCTTTTACGTCGACCCTTCCGCCAATGGCTGGGAATATGCACGGATCACGCTGAACGCGGACGGCACCGCCCATATCGCCACGGGCGCCACGCAGCAGGGCCATGGCCGCCTGACCGCCTTTTCGCAGATCGCCGCCGATGCGCTCGGCCTGCCGATGGAGGCCATCACGCTGGATGCGGGCGACACCGGCACCGTGGCCGAGGGCGTGGGCGCCGTGGGCAGCCGGGCCACCGCCATCGGCGGCAGCGCGCTGGTCGAGGCCTGCGCCAAGGCCAAGGCGATGGTCGAGGGCGGCGCGCCCCTGCCCGTCACCGCCGAAAGCAAGTTCGAGGTCGCCGGGCAGGCCTGGGCCTTCGGCGCCTATGCGGCCCTTGTCGAGATCGACGCCGAGACCGGGACACCCCGCCTGATCCGGGCGCATGGCCATGACGACACCGGCATCGTGATCAACCCGGTGCAGGTCGAGGGGCAGATCCGCGGCGGCTTTGCCCAGGCGCTCGGGGAAACCATGCTCGAGGCCATCGCGCTGGACGCGGACGGGCAGCTTCTGACCGGCAGCTTCATGGATTACGCCATGCCGCGCGCCGACGACCTGCCCCCGCTCGGCCTGTCGCATTCCCGCACCCCCAGCCCGGCCAACCCGCTGGGCGTGCGGGGCGTGGGCGAGGCCTCGACCACGGGGGCGCCCGCCGCGCTGATCAACGCGATCACGGATGCCTTCCGGCCGACGGGAAAGGCGCCGCCGCAGATGCCGTTCAGCCCATCCCGCATCTGGGACGCGCTGAACACCTGAGGCCGGGCCGGGGCTTCAGAAATCGAAGATATCGTCGAGGAACGATCCGCGCCGCGTCTTGCGGTCGCGCCCGCGGTAGTCATCGTCATGACCGCGGTCGTCACGCCCCGGCGGCGCCGAGCCGACCGGGGCGGCGGCAGGCACGGGCACCGAACGTTCGATGATCTTGTCCAGTTCGCCCCGGTCGAGCCAGACGCCACGGCATTGCGGGCAATAGTCGATCTCGACCCCTTGCCGGTCGCTCATCACGAGGGTGGTTCCGTCTACCGGGCATTGCATGGGCTGTCTCCTGTGTGCCGTCGCCGATGAGGTAAGCGCGCCGGCGCGCCGTGCAACCGGCGATAGGAAAGATCTATTCGTCCGACTGGGTCAGCGCCTCGATCTCTTCCGCGATCAGCACCGACCATTCGCCGATGATCGGGATGAACTCGATGTTGCTCAGCGTCCAGGCGATCAGCGACAACAGCACCGTCGCCCCGATCACCGTGCCCAGGCCGACGGCCATGCCCGACGCGAAGCGGAACAGCAGAACCCGCGGCACCGATTGATACAGCACGAACATCCGGTGCTGGCGCATCAGCGTCATTTCCTGCCGCAATGCGCGCACCTCTTCTTCCAGCGTCCCGCCTGGCGCGGGATCGGGCGGCACGGGCAGATCTGGCAGGTCGGGCTCAGTCGCCATACTGCGCCACGACATCGTAGAGCACCGGCTCGAAGGACCGGCAGAGCGCGGCGATGCGGCGGTTGCGCGTCCGCATCTCGTCCGAGCGCAGCATCGCCTGGAAATCCTCGCGCCGCTGCCATTGCGAGTAGTTGGCGATCCGCGTCTGCGCGTCGTTCACATGCAGGCCCGCGCCCATGAAGCCGGGCTGGCGCGAGATGAACTCGGCATAGGCCGCCTGCAACTCGTCCAGCAGGTCGGCGCATTGGCCGGGCGTGGTCTCGAAGGTGGTGATGACGGTCTGGGCCGTGCTGTCGGCTGTGATGGCTGGCATGTCGGCATCCTCCTGCGGACAAGCCTAGCAAGCCTGCTCCCCGTCGGCCACCGGTCAGGAGAGGTATCCGCGCATCGCCTGGTAGATCACCGCCGTCGCCGCGTTGGCGAGGTTCAGCGACCGGATGTGCCGGCTGCGCATCGGCAGGCGGAAACAGCGATCCTCCATCCCCTGCAGCACCTCGGGCGGCAGCCCCTTGGTCTCGCGCCCGAAGACGAGATAGGCGTCGGGTGGATAGGCGGGATCGTAGACCGTGCCGCCCGTGCCGTCATCCTCGAAGAAGAACAGCTGCCCGCGCCGCGGCGCACGGTCGGCAAGGAACCCCGACCAATCGTCGTATTCCGTCAGGCGGACATGTTTCCAGTAATCCAGCCCCGCCCGCCGCACCGATTTCTCGGACAGGTCGAAGCCATAGGGCCGGATCAGGATCAGCTCGAGGTCCAGCGCGACGCAGGTCCGCCCGATGGTGCCGGTGTTGCCCGGTATCTCGGGCGCGACAAGGACGACCTTCATCGCCGCCTCCGCCCCCGCGGGGCGGTCAGACATTCGGCTTGCCCTCGAGGCCCAGCAGGCGGCGCATGCCCGTCCAGAAAGCCGGCAGCCGCGGCGGGCGGTCCAGTTCGGCCAGCACCTCGTCGCGCAAGCCGGGCTTGAGGTGGCGGCCCGCGAAATCCCGCGCCCAGTCGAGGATGGCCGGGCCGTGTTCGGGACGCAACCGCACCGCGCTGCCCACGAGGCCCACGATGGTGCCCGCGGGCGAATACCATTCGTCCTGTATTCCACGGATGCGCTCGGGCATCACGCGGCCCATGCCCCGGACCAGCCCGCTTTCCGAAAAGCGCAGCAAGAGGCGCCCCATCTCTTCCCGGCTGTAACCGATGAGCGGCGGGAAGGTGTCGAAGAAGATCGGCCCGTCCTCGTCGATGGCGAAATTGCGGATCGAGGGGTGATAGCCGATGCGTTCGGGGCGCTGCGCGACACGGCCCCAGAAGTCCGCGATGCTGCTGGCCGCGGCCTCGAGGATCGACAGCGCCTCGGGCAGGTCCGCCGCCTCGATCCGGGGTCGCATCAGCAGGCGTTCGTCCAGCGCCTCCTGGACGATCACGGGCTGGATATAGCCCGCCTCGTTCAGCAGAAGGAACCGCGTCTCGGGAAGGCGCACACCGGCCCAGCGCAGGACATCGGCATAGGCATCGTGACGGCGCGCCAGTTGTTCCAGCACGTCCGGGTCGCGCCCGCCGCGATAGGTCTTGATCACCCGGTCGGACAGCGGCCCGGACGGCGGCCGGAACGGGGCGCAGAAATAGCCCAGCCGGCTGACCGGCTCTCCTCGCGCGCGCAGCGCCTCGCGCACCTGTCCGGCCAGTTCGCTCATCGGTGCTTGCCCACGCTCCAGCCGGTGGCCGAGGCCAGCCGTTCTTCGCCCCTGGAGATCGGCAGATCCTCCAGCGCCGATCCCATCGAATCGTTCCAGCGGTTGAGATAGCCGAACAAGGCGACAACCCCCATGATCTCGACGATCTGGCCTTCGTCCCAATGGGCCTGCAGGCGCGCGCCGACCTCGGGCGTCACGGCGTTCGGCACCTGCGTGGCGCCATGGGCAAAGGCGAGTGCGGCCTTTTCGGCCTCGGAGAAATGCGCGCTCGCCTCGAAATCGAAGACATCGTTCAGGCGCTCTTCGGAGGCGTTGAACCGCTCCGAGGCGAGGATCATGTGCGCCTGGCAATAGAGGCAGCCCGAGGCAAAGCTCGAGACATAGCCGATCAGGCGCTTGAACTCCGGCGTCACGCCGGACCCGTAATCGGTCATCACGGCGACGTTCAGATCGGTAAAGGCCCGCGCGATGGGGGCGCGATGCGCCATGGTGCGGACCGAGTTGGGGATCACCCCCAGCGGTCCCTTGAAGAACTGCACATGCGCGCGCAGCTCGGGCTCCATCTCGGCTTCGCCAAGCGGTGGAACAAGGGCCATGACATCTCCCCCCATGGTCGTGGCGAATGCGCAAGCTGCCCCGCGCTCCGCCGCGGTGCAAGCGGGGTTAGGGCTTTGTTAACCATGTTCACCGAAGAATGCGGGCATGCGTTGCCGGGCCGCCACGATCTTGCTGATGCTCTCGCTCTGGGGCGCTCCGGTGCTGGCCGGGCCATGGGCCCGATCCGAGGGCGAGGGGTTCGTGTCCCTGACCCTGACCGCCGACACGGACGGGCGCGCCCTTTGGTCCGGCACCCCGATGGCCGTGGCCCCCTTCACCAGCCTTTACGGCGAATACGGTCTTGGCCGCGGCCTGACAACGGTTGCCCGGCTCGGCCGGTCGGACACCACGCGGGAGGCGGATCTGATCCTGCGCTACACGCTCACCGACCCCGGCGCGGCGTGGCAGGTCGCCCTGGATGGCGGAGTGTCATTGCGCGGGGCCGATCCGCGCGGGCTGGTGCGGATCGGCGCCTCGATCGGCCGCGGATTCGGCGCGATGGAGGCGCGGCGCTGGTGGTGGCCCGTGGCGCACGATGCGGGCTGGGGAGCGCTGGCGCTCTCGGCGCTGCACGATCCGCAGACCGCCGCCACCGCATGGGAGGCCGAGGTGACCCTCGGCCTCGCGCTGTCCGACCGGCTGAGCGTGATGGTCCAGCTCAAGGCCGAGGACCCCGCCGACGCAGACGGGTTCATCACCGTCATGCCGGGCGCGACATGGTCCCTCTCGGACCGCTCGACCGTGCAGATCGGCGCGCGCCTGGGCGGGTATGACGGCAATCGCGCCGGTCTGTCGCTTGGCCTCTGGCACAGATTCTGAACCACGGTTAGGCTTGCCCCATGACCGAGGCGAAAACCGACCCGATCCGCCCCACGGATGACGAGGCCCGCGCATTGGCCCGCGGGCTGATCGCCGACGCCCGCCATGCCGCGCTTGCGGTCCTCGACCCCGCGACGGGCGCGCCCATGGTCACGCGGATCGCGCTGGTTCCCGGCCGCGACGCCGCACCGCTCACCCTGATCTCGACGCTCTCGTCGCACACCGCGGCGCTGGCGGAGAACCCGGCCTGTTCCCTGCTGATCGGAGAACCGGGCGCCAAGGGCGATCCGCTGACCCACCCGCGCCTGACCCTGCAGGCCCGCGCCGAACCCGCCGACAAGGCCGCACTGCGCGACCATTACCTGTCGCTCTATCCCAAGGCGACGCTTTACTACGACTTCGGCGATTTCGGCCTGACCCGCTTCGCCCCTGTCGCGGGGTTCCTGAACGGCGGCTTCGGCAAGGCCTACCGCCTGTCACCCGCGGACCTGCTGCCATGAGCGGGATCGACCCGAGGCTGATCGGCATCTGGGTCGTCCCGGGCGAGCCGCGCACCTACGAGGTGGATGCCAACGGCGTCTACCACGTCGCCGATCCCGAAAGCCCCGTCACCTTCGAGGCAGGCGGCGCCGTGATGCAGTGGGAGGGCGAGGCCCATGACCGCCTGTCGGGGGCGGGCCTGACGCCCGAAGGCCGGTGGCGCGGGCGCGTGACGGGGGCGGAGTGGGAGTTTGCCGCCGACGGCGGCTACACGGTGACGCTGGACGGGGCGACCGACCGCGGCATCTGGGCGCTCCGGCAGGACGGCGCGGCGCTCTGGACGCGCGAAGAGGTCGCCACCCTGACCACGACGGGGGCCGAGGTCACCTATGCGCTGCGCGAGGGAGGAACGGCCACCTACGGCTACACGGTCGAGGCCGGCGTCTGGACCTTGCTCGACCCTGCAAGCTGGGCCGTGCTTGCCCGGTTCATCGACCCCGCGACGCTGCCCGCCGCGCCCTGAGCCCTACCAGTGCAGCGTTCCCGCCGCCCCCTTGATCCTGCCGGTCAGGTTCGGCGTGACCCAGCCACCGTAGAAATCGCCAGGCTGCGGAACGACCTTGATGTCGCCGACCCAGGCCCCGTCGACCGATGTCGCGTAGAAGGCGAGGTGATCCCGGATCGCCTCGAAGCGCGCGGTCGGCGCCGGGTAGGCCCATGCCGCGTTGCGCGACCGCCGACCGTTCACGACGAGATCGAAATAGACCGCCCGCCCCTTCCATTCGCAGAAGGTCTCGCGCGAGGAGGGCACCAGCGCCGAAGACAGAACCGATGCGGGCGGCAGGTAGTAGGTGGGGGCGTGATGGGTCTCGAGCACGCGCCACGCGGTGCCGGGGTCGGCCTGCGCCACGGGTACGCCGGCGAAGTCCACCCTGAGCGCCTGCGCCACCGGTTCCAGCCGCGGCGGGCGGGGATAGTCCTGGACATTCTCGACGGGCAGAACGGTCATCGGCAGGGCCTCCTTGCCGGGCCGAGGTAGCGCGACCTGCCCCCAAGGAAAAGCCCGACCCCGTCACCGGGACCGGGCCGGGTCCGACGCGCTGCGCCCTCAGACGTCGAACCGTGCCGTGATCTGTGCCGCCCCGCGCACGTCCTGCTGCCATTTCATCTGCAGCGTGCGACCCCCCGCACCCTGCCGCGGCAGGGCGTAAGGCGTCAGGTAGACGATCACGTTCGACGCACTCCTGAGCGGGCCATCCGCGAGGAACGACACCCCCGCCCGCACCTCGGAGCCGAAGGGCGACACATCGGTCAGATCCACGTTCCAGGTGCTGCTGGCCGTGCCCTGCACATGGCGCACCGTCACGGGGTTCTCGGTGCGCTTGACGATGCCGTGATAGGTGTTGCCGCTGAACATGAGGTCCGCCGTCCGCCCGAGGTCGAGCGTGGCGAACGTGGTATCGATCCCCTCGACCGCATCAAGCTGCTGGCCGCCCGTCTTCTTGAACAGGTTGTCGGTCACCGTCAGCCCGTTGATGAAATGCCCCGAGCCATAGGGCTTGATCAGGATGAAATTCATCCACGGCGCGCTGCCGGTGGCGAAGAAGATGTTGCCGTCGAGCGTGAGGCCATGGAACGACAGCCCCCCCGTGAAATCGGGCGCGGGGTCACGCTCGTTGCCCCATTCGATGTAGCAATTGTCGACGTAATTGCCCTCGAAGGTGGTCTTGGCGTTGTTGTCGCACAGCACCAGCCCCGCCGTGCGCGGCCCGTCCGTCACCCCGTCGCCCTGGAAGAAATGGTTGCCCGACAGGATGTTGCCGGTCCCCGCGATCACGCCGAAATGGCGGAACTTCACCGCGCGGTTGTCGCGCACCTTTATGTCGGAACAGTTGGAGTTGAAGGCGATCGTGGTGCGCAGCGGCGCGTCCGTCAGTTGTTCGTTCGAGAGGAACTGGCAGCGGTCGATCTGCATCCCCTGGCAGCCTTCGCCCGCCGAGGTGATGCCGCGGTCCTTGGGCCCGGTGAAGAAACAGTCCTGGATCTGGAACACCAGCCCGTCGAGCGGCATGTTGAGGCCGGAACAGGCGCCTGCGCAGAGAAACTCGATATCCGAGACGATGAAGCGCTGCAGGTTCTGCCAGCCGATGAAATCGAGCAGGTACTGGAACCGGGTGAAGGTGTAGCCCTGCGTCACCGGCGCGCCGTAAAGCGCCCCGGAGAGCGTCACGCGCCCCCCCGCCACGTCCTTGGCGGTCACGTAGATCTCGCGCCCGACGCCTTGCGGTGCCGTGACCAGCGCGCCCAGCGGGATGTCGGCCACGTTCGACAGGCCCGTGATCCGCCGCGGATCGGACGCGGACCAGGTGCCGGTGCGCGTGTGCACCTCGTCGGTCCACGCGGTCGAGGGCGCTGCCGACAGCTGGCCGTTTCGCAGCACGCGCCGGTTGGCATAGGTGTTTCGATTGCCCACGACCGCCTGCACGTCGATCGGCGCCTCGAGGATCACGCGCCGCCCGCACAGGTCGAACGCCTCGTGGTCGGACTGGTTGAACAGCTGCTGGATGCCCTTCTTGAGGCCGATGACATCGTCGCCGAAAGCCTCGGAATACCCCTTGAGGTCGAAATTCTGGTTCAACGACAAGCGCGCCTCGTCGGGCATCACCAGCCGCCCCTCGAAGCGGACGGGATTGTTCAGCGTCAGGCTCGAGGCGATGAAATAATCGCCCGCGGGCACCATCACCTCGCGGCCCGCCGCCGCCTGGTCGGCCGCGACGAAGGCAGCGCGGTCATCGGTCACACCGTCGCCCAGGGCGCCGAAGTCCTTCACGTCGACCCAATCCATGATCTTGCGCAGAAAGGCGCTGGTGACATCCTCGACCGCGATGCTCTCGATCCGCACCTGCCCCCCGTTGGGCCCGGTCAGATCGAGGCCCATGTGCCCATAGGCCGCGGCCGTGCCCCAGGGCATGTCGACCCCGCCCCGCGCGCCGGTGCCGATGATCGCCGACACGGTCACCACCTCGCCATAGGCGGTCAGCGTGGTTTCGGGGCCGGTCTGCACCACGCCGGCGATGCTCTGCCCCGCGCCATTGGCGGCGAAGGCCGCGATCCGCACCGTGGGCAGGTTGCCAGACAGCACCTTCACCCGCGCCGAGACCCGCAGGTAGAGGCCCGGCACGATCGGCGTCTGCCCCATGAACCGCAGGCGCGTCGTGCCCTCGGTCTTCACGATCTCGAGGCAACCGCCGAAATCCGCATCCGCCGCGACCAGCGCGGCATTGGCCGCGGTGGCCCATGTGTCGCTGCCCGGCGTGCCGTCCTGCCGCGACCAGACGCCCAGACCGTCCGTGAACGGCGGCGGCATCAGCACCAGCCCGTCGGTGATCACCTGGTTCATGTCTTACCCCTTTCCGCGCAGGGGACGCCCCCGGCGCGCTCATGTCCTCGGACCGGAAAAGGGCAACCGAGGCGGCCCGTCACGGTCCCCTCGGTTGTTGAAGCGATGTCTGAAGAAACACCCCGGCCGCAGTACAGCCGAAGATCGGGCAGGGTTTTACGCGACGGAGGTTAACACCGGGTTAACCGCGCCCTCTCAGACGCCCAGATCCGGGGCGCGCAGCACCTGCACCCCGTTGATGCGCCATCCTGCATCGGTCTCGACCATGGCGTAGCCGAGGTAATGGGCATTGCCCTGCGCGTCGACCACCTGCACCCGCTGCACCAGAAGGCCGCCAAGGCTTTGCAGGTCGATGAAATCGACCTCGCCGGGGTTCCAGACCATCGGGTAGCCCTGCTCGACCATGCGGGCGAAGTTTTCCTCGGTGCGGAAAAGGCCCTGAATGTTGGGGCTGGCAAAGGTCCAGGCCCCGGACACATCGCCCGCGCGGAAGGCGTCGAACTGGCCTTGTATCGTGGCCTCGATATCGGGGTTGGGGGCCACCACCTCCTGCGCCGCAAGGGGCGCGGCAAAGGCAAGGAACAAGGCGGCAAGCAGGCTGCGCAGCATCGGTCCGGTCTCCCTGTCTGACTGTTCTGTCGAACAGGCACGTAGCGCGGTGACGCCGGGTTTCACGCCCCGTCGAGATCGAGAAACCGAAAGGCGCGGCGCAACTCTTCGATGGCCCGGCCGCGATACCATCGGCCATGGGCGATCAGGATGCGCTCGGGCTTCCACCCGATCATCCGTCGGACCGAGGCCGCAAGCGCCTCCTTGTCATAGGTCAGTCGCAGGTCGCGGGGCATCGACCCGTCGGGGTGCTGGTTGCCCGCGACCTTGGTGACGATCCGCAGATGCCAGGGCAGCCTGGCCGCCTCGAAATTCTCGATCAGGTCGGTCAGGATCAGGGTCCGGCTGGCGCGGTGAAAGAACACCGCCTCGCGGTGCATCCGCGAGCCTGCAACGATCATCTGCTCCATGTCCGCCGCCCAGGCCGCGGGCGCCGCATCGCCAAGGCGGTGATCGGCCCTGAGACGCACCCCCTGCCCCTCGGCACGCGCCTCAACCCCCGGTGCGACCCATGTCGCCGCGCCGGGCAAGGCATCGGCCCAATCCTGCAGGTAGGCATAGTGCAGCCAGTTCGGCGCGACGAGGTGCCGGATCGGGCCAAGCTCTTGCAAATCCTGCAAAAGATCGGCCGAAAACGCGATGGGCGAATGCAGCCACAACGCCCCCGAAGCCAGCCTGACCACCGTCATCCGCGTCGGGAACGGCATCCGGTAAAAGTCGATCTCGGGGCCGTCGGCGATCCAGACCTCGCGCGCGACAGGCTTCAGCGTGAAGAGCGGCGGATATGTCCCACCCGCCGCCATCGCGTCACCCGGCCAGCTCGCCCGCGAGGCCCTGCGCGATCAGGGCCTTGGTCTCCTCGATCCCGTAAAGCGCGATGAACCCGCCGAAGCGCGGGCCCTGGCTGGCACCCAGAAGCACCTCGTAAAGCGCCGAGAACCAGCTGCGCAGCGGGTCGAACCCGTGCGTCTTGCCGATGGCGAAGACGATGGATTGCAGGAATTCGTCGTCGTGCCAGTCGACAGCGGGCAGGTCGGCCTCGACCCCCTCCTGCGCGTTCTTCCGCGCGATCACGTCCAGCGCCTTGTCCGCATCGCCAAGGCAGTCGGACAGCTCGCGCATCGCCGCGGCTTCCTGCTCGGTGGCCTCGCGGAAGACGCGCGTCGGCTTCACGAAATCGTTGTAATAGCGGATGGCGAAGCCTGCGGCCTGGTCCAGATCGGGGTTCCCCTCGGGCGAGGCCTCGGGCGCGTAGCGCCGGATGAAGCCCCAGAGCTTCTCCTTTTCCTCGGCGCCGGAGACCGACACGAGGTTCAACAGCATCGCGAAGGGCACGACCATCGTGCTTTCGGGCACGTCGCCGTTGTGGATGTGGTAGACGGGGTTCGCCAGTTGCTGCTCGACCGTCTGGCCCGGGTAGGTGCGCAGTTGCTGGTGGTATTCGTCCACCGCCTTGGGGATGACATCGAAATAGAGCCGCTTGGCGGTCTTGGGCTTGCCGTACATGAAATAGGACAGGCTTTCGGTCGCGGCATAACTCAGCCATTCGTCGATCGAGATGCCGTTGCCGGACGACTTCGAAATCTTCTGCCCGGTCTCGTCGAGGAACAGCTCGTAGGTGAAATGATGCGGCGCGGGCTGGCCTAGGATCTCGCAGATCGCGTCATAGATCGGCGTGTTGGTCGAGTGATCCTTGCCGTACATCTCGAAATCGACGCCCAGCGCCGCCCAGCGCGCACCGAAATCGGGCTTCCATTGCAGTTTCACGTTGCCGCCGGTCACCGGCAGCGTCCATTCGCGACCGTCCTCGTCGTCGAAGGTGATCGTGTGATCTGTCGCGTTCACCTCCTTCATCGGGACATAGAGAACGCGTCCCGTCTCGGGGTGGATCGGCAGGAAGATCGAATAGGTCTGCCGCCGCTCTTCGCGGAGCGATTTCAGCATCACCTTCATGATCGCGTCATAGCGTTCGGCGGCGCGCTTGAGCACCTCGTCGAACTGGCCCGAGCGGTAGAACTCGGTCGCCGAGTAGAACTCGTATTCGAACCCGAAGGTGTCGAGGAACCGCCGCAGCATCGCGTTGTTGTGGTCGCCGAAGCTGTCATGCGTGCCGAACGGATCGGGCACCGAGGTCAGCGGCTTTTGCAGATGCTCGCGCAGCGCGTCCTGGTTGGGCACGTTGCCGGGCACCTTGCGCATCCCGTCGAGGTCATCCGAGAAACAGATCAGCCGCGTCGGGATGTCCGAGATCACCTCGAAGGCGCGCCGCACCATCGTCGTGCGCAGAACTTCGCCGAAGGTCCCGATATGCGGCAGGCCCGAGGGGCCATAGCCCGTCTCGAACAGGACATACCCCTTCTCCGGCGGCGCGTTTTCATAGCGTTTCAACACCGCCCGCGCCTCTTCGAAGGGCCAGGCCTTGGAGGTCATCGCGGCGTCGCGCAGGGTTGTCATCGCTGTCGATCCCGTATCGAAGGCGGGCTCGATTGCCCGCGCGCCCTCGCCCTATTGTGCGGGCGCGGCAAGGTCAATAAATACCCCGCAACGGAGCAAGGAGACCGCAGATGTCGGATATCATCAGCCCGGAAGATGCCCTTGTCGCCGTGATGGTGGCCGTCTCCGTCTCGGACGAGGCGATCCGCACCGCGGAACTGGTCAAGATCGAGCAGATCGTGAACCACCTTCCGGTGTTCGGCGCCTATGACGCGGACCGGATGCGCGCGGTGGCGCAGACCGTCTTCGAGCTGTTCGAGGAAGAAGACGGGCTGGACGCGCTGTTCGGCCTCGTGCGCGAGGCGCTGCCGGCACGCCTGTTCGAGACCGCCTACGCGATCGCCTGCGACGTGGCCGCCGCCGACGGCGCGTTGACCCAGCCCGAGCTCCGCTTCCTCGAGGAAGTGCGTCACCAGTTCGACATCGACCGCCTGCACGCCGCCGCCATCGAACGCGGCGCACGGGCGCGTCACATGACGCTCTGACATGCCTTCGCGCCTGCGCGCCGCCGCAGCCGCCGCCATCGTCAGTGTCGCGGCCATGTCGGGGGTGAGTCTCGCGGGGGGCGTTACCGAAAGCAATTACCAGCATGTCGATCCGGCCCATGCCATCCGGGCCGACGGCACCTACGTGGGCCGCAGCCACGGCACGGGCATGGTGACGCTGCAAGGGCTCGTGATCGCTGGCAACGTCGGGCTCGACGCGCGGGGCCGCCTTGTCCCGACCCTGCCCGAGCCGCCCGAGGGTCACACGACCCTTGCCATCCTGTTCGACGAGGACGTCTGCGTCGTGGCAGCGGTCGTGATCCTCGACCTGGGGGGCGTTCGCAACAGTGTCGAGGTCGCCTTCGACTTCATCGACCGGGACGGCACCCTGATCGAGCGCGAGATCAGGTTTCCTGCAGGCACAACGCGCCAGGCCTTCAGCGCGGACAGCTTCGCCAGCCGCTTCGCCGCCCTGCGCCTGACCGCGCCCGAACGGGGCGCCCTCGGCATTTCGGCGCTGCGCGCCCTGCCCTGCAGCCTCGGGCTCTCCTGACGGCCCTCGCTCCTGCCGCATTGCCCAACCCGGCCAAACCTGCCACGCTCTCCCGGTCATGACCGCACCAGTTACCCTGCCGCTGTGGCTTTTCGTGCTCATCCTGCTCTTCGCGGGCGTGACCTTCGCGTCGCATTTCCTGTTCCCCTCGGTGCGCTGGTTCCTGCGCCGCCGCCTCGAACGCGCGGTTGAGGAATTGAACAAGCGCCTCAAGCGCCCGATCCAGCCCTTCAAGCTGGCCAATCGCACCGACACGATCCGCCGCCTGATCTATGACCCCGAGGTCGCGCAGGCCATCGCGGATCACGCGCGCGACAACAAGATCCGCGAGGACGTCGCCTTCCAGAAGGCCGAGCGCTACGCGCGCGAGATCGTGCCGGGGTTTTCCGCCTTCACCTATTTCGGCTTCGCGATCCGCGCCGCCCGCCTGCTCAGCCAGTCGCTCTACCGGGTGCGGCTCGTGCATGCCAACGACCCCGCCCTCGAGGCGATCCCCGAGGATGCCACCGTCATCTTCGTGATGAACCACCGCTCGAACATGGATTACGTGCTGGTCACATGGCTGGTGGCCGAACGCTCGGCGCTGGCCTACGCGGTGGGCGAATGGGCGCGGGTCTGGCCGCTCAGGTCGCTGGTGCGCGCGATGGGCGCAGAGACCGCGCTGCTCGGCGGCGGCGACGCGACCATGCAAGCCGCCGAGTAGGCCGGTTCCGGCGTCTGTCCTGATAAGGAACGACAAGAAACCACCTCGCCGCATGAGGGGGGATTGCGCGAGGTGGTCAAGGTTCAGGGGAATTGCGCTTTTGTCAGCGCCTCGCTGACGGCGCATGAGGGACACGCCGCCAGTGCAAAGGATGTGGGAAGGATAGCGGCGCTTTTCAAGAACGTCGCCCAACGCGCCAAGCCATGCTTTTCGCTCTGTCGGCGCGGCCCCCGCTTTGACGGAGGCCGCAGCCCGACTGTCAGTTTACCGTAGCATCCGGCATCGTCACTTTGCCCAGCGCAACCTGCCGCTGGAAGATGTTGCGCATCAGGTTCAACGAGAACAAGTGGGCATGGATCAGGATCAGCATCCCGTTCTTGTGCAAGGCCTCGAGCTTCTCGCTCGGAAGCGCGCGCAGCTTGCTTTCGTCGACCATGCGGAAGCCGCGATAGACAAAGGGCTTGTCGGGGGCGTCGTTGCGGGTGATCGCGATTTCGCCATCCATCATGATGTCGAGCTTGCCGAGTTCATCCATGAATGCCTTGGTCCGCTGCCCGGCCTCTTCGAAACGGCGGCAGAAATCCAGCACGCCCTTGGTATATTCAGTCGGCTCGGCCTTCTCGTCGAACAGTTCGATACCCTCGTCATGCTTGCCGATGACCCCTACGGTCGGGTCGAAGCACAGCGACATTTCGTCGCTGTCCTGACGCAGTCTTGCAAGGATGAACGGGTAACGCCGTACATATCCCGGAACATAAACGTCGCTGACCAGCTTCTGGTCTTCGCCGATGAAGGTGTTGACGCCCTCGTTGAGGCCGAACAGTGCGATCGGAACCGGAGTTTCGCCAGCGGTAAAGACGATCGGGAAGTTGCGTTGAGCGTCGACGAATTCGTCCGAGGTCAGCGGAACGGCATGGGTTTGGGCCAGAAACGCGGCGTTTTCCATCGTGCCGACCTTCCAGTCCGAGTGGTCCCGGCTATTGAGCGGCAGAAGGTCCTTGTAGAACAGCGGAAGTTGCGGTTGCGGCGCGCTGGCCATGACATCGTCTCCGAGAAAAATCAGTTGCGGGTGATCCCTGCGGCAGGCTGCCCCCGCCGGACGCGGCGGCCTTTAGGCGTTTGCGGGCTCAGGTGCAAGCCGCCGGCTCGGCGGCAATCAGCTTGCCGGGATTGAGCAGCCCGTGCGGGTCGAGCGCTTGCTTGACGCTGCGCATCACGGAAAGCGCGACCGGATCGTGCAGCCGGGCGAGCTCCTCGATCTTCATCTGTCCGATCCCGTGTTCGGCGCTGATCGATCCACCCCATTCGGACACCAGATCATGCACTCGCGCGCTGACTGTCTTGCCGTCGCGCTCTTCCCATTCGCCACGAACCGCGCCGGGCGGGGCGAGCACGTGGAAATGGACATTGCCATCGCCAAGATGTCCGAAAGCCACAGCCTGAGTGCCGGGAAATTCGCTCTCGATCAGCGGACTGGCGGCGAGGATGAACTCGGGCATTTTTTCGACCGGTACGGAGATATCGTGCTGCATCGCCGGGCCGAGCGCACGCTCTGCCGCCGAGATCGAATCGCGCAGGTGCCAGAAATCTTCGGCCTGCCGTTCATTCGCAGCAATCACCGCATCTTCGAGCAGGGCATCCTCCATTGCGGCGGCAAGGCTGGCTTCCAGCCTGTCGCGCAAGCTTGCGCTGTCGGTGCCGGCCGAGACGCATTCGATCAGCGCATTCCAGTGATGGCGTCCGGCCAGCGGAGCGCGGGCGGCTGGCAGGTGGGCCAGCACGCTGTCGAGACAATGGGCCGGCACCACCTCGAAGCCTTCCAGCGCCTCGCCCAGATCGCGTTCGACCCGGCGCAGCAGAGTGCGCGCCTCGGTTATCGTGGCAAGGCCGGTCCACGCCGTCACCCGCCCCGTCGCCGCGGGCAGCAGCCTGAGGGTGGCGGCGGTGACAATCCCCAGCGTGCCTTCCGATCCGATCAACAATTGCTTGAGGTCAAATCCCCGATTATCTTTCTTGAGCGGGGTCAGCGCGTCGAACACCTCGCCATTGGCCAGCACCGCCTCAATCCCCAGCACCTGCGCGCGCATCGTGCCGTGGCGCAGCACCTGCGTGCCCCCGGCATTGGTCGACACCAGGCCGCCGATGGTCGCCGATCCCTTGCCGCCCAGTGTCAGCGCAAACCGCATGCCGGCATCTTCTGCCGCGTCATGCAAGTGCTGGAGAATGACCCCGGCCTCACACACCACCTGTCCCGCATCCCGGTCGAGCGCGCGGATGCGGTCCATCCGCCGCAACGACAGCAACAGCGCGCTACCGCTGTTATCGGGCGTGGCCCCGCCCGCCATCCCGCTGTTGCCGCCCTGCGGCACGATCGGCACGCGGTGCGCAGCGCACAGTTTCACCAAGTCGGCCAGCTGCGCTGTCGATGCAGGAGAAGCCATTGCCAGCGCCCGCCCGGTGTAGCGCCCGCGCCAGTCGGTCAACCATGCGCCCATCAGTTCGGGATCGCTGGTCAGGCCGCGTTGACCGAGGATCCCTGCGGCTTCGTCCAGGAAGCTGGTGGCTGGAGGGGGCATGATCATTGTTGCGCCCATGCCACAGTCGGCGGCAAATGCGCCAGAAGTTTTGCGCTGCGCCGCGGGCGAGTTAAGCCGGGGTTCAATTGCCGACGCTAGTCGTGAGGCCGCGCGGACCTGCGCCTGCCGGGTCGTTCTGGCACCTTGAGGAGAAAGCTTCAGTCGCCATGCACAGCCTGTTTGCCCTGACAGCGCCGCTGGCGTTGATGCTGCCTTTGGCGGCGGATCGGGGTGCGCCTTTGGACGCAGTATGGCCCGCCGTAACAGCACCGGTTTCTGCGCCGCGATATGAGGCTGCCGGGCTGTCCGATGTTCCACTGGTCAATCCGCTTTCGGCACTGCGTGCGCATCAGAGCGCGCGGCAGGTACGGATCGAACAGCGCGTGGTGGTGCGGATCGCCCCGCAACGGCCTGCCGCGCGGCAGAACATGCTGGCGCAGTTGCCCCAACGCGCGGTTGCGCCGCGTTTCGAGGAAGCGAACAAGGAAAAATGCGTCCCGCTTGAAGGCATTGCCGGGGTGCAGACCGGCAGCGGCAACCGCCTTGTCCTGTTTCTGCGGGACCAGCGGATGATATCGGTCAATCTCGAGAAATCCTGCCGTGCGCGTGACTTCTATTCAGGGTTCTATGTCGAGCGGAACAAGGACGGGCGGCTGTGTGTCGATCGCGACAAGGTCCAATCACGCACCGGCATGCGCTGCGAGGTCGAGGCGATGCGCCAGCTGGTCGAAGTGCGCGATTGAAACGTCCGTGCGTGGACGCGCGCGATTCCTTGACTT
>Ga0076930_100273_pt1 | contig 61039 bp, 52 predicted proteins | sample HotLakConsoUCCRE_FD_71149 | JGI IMG/M metagenome (GOLD analysis project Ga0076930, IMG submission 71149) | Hypersaline microbial mat communities from Hot Lake, Washington, USA - Hot Lake Consortium UCC-RE (version 3) (version 3) ...
CGGGGTCGGCACCCCGCCCCCGGGCCCCCCCCCAGGCCCCCCACCCCGGACCCCGGCACCGGTGCTCCCGGGGCCCGCCCCCCCCGGCGATCTCAGGTGAGCAACGACCACCCCACCCATCCCAGGGCTCCCAAGGTGAAGGCGAAGGCCACCAAGGCCACCACCCCGTCCCTGGTGACCAGGGCGAGCCCGAAGGCTGCCAGCGCCACTCCTGCAATGTTCGCCGAGAAGGGGATGAACTCCATGGGGGGCATGGCCAGCGCGATGATGATACAGGCCACCGCCACCGCGACGGCCCCGGCGTCACCGGTCAGGGCCTTCAGGCGAGGGCGGAGGATCCGGTCCACCCAGCGGACGGGACGCCGGAGCCATCCCACTGCCTTGCGGATCTTCCCACGTTCCACGGAACGCCGCAGGAGCCAGCCGGGGAGCCAGAACTCCTCCCTGCGGAGGAGGAGCTGACCCGCCACCAGGAGGACCAGCAGCGCCATGATGGTGGGGACGGTGGGGATGTCCCCCACCAGGGGGGCCAGGACCACCAGTCCGGCAAGCAGGAGGAGGGGACCAAAGGATCGCCGCCCCACCGCTTCCAGGATCTCGTCCAGCGTGACGGCACCGTCATCGGAGGGCCCGCCGTCGCCGGAGCGGTCGGGGCCGCCCCCGCCTGGACCAATCCGGGCCCCATCCCCGGTCGGATTTCGCCCGTTCCCGGACCCATCCTCCCCCGCCCCGTCCGCCTCCCCCCCCACCGCCCCGCACAGCCGGTCCAGCAGATCCTGCAGGCTTGCCACCTCGTCGGTGTCCTTCTCAGCGCTTCCCAGGGTGTCGGCTCCTTTCCGGAGGGGCTCCGGGTATGCTCCTGGTCTCCTCTCGTCTACACTATGCGTGCCAGCACCTCCCCCCTCTTCCGCCCCCCGGAGCCATGGAACTCGGACTCTACACCTTCGCCGAGAACACCCCCGACCCTGCCACCGGCCGCACCCTTCCTCCGACTGACCGACTCCGGAACCTCCTGGAGGAGGTGGAGCTGGCGGACCAGGTGGGGCTGGACGTGTATGGCATCGGGGAGCACCACCGCCCGGACTACCTGGTTTCGTCGCCTGCGGTGGTGCTGGCTGCGGCCGCCGCACGGACCCGGCGGATCCGACTCACCAGTACGGTGAGCGTGCTCAGCTCCGACGACCCGGTGCGGGTCTTCCAGGATTTCGCCACCCTGGATCTGCTCTCCGGAGGCCGGGCCGAGATCATGGCCGGGCGGGGCTCCTTCATCGAGTCGTTTCCCCTGTTCGGGTACGACCTGGACGACTACGACCGGCTCTTTGCGGAGAAGCTGGAGCTGCTGCTGCGGCTGCGGCAGTCGGAGCGGGTGACCTGGAGCGGCGGGCACCGCTCTCCCCTGGAGGACGCCGGTGTGTATCCCCGACCGGTGCAGGAGCCCATCCCCGTCTGGGTGGCGGTGGGAGGGAATCCCCAGTCGGCGGTCCGGGCCGGGGCGCTGGGACTCCCCATGGCGCTGGCCATCATCGGAGGAATGCCGGAGCGCTTCGCCCCCTTTGCCCAACTCCACCGGGACGCGGCGCACCGGGCGGGGCACGGCCCGCTTCCGCTCAGCATCAACGGCCACGGCTACATTGCCGACAGCGGTGCGCAGGCGGTGGAGGAGTCCTTCGCCTCCCACGCCGCCGCCATGAACCGCATTGGCCGGGAGCGGGGGTGGCCTCCCCTCACACGGGCCCACTACGAGGAGTCGCGGCAGCTCCGGGGGGCGGGGTTCGTGGGGAGCCCCGACGAGATCGTCGAGAAGATCCTCTTCCAGCACCGGATCTTCGGCCACTCCCGGCTCCTCCTCCAGTTCACGGTGGGGAGCCTCCCCCACAAGAAGGTGCTCCGGGCCATCGAGCTGTACGGGACGAAGGTGGCGCCGGTGGTGCGGCGGGAGTTGGGGAGCGGCACAAAGGCCGCCTCAGGGTGATCCCCCGGCGCCGGCCACCACGGTCCGCAGACGGCTCCGCTGCGCCGCACTCAGCTCCCGGGCCTCCCCCAGTTCCCTTCGCAGGGCGGTGACGGCTCCGGCATACGCCCCCCCGAAGCGTTCGCACCAGTCGCACCCGGCCAGGTGGGCCTGCACCTGCTCCAGGCGCTCCGGCTCCAGCATCCCCTCCAGGTAGTCCGGGAGGATCTCCAGCACCTCGCCGCACCGGATCCCCGCCACTTCGCGGTCATGTGCCATGGTCCAACTCCCGGATACGGGTCATGAATCGGAGCCGCGCACGGTGGAGACGGCTCTTCACCGCCGGCAGCGAGAGGCCCAGCAGCGCCGCGGTCTCCTCCCCGGAGAACCCCTCCAGGTCCCGGAGCAGGAGGATCTCCCGGTCCTCGGGGGCCAGGTGGGCGAAGCCGGCCTCCACCAGCTCCTTCACCTCCAGCCTCCGCTCTTCGCCGGAGGGGTCGTCCCCCCACCCGGCCTCCCGGGCCAGCACATCCAGGGGAACGGCGTCCAGCGAGGCGGACTCCTGCGGCTCCCCGGCCCGTTTCCTCCCCTGACGAAGCGCCGCCCGGCGGGCAATGGAGAGGAGCCAGGACCGGGCCGATCCCGGCCCCCGGAACGACGACGCACCCCTCCACGCTGCCAGGAAGGTCTCCTGCAGCACATCCTCCGCCCCGTCGGGGTCCCGCACATGGAGGGTTATGAACCGGAACACGGGGGCGGCATGCCCGTCCATGAACCGGTCGAAGGCCTCCCGGTCTCCCCCGGCGGCCCGTTCCAGCAGCGCCTCGTCCCCCCCGTCCCCCGAAGGACACATCCCTCCTGCGGGACGGGGGTGGGCGGGGGCCGTCAGCGGCTCTTCAGCGGACAGGTGTTCATCCCCAGGAGGGTGTAGAGGGGGCAGCTTCCCAGGAGGCCGGTGGCGATGGGGATCAGCCCCAGGTACCCCCAGGCGGTCTGCGGTCCGATGAAGGCCAGGCTCAGCACGGCCACCCCGGCCACCACACGGATCACACGATCCGCAGTCCCTTCGTTCCTCGGTAGCAGCTTGTCCATGATCCATCTCCGTCGGGGTTCAGGATGGGGAGCGCCGGATGCCACCCCCTCACACGATGGAGACACGGAACCGGGGAAAGGATTCACCCCCTCCAATCCCTCCTACCCCTTCACCCTGGGGTCGGTGGCCCCCTGGAGCCCCCGGGCCACCTCCGGAACGATCCCCATCCGCTGGTACACCGGGAGCACCAACTCCCGCAGGACCGCCACCCGCCGGGCGAACCAGACCCCCACCAGCAGACAGCAGAGCCCTCCCAGGAGGACGGTGACGGGGGCTCCCATCCACCCCGCCAGGACCCCTCCGGCCAGACTCCCCAGGGGTGACATGCCCACGAAGGCCATGGTGTAGAGGCTCATCACCCGCCCCCGCATCCCCTCGTCCACCAGGGTCTGGAGCACGGTGTTGATGGAAGCCGTCGTGAGCATGATGCCGAAGCCGGAGCCCACCAGGAAGAGGCAAGAGATCCAGACATCCCGGGAGAGGGCGAAACCCGCCAGCGACACACCGAAGAGAACGGTGGATCGGGCGATGACCCTCCCCAGCCCCCAGACCCCGCCCCGTGAAGCCAGGAAGAGGGCTCCCCCCAGCGCCCCCAGCCCCGCCGCCGAGGTCAGGAGACCCAGGGTCCCGGCACCCCCGCCCAGGATGTCCCGGGCGAAGATGGGGAAGAGGATCGTGTAGGGAATACCCACCAAGGAGACCAGCCCCAGCAGCAGGATCAGGTCCCGGATGGGGGGGAATCCGAAGGCGTAGATGAATCCGTCCTGGATATTCCGCAGCACGTGACCGGTGGCGGTGCCCACCCCCCGGGGGAGGCGCACCGCCGACAGCGCCCCCAGGACCGCGATGTAGCTCGCGGCGTTCAGGGCGAAGACCCACCCCTCCCCCACCACTCCGATGAGCACCCCCGCCACCGCCGGCCCCACCAGGCGGGCGGCGTTGAACATGGAGGAGTTCAGCGCGATGGCGTTGGGGAGGTCCCCGGCCCCATCCACCAGTTGTACCAGGAGGGACTGCCGGGCCGGAACGTCCACGCCGTTGATCAGGCCGCTCACCACCGAGAGCGCCACCAGGTGCCAGACCTCCACGGAGCCCGAAAGGACAAGCACCGCCAGCACCACCGCCTGAAGCATATGGCAGATCTGGGCCGCCATGACCATGCGGTACCGATCCCAGCGGTCCGCCAGCGCCCCGGCGAAGGGGGCCATGAGGAAGGCGGGAAATCGTCCCCCGAACCCGATCACCCCCAGGAGGAGGGGGGAGTCGGTGAGGCGGTAGACCAGCCACCCGATGGCCACCTGCTGCATCCAGGTACCCACCAGGGAGATCCCCTGCCCTGTGAAGAAGAGGCGCAGGTTCCGGTGGCGCAGGGCGCGGAGGGCGAGGCGGACACGAGTGGGCACGCCTGAGATTAACGCACCGCCGGGGGGGGATACCACCACCACCCCTTCCCCTGGGAGGCGATCCCCCCGTCTGCTGCGCATCCTTCCGGAGTTGCCTATCATTCCAGGATGTGCCCCGGGGAGGTCCCGGGCACCCCGAGACCCGGAACCCGGAGACTTCCCGCATGGCCCGTTCCCGTCCAGTGCTCCTCGCCACGGCCCTCCTCGCCACCGTCCTCGGCACCGGTGCCTGTGCCTCTGCCGGAGGCGGGCCCCACAAGGAGGCCTACAACCCGTCGCGACTCTTCTCCCCGGTGGTGCGCACCGGCAACCTGTACTTCCTGTCGGGAGTCATCGGCCGCAGCCAGCAGGGGGAGAACGGGGTGGTCCCCGAGACCCGGCGCGTGCTGGAAGGGATCCGGGAGAGGCTGGCGTCGGTAGGAGCCACCCTGGAGGACATCGTGAAGTGTCAGGTGTTCCTGGTGGACATGGCCGACTACGGGGCAATGAACGACGTCTATGTGAGCTTCTTCCCCGAGGATCCTCCGGCTCGTACCGCCCTTGCCGTGCAGGGCCTTCCCGCCGGAGCCGCGGTGGAGATCACATGTATCGCGGCGGCCCGTTGAACTGACCCCCCACGGGGAGGAAACGAAGCGTGAGCAGACGCAACGACAGCGACAACAAGTGCGGCGCAGGCGGGACCATGGGAGGGAAGGAGGCTCCGGGGATGCAGGATGACCCTGGCGTGGTCCCGACGGAAGGCCGTTCCGGAATGGACCGTCGCACCTTCCTCCGCCGCTCCGGGATGGGGGCGGGGACGCTGGCGGTGGCCGGGGGGGTGGGAGCGCTCCTCTCCCCGGAGCCGGTGGCGGCAGAACGGGCTCCCGCCGTACTCCGGCGGGGGCGGCAGCAGAATGTGGTGGTCATCGGCACCGGCGCGTTCGGCGTGTGGACCGCCTACCACCTCCAGAAGATGGGGGCCACGGTCTCCCTGGTGGATCTGTACGGCCCGGGGAACTCCCGCTCCACCTCCGGCGACGAGACCCGGGGGATCCGCACCGCCTACGGGGACCGGACCCTCTGGACCGACTGGGCCAGCAAGAGCCTGGCCCGGTGGAAGGAGTTCGACGCGGAGTACGCCCCGAAGATGGGGCATCCGGTGTACTTCGAGACCGGCGACCTGATCCTCCGACCGGAGTTCGACACCTTCCTGCAGCAGACCCAGACCACCTGGGAGGCGCTGGGGATCCAGCACGAGCGGCTGGATGTGGACGAGGTCCGGCGGCGGTGGCCCCAGTTCGGGCTGGAGGGGATCGGTGTAGGGCTGTACGAGCCCGATGCCGGGGTGGCCCGGGCCCGGGCGGCGGTGCGGCGGGTGGCTCAGATCGTACAGGACCAGGGGGCTCCCCTCCACCTGGGGCGGGCGACGGTGGGAAACCAGTCCGGGGGACGGGTCTCGGACATTGTCCTTGGGGAGCAGGGGGAGCGGGTGGGAGGGGACATCTTCGTCTTCGCCCTGGGGCCGTGGTTCCCGAAGCAGTTCCCGGAGTTCATGGCCCCCCGGATGCGGATCCCCATGGGGGTGGTCTTCTACTACGGCACCCCGCCGGGGGACCACCGCTTCTCCCACCCCAACATCCCCAGCTGGAATTTCCCCGGCGTCACCGGCTGGGCGAACCTCCCCCTGGATCAGCGGGGGTTCCGTGTGCGGTCCAGCGGCAAGCCCGGAGACGACCCGGACACCTCGGTACGGTGGGTGGCCGAGGAGCTCCATGAGCGGTCCAGGGGGATCCTGACGGAGCGCTTCCCCGACATGGCAGATGCTCCGATCCTGGAGACCCGGGCCTGCCACTACGAGTCCACGGTGACCCGCGACTGGATCATCGATCGACACCCCGGGCTGGAGAATGTCTGGATCGCCGGTGGAGGGAACGCAGAGGGCTTCAAGTTCGGCCCCATGATCGGTGAGCTCATCGCCGGTCGGGTCATCGGCTCCGAGGTCCATCCCGACCTGGTGGAGGAGTTCCGTCTCAGGGACGAGGATCTGGGACCACCTCCCGGAGAGGACTGACCGGCTCGGAAGGTCCGGGGCGGGCGGGCCTCTCGCGCGGTTTCGGGAGGACGGTCCGGTGGTTCGCGGCAGAAGACGAAAGAGCGGCCGGGGGATTTCCCCCCGGCCGCTCTTCTTCGTTCAGTCTCCGGGGGGCAGGCCTCCACCCTCCGGGCCCTTCCCCCGGGATCAGGGGAGGCGCATGGCCACCAGGGAGCCCGGGTGGCTCGAGCTTCCCACCGCCATCACGATGTACTGGACACCGTCATGCATGTAGGTCATGGGCGCGGTGTTGGTAGGGGCCGGAATGCTCACCGTTCCCAGCTGCTCGCCGGTGCGCTTGTCCACCGCGTGGAAGAGGGGGTCTCCCCCGCGCCCCTCGCCGTACATCAGGAGCGAGCTGGTGACCAGGGTGGTGGCGTGGGCCCTCTTCCCCGTCACCGGGAGCTCCACCCCCTGCAGCGCCCGGTGGTTCTTGACGTTGGCCGGCGTGTCGCCGTTGGGGATCCACCAGAGGTGCTCCCCGGTGTTCAGGTCGATGGCGGTGATCCGACCGTACGGGGGCTTGAAGATCGGGAGCCCCTGGGGCCCGGGCACGCCACCGGGACCCACCGTAACGAAGTTCATGTTGGAATTCGGGTCCACCGAGGTCCCGGGCACCAACTGGGGGGCCGAGCACCCCTTGGTGGAGACCACGTAGAGGATCCCGGTCTCCGGGTCGATGTTGGCTCCCCCGGGGATGTTGGCTCCCCCGTTCGCCCCGGGGCAGTGGATGGAGGCCAGCGTGCCATCCGCCGCTCCTCGCACCGAGGGGGGGTTGAAGATGGGTCCCATCCTGTACTGCCGGAGGATCTCCATCGCCTCCGCCCGGAGTTCAGGGGTGAAGTCGATGATGTCGTCCTCGGTCAACCCCTGCATCTCGAAGGGAGCCGGCCGGGTGGGGAAGGGCTGGGTGTCGGAGAGCTTCTCGCCGGGCACGTCCGACTGGGGAACGGGGCGGTCCTCGATGGGCCACACCGGCTCCCCGGTCACCCGGTTGAACACGTATGCCCAGCTCTGCTTGGTGACCTGCACGATGGCGGGGATCTCCACCCCGTCCACCGTGATGTCCACGAGCTGCGGTGCGTGCGGGGTGTCGTAGTTCCACACGTCGTGGTGCACGAACTGGAAGTGCCACAGGCGCTCCCCGCTCCTGGCATCCAGGGCGATCAGGGAGGTGCCGAACAACGCGTCACCCAGCCGGTGCCCACCGTAGTAGTCATTCGTGGGGGGATCGGTGGGAACGTAGACGATCCCCCGCTCCAGGTCCGCCGAGAGGGGGGCCCAGGAGGACACATTTCCGGAGTAGCTCCAGCCGTCCCCCTCCCAGGTATCATGACCGAACTCACCGGGGCGGGGGATCACATTGAACTTCCACAGGTGCTCGCCGGTGACGGCATCATAGGCCAGCACGTTTCCGGGGAGGTCCGACCTCCGCGTCTGGTAGTACCCCTGCTCGTGGGAATTCCCCACCACCACCACCCCGTTCACAATGATGGGAGGGGACGAGTTGGTGATGAAACCGATGGCGGGATCCACCCCGTTGTCGCCGTCATAGGGGTATCCCAGGTCCGCCAGGAGATCCACGATCCCGTCCTCACCAAACCCCTCCACCGGCCGTCCCGTCTCGGCATCCAGGGCGATGAGGTAGAAGCCCGGGTCCACCACGTAGATGCGGCCCCGACCGTTCACCACCTCGTAGACGACTCCCTTGCCGTAGTTCTTCCGCATGGAGTCCTCCCATCGCTTCGTGTGGCGCATCCGCCAGGTCCACAGGGTCTCCCCCGTGGCCGGGTCGATGGCCATCACCTGCCGGCGGCTCCCTGCCACGCTGAACAGCTTCCCCTCGGCGTAGATGGGGGTGGCCCGGAGGATGTTGTCCACCTCGGGGCCGAAGTTGTCACCCCGCCACACCCAGGCGACCTCCAGATCCTCGAAGTTCTCGGCGTTGATCTGGTCCAGGGACGAGTAGCGGGTACTCCCGGCATCCCCACCCCAGTGCGTCCACTGCTGGAACGGATCGGTCTGACCCTGGAGGGGAACTGCGAGCAGGGCTGCAAGAGCCCCAGCCAGCAGCGGGGTTCTCCACTGGCCCACAGATGGACGCGACCTGGACTCTCTTCCTCTCATCGTCCCCTCGCTTGTTGGACTCGAAACGGCACCGGGACCTTCCGGAAGGGAAGAGCCGGCGTTCCAGCGGAAGGGAGAACGGGCCCCCCGGGTGTGTCCCGGGAGGCCCGCATCCCGAGCACGATCAGCGCTCGTCCGGCCGATCCATGCGGATCTGTCCCAGCGCCTCGGGGGAGGAGGGCAACTCATCATCCCCCTCAGGAAAGCCGTTCAGGCTGAGCACATACGCCATGATATCGGCGGTCTGCTGGTCTGTGAGGATGCCTGGAGCCATGTCCGGCATGGTGGTCTGCACATGCTGGAAGAAGGCCCCGATGGGAACGTTGCCCCAGCGGCGCATGAACGAGGTGCCGGAAAAATCCCGCTCCCCGTGGCAATCGGCGCACGCCGCACGGTAGATGACCAGACCCCGGCGGGCCTGGAGGTCGGTATACACCCCGTCCTCCGCCTGGATGACATCCTGGGCGTGGCCGCCGGAGGGAACCAGCGCCAACAGGACAAGGGCGGTGGAGAGAAAGGGAAGCCAGGGCTTTGTCATGGACATCGTTGGATACGACCCGCGCATTGAGGTAGGACTCGTCCCGGACACTTCACGGACACGCACGGTGGGCGGGACGGAAGCGCCCGAGCGGGAATGACTTGCTCGCTCGGGCGAATTTCCTGATACACAGTCGAGAATAAAAGGGTCGTACGGTGCACGCCAGAGTGATGTCACGGCGCCCGGGGGCTCCTCCAGCCCCGGGGGCGGAGCCGCCTCAGCGGCAGGTGGTGCCCCGCTCCCTTGGTGGGCTCCACCCCCTGCGGTACTCTTGTCCCATGGCCTCCCCCTCCCCCGACCCCCCTTCCGCCCCACCCTCCGGCGGTCCGGCAGCCGGCCTCGCGGCGTGGCTGAAGAGAGAGGCCGGGGCGCTGGGATTCCACCGTGTCGGGATCACCTCTCCCCCCCCCGATCCTGTCGCGGCCGCCGCCTACCTCCGCTGGCTGGAGGAGGGGTATCACGGAGAGATGGAGTACCTGGCCCGCCCGGAGGCGGTGGCCCGTCGGATGGACCCCGCCCTCACCCTCCCGGAGGTCCGCTCGGTGGTGGTGGTGGCCCATCGGTATGCCGGGGGGAACGATCGCGGTCTCGGAGATGAACCGGGGCGGGGCCATGTGGCCCGCTACGCCCGGGGTCGGGACTACCACGATGTGATCCGGGAGGGGCTGGAGACCCTCCACCGACGGCTGGAGGCCCATATGGGACAGGCGGTCGCCGCCCGGGCCTACACCGATGCCGGCCCCCTCCTGGAGAGGGATCTGGCCCGGCGGGCGGGGCTTGGGTGGTTCGGCCGGAACACCATGCTGATCCACCCCCGGGCAGGGTCGTGGGAACTCCTGGGGGCCCTCCTCCTGGCGCTGGACCTCCCTGCCGATCCGCCCTTCGAGGACGATCACTGCGGAAGCTGTACCGCCTGCCTGGAGGGGTGTCCCACCGGGGCGCTCCTGGGACGGGATGAGAAGGGTGCTCCCCTCATGGATGCCCGCCGCTGTATCTCGTACTTCACCATCGAATCGAAGGGGCCCATCCCCAGGGAATTCCGGGCTGCCATGGGCAACCGGGTGTTCGGTTGCGATATCTGCCAGGAGGTCTGCCCCTGGAATGGGGACAAGCCCGCCTCCCGCTGGCCCCCTCCGGATGCTGCCTACCGGCCCAGGGAGCCGCTGGAGGGGCCGGAGCTGATCCGACTTGCGGAGCGCATCCTGGGGCTCTCGGGGAAGGGCTACCTGCGGGAGTTCCATGGATCGCCGCTGGCCCGCCCCCGGAGACAGGGAATGCTCCGGAACCTCTGCGTGGGGCTGGGGAACACCCGCGACGCCGCCGCTGTCCCGGTCCTGGAGCGGGCGCTGGAGGACCGCCACCCCCTGGTCCGGGGGCACGCGGCCTGGGCCCTGGGACGGGTGGGGGGAGAGGTGGCCAGGGAAGCCCTGCTGACCCGGCGGGAGGTGGAGGAGGACGGGTGGGTGCAGGAGGAGCTGGAGTCGGCGCTGGCCGGGGGATGGCAGTCAGGGGAGTGACCGCCGGATTCTCCGGGTGTGTCCCTCGTTTCGAACAGCTTCAAGGGGAATGGCCGTGCTTCGTGGAGGACGAGGGGGTTGGGCGGGGGGGGTGGTGGCGCTGGCGCTGCTGGTGGCTCCGGGGGCCCTGATCCCGCAGGAGGGGATGGCCCAGGAGAGGCCCCGCTTCCGGCTGGACACGGTGCGGGTGGAGGTGGGGAGCCGCCTGAGCGTGGACCTCCCCATCCGCACCCGCTCCGTGGAGGTGCTGGACCGGGAGGCCATCAAGGCGCTCCCCGCCCGGAACGTGGCGGAGTTGCTCCGCTGGACCACAGGGGTAGATCTGCAGAGTCGCTCTCCGGTGTCCCACGACCTGGCCCTCAGGGGGGGCGGCTTCGAGGAGGTGCTGGTGCTGGTGGACGGCGCCCGGGCCTCCGACGCCCAGACCGGACACTTCGACCTGGATCTGGCGGTGCCCCTGGACCGGGTGGAGCGGATCGAGATCCTCCGGGGGCCCGCCTCCGCCACCTGGGGAGCAGACGCGGTGGGGGGGGTGGTGAACATCGTCACCCGCCCGATGGAGGGGTGGACAGCACGGATGGAGGGGGGAAGCCGGGCCACCTGGGGAGGCGCCCTCTCCGGGGGGACCCACACCGCCGGCGGCACGCGGCTGAGCCTCTCCGCCGAGGCCGGGCGCTCCGACGGCCACAGGGAGGGGACGGACCATCGGGCCCGGGTCATCCACGGCACCCTCCGCTCTCCCCTGGGGGAAGGAGACCTCGCGCTGGAGCTGGGTGCAGCCTGGCGGGAGTTCGGAGCCGGCTTCTTCTACGCCTCGAATCCGGCCTGGGACGAGTTCCAGCGGACCCGGACCCAGACCCTTTCCCTGGGGTGGACCCGCCCCCGCCGGGAGGGGCTGGTGGTGGAGCCCCGGGTGACGCTGCGGCGGCACGAGGACACCTTCCTCCTCATCCGGGACGACCCCTCCTTCTACCGGAACCGCCACGTGGGGTGGCAGGTGGGGGCGGAGGTGGCGGGGCGGCACCGGGGGTCGGGCGCCGTGGCGGTGGCAGTGGGCATCGAAGCCTTTGCCGACCTGCTGCGGAGCAACAACCTGGGAAATCGCCAGGAAGGGCGGGGGGGGATCACCGGGGAGCTCATCTGGACCCCCGATCCCGCCACGGTGCTCCAGGTGGGGCTCCGGGGGGATGTCCACGACCGGTGGGGGGGCGTGGTCTCCCCCTCCCTCTCGGCGGCCCGCTGGCTGGGGGGCGGGCTCCGGCTCCGGGGGTCCGTGGGGCGCTCCTTCCGGGCCCCCACCTTCACCGATCGGTACTATGTGGATCCCGCCAACGTCGGGAACCCGGAGCTCCGCCCGGAGCGGGGTTGGACCGTGGATGCCGGCGCCGACTGGACGCCGGTACCCGCCCTCTCGGTGGGGTTCACCGCATATCTTCGTCGGTCCCGGGACCTCATCGACTGGGCCCGGCCGCTGGATGCGCCCCCGGAGGTGCCGTGGGTGACCCGGAACGTGGAGGCGGCCCGGACCCGGGGCCTCGAGCTGGACGCATCAGTCCGGGGTCCGGAGGGGGTGGTCCTCACCGCCGGGGGCACCCTCCTCTCCCTGCGGGTGGAGGAGGAGGGGGCCTTCCGATCCAAGTCCACCCTGCGCCCCCTGACGGAGACGGTGCGGGGAGGGGTACGGGCGCCGTTGGGGCCCCTGACGGTGTCGCTGCAGGGCACCCGGGCTCGGCGCCTGGGGGAGGAGCCCTGGCTCCGACTGGATGGCCGCCTCCTCCTGAAGGTGGGGGAGCGGGGCACCCTCTACCTGGATGCCGGCAACCTCACCGATGCCGTCCATGCCGATCCCACAGGGCTCCCGGCACCCGGTCGCAGCGTGCTTCTGGGGATCCGGAGCGGGAGCCTTCCCACCCCGTGACCCCCATCGACCCCCGGGACCGGTCCCTGATCCTCACCGGTGTGCTCCTGGCCCTCTTCCTGGGTGCCCTGGACCAGACCATCGTGTCCACGGCCCTTCCCCGGATCGCAGAGGACCTGGGGGGGCTGGAACGCTACGCCTGGGTGGCCACCTCCTACCTGCTGGCCTCCACCTGCTTCGTCCCCATCTATGGTCGGCTGGCGGACCTGGTGAGCCGCCGGACCATCGAGCTCTGGGCCATCGGGCTCTTCCTCACGGGATCCGCGCTGTGCGGAATGGCCGGGGAGTTCGGAGCACTCCCCCTCATCGGGGACGGGATGAACCAGCTCATCCTCTTCCGGGCCATCCAGGGGGCCGGTGGGGCCGGTCTCTTCGCCATGGCCTTCATCGTCATCGCCGACCTCTACCCCCCGGCGGAGCGGGGGCGCTACCAGGGCTTCGTAGGGGCCGTCTTCGGGATCTCCAGCATCCTGGGACCGCTGCTGGGGGGGCTCCTCACCGACCATGCCGGAGGAGTCATCCCCGGGGTGGAGGGGTGGCGCTGGGTCTTCTACGTGAACCTCCCCTTCGGCGCCCTGGCCCTCTGGTTCATCGTCACCCGGATGCCTCCCCTGGAGCCCCGGGAGACCGGTCGCCTGGACCCGGTGGCCGCCGGGCTCCTCCTGGCTGGGCTCCTCCCCCTCTTCCTGGGGCTCCAACTGGACCGGACCCGCTTCCCCTGGATCCCCGGGGTGGGGATCGCAGGCACCACCGCCACCCCCGGGGAGGGGTGGGCCACCCTGGCCCTGCTCTCCACGTCGGCGCTCCTCCTGCTCCTCTTCACCCGACGTACCCTGGCGTCGGACGAGCCCATCCTGGACCTATCCCTCTTCCGGGTCCCGGTCTTCCGGATCGGCGTCCTCTGCACCTTCCTGTTCGGGGCATCCTTCCTCTCCATCCTCTTCTTCCTCCCCCTCTTCATGGTGCAGGTGGTGGGAGTGAGCGCCACCGCGGCGGGGGTCAGCATCATGCCCCTCTCCCTGGGAGTGGTGGCAGGATCGGTCACCGCCGGACAGATGGCCTCCCGCCTGGGGCGCTACCGGGGGCTCATGCTCCTGGGGGGCTCCGCGCTCCTGGTGGGGACCATCCTCCTGGCCGCCATGGACGCGGAGGTGTCCCGCTGGGAGATCACCCTCTACATGATCCTCTGCGGCGTGGGGCTGGGACCCTCCTTCCCCCTCTTCACCCTGGCGGTGCAGAACGGGGTGGAGGTCCGCCGGGTGGGGCAGGCCACCGGGGCGGTGCAGTTCTTCCGGCAGTTGGGGGGCACCGTGGGCACCGCAGTCATGGGTACGGTGCTGGCCGCCGGGGTGGCGGGGGCGACACTGGTGGAGGGTACGCCGGTGGGGACCATCGACCCGGAGCTCCGGGAGGCCTTCGCCGACTCCATCACCACGATCTACGCCCTCACCGCCGGGGTGGTGGTGCTGGCCCTCCTGGCCACCCTCCGGATCCCGGACCTGGCGTTGAGGAAGACGCTGGATCGGGGGTGACCCGGGCGGCGGCCGGTCGGCGGCCCCTCCTGCCCGGGGATCGGCCCCTCCATCCCGGGCCCCTCCACCGCCAGCAGCCACCGCCCCGCCAGGACCGGCCCAATCCACCTGCCCACGGAACGGGAGAGCTACGAAAGACGTAGGCGAAGAGTCGGCCGCTCCCCACCCACCCCCTTCGGGAGGATCCATGTCCCCAGGTCGCTTGAGGATGATCCTGAATGGCCGGGCCGCCCAGGAGCAGTCCATCCGGGAGGCGGTGGAGGCGCACCGGGCACGGGGCGTGGATCTCTCGATACGGGTGACCTGGGAAGGAGGCGATGCCGCCCGCTACGCCTGCGAGGCGGCGGACGACGGGGTGGATGCCATCCTGGCGGGGGGCGGCGACGGCACCCTCAACGAGGTGTGCGGGGCGCTGGCCGACACGGAGCTGGATGCGGAGGCCCTCCCCTCGGTGGGGGTCCTTCCCCTGGGCACCGCCAACGACTTCGCCACCAGCGCCGGAATCCCCCTGGAGCCGCCGGCTGCGCTGGACCTGGCGCTGCACCGCCCCGCCGTCCCGGTGGATCTCCTCCGGGTTCTTCCGCTGGATGGCCGCCCCCGCTGGTGCGTCAATGTGGCCACCGGCGGCTTCGGCACCGAGGTCACCACCGAGACGAACCCCACCCTGAAGAAGCTCCTGGGAAGTGCCGCCTACCTCTTCACCGGTCTGGCCCGCTTCACCGGCGTGCGGAGTTCGTGGGGCCGGTTCGACGGCCCCGACTTCCAGTGGGAGGGAGAGTTCCTGGTGCTGGGGCTGGGAAATGGGAAGCAGGCCGGCGGGGGGCACCGGCTCTGTCCGGCCGCCACGGTGGATGACGGCCGCATGGACGTGATGATCCTCCCGTCCATGGAGAACGAGGAAGGCTCGCTCCTGGGGACACTCCTGTCGGAGGGGCGGGCCGGGCTGATGGAGACCGCCATCATAGCCCGCCTCCCCTGGCTGGAGATCGGGGGCACCGAAGGGCTCACCCTCAACCTGGACGGTGAGCCGGTGGAGGCGGACGGCTACCGCATCGAGGTGGTGCCGGAGCGGATCCGGATGCACCTCCCCCGGAACTCCCCCCTCCTCTCCACCTCCCCCGCCGGGGAAGAGGCGCCGGAGGTATGATCCTGCAGCGGCCCCATGCGCAGGGGGGAGCTTCCCGGAGCGGGACTCCGGGCCGGAGTAGCGGATCCGGACGGGGGAGGGGCCGCCGCCACCTCCCCCGACCGGGATCCCTCAGAAGTTCCGGACCCTCCAGGGGAACCGGTTGTTCACGACGTTGTTGAAGATCGATCCGAACCGATAGCTGAGCCCCACCCGGAAGTTGTACTCGAAGCCGGTGGCCAGCGCCCGCTGCTGCACGAGGATCTCCTCGTCGGTGAGGTCCTGGGCCGCCAGGTACACCTGGTTCCGGATGATCTCGTACCCTCCCCCGGCATTCAACTGGAGCCCCCGGAAGAGGCGGATCCCGAAGTTGGTCCGGAGTGCCAGGGCGTAGCGGGACCAGTCGTCCAGGTAGTTGGTCCATCCGGCGGTGAAGGAGATGTCCCCCCAGGGCTGCCGGGTCTCGTAGGCGGCCACCAGCCGATGATCGGCCAGCGTCTCCTCCAGCCGCTCGAAGATGGTCTCCTCCTCGTACCGCACCTGGGTGACCCCCAACTGGTACTGGATCACGAACTGCCTGCGGTTCGCCTCCTCGTAGGGGAAGAGCGACCACTCCAGGGCAGCGGCGGTCCGGGCACCCAGCTCCCGGTTGATCTGGGTGGAGGTGTTCACCTCCAGATCCACCCCTGCGCTCCAGTGGTCCGCCAGACTCTTCACCACCAGGGTCTCGAACTCCCACTCATCCTGTTGCCGCACGAACTCCCGACCGTCGTTCAACTCCACGGTGCGCTCGCTGAACTCACCCCCCAGTTCGATCTCGATTCTCCACTCCGGGGTCGTGCGGTTGGCGCTCATGTCGAGTCCCACCTCGTAGGAGTTCTCCCGCTCCTCGCCATCCGCGTCCAGGCTCCCTCCCACCTGGAAGACCCACAGCTTCCAGGGATCATCCACGGGAACCGCGGCAGGCTGCACCACGTCCATCGATCGAATGTCCAGGAAGGGGGCGAATCCCACCTGTGCCGAGTAGGAGGCGAGCCCCACCGCCAGCGTGCGGCTCAGCCCCCTCAGGACCTCGTCCTGGGTGCTGGTGGCGGGAGCACTGAAGCGAAGGGCCAGGGTCGACCCTGCCAGGGGACCCACCCCCAGGAAGTCGAACACATACTCGGTCCCCGCCCCCGTTCCCTGGCTGGTCATGATGACGTGGACGTCGGACGCCTCCCGATCCCGGACCCAGTCGACGAAGTCGATCACCGTGCGGAACTCCTGGGAGTTGCAGTTCCGCGACTGACAATCCAGGAAGACCCGGACCCTCTCCGGACCGTTGGGATCCTGCACCTGGGCGCCGGCCGGCACCGCCATGAGACCAAAGAACACAAACAAGACTGAAAAAACCCGGGTCATCGCCTCTCCTCACCCAACCCGCGCGCCGCCCGGGAGCGGACCTCGGGATCATGACTCGACAGGGCCCGGACCAGTGCAGCCCGTGCCTCTCCACCACCCAGCTCCGCCAGGGCCTCCGTGGCCTCCCGGCGTAGCCTTCCATCCTTCCCCGCCACGAGCGGCTCCAGCGCTGCCACCGCCTGGGGCGAGCGGGTCTCCCCCAGCGCCTTCACTGCAAGCACCCGGGTCCAGCCGTCATCACTACCCCCCAACACTCCAGAGAGTGCATCCACCCGCCCCTCCGCTCGACTCCGTCCCAGCGCCCGGATGGCGCCCCTCCGGACATCCCGATCAGGATCGGACCGGGCATACTCGGCCAACTGCCCAAGGGTCCGTGGGTCATCCAACTCCCCCAGGGCACGGGCCACCTTCTTCCGGACCTCGGGGGAAGGATCCGCCACCGCGGCCAGGAGCGCTTCGAGTGCTCCCTCCCGGATCTCCCCCAGTGCCTGGGCCGCGGCTGCCCGGACCCGCGCATCGTCGTCCCCCAGGAGGGGCGCCAGAGCAGCCACCACCTCCCTGCGATCCGAGAGCGAGTTCGATCCCCCCTCGGCGATCCCCGTGGGCGCCACGGCCTCCCCGTCCACCAACCCGGTCTCGGCCCGCCCCCCGTCCGGGGTGACCGAGGAGAGAAGGAGTCCCCCCAGGAGAAAGAGGACGGTCGTGGCCGACATGAAGCGCCACCCTGGCACCCGACGATCCCGGAGGCCGTCCAGGATGGCCAGGAGGCGTCCCTCGAACTCCCCGGGGCGGGCCATGGAGACAGCCGCCAGGGGGCCGGAGAAGGGGCGGCCTGGGGTGGCAAGCTCCAGGAGGAGGGCTGCATAGGTGGAGGGGAGCAGCCCCCCCTGGAGCACCGCGTCATCACAGGCCCGCTCGCTGTCCCTGCGGAGATTCCGCCGGACCACCCAGACCAGGGGGTGAAACCAGTAGAGGGCACAGGCCACCCCCGCCATGAACTGGAGGAGGACATCCCGTTGCCGCACGTGGGCCTGCTCGTGGAGGAACACCGCGTGGAGGCGGTCCCGGGTCCATTCCTCGGCTTCCGGGGGAAGGAGGATCCAGGGGCGGATCAGCCCCACGGTGGCCGGGCCATCCAGTGCGGAGGTGATGCGGACCGGGGGACCTCCTCCCTCCACATGCTCCGCCACCGCCTGTCTCAGGGTCTCTCCCTCCGGCTCCCAGGCCCGACGCCGCCACGCCGCCGCCCGGGCCACTCCCAGGAGGAGGAATAGGGCCACCGGGACGGCACCGCCCAACCAGAGCAGGGTGGCCCACCCTCCCACGGTTCCCGGATGCCTCCCCTCCCCGGACGGTGGGGCACCGGGGAGAAGGGCCGCCGCCCCTTCGATTTCCGCTGTGGGGATGAAGGGTGCAGCAGGGGGCACACCGGCGCCCCTGGCAGCAGCAGGAAGCTGCACCTCCCACTGCCAGGGAGCCGCTGCGGAAAGGAGGGGGAGGACCAGGACCGTCCCCACGGCGGCAGCCCAGACGATCCTCCGCCGGGCGGCGGAGTGGCGCCGAAGCAGAGCTCCCGACACCAGCGCCAGGAGGAGGACCAGCGTCACGCGGACCAGGACGAGGGGGATCATCGTCCCTCCTCCCTGGCCTTTGCGATCCGGGTGCGGAGCCCTTCCACCGCCTCATCCGTCAGCTCCACCCCCTCCACCCCCAGCAGGGCGGCAGCCGCTGCAACGGCGGAGCCGTCGAAGAAGGTCCGGACCACATGGTCCAGGGCCCGACGGCGGGCCCGGTCGGCAGGGAGGGCGGGGAAGTAGATGTACCGGGCCCCATCCACCCGGTACTGCACCAGCTTCTTCTCCCTCAGCGTCCCCAGCGCCGCCCGGACGGCGGCGTAGGTGGGGGCACCCGCCACCACCTCCACCAGCTCCGAGACCGAAGCGGAACGGAGTCGATAGAGGGCGTCGAGGACCTGCCGCTCCCGGCGGGAGAGACTCTCTGGAGTCGGTGTGGCCATGGTCGGTTCCATGGGCTGGTGGGAGGCGCTCCGGCGGAGGACCGAAGGATGCTGGAAAACCAGCAGATTCTGGCAGCTACCCCCCGGCGAGACCGGGGGTCCCCTCCCTCCCTCCCCGGTAGCGCGCGGGGCTCCATGGGGTCAGGTTCCCCCGACGCGCCGGTACCTCCATGGGCCGTCAACGCACCCTGGATGTCACCGGAATCCACCTGCCCCGCGAGCCATGACCGGCGTACCACCCAGACGATCCCGCTTCGACCGCTCCATCGTGGAAGGCTCCATCCCGGGAGCGGTGTGGAAGCTGGCGTGGCCCACCATGCTCCAGAACGTCCTGGGGGGGCTGCAGGGGATCGTGGATCACGCCATGGTGGGGCACTACGTGGGGTTCGCCGGGAACGCCGCCATCGGGGTGGCATGGCAGGTCTTCCTGGTGATCATCGTCTTCATCATGTCCCTCTTTGCGGGGATGGGTGTGCTGGTGGCCCGCTTCGCCGGCGCCGATGAACCCGAGAAGGTGAACCGGACGGTCTTCCAGGCCTTCCTCACCACGGCGGGGCTCACGCTGGGAATCATGGCCCCCCTGGGTTGGGTCGTCTCCCCGCTCCTCCTGGACCTGGTGAACGCGGCCCCGGAGGTGCAGGTGGAGGCCCTGCCCTATCTCCGGATCATGTTCGTGTTCAGCATCGGGATGATGAGCTTCTTCATGCTCAGCGGGGCCCTCCGGGCGGCGGGGGATGCCATGACCCCCCTGCGACTGGGGATCGCCCTCACCGTCCTGAACGTCATCCTGAACGTGATCCTCATCCCGGGTTGGGGCCCCATCCCGGCGCTGGGGGTGGCGGGAGCGGCATGGGGAACGGTCATCGCCGGGATCATCGTCTCGGTGTACGCCTTCGGGCGGATGCTCTCCGGGAACCTGGTGGTGGCGTTCCAGCGAGGGGCCTCCTGGCGTCCCGACTGGGTCATCATCCGACAGCTCTTCCGCTTCGGACTCCCCACCGGGATCCAGGGGGTGGCCATGAACGTGGCGGGGGTCCTCCTCTACCGCTTCATCGGCTCCCTGGAGCGAAGCGCCGAGGCCCAGGCGGTGTTCGCGGTGGGGTATTCCCAGCTCTTCTCCTTCATCACCTGGACGGCGGTGGGGCTCATGGGGGCCACGGCGGCGGTGGCAGGGCAGAACCTGGGGGCAGGGCGCCCGGACCGGACCGTGCACGCCGTCCGGGTGGCCGCCCGGATCGGGCTGGGGGTGGCAGTGGCGGTGGGGGCCCTCTTCCTGGTGGTGCCCGAGGCCCTACTGGGAATGTTCGGGATGGAGGATCCCGCCGTGGTGGATCTGGGGACCCAGCTCCTCCGGTACCTCTCGGTGTCGGGGCTCTTCGTGGCGGTGGCGCTGACCTATACCGGAGGTCTCCAGGGGACCGGCGACACCCGGAGCCCCCTCTACATCTCCATCGTGTCCCAGATCATCATCCCCCTGGGACTCTGCGCCATCCTGGACGCCATCCACGGACTCCGCCCCGGGGACATCTGGCTGGCCATCGTCCTGGGACACGCCGCCCGCTGTCTCCTGAGCGTGGTGGTCTTCCAGAGGGAGCGGTGGCGGGGGATCGAGGTGAAGATCTGATGGGGCGCGCTGCCGGCACCGACCTCCTCCTCCTGGGAGCCGGACACGCCCACCTGGAGGTGATCCGCCAGGCCTCCCGTCTCCAGGCCGCCGGGGCGCGGATCACGGTGGTCTCCCCCCCCACCTTCTGGTACTCGGGGCTGGCCACCAGCGTCCTGGCGGGGCGTCACACGCCGGAGTCCAACGTGATCGATGTGGCGGGGCTCTGTCAGCAGAAGGGGGTGGCCTTCCTGGAGGGTGAGGTGGTCTCGGGGGATGTGGCCACCCGGACGATCCACCTGGCCGATGGCCGTTCCCTGGCCTACGACCTCCTGTCGGTGAATCTGGGGAGTGTGGTACCGGACCCCGTCCCGGGGATGACGGAGGCGGCGGTGCCTGCCCGTCCGATCCAGGGGCTGCTGGAGTTGGGGGCGGAGCTCGGGGCGGCCTCCGACGCCAACGCCTCGCCTGCGCAAACCGACCACCCCCGTCCCCGCATCGTGGTACTGGGGGGGGGAGCCACCGGCTGCGAGGTGGCGCTGGCTCTCCGGACCCGGGGGGGCGAGGGCCCGGACATCACCCTGGTGTCTCCCGACCCGCCTCCCGCCGGGCTGGCCCCCCGGGCACAGCGCATCATGGCCCGGGTCCTGGAGGAGCGGAGGATCGGCTGGGTCCCGGAGGCGGCGCTGTCGGTGTCGGACGGAGGGGTGGTGCTGGCCGGGGGCGGCATCCTCCCCTTCCACCACCTGGTGAACTGCACCGGGCTCGTCCCGAATCCCACCGCGGCAAGACTGGGGCTCCCCACAGGGAGGAAGGGGCACATCCTGCTGGACCCCACCCTGGAGGCCCCGGAGCATCCCGGACACTTCGGCGCCGGAGACGCGGTGCAGGTGGCGGGGGCCGGTCACCCTCCCGCCGGGGTGTACTCCGTCCGGCAGGCTCCGGTCCTGGTTGAGAACCTGCTGGCCCACCTCACCGGGTCCTCCCCACGCTCCTTCTCCCTCCGCCGCCCGGTCCTCCTGATCCTGGCCCTGGGGGACGGGACCGGCCTGGCCACCTTCGGAAGGCTGGCCCTGCGAGGCCGCTGGGCCCTGGGGTGGAAGGACCGGCTGGACCAGGGGTGGCTGGATCGCTATCGCCCCTGAGGGGGATCGGGCGTCTTGTCGTCCTCCGCCCACACCCGGGTGAGCCCTTCCTGCGTGGACGAGGCCACCAGGACCCCCTCCCGGGTGTAGATGCTTCCCCGGGTGAAGGCCCGTGCCCCAGCCGCTGCCGGGCTGTCGATGACGTACAGGAGCCACTGATCCACACGGAGCCCCCGGTGGAACCAGAGTGCGTGGTCCAGCGAGGCCACCTGCACCCCAGGGGTGCGGATGGTGAGGCCATGGGGCTGGAGTGCAGTGGCCAGGAGGCCGTAGTCTGAGGCGTAGGCCAGGACGGCCTGGTGCACCAGGAGGTCGTCGGGCATCTCCCCCCGGACCCGGAACCACATGAGCCTTCGGGCTGGCTCCGGGGCGGGATCGAAAAGGTCCCCGGGATCCACCAGCCGGAAGTCGATGGGGCGATCCTGGGTCAGGACCCCCCTGAGCTCCGGGGGGATCCGATCCGCCACGGCCCGGATCCGCTCCAGCTCCGGCACAAGCGACTCCGGGTCTGGTGCCGTGGGGGGATCGGCCTGGTGTTCCGGTCCATCCTCCTGCACCTGGAAGGAGGCGGAGAGGTTGAAGATGGCCCGCCCATGCTGGATGGCCGTCACACGCCGTGTGGTGAAGCTCCGACCATCCCGCAGTCGGTCCACGAAGTAGACAATGGGATGGTCCAGGTCACCGGGCAGGATGAAGTAACCGTGGAGGGAGTGGGCCACCCGATCGCCGTCCACCGTGCGCTGGGCCGCCACCAGGGCCTGCGCCAGCACCTGGCCACCGAACACCCGGCGGGTGCCGATGTCCCGGTTCTCCCCCCGGTAGATGTTGTGCTCCAGGGGCTCCAGATCGATGAGCCGCAGGAGGTCGCTGATCATTCCGTTCATCCCTCGAAGATACCGCCGGGTGGGCTTCCCGTCAGGCGCCCCGGGCAACGCCGCCGAAAGGGCTACCGCTTCCCGCGCCAGGGCCCACCGCAGGGAGGCGGCGCTCCGGCTCCAGGACGCCCCGTTGGGAAGCTCCCGACTGGCGCGAACCGGGAACCCGGCCCTACCCTTCTGGGTTGAGGGGCCGTTGCCCCTCATACAAACCCTTCGACCTGGCTGAGTCATGACAAGAGTCGCCCTGATGTTCGCCGCACTCGCAACGACTACGGTCCTCGGAGCCTGCGGAGGCGACGAGGGCGCGGAGATGGCGGAAGAGACTCCCCCCGCCGCCATGGATGCCCCGGCCACCCCCACCAACGTCAGCCCGGTGGCACCTCCGGGAGCTTCGGTGGAGATCCTGTATCCCACCGATGGAGCCACGGTGGAGCCCGGGGGCACGCTGGTGGTCCGTCTCCAGGCGAACAACGTGCCCATCGTTCCCGCCGCCGACACCACCTCCGGGACGGGGCACCACCACCTCTTCCTCAACGCCGATGTGAGCGCCGAGGGTGAGGTGATCCCCACCATCACCAATGAGGTGGTGCACATGGGGACCGGGGCGAGCGAGTTCACCTTCGAGGGGCTCCCCTCGGGTGAGCACCGCCTCATCGCGGTGGTGGCGGACTACCGGCACGTCCCCCTGATCCCCTGGGTGGTGGATACGGTCCGCTTCGTGATCCCGTGAATCCGTGAAGGTGACGGACAGGGCTCCGGGTCGATGACCCGGAGCCCTGTCCGTCACCTCCCCCACGCCCCACCCCATTCCCGGGTTCCCCCCACCCCCGGATCCCCCCGGAGCACTGTCGATGGCGGGTCGGAAGAAGCACGGGCCGCGACGGAAGGCGCCCCCCCCCGCCGGAGTTCCTGGGGTCACCCCCGAAACGGCGTGTGATGCCCTGGAGCCCCTCCTCTCCGGCGACGCCCGCGCCCGGATCCTGGACGCCGCCCAGCCTGAACTCTCCTTCACAGTGGCGCTGGTCCGCCTGAGGGACGCCTTCCGGGCCCATCGCTTCCCGGTCCCTGGAGGCGAGCTGGACCTGGAAGAACAGGTCCGGGAGCTGGACCGGCGCACCAGGCGGGAGGGGTTCAGGGTCCTCCAGGCCTGGGACCACAAGGCGCAGCGCTTCACCCCCGACGACGTCCCGGTGATGCTGCTGGAGTACTACGACTACCTCCGGCAGGGACGGGGTGTCGGCCGGGCCTCACCGGCCATCCTCCTGGATTTCCACCTTCTGCACCTGCTGGCGCTGGTGGCCATGCGGGCCTGGGACAGCCCCACCCCCCACCGGGTGATGGAGCGGGTGCAGCACCTCCTGGATCTCCTGCAGGGCCCGGGGGGAAGCGGTCACAGGTTCGTGGACTCCCCCTGGACCCTCCTCATCCTGGCCGTCTCCCACTTCCACCCCCGGGATGCAGCCTACGACCAGCTCATCGAGCGGCTCCGGGGGCTCCCGGAGGATCAGCGGGTGGCGTTCGCCCGGGTGAGCGCCGGCGTCCTGGCGGCCCACCTCCGCTGGGGGCTCTCCCAGATGTACGAATGGGACGTGCCCCGGATGCGGGTGGACAACGTGGGGGACTACCCGTGGCTCCTCTTCACCGTCGCCACCCTGATGGAGGCCTTCGACGGGATGGAGGCCTCCGATCCCCAGCGGGAGGTGGTGGGGGCCGATCTCCTCAACGCCCTCACCGCCGATCCCGACGCCTTTGCCGGAGAGCCCCCGGAGGCCTTCCTCCCCCATCTGGAGGAGTACGGCCGCTTCCGGGAGGGCTTCCAGCGGAACGCCGCCGCACTGGGGGAGCTCTTCCAGCGCCTCCGCCCCACCCGGGATCGCTACTCCCCCCTCGGCTTCCACTTCAACTTCCCCCACAATGTGGTGGTGGCGGGAACCACCCTGGCGCTGCTGGATCAGGCCCCCGGGGCGCTCTCCCTGGACGACCTGCTCCTCACCCGCCCCCAGGATATCCCGGGCGCCGGAGACCCGGTCCCGGGGGAGGGGGCGATGGAGGAGAAGGGGGGGGAAGGAGAGGGCGGACCCGCTCTCCGGAAGAGCCTGGCCCGGGCCCTGATGCTCTACGCCGGAGCCCGCCCCGAGCGGCTGGAGGCCCGGGGAGCCCGGCTCATCCTCCTGGACGCCCACGCCGGGGAGCGGATCGTGGAGGGGACGCTGAAGCGCCTCTTCACGAGTTGACCGCCCCTCCCCCCCCCGCCAGGAGGAGGACGGGATGCACAGCGGTCCGCCCGGTGCCGTCGGCCACCTGGTGGCGGCAGGAGAAGCCCGGAGCCACCAGGATCTCCTCCGGATCCATGGCCCGCACCGCCGGGAAGAGGACCAGTTCCCCGATCTCCATCGACACGTCGTACTTCGTGGCCTCGTAGCCGAAGCTCCCCGCCATTCCGCAGCAGCCGGTCTCCAGCGCCCGGGGGCGGTAGCCGCAGCGGGAGAGGAGCTCCACCAGGGGGTGGTTCCCCACCAGCGCCTTGGTGTGGCAGTGGCCGTGGATGGCCACCGCCCGGCCGCCGCCATCCAGGAGCGCCGCATCGCCGGGCGTCCGCTCCAGATGGTCCAGGAGGAATTCCTCAAGCAGGTGGCTTCCCCCCGCCACCCGACGGGCCATGTCCAGCTCTCTGGGGGAGCAGAGGTCCAGATACTCGTCCCGCAGGGTGAGGAGTTCCGAGGGCTCCAGCCCCACGATGGGGGTTCCCGCCGCCACCAGCTCGTGGAGGATCGGAAGGTTCGTGCGGCACAGCTCCGCCGCCCCGGAGAGGAGCCCCCGGGAAATCTGGGGACGCCCGGTGGCGCGGATGTCGGGAAGGACCACCCGGTATCCCAGCCGCTCCAGGATCTCCACGGCGGCCCGGCCGATCTCCGGCTCGTGATGGTCGGTGAAGATGTCCACCAGGAGGGCCACCGGACCCCGTGACCCGGGAGCCGGAGCCCCCTCCGCCGCCCCCTTCCGGCTCCCCTCGGCTCCTCCCCCGGTCCGACGCTTCCCGAACCAGCTCCTGAAGCGCTGGGGGGCGAAGGAGGGGAGATCCCGCCGTTCGTCCACCCCCAGCAGTTGCCGGAGCATCCGCTTGACGGGAGCCTGCCGGAGGAGGGTGTTGGAAAGGGTGGCTGTGGCGGCCGCCAGCGGGTAGAGCCTCTCCGGCTCACCGAAGAACCGGTCCGCCAGCGGGGTTCCGGTGCGCTGGTGCAGTCCGTGGGTGAACTCCGCCTTCATCCGGGCCATGTCCACATTGGCGGGGCATTCGCTCTTGCACGCCTTGCAGCTCAGGCAGAGCTCCAGCGCCTCCTTCAACTCCCCGGAGGTGAAGGCCTCCTGCTGCATTCCCGAGAAGAGTTGCCGGAAGAGGTTCGCCCGCCCCCGGGTGCTGTCCTTCTCCTCCCGGGTGGCCTGGTAGGAGGGGCACATGGTCCCCCCGCCCGCCGCCAGCTTCCGGCACACCCCCGCCCCATTGCACATCTCCAGCGCAGCCCCGAACCCTCCGGTCTCCCTCCAGTTGAACACCGTCTCCACCTGGGCCGGGGAATAGGCCGGCGAGAAGCGGAGTCCCTCCTCCATGGGCCGGGGGTCCACGATCTTCCCGGGATTGAAGAGTCCATCCGGATCCCAGATGGCCTTCACCCGGGCCAGGAGGGGAAGGATCTCTGGACCCAGGACAATCTCCAGGAAGGGTGCCCGGGCCCGACCGTCCCCATGCTCGCCGGAAAGGGAGCCCCGGTAGCGACGGACCAGGGAGGCCACATCCCGGGCCATGGCCTTCATGGTCTCGATCCCCTCCGGCTGCGTCAGGTCGATCATGGGGCGGAGGTGGAGTTCCCCCACCGAGGCATGGCCGTAGAAGACGCACCGCTTTCCGTGGGCGTCCAGGATCTTCTGGAAGTCCTCCACGTAGTCCGGAAGGTCCACCACCCGCACCGCGGTGTCCTCCACGAAGCTGGGAGAGCGGGAGTCGCTTCCCAGCCCCATGAGGAGACCCAGCCCCGCCTTCCGCAGATCCCACACCTGCTTCATCCGGCCGGGCTCCCGGATCACCGGATGGGCGTATCCCAGCCCCCCCTCCTCCAGCTCTGCCGCCATGGCCGAGGCCTTCTCCGCCGCCTCCCCGGCCGTTCCCCCATCGAACTCGATGATCAGGATGGCGGCGGGGTCCCCTTCCAGGAAGAACCGGTTCCGCCGCTGTTCCAGGTTCACCTTGGTGGCCTGCAGGATGGGGTCGTCCACCAGCTCCACCGCCGTGGGGGCCCGCTCCACCGCCTTCACCGTGGCCAGGGTGGCCTCCCGGAGGGTGCGGAACTGGGCCACAACCAGTGCCCGGGCGGCGGGGATCTCCACCAGCCGCACCCGGGCGGAGGCGGTGAGGGCCAGCGTGCCCTCGCTCCCGGAGAGGAGGGGGACCAGGTTGAAGGGGGCCCCTCCCGGCAGGATGGGGTCCATGTGGCAGAGGAGGTCCAGGGCGTACCCGGTATTCCTCCGGACGATCTCCGGGTGGGGATAGGCGGCCAGGATGGCCTCCCGGTGCTCCCGGAGGAGGGAGAGGGTCTCCCGGTAGATCCACCCCTCCAGGGTGGGTTGGCGGCACTTCTCCTCCAGTTCCTCCGGTGCGAGGGGGCGGAAGGTGGCGACAGACCCGTCGGCCAGGACCGCCTCCAGCTCCAGGACATGGTCCCGGGTGGTTCCATGACGGATGGAGAAGAGCCCGGAGGAGTTGTTCCCGATCATCCCCCCCAGGGTGCAGCGGTTCGTGGTGGAGGTGTCGGGCCCGAACTGGAGACGGTGGGGAGCCGCCAGCCGGTTCAGGGTGTCCCGGATCACCCCAGGCTGGACCACCGCGTACCGGGCCTCCGGATCCAGATGGAGCACGGCGTCCATGTGCCGGGAGACATCGACGATCACCCCATGTCCCGTGGCCTGCCCCGCCAGGCTGGTCCCTGCACTCCGGGGAGTGATGGGAAGGCCCGCGTCCCGGCACTCCGCCACCAGCCCCCGGAGATCATCCACGGACCGGGGGAAGGCCACCCCTGCAGGGAGCTCCTCGTACATGGACGCGTCGGCTGCAAAGAGCCGGCGTGTCAGCGCGTCGGTGTGGATCGTGGGCATTCGGATGGGCGGGTGGTTCGGATCGGCAAGAGACGGTTCGACCGCATGGGCGGAGACGGCTCGGAGGATGCTGCGGTGGAAGATAGCCCAGCCCGGGGTGGAGGGCAGAGGTGCCGGCACAGGACTGCGGGTTGAGTCGCCCCGGGGAAATGCGGTAGCTTTCCCGATTACTCCTGTACCTGGAAGTGAAACTCCGCCTGGCACGGCTGCCGAGGACACCCCACGATGACTGAGACCCTTCTCCCCGCCGGGACAAGCACCTGGTCCATCGACTCCACCCACAGCGTCGCCCAGTTCTCGGCCAGGCACATGATGATCACCTGGGTGAAGGGGCGGTTCCGGACCCTGTCCGGGGTGATCACGGTGGATGGGGATGCCGTGGCGAACTCTTCGGTTGCGGTGGAGATCGATGTCACATCCATCGATACCGGGGTGCAGCAACGGGATGACCACCTCCGCTCCCCGGACTTCCTGGATGTGGAGCGCTTTCCGGTCATGACCTTCCGGAGCACCTCCGTGACGGGGGCGCCCTCCACCCCGGGGGACTCCTTCCAGGTGGAGGGGGAGCTCACCATCTGCGGCACCACCCGGCCGGTGACCCTGGACTGCTCCTATGAGGGGGCAGGACCCGACCCGTGGGGGGGGGAGCGGATCAGCTTCAGCGCCATCACCATGATCGACCGTCGGGACTTCGGGTTGACCTGGAATCAGCCCCTGGACCTGGGGGGCATCCTGGTGGGGAACGACCTGCAGATCACCCTGGATGTGCAGGCCGTGAAGGACTGACCACGGCCCCTCACCACTCCTTCGCCGAGGGCGCCGGCTAGGCGCGCCCTCCCGCCCCCCCAGGGTCCTCTCTGGACCCGTGGGGCCCACGGACACGGCGGCCCACGGCCTCACGAATCCTCGGAGGCGCCCCCCGACACCAGGGGCTGCGGGTCCTCCGGGGGAGGATTCCCAAGGAGAGATACCCCCGCCGGGACCTCCGGGAGCACGTCCCGGAAGGCCTCTCCGTACAGGTGCCAGATGGTGACGAAGAGGGCTGCCACCACCGGCCCCACGATGAACCCCACCGCCCCGAAGAGGGCAATTCCCCCCAGTGTGCTCAGCAGGATCAGTAGATCCGACATCCGGGCATCCCGACCGATGAGCTGGGGGCGGAGGAAGTTGTCCACCGATCCCACCACCACCGCGCACCACACCATCAATCCGAGCCCCTGCGTCACCTGTCCGTCCACGAACAGGTAGATCACGGCCGGAATCCACACCAGCGCCGAGCCCACGGCGGGAATGATGGAGAGGACCACCATCACCGTCCCCCAGAACGCGGAACCCGGCACCCCCGCCACCCAGAAGGCCAGCCCTGCGAGTCCCCCCTGGATCACCCCGATCAGGAGGGAGCCCTTGAGGGTGGCCCGGGTCACCGAGGTGAATCGCTCCAGGAGCTGGGCCTCCTCCTCAGGGTCCAGGGGCATATAGTAGAGGATCTTCCGGAGGATGGTGCGGCCGTCGACCAGGAAGAAGAAGAGGGCGTAGAGAAGGACGAAGAGTTGCAAGATGAAGTTCAAGGCCCCCCGTGTGGCTGCGGAGACCACGCCCATCAGCATCGGGCCGGTGCTGGTAAGGGCCGAGCGGGCCTGGGCGAGAAGGGCCTCCGTCTCCGGAAGGAGCCTGTCCACAAACGGGATGCGATCCACCAGGTTCCGGGCCTGCTGCACGATGGCCTCCTGGGACTCGAACCACGCGCCCGCGCCCTGGCTCACCTGCACCGCCTGGGTGGCCACCACCGTGAGGAACCCCGCCAGAGGCAGCCCCACCCCCACCATGAGGATCAGGATGGTGAGGAGGGAGGAGAGGTTGGCGCGCCCCCCGGTCTTCTCCCGGAGCCAATCGAAGAGCGGGTAGGAGAGCCCTGCGAAGATGGCCGCCAGGAAGACCGACATGACAAACTGCCGGATCATGAAGAGGAAGAGGAGAGAAATCCCCGCCACCAGCAGGAGGAGGAAGGCGCGGCGGAAGCGCCGGGCTCCCATGCGCAGGAACTCCGAGGTGGGGGCTTCACTCATGTGCACCGTCCGCTTCGGGCTGACATCGATGGGGGAGAGCCCGGAGACCAGTCCGGGATGGGATCAGGACTGCCCGGGACCCCGAGAAGAAAAGCCTGCCGGCCCGAAGGCCGACAGGCTTGGCTGCAACGTCCGGCACCCCCGCCAGGATACCTTTCGTTGAGCCTCCCTCAGGTAGAGGGCCTCAGCAGGAGAGGCACTTGTTGTTGTTCTCCGAACCCAGGCTCTCAAGCAATTGGATGGCCTCCGGATAGGGCTCCACCCGCTGCACCGGCCCGTTGGCCATGTCTGCAGTGGTCTGCCCCCGACGGCTGACGGCCATCACGTCGGCCCCCTGGTCCACCAGGTACTGGATCAACTCCACATCGCCCCTGGAGGCGGCGTGATGGAGCGCCGAATACCCCTCGTGGTCCCGTTCGTTCACGTCTGCACCGAGCTCCTCCACAAGGAAGCGCACGGTGGGGACCCACCCGTCGGGGACCGCCCGGTGTGAGTTGCCGGCGAAGTCCTTTCCATACCCCACACCCGAGGCTGCGTGGATGGGGTAGACCCCGGGTCCACCGACCGGGATGGGGGGCAGCCCCGACGGATCCTCTTCCGCACCGCCTCGGCGCCGACGTTCCGGCTGCTTCCGGGTGGGGATCGTGGGATCCGCCCCGAACTCGAGGAGGAGCCGCATGGCAGCGATGTCCAGCGCATAGGCGGCCCTCCAGAAGGGGGTGGCTCCCGCCGTATCGACCCCCAGGAGGTCAAAGTTGTACTGCATGAACCAGAGGTGCTTCTCCAGCCGGACATTCGGATCGGCTCCCGCCTCCAGGACCGCCCGCATGAACTCCATGTAGTCGGCCTGCTGCCGCTCGTGGGCCTGGGGCTGCGGGTAGAGAGCCTTGGGCGCCCAATGCGCGTTGAGAGCCGCATAGAGGGGCGTCGTCCCGGCATGGCTGGCGACGGTGGGATCCGCACCCAGGGCCATCAGCTCGAGGGCCAGGTCGAAGTGACCATTGATGGTGGCCACCAGCATGGCGCTGGCCCCATCGCCCCCGGTGACATCATTCACATCGGCTCCTGCTTCCACCAGGGCGATGGCCGCGTCCCGGTGCCCCTGCCGCACAGCGTGCAGCAAAGCGGTCATCCCACCGTGTCCGCCCACCAGATCGGTGTACGAGAGGGGCTGGGGCTCATCCGGGTTCTGGGGAGGACCCTCGGGACGGGGCTGGGCCCCACCCCCTCCACCAGGCTGGGGCTCGTCCGAACGCTCCGCCGGGGGCACCGAAGCCTCCGCCGGCGGAACCTCCGCCTCGGCGGGGGGCACCTCGGACCCGGCGGGGGGAGCGACACTGTCCCCCTCGGCTGCAGCGGCGGCGGGAGCCTCTTCGCCCTCGCCTTCCTCCTCCCCCTCGCCCTGCTGAGCCTGGCCCTCGGCGGTGCGGAGCATCGCCACCCGGGCGTTGCGACGACGCATCTCCGCCTGGTCCTCCCTCTCCACCTCGGCCAAGTCCACCACCTCGGTGGAGATGGCCACATCGGCACCCAGGGCGGTGAGGACGCGCACTGCTCCCGTCCTCCCCGCCGAAGCGGCGAACATCAGGGGCGTCTGCCCGGCGGTCATCTCCCGGATGTTCACATCCGCACCCTTCTCCACCAGGGTGGCGATGGCTGCCTCCGAGCCCGCAGCAGCGGCGAAGTGGAGAGCGGTAACCCCCGTACTGGTCCGGGCCTCGATGTTGGCACCGTGCTTCACGAGGGTGGCCAAAACCTCCTGGTTTCCGGACCGGGCGGCCACCAGGAGGGGCGTGTAGGCACCCACTCTGGTGTGGGTCTCCAGGTTGGCTCCGGCGTAGATGAGCATCTCCGCCATCGAGGGCTCCCCGGAGCGCGCCGTCCAGTGCAGGGCGGTCATGCCGTCACCCTGCGCGGCATTCACATCTTCCCCCTGCCGGAGCAGCACGCGCACCGTCTCCACATCTCCACGCATGGCGGCATCCGCCACCGGCGCCTCGGTGTGGGTGGAGCCCGTGAGCAGGAGCACGAGGGCCATGGGACCCAGCAGACCGGCCCGGGTCAGCCCCATTCTCATCATCCGGATCATCTTCACACCGCCAGTGAGATGTCGCTCGTGCTGTCGCCGAAGGTTTCGACGTCGTCCATACCCAGCTTGTGCATCAGGCCAAGCATGACGTTTGCCATCGGGGTCCCGTCCTCGGCCTTGAAGTGCGTGTTGCCGGGGAGCTGCCCATTGGCGCCGCCAAGCAGCACCAGGGGGCACCGCTTGTGGTTGTGGACATTCGGATCACCCATGGGGGACCCGTAGATGATCATGGTCTTGTCCAGGAGGTTCGCATCCCCCTCCTGGATGTTCTTCAGGCTGTCCAGGAGGTACGGGAGGAGCCCCACGTGATAGCGGTTGATCCCGTTGAAGTCCTCAACGTTCTGCGGGTTGTTCCCGTGGTGCGAAGCCGGATGGAAGGGCTTGTCCACCCCACTGGTGGGATAGATCCGGGCCGATCCGTCACGCCCCATCTTGAAGGAGAACACCCGGGTCATGTCCGACGCGAAGGCCAGCGCCTGCAGGTCGAACATGAGCTTCACATGCTCGTCGTAGGAATCCGGCACGCCGGCGGGGGCCTCGGGGAGATCCCGGAAGGCACCGCTGGTGTTGTGGGCCTCGATCCGCTGGATCCGCCGCTCGATCTCCCGGATGTTCTCCAGGTAGCGGTCCATGCGGGTGCGATCCTCCGGTCCCAGGGTCCGCTTGAGGTCGGAGACCTCCTGGGCCACCCAGTCCAGGATGCTCATGTTGGTCCGACGGCGAACCGCCCGCTGCTCCGGGGACCCACCGGCTCCAAAGAGCTGGTCGAAGGCCACCCGGGGATCCCGGATCATGGGGAGGGGCTGATTGGGAGCGGACCAGCTGATGGTGTCCGTGTAGACGCAGGCGTAACCGTAGGCGCAGCCACCGGCCTGGTCCACATTCTCGATGCAGAGCTGCATGGAGGGAATGGGCGTGTCCTGGCCGAAGCGCTGGGCGTACATCTGGTCCATGGAGGTCCCCACCCAGATGTCCGAGCCCTCGGTCTGCCGGGGGCGGGACTGGGTCAGGAAGGTGGCGCTGGACCGGAAGTGGTCGCCGCCGATCTCCTCCGGCTCGAAGGCATCCGCCATCCGCACATCGGTATTGCTGACGATGGTCATGTACTCCCGGTACGCCTCCAGCGGACTGAGGGCGCTGTCACCGAGCTGGAACTCCCGACCCACCTCCTTCGGGCTCCAGAGGTTCTGGGCAAGCCCCAGCGGCGTGGCTCCCGCCGAGCCGTGGACCATCTCGATGGCTACCAGGCGCGTTGCATTGATCTCCGCCGCAGTGGACGAGAAGAGCCGACCAGCGGGCAGCATGGCGTCGAGCAACGGAAGCGAAACCGTGGCGCCTGCACCCTTCAGGAAGGTGCGACGGGACAGGTGCTTGCCGGATACGAACATGGTGACTTCTCCTCGCTACGGGATAGCTTGACGGAACCCTTCAGTTCCCCTGGTTGACTCCATCGGACACACTGCTGACGCTCTTCAGCCGGAAGGCCGGGCTGTTCACCACACCCATGATGAACGACGACATCCGGTAATCCTCTTCCGCCGCAGTGCTGGTGATGTGACGCACCGTCGGCATGTCGTAGTAGTCCAACCGTCGACCCAGTGCATAGGCCATCAGGTTTTCTGTGAACGTCCGGAGAAGCGGCTCCGGGCGCTGCAGCAGGGCCTGGCGGAGAGCCCTGGGTCCATCCAGCGGCGTACCATCGTAGAGGTCCCCTCGGGGATCGATGGCCTGGCCGTTGTCCCTGATCCGCCACGCCCCGGTCACATCAAAGTTCTCAAGGGCCAGACCCAGGGGGTCGATGGTGGAGTGGCAGGAGTTGCACGACGGGTTGTCCCGGTGCCGCTCCATCTGCTCCTTGACGGTCAGGGAGCGCCCCTCCTCATGCTCCCCCGATGCCTCCAACTCCGGAACGTCCGGCGGGGGAGCAGGAGGGGGAGACCCCAGCAGGACCTCCATGATCCACTTGCCCCGCAGTACCGGAGAAGTCCGGTTGGCGTGGGAGGTCAGCGTCAGGATGCTCCCGTGCCCCAGGAGCCCCCGCCGGGTGTCGTTCGCGTACTGGGCCCTCTGGAAGTCCGGGCCCACGACCCCCGGAATCCCGTAGTGCCGGGCCAGGTTCTCATTGACGTAGGTGTAGTCCGCCTCGATGAGATCCAGGACCGAACGATCCTCACGAACCAGGCCGTAGAAGAAGAGTTCCGTCTCCCGGTGCATGTCGGCGGAGAGCCTCTTGTGGAAATCCGGGAACTGCTGGGCGTCCGGATGCACCTTGTCCAGATCCTGGAGTCGGAGCCACTGGGCGGCAAAGCGGGTTCCCAGCGCCTCGGCCCGGGGATCCTCCAGCATCCGCTTCACCTGCCGCTCCAGCTCGGCAGGGTCTGACAGGCGACCCTCATCCGCCACCTGCACCAACTCCTGGTCGGGGAGTCGACCCCACAGGAAGAAGGAGAGGCGGGACGCCAGATCCAGGTCACTGATCCGCAGATTGTCGTTGGCATCCGGCCCGGCCACCGTCTCCTCGATGCGGAAGAGGAAGTGGGGGCTGGCCAGGATGGCCTGCAGCGAACGCCGGATCCCCTCCTCGAAACCCGCCTCGGCGGAGCCTTCGGCGAAGAAGTTCATCAGCGGCTGCATGTCGCTGTCCTGGAGGGGACGCCGATAGGCCCGGGTGGCGATCCGGGAGATGATCTCCTCAGCGCACCCCACCTCCTCTTCAGCGAGGGTGGGGCGGCAGGTGAAGACCTGACGCCGCTGCGGGGTGTCGGACACACCGGTGATGTTGAACGGGCCACCCACCACCAGATCCCGGAGGTGTGGGAAGGTGGTGACCCCGTAGGCCATTCCGATCTGGGTGTCCGCGATGCTGTGCCCGATGGGGGCGATCACGTCCTCGAACGGACCTTCGATCCGGGGGAGGAACGCGGCAGACAGTCTGCGGGCGCCGGACCGGATGGGGATGGGGGGCGTGGTCATGGTCAGGCCGCTGGGATCCGCCTGGGTCAACCAGCGGTCGATCTCCAGAAGCGCCACCCGCTCGCCATCCACCGAGATCTCCACCATCTCATCCCGGGCGGTACGGCCGAACATCTGACCGGTGGGGGTGGCATGGAGCTCAACGCGGAACACGTACTCGGCGTCCGCCGGGAAGACATGGACCACGCTGACGCCGCCCCGGGTGCCGAAGGGAGCGCCCTCCACATGATCCAGCTGGGAGGCCAGGCGGGGGACGTTGTAGGTGGTCTCACTGGGAACGGCATGGGCGTCCCCCAGCGCCATCCGGACGACCTCGCTGGCGGCGTTCAGGTACGCGTCCAGAAGGGTCGGGGAGAGGAGCTGGACGTCCGCGATGTTGTCGAAGTTGGCGCTCTTGGTGTCCGGCGGCAGGAAGGCGCCGGCATCGATCTGCAGTCCCAGCAGGTCGCGGATGGACCGGCTGTACTCGGCCTGGTTCAGGCGCTGGAAGGTGCGGGATCCGGGGTTGGGATCCAGGGCAGCAGCGGAGTCGATCCGGGTCTCGAGAGCCATGAAGAGCCCCGCCAACTGGGACTCCTCGGGGCGCCGCACGCCGGCGGGAGGCATCATCCCCGCCCGGAGCTTCCGGGTGACCTCCTCCGCCACCTCCACGGAGCCCTGCTGGTGAGCCTGCCCCACATCGAACTCCGAGAGCGAGAGACCCCCCACCGGGCGACGCTCGTTGTGGCACTGGACGCAGTACTGCCGGATCACCTCGTTGGACTCATCCACCGAGAAGGGTTCGGCATTCTCACCTGAAAGGCCGGCGAAGTCCCATATCGAGGCACCCGCATCCGCCACCACCGGAGCAGCGGGCACTGTGTCCCCGAGTGGAGCATCCTCGGCGTCCGAAACCGCTGCCAGCGCGACTCCAGCAATGCCCAGGAGCACGACAGGAAGCATCTTCATCCGGTACCCTCTCTGGTCTGAGCCCATATGTGTCACCGATTCTACCGCCGGCGTCGGAGCGCCGCACCTGTCCATGTCCACCAGACCCGGCCCGCCACTGCGCCGGACGAATGGGGTCCACCCCTGTAGACACGCAACCGGCGAAAAACGCTGAGAGCGGATCGCGCCGGTCCATGACATCCGGATCGCCTGGAGGCCCCGCCCACCAAGGGAACGACCTCTCGGGAAATCCGGATGCACATCCAATGCCAACAGGCAACCCCCACCAGCTCCTCCGGGCCGAAGCGGGGGCACTACCGTCAAATGATGCTGGTGCCACGGGTTTGTCAAGAATTCCGTCGACGGGGCTGACGCAGCTTGACGCCCTGGCCCGGAGCCCGGAAGAGGGGCGGCCCCTATCGCTCCACGAACCGGACCTGGAACATCGTGGGCCAGAGTTTCCCGGTGAGATAGAAGGTGTCGGAGGCGGGGTCCCAGGCGATCCCGTTCAGCACGGCGCCGGCGTCCAGCGGACGCCCCCCCTCGGGGACCAGCCCGGTGGCGTCGATCTCCGCGGTCACCACCCCGGTGGCCTTGTCAACCCGGACGATCCGGTTGGACATGAAGACGTTGGCGTAGATGTCGTCCCCCACGCACTCCAGTTCGTTCACCTGGAACACGGGTGCCCCATCCAATCTCACCTGGAGTGTCTCCAGGAGCTGGAAGGTCTCCGGGTCCCGGCGCTGGAGATCGGCACGCCCATTGGTCATGTAGAGGAAGGTCCCGTCGTAGCAGAGGCCCCATCCATGACCTTCGTATTCCATCGATCCCACGGGGGAGAGGGTGGCCAGGTCGTAGATGAAGGCCACCCCCTCCTGCCATGTGAGCTGGATCAGGCGATCCCCCACCCGGGCCAGCCCCTCCCCGAAGTACTCCTCCCCCAGCGGACGGGACACCACCACCCGCCCGGTCTCCACCTCCACCTCCCGGATCGTGGAGGACCCATACTGTCCCGTGCTCTCGTAGAACCGGTTCCCTTGCAGGATGAGCCCCTGGGTGTAGGCCCCGGGATCGTGGGGGACGGTGCGGATCACCTGGGGGACCATGCGGACCACCGGGGGCGACGCTTCACATCCTGCGGCAAGGAGTGCGCAGCCCAGGAGCACGAGGGGGAACATCGGGGAACTCCTTCTGGGTCGACCGGGGTCTGTCACCGATGATGCTCTCCTGCGGAACGGGAGGCTGGCCATCCTGGCCGTGATCCCTTCATCTACACTCCTGGCCACCACACGCTCCCGGGACGATCGATGGGTCCGGGAGAAGGGTCATGCCCCCGGAATCCGGGGGAAGATAGGTGGGCCCGGGCGGTTGGGCGACGATGGAGGGGACGGAGAGCGACGAGCGGCGATCGACCGACCCTGGAGGGGGGAGCGGGGATGAAGACAGGAAGGGAAGGCGCTGGAGGAGGGTCCTTCGAGTTCCGGGCGCCGGACGAGGAGGACCTGGAGTGGCTGGTGGAGGCCCACGCCACCATCTACGGCACCGAGTACGGCTGGGGAGACTGGTTCAGGGCCATCGTGGCGGGGGTGGTGGACGACTTCCGGGAGGACTTCGATCCCCGGCGGGACCGGGGGTGGATCGCGGTACGGGACGGGGAGCGGGTGGGATCGGTCCTCCTGGTCCACCATCCGGACCTCCCCGGTGTGGCCCGTCTCCGGGTGCTCCTGGTGGACCCCGGGGCCCGGGGAGGCGGGATCGGTGGCGCGCTGGTCCGGAGTTGCACCGATTTCGCCAGGGCCGCCGGCTACCACACCATCACCCTCTGGACCAACGAGGTGCTGAACGGGGCCAGGGCCCTCTACAGGCGGGAGGGATACCGGCTCATCCACCGGGAGGTACATCACCCATTCCCCCCCCACCAACTCGCCGAGGTCTGGGAGCTGTCGCTGGCCCCCTCCTCCACTACCTGACCGAGGCGGCCTCCCGCACGCGGGGGTCCCGGGACCGGGCGGCCAGCATCAGGAGTTCGCCGGCCTCCGGCGAGGGATGGCCCTGAGCGGCCACGGCGGTGGCCAGTGCCTGGAGGGTCTCCACCATGACCGGCGTGGTCCGGGGAAGCCGGAGACCCAGGAGAATGCGCCGGCGGGCACCCACCAGATTCGTCAGGACGGGAATGGCAGTGGGATCCGGACATCGGGCGATGGCCGCCACAGCCTGCACCCTCATCTCGTCGATCTCCCCGGAAGCGGCGACACGCCGGAGGGGCTCCAGCAGATCCACCGGCACCTCCCCATCCAGACTCCGGAGCGCCGCCGTCACCACACGGGGGTCCACATCCGCCAGCGCCATGCCCAGCGCCGGTGTGGGATCGGCCAACCGTCTGGCCAGGGCCACCGCCTCCACCCGGACCCGGGGGTCCTCCCAGCGGAGGAAGGGGGCGGCATCGAAGCCCGGCGGAAGCGGAAGGCGGGCAAGGAGAACCATGAGATTGCGGGTGACGAACCAGGGGCAGGCCTGCGCCCGGGCCAACGCCCGGTCCCGGGCAGGCTCCCCGAGACCCTGCAACGCGTCGATGATGGCCATGCGAACCTCCCGGCTACCGGAGAGGGCCAGGCCATTCAGGAGGGGGTCGATGGCCTCCGGCCCCAGGGCGGCAGTGGCGGCCTGAAGCTGCCCCGGGGGCAGACGCTCCCCGGTCAGGAGGCGCTCCAGGGAGCCCCTCCCCGTGGGTTCCTCCATTTCCTCGAGCTTCATGAAGCCCCCCTGGGCAGGAATCCGGTCAGGGTGGACACCGCCACGATGGCGGCGCAGATCCCCGCAGTCCAGGCCACCGCCGCAACATCGCCGCTCCGGTTCAGGACGATCCCCATGAGGGCCCACGTCACCGCCAGCCCAACCCAGGGACTCCGGAGTCGCCAGACCGCCACCACTCCGGCACCGGCACCCACCAGGACCATGATCATCGCCCAGGCGGCCTGCGAGAGCGGTTCCCCCTCCCATCCCGAAGCCACCAGGAGTGCCGTCACGTTGGCGATGGTGGCCACGCTGATCCAGCCCAGGTAGACCCCGAAGGCGACGCGGGCCAGGAGGTGGGGAGGGGTCCCGTCCGGGGTGGTCCTCCCGGGAAGAAGCTTCGTGTTCAGGACCAGGAGGGTGATGAGCAGCCCCGACATGATCACCACCGAGAGGGCCACGAACTCATAGTGCCACGCCAGGACCCAGGAGCCGTTCAGGAGCGACGCCAGGGCGAACCAGGGAGCGATCCGGCGCCCGGTTGCGGAGCCTCCCGAGAGGAACTGGGTGACGGTCCATGCCGCCAGGAGGAGGTAGATGACCCCCCAGATGGAGAAGGTCACCCCCGCAGGAACGAAGAGGTTGGGGTACTGGGCGGAGAGTTCCCCGGTGGTCTTTCCGTTCAGGGGAAGCCGGTTGGCCAGGGCGTTCAACACCAGGCTTCCAACGAAGAGGATTACCGCCAGGAGCCTCATCGGTCCGCCCCGCCACCCATCCTCCGGATGACACGTCCGGATACGGCGCCGGGGACCGGAGCCCCCTCCTCCCAGACCGGCTCGCCGGCCACCCACACCATGTCCATTCCCAGCGCCGTGGTGTGGGGGGACTCGAAGTCGGCCCGGTCCTCCAGGTTGGCGGGATCGAAGAGGACCAGGTCCGCCGCAAAGCCCTGACGGATCCGTCCCCGGGGGACATCCACCCGCCCGGGGTCATCCAGCCCCAGGATGGAGGCAGGGAGCCCTGTCATGCGCCGCACCGCCTCCTCCAGGGAGAGGATCCCCCCGGGTCCGGTGTGTCGGGAGAGGACCCTGGTGAAGGTCCCGTATCCCCGGGGGTGCGCCATGGACGGTCCTCCGTCGGAGGAGACCGCCACGAAGGGGTCCGCAAGGAAGGTGGTCATCACCGCTTCGTCCATCACGAAGTAGGCCGCCCGGGCGCCCCCGGGGCCCAGCTCCACCAGCACCTCCGGGTACGGTTGCCCGGATGCCTCCGCCGCCGCCGCCAGCGTCCGCCCGGCGAAGGGCCCCGTGCCGAAGAGGGTGGCCTCCGGCCCGTTCCGGGACTCCACCCGGGCCTGGAGATGAGCCAGCAGTTCCCCCCGCCGCTCCCGGGAGACGGCAGCGTAGTCGTTGGGAGGGCGGGCCCAGTCCGGAAAGAGGATGCTGAGCCCCGTGAAGCTGGCCGTGTACGGGTAGAGGTCCGCCGTGGCCTCCACCCCACCTGCCCGGGCCCCGGCCAGCATGTCCAGCATCCGTCGGGCCTGGAGGGTATCCCGCCCCAGCACCACCTTCAGGTGCGACGCATGCACCCGCACACCGGCCAGCCGCCCCTGCTCCAGGAGTTCCGCCAGCGAGGCCTCCACCTGGTCGGCGTCCTCGTTCCTCATGTGGCTCATCACCACCCCGCCCACCGCAGCCACCGGCGCCGCCACCGCCGCCAGCTCCTCCATGTCGGAACGGACCCCGGGATCGTATTCCAGCCCCAGGGTCAGACCGAAGGCCCCGGCATTGAGCCCCTCCTCCACCAGGGCGGCCATCCGCCGCCGTCCCGCTTCGTCCGCCGTGCCGAACCCCACCCCCGACTCCATCCGCACCGTGTTGTGCCCCACCATCCAGGCGGTGTTCAGGGAGAGGTCCATCCCGTCCAGCCGATCCAGGTGCGCCGCCAGCCGGGCCACCTCGGGGCTGCGACCGTCCTGCCCCAGGACGATGGTGGTCACACCCTGGGCCAGGAAGTTCCCGAACTCCGGCGGTTCAGGGAGATCCCAGTGGGCATGGGCGTCGATGAACCCAGGCGCCAGGACGCGGCCGCCGGCATCCACCCGCTCCGCCACCTCCAGGGTGTCGGGATCCACCTGCCCCACCCAGGAGATCCGCCCCTCCTGCACCAGTACGTCGGCGATGCGGCCCGCCCCTCCGCCCCCGTCCAGAACCAGGGCTCCCGTCACCAGGAGGTCATGGGGCCCCGTGGGGCTCAGGGGATTCTCGAAGCCGGAAACCATCTCCTCTGCCGACGACGTGGGCGCACCGGGGTCCCCCTGGCCTGCAGTCTGGTCCGCAGCGGGTGCACAGGCGTACATCGAAGTGACGGAGCAGAGGAGCAGAAGGGCAGGAAACAGAAGGCTTCCCGTGGGTCGGGAGAGGGAGTGCTGGGGCGGTGGGTACATCGGATGGGATCCCGGAGTGCCGGGGGAAACAATCGATTCGGGATCCCCACGTTAGGGGCGTCCATCCACCGGGGCCACCCCGCCCCCTTCCCCCGGGGAGCACATTTCAATACATTGAGTCAGGCGAGAACGCTCCGGCGGTTTTCCCGGAGCCCGGTGACGAGTTGGACCTGGGCCTGGACGGCTCAGGTCTTTTTTGTTTCCATCGCCAAGGAATGGTGAGTTCGAGAGGTACGGAGATACCGCGCCCCGAGAGCACCGGCAAGAACAGGGAGTACGGTAGCATGCGTACCACGGGAACCGTGAAGTGGTTCAACGACGACAAGGGTTTCGGGTTCATCACGCCCGAGGACGGAAGCAAGGACTGCTTCGTCCATCACTCGGCCATCCAGGGCGACGGCTTCAAGAGCCTCTCCGAGGGTGAGCGCGTGACCTTCGACGTGGTGCAGGGCCAGAAGGGCCCCGCCGCGGAGAACGTCTCAAGGGCCTGATCGGCCTGATCAGGACCCTCCACCACGGTGGAGTTTCGACCGCTGTCCCGCCTTCGGGCGGGGCAGCGGTCTTTTTTTGTGTCACATACTGGCAAGGGATGTGCCCCACGTGTTGCACTTCCCCCTCCGGGCACTCAGCTTGTTCCGCACCGGTGGGCCGGCCCAGGCCCTCCATCCAGCAGGTCCGCTTCCTTGATTCAGGCGCCATGCCCATCCGCAGGTTCTTGCAGTCCCTCCGAGCCAACCGCGGCGAGCGGGAGCCGGGAATCGTGGGATGGCTGGGGAGCCCCCCGGGCCAGTTGATCCTCCTTGTGCTGGGGGTCGGCCTCATCTTCCTCACCAGCACCATGGCGCTGAGATCCACCCAGGAGTCCCCTGGTCCACCTCTGGGGCAGATCCGATCCGTGGCCGTCCTTCCCCTGGTGAACCAGACGGGGGACGCGGATCGGGAGCCCTTCGTGGACGGCCTCCACGACGCCCTCATCGCCGAACTGGCCGGGCTCCCGGGGCTGTCGGTGATCTCCCGGAGCTCCGTCCTCCGCTACCGGGACAGCCGGGCCCCCCTGTTCAGGATTGCCGCCGACCTGGGAGTGGACGCGGTGGTGCAGGGGTCTGTGCAGCGCTCCCTGGGCTCGGTGGCTGTGGTGGCCCGCCTGGTGCAGGCCAACCCCGAGCGGCAGATCTGGTCCGGACGCTACGAGGGGTCGCTGGGGGAAGCGCTGACCCTCCAGCGACGGGTGGCCGGAGCCATCGCCCAGGAGATCTCGGTGGCCATGGACCCAGGGAGCCGTTCGTCCATCACCCCGGCGTCGGTGGACCCCGCGGCCCAGGAGGCGTACTTCCAGGGGCGGGCCCACTGGCGGACACGCTCCCGGGAGAGCCTCTCCCGGGCCATCGAGCACCTGGAGGAAGCGGTTCGCCTGGCCCCGGACTTTGCTCTGGCCCATGCGGCGCTGGCGGACGCCTACACCGTGGCCCGGGGGTACGGGGCCACCCCGCTGTCGTGGGAGGACGCCTATGCCCGGGCCGGCGATGCCGCCCGTCGGGCGCTGCAACTGGATCCCCGGCTACCCGAGGCCCACGCCTCGCTGGGGTTCCTGATGCTCCAGGCCTACGGGGACCTGGAGGCGGCGGAAGAGAGTCTGGAGGAGGCGGTACGACTGAATCCCAGCTTCGCCCAGGCACAGGCCTGGTTGGCCCTGACGCTGAAGGCGGCGGGGCGGCCGGAGGAATCCGTCCAGGCGGCCCGACTGGCCCGTCGGGTGGACCCCTTCTCTCCGGTGATGATCCTGACGCTTGGGTATGCGCTGGTGGGAGCGGGTGACTGCCAGGGAGCCATGGAGCAGTCCCGGGCCGTCCTGGAGCTCAACCCGGTGTACGCCGATGCCCACGGCCTGGCGTGGCGCTGTCACGCCCTGAATGGACGCCACATGGAGGCGGTGGAGGCCCAGGGGAGGGTGTTTGAGGACTGGGGACTGGGAGATGCCACCGTGCAGCGGCACCGGCAGGCCTGGGAGCGGGACGGGTGGGAGGGGGCGCTCCGGGAGGAGATCGCCATCTTCCGGGGCGGTCGGACCCCGGTGAGGGGAGAGTACTTCATCGCCCAGCGCTACGCCCTGCTGGGGGACATGGACGCCGCCATCCAGGCGCTGGAGGAGGCCCGGGACAACCGGGATCCCCTCTTCCTCTTCGAGCACCGGGCGGACCCCATCCTGGACCCGGTCCGGGGAGACCCCCGATTCCCCACCTGGGAGTTCCCCGGGACCCCCTGACCCTACCAGGAGGCCCCGGGGGTCACGCCCCCGGGCGGATCGAGGTCACCCCAGGGTCCGCTGCAGGTAGGCCTTGAGCCGCTCCCACGCGTCCAGGGCCGGCTCGGAGCGCACCTCCGGATCCTGGTCCACATAGAGCCAGAAGCCGTGGCCCACCTCGTCGTAGATGTGCAGGTCGTTGGGCACCCCCGCCTGCTCCAGCGCCGCCGCAAAGGCCTCCACCTGCTCCGGGCTGGGCCCACTGTCCAACTGGCCGAAGGTCCCGTAGACCTCGTGGGGGAGGGAGGCCAGGCGAGCGGGATCATCCACGAGCTGACCGTAGAAGACAGCGGTCGCCTCGTGGTTGACTCCGTCGAGACCGAAGCTCAGCGCCACCCCCCCGCCAAAGCACCAGCCCATGGCCCCCACCCGACCGGTGACATCGGGGCGGCCCCGGAGGTACGCCACGGCATCGTTCAGGTTGGCGATCATCCGGGCAGGCTCTGCCCGGGCCTCCTGCACCAGCGCCATGTTCTCCTCCGGCGAGGAGCCGGTCCGACCCTGGAAGAGATCCGCCGCCAGCGCCACATACCCCTCTCCCGCCAGCGCGTCCGCCACCTGCCGCACCCGGTCCACCAGCCCGTTCCATTCGTGGATCAGGATCACGGCCGGAAAGGGGCCCTCCCCCTCCGGCACGGCCAAGTAGCCGCGTGCCTCCGGATCGGTCTCCGCATACTCCACCGTGGCACCGGACGGCGGCGGAGCCGTTCCCAGGAGTGCCGCCGGCAACACCTCTCCGGTGACTGCCGGGGGCACGGCGGGGCCGGCGTCCGCCGTCCCGGTCTGGTCCGCATCGCCTTGGTCCGCGGACTCGCCGGTACAGGCGGTGGCCACCAGGAGGAGGGCGAGGGAGAGGATACCACGGAGGGGGGGCCGGCTGGTCATGACAGCTCTCGGAGGAGGTGGGGGATGGGGGCCTGCTTCCGAAGTGGGGCTCCGGAACGCGTCAACGCAAGGGTCCGTTTGCCGGATTCCGGAGGGAGGGGCCTCCCACACCAGGGGCGGGCGATCCACTATCATGGAGCCCAGATCGGATCTCCGGCGGGATCCCGGCCCCCGTCCGGGGCCTCCACCTCCACCAGAAACCCCCCGACCCCATGTCCATCCGCATCCTGGTCACCGGTGGAACCTTCGACAAGGAATACGACGAGATCCGGGGCACCCTGGACTTCGGGGACACCCACCTGCCGGAGATGCTCCGCAGAGGTCGGTGCGGCCTGGACGTGGAGATCCGGACCCTGATGATGGTGGACAGCCTGGATCTCTCCGACGCCGACCGGGAGACCATCTCCCAGAACTGTCGTCGGGCTCCAGAGGAGCGCATCGTCATCACCCACGGCACGGACACGATGGTGGAGACGGCGACGGCGCTGGCCTCCTCGGTGGAGGGGAAGACCGTGGTGCTCACCGGCGCCATGATCCCGTATGCCTTCGGCAGCTCCGACGGCCTGTTCAACCTGGGGAGCGCCCTCTCCTTCGTGCAGCTCCTCCCTCCCGGGGTCTACCTGGCCATGAATGGCCGCTGCTTCCCCTGGAACGACGTCCGGAAGAACCGGAAGACGGGCCGTTTCGAGTCGCTGAGCGGAGAGTAGGGGGGCGGCTCCGGGAGCCGCCCCCCGGGCACGCTTCAGGAGGACTGGGGCTCGAGGATGGCCACCAGCCGGCGGCCTTCCACATTCCGGGTCCGATGGTCCACCCGGGCCAGGTCCTGGGTGGCCTCCAGCATCCGATCCAGGGTGGCCACCCCCACCTCGGGGCGCCGGAGTTCCCGTCCCCGGAAGCGCATGACCACCCGGACCATGTTCCCCTCCTCCAGGAAGGCCCGGGCCCGTTTGAGCTTCGTCTGGAAGTCGTGGTCGTCAGTCCTGGGACGCAACTGGACCTCTTTCAGCTCCACCCGGTGCTGGTTCTTCCGGGCCTCCTTGGCCGCCTTCCGCCGCTCGTACCTGTGCCGAGCCCAGTCCATGATCCGGACCACGGGCGGTCGGGCCTGGGGGGCTACCTCCACGAGATCGAGACCGATTTCCTCCGCCTGCTTGCGGGCCTGATCGGTGGCGACGATGCCCACCTTCTCCCCCTCCTCATCGATGAGCAGGACGGGGCTGATGCGGATCTGATCGTTGATTCTGGGATCCTGGATCGGAACCTCCTGGTGCGGGGCGCGGGACACCTCCCCGCGAGGGTCCCTTGCTACGGCCTACACCGTTGTCGAAGCAAGGTCCCCCCCGCCCCGATCCGGGCCCATCTCCCCCTTCAGGAACCTCCAACCCCGGGGGGGATCAGAGGGCATCAACCACCCGGACCATGAGGTCGGGGAGTCCCTGGATCCGACCCACCATCACATCCCCCGGGACCACCGGACCCACATTGGCGGGGGTCCCGGAGAAGATCAGGTCGCCGGGGCGCAACTCATTGGCCTCCGAGAGCTTGCTGATCTGCTCCGCCACCTGCCAGATCATCTGGGTCAGGTCCGCATCCTGCTTCACCACCCCGTTCACGCTCAGACGGATGGGCCCCTCCGTGAAGTGGCCCACCTCCTCCACCCTGTGGATGGGCCCCATGGGCGCCGACCGATCGAAGCTCTTTCCCACCTCCCAGGGCTTCGCCTCCGCCTTCATGGCGTCCTGCAGGTCCCGGCGGGTCATGTCCAGCCCCACTGCGTAGCCGAAGACGTGGTCCAGAGCCGTGGCCATGGGGATGTTCTTCCCACCCTCCCGGAGGGCCGCCACCAGCTCGATCTCGTAGTGGTAGTTGCTGGTGAGGGGTGGGTAGGGGTGGTCCACCGTCTCCCCCACCGGAACCTCCTGCACCGCATCCGCAGGCTTCTGGAAGAAGAAGGGGGGCTCCCGGGTGGGATCCGACCCCATCTCGATGGCGTGGGCCGCGTAGTTTCGCCCGATGCAGTAGATCCGCCGAACCGGAAAGCGGTCTGTGCTTCCCACGATGGAGACGGTGGTGAGGGGCACCTCGAAGGGGAGGGAAGCGGGCAACTCCCCGGCGGGGGCCGCGCCGGCCCGGTTGGCGAAGGTGGTCCCCACCACGGCACCCGCAGCCAGCAGGCCAGACGCCTGGAGCATTCCCCGTCGGTCCATTGCCTCTCCCTCCTCGTTCCGGTCCATCCAGGTCGAACCACCCCGACTCCCGGGGCGCCCAGGGACCTGGTGCGGACTCCAACCTGGGGAGCGGACCCCTTCCCAGCAACGGGGTGCGAGGCCGGAAGGGAACCCTCCCCTCCCGGCGACCTACGGCCTGGCCCCGTTCCCCCCCTCCGATGCATCCAGGATGTCCCGGACCCGCCGGGCCACCCGTATCGGGGTGAAGGGCTTGTCCAGGAAGTGGGCGGTCCCCCCCAGCCCCGCCGCCGCCACCACGTCATCGGTGCGTACCGACATGAAGAGCACCTTCAACTCCGGTCGCTCCCGGACCAGGCGGTCGGCCAGATCCACACCGCTGACTCCCGGCACGATGACGTCGCTGAGGAGCAGGTGGATGGTGCCCGGGTGGGAGCGGGAGAGGACCAGCGCCTCCTCGGCGTCACCAGCCACCAGGGTCTCGTAGCCGAAACGCCTGAGAATCCCCCCCACCAGTGTGGTCACCTCCTGGTCATCCTCCACGATCAGCACGGTCTCCGAGCCCAGGGCGATCAACTCGTTCTGATGCACCCGGGAGTCGGGCCACTCCTCGACCCCGGGGAGGAGGACGCGGAAGGTGCTCCCACGCCCCTCCACGCTCTCCACCTCCACATGGCCCTCGCTCTGACGCACGATCCCGTACACCGTGGAGAGACCCAGACCGGTCCCCGCCCCCCGGGGCTTGGTGGTGAAGAAGGGTTCGAAGATCCTCCCACGGATCTGCTCCGGGATCCCCTTCCCCGAGTCCTGGACTGAAAGGACGACGTAATGGCCCGGGAGTACATCCGGACGGGTGCGTACGTCCTCCCCCGTGAGGGTCTCGGAGGTGGTGGAGATCATCACCTCTCCTCCTCCAGGCATGGCATCCCGGGCGTTCACCGCCAGGTTCACCACCACCTGACTCAGGTAGCCCGGGTCAACCCGGACGGGGTTCAGCTCCGGATCCAGGCGGAGGGTGAGGGCCACCCGGTCCCCCAGGAGCCTTCGCAGCATCCCGTCCATCTCCTTCAGTACATCGTTCACATTCACCAGGCGGGGCTGGCCCGACTGCCGCCGGCTGTAGGCCAGGAGCTGATTGGTCAGATCCGAGGCCCGGGCGGCGGCCAGCCGGATCTCCTCGAGCCCCTCTTCCACCTCGGGCTCATCCTTCAGGTCCAGGAGCAACAGGTCCGTGGTCCCCGCGATCACCGTCAGAAGATTGTTGAAGTCGTGGGCCACCCCGCCGGCCAGTCGCCCCACCGCCTCCAGCTTCTGGGCCTGGAAGAGCTGCTCCTCCAGTTCACGGCTCTCGGTGATGTCGGAGTATGCCACCCCCACCCCGTCCTCCACCTTGACGGCGGTGATGCGTACCCAGCGGGGCGGTCCCTCCAGGCGGCTCATGGGGACCTCGATCTTCAGCGGCATCCCCGTCTCCACCACCTCCCTGAAGGCGGCCAGACGCCCCTCCGAGCGGATGGTGGGGTTCAGCTCCGCCAGCGTCCGACCCACCGGGGTGCCGACTCCGGGGGGCACCATCGCCTCGGCAACGGGATTGGCGTAGACGATCCGAAAGTCCTCGATGATCCCCTCCGGCTCCGAACGGACGGCCCTGGTGAGGACGAAGGCATCGGGGGAGGTTTCCTGGATGGCCCGGAATCGCTGTTCGCTGTCCATGAGCGCCTCCCGGGCCTCCTCCAACAGCGCTTCCCGGTTCTGGAGCGCCGACGCCATCTCGTTCAGCGCCGTTCCCAGCTCCCCCAACTCCCCCTCCTCGCCGTCCACATCGGCCCGGGCGTCCAGATCCCCGTCCGCCAGCCGCCGGGCCAGCCCCACCAGTCGCTCCACAGGGCGGCGGATCAGCGCAGCGGCCCCGGTCCAGGCCAGGAGGCTGGCCAGGAGGATGAGGAATCCCCCCAGGAACAGATTCCGGGTCAGCCCCTCCGCCATGACCCGGTAGGCCACCTGTGATGGAATGGCCACGGACAGGATCCCCACGTTCCCGGCGTGACCGGTGGGGAGGCGCTGGTAGGCCACCAGCCGGTTCCCCGTCGCCCCCCCCACCCGGAGGGCTCCCCCCTCTCCTTCGCTGGTGGTGGCCACAGCCGCCAGGAAGATGGGGTTCGTCACGTGGGGCGCGGTGCGGTCGGCAGGGCTGCGGGTGAGTTCCACCCCTTCCGGAGTGGAGAGGGCCAGGACGGCCCCGTCAGGGAGGGCGGCGAAGCGCCGGAGGGCATCCCCGATCCAGGTGAGGTCGGTGGAGGCGAAGACCACCCCCTCTCCGTTATCCAGCGGAAGGGCCACCGGGACCACCACCCGGAGGCTCTCCCGCCCCACTACGTACCCACCCACGGCGAACTCCCGACTCTCCAGTGCCGCGCGCACCGCCGCCTCGGCCGCCCTCCCGTCCAGCGTCGCCGGGGATTCGGGGTCACCGATGGAGTCCAGCCCGCTGCAGTAGACCTCTCCCTCGTTGGTCACCACCCCCAGGTTGGTGAACTGGGGGAAGTCCTCCATGATGTCCAGGGCGAAGGCCGAGCAGGCCCCGGGGGTGCGATCGGCGATCTCGGGAACCCGGGACAGCGCGGCCAGGACGAGACGGGAGGAATCCACCAGCCGCTCCACCTCTGCCGCCAGATTCCCCACCAGCGCCACGGAACGCCCCGTGATCTCCTCTTCCAGATGCCGGCGGTGCTCCAGCGCCGAAGTCAACGTCAGGAAGAGGAGGGGGAGGGACGCGATGGCCACCAGGATGGCAGCCCTGAACTGGAGGCGTCCCCTGTACCTCACCATGCCATGCCTCGTCATGTGGACTCTGTGCGGCCGCCCAGCGGGGAACTCAATCGAGGGTGTACTCCAGGAACAAACGCTCCAACTCCAGCGAAGGATCCCGGGTGAGCCCGCCATGCACCGGGGACGCCTGGAGCACGTCCGACCGGGGGGCCGTGAGCCAGTGGAAGCGCTCCGAAGCAGGTGCCAGTGCCACCGGCCCGGCGGCACCGTCCCCGGCGACGATGGCACGGCACGCTTCCAGGTACCTGTTCAGAAGGTCGGAATCCAGCTGGGGGATCTTGATCCGCAACCAGGCCCGGTCGCACCGGATCCGGGTGTCCAGGAAATCCACGGTGCGGGCGTGCAGGGCCACTCCCACATTCACCGCAGTGCCCCGGTGCACCCGGGGCACCACCCGGAGGATGGCGTAGTCGAAGGCGATCCAACCCTCCGGCGCCGACCCATGGCTCACCGCCGGGACTCCAGCCGGCGCCGGGGCTCCCGCAGGACCCGCTCCCGGGCCTCTACCGCCGCGGCCAGGAAGGGGCGGGGCTCCCGGAGCCGCTCGAGAAGATACGTCCGATAGCGATCCCTGTGGGCATCCGCCGTCTCGAATTCATTCCTCACCAGGGGATCCAGGAGAAGATCCACCGGAAGGGAGGCCAGCACCTCCTCCACCACATCCTCCCCCAGCCGAGGCGCCAGGCGGGCATCCGCCGCCTCCAGGTTGGCGGCCCGCTCCAGCAGGACATGATCCTGGATCGCCTCGAAGGGGGTGCGGGTGCGGAGTTCGTCCACCCGGCTCCAGGCGTGGTGGGCGAACAGCGCCGCCCCATGGTCGATCAGCCAGGGTCGCCCCTGGTGGATCATGATGTTGGGGTTTCGTGCCGTCCGGTCCGGGTTCGTCACCAGGGCGTCGAACCAGACCAGCTCCGCAGCCAGTTCCGGCGCCACCAACGCCCCCGCCGCCCGGCTGTCGAAGTTGAAGGCCCCCTCCAGGTACCTGAGCCCCACATTCACCCCGTGGCTGGCCTTCAGCAGGTCCTGGATCTCGGGATCCCGCTCACCCCGTCCCAGTGCAGGGTCCACCTCCACCAGGGCCAGCTCCGGCATGGGCAATCCCGCCGCCTGGGCCAGGCCCCCGACGATCAACTCCGCCAGGAGGGCCCGGGGGCCCTGCCCCGCTCCCCGGAACTTCACCACCCACGTCCCCCCCTCCTCCGTCTCCACCACCGCAGGCATCGACCCCCCCTCCCGGAGAGGGACCAGATAGCGGGTGGCGAGATGTCGAGGAAGCATGCACGGTCCTGGCGACGGTGAACGTGGCTTGCCGTAACAATGGCTCCGGTCGCCTTTCCGCGACAGGGACCGGAGACACTTTTTCGGAAGCAGTCCACCGGGAATCTACGGCAGGATCCTACGGTGACGGGGGGCACCTCGGCCTCCAGCCCCTGATCCAGGGGCGGAGTCCCTGGATCCGCCATCCCTCTGTCGTCGTCGGTGCTGAATTCGCCGGAGGCGAGGAGGAGGACAACTTCCCCTGATCCCGGGCCCCGGACCGCATCGTTGACAGTAGGCCGCCCACACACCACCCTGCCATCAGGAATCGGCTCCGCCTCCAGAAGGGGGGGGCCACCCTTCCCCTCCACACCCCAGGATCTCCACATCGATGGCTTCCCGCCGCAGCCATGCCACTTCGAAGACACCCGACACAGCCGCCGGTGACACCAGTACGGGAGAGAAGGGAAACGGTCTTCCCGAATCGCCGAAGCTCCGGAAGGGAACCCGGCGGGCCATGAACCATCTCCTGGAGACGGCGGGGCTGCTGTCTGCGGAGCTGGACGCCATCTGCCAGCGCAATGGGATCACCCGGGACCAGTACGAGGTGCTGCGCATCCTGGCCCGGGCGGGGGATGAGGGGCTCCCCCGCCGGGAGATCTCCCGACGCCTCACCGCCCGGTCCCCGGATGTGACCCGTCTCCTGGATCGGCTCCAGGGGCGGGAGCTGGTGGCCCGGCTGAGGACCTCCACCGATCGGCGTCTGAGCCTGTCCTGCATCACGCCCCCGGGGAGGGCCCTTCTGGAGCGCCTTCGCCCCGAGGTGGACCGGGCGATGCAGACCTTCTCCCTTCCACTCCCCAGGAAGGATCTCAGGAGGCTGGCCCACCTCCTGAAACCCCTCACTCCATGACGGTGGCCCCGGGCGGCTCCGGGGGAGCCGGCGGAACCGGGTGATCCTCCATCTCCAGCATCCCCATCTCGATGAGCCCCCGCACCATCGCCACGAACTGCTCCTCCGGCAGATCCGGAGGGACCTCTCCAGCCTCCTGCATCCGCTCCAGGTGGCTCCGGAGCGTCGTCTCACCGTTGCAGAGCCCGAGGAAGCGGGCCACCGCCAGCGTCGCATCACCCCCCTTCACGAAGGGGTGGGTCACCTGCAGGTAGCCCGCCTCGGCGGTCCAGGGCTCCTGGGCGCCGGGGGCGGCCCTGTAGCGGATATGGAGCCGGGACTCCGGTGATAGACGGGGGGAACTGGCCGCCACCCAAGGCACGCCGATACGGGGGTCGGCCAGTCTCGCCCCCAGTTCCAGCGCCCACTCCAACTGGGGCCAGCGGGTCCCGGGGCCCCGGACCCGGACGAGCGTGATGGGGGGACGGTTACCGTCGTGGCAGCGCACCACCACGGTGGAGAACACCATGCTCTCCACCTTCATCTCCCGGAACGCCTGGATCTGCTCCACCGTCTCCGCCACCTGCTCCCCCACTGCCCTGGTCAGCCGTGAGGTGAGGTGGGACCATGGATCCACCCGGTTGTTCTCCAGGATCAACAGATCCAGGTTGTCGCTGTCGGGGCCCAGCATCTCCCGGACCCGCTCCGGCAGGGTCGAGCCGCCTCGATCCGTGAGCATGCAGGTGCAGTGGAGGATCCCCCCCGGGGCCAGGAACCTCCCCGCACCCGCCAGGATCTTCCGGGTGATCTGCTCCCCGTCCTCCCCGCCGTCCCGATAGATGAACTTCTGGCGACGGGCCGCCATGTAGGGGGGATGGGCCGCGATGCAGTCGAAGGTCCTCCCCTCCACCGGCTCCCACAGGTCCCCCTCCAGCGCCGTGACGTTGTCCAGCCCGTTGAGGGCGGCGTTGAAGCGGGCGAAGACGGTGGAGCGCTCGGTGATGTCCACCGCCACAGCCTCGTCCGCCACCCCGTCGGCGGCCAGGAGGGCGGCGATCCCGGTTCCGGAGCAGAGTTCCAGGAAGGTTCCGCAGCGACGGTCCGGGATGGTGGACAGGAAGACCATGGCCGAGCGGGTGATGGCGGGATACACGGCGTCCACCGTGAAGCCGTCCCTGGACGCATCCAGATCCGGGGAGAGCATCCGGTCGGAGACCACCCAGGGCCCCGCCGTCGGGTAGAGGAGCACGCTCCCCTCCAGATGGCCATTCTCCTCCCCCTCCCGGAGCAGTCCGAACTCCCGCAGGAGCGGAACCGCGTCGGGGCCCAGGAGGGCATCCGCGGTGCCCCGGGGGACCTTCTCCACGTCCAGGAAGAGGCGGATCAGGACATCCAGCCCGGTCTCGATTTCGCGCCCTTCCTCCCGACCGTGCGCCAGCGCCTGGAAGGCATAGATGCTGGGGGCGCCGGTGCGCTCCGTGACACCGGCTGCATCGAAGCCGTGGGAGGCCAGCAGGGAGCGCAGCGCGGCGAAGCGCTCTGGCGAGGGGAAACGGAGGGGGATCAAGAGAACTCCACAGTCGGGTCGACGAGACGTGGGGACACCGGACGACACGGGGATTGTCTCGTCTGCAAGGACGCCAGTCAAACGCCCCGGCCCCCCGCCTTCTCCCGGGGTTGCCGCGCCCTGGCGTGGTGAAGCGCTACCTCCCCTCAGTCCCCGGTGGTGACCGCCCGCCGCGGCGCGGGCGGATTCCTGCGCCGCCTGTTCCGGACCACGATGGGGAGGAAGAAGAGGTACATCCCGGTGACCCAGAGTCCCAGGAGGAGGATCCCCGCCGGGAGGAAGAGCCCCAGCTTCACCCGGTCGTGGAACCACGAACCGTCATGGAGCGTCTCCAGCAGGTCCGACCGGCGGATGGCCCACTGCAGGACCTCTCCGGTGGCCAGGTCCACCTGCACCTCCACCCGGTTGTGCACCGACTGGACCTTGGCGATCCCCTTTCCAGGCCGCACGTCGAAGCGGTCCACGTCGGCCCACCCCCGGATCTCCGATTCGGGGACCGACCCCGCCGCCGCCAGGATCGCCTCCAGGTCGACGGTGGGGACGGTGCCCGAGCCCGGCTGCTCCACCGGCTGCACCCATGACCAGTTCTTCTTGAGCATGAGGAGCACCCCGGTGACGATCATCACCAGGAGGGGGAGGGCGATGATCACCGAGCCCCAGTAATGCACCTTCCGGAAGGCGAGATTCCGGTTCATTCCGCGTCGCCGAAGCGCCCCAGTACCTCCAGGACATGGTCGATGTCCCCTTCGGTATGGTCGGCATTCACCTGGAAGCGGATCTCCTCGTCCCCCCGGGGAACCACCGGGTAGGTGAGGCCCGTGGCCAGGATCCCGTGCTGGAAGAGGTGCTCCACCAGCGCCCTGGTCCGGGCGGTATCCCGCACCATGAGGGGCACCACGGGATGCTCCCCGGGAAGGGTCTCGAACCCCCGGCCCACCAGCCCCACCTCGAAGCGCCGGGTGAGGGTGCGTAGACGGTCCAGGAGCGCCACCCCCCGGGGGGAATCGACGATGTCCAGGGCCGCCACACAGGCGGCGGCCTCGGACACGGTGATGGGATTGGAGTAGATGTAGGTGGGGGCTGACTCCCGGAGGAAGCGGATCACCGGCGCCGTGGAGACCACGTAGCCCCCGTTGACCCCGAAGGCCTTCCCCAGCGTCCCGATGAGGACGTCGGCGGGGGGGGAGTGGGTGAACTCCTCCGTCCCCCGCCCCCGGGCCCCGAAGGCCCCCACCCCGTGGGAGTCGTCCACCACCAGGACCACGTTCTCCTCGTAGCGGTGGTCGTACCGGCGGCAGATCTCCACGATCCGGTCCAGCGGCGCATGCACCCCCCGCATGGAGAAGATGCCGTCGGTGACCACCAGGGCCCGCCGGGCCTTCCCGGCATGGGCCTCCAGCCCCGCCTCCAGCGCCGCCAGGTCCAGGTGGGGGTAGACCACCTTGTCCATGGGGCGGGCCAGCCGCATGGCGTTGATGATGCAGTTGTGGTTCAGGGCGTCGCTCACCACCACGGTCTCCGCCGTGACCAGGGGGACGATCGTCCCCAGGACCGCGGCGTAGGCCGACGAGAAGATCATCCCCGCCTCCCGGTCGTGGAAGTTCGCCAGCCGGGTCTCCAGCTCCACGTGGGGCCGGTAGCTTCCGCTGATGAAGCGCACCGCCCCGGGACCCACCCCGAAGTCGTGCACCGCCTGCTCCTCCGCCTCACGGAGCTCGGGGAGCCAGGAGAGCCCCAGGTAGGAGTTGGAGTTCATCCGGAGGAACTCCCGATCCCCCTCCCCCTCCAGGTGGAAGCGGGGCCCCGTGGTCGCGGTGGGGGGCGCCACCCGGTTGACCACGAACTCCCGTCCCTTGGCCGTTCCCTTCTCCTCCAGGTCGGCCACGTGGGCCTGGAGCGCGCGTTCCATTCGGTCGAGGGGCATGCTCCACATCCTTTCCATCGGTTGGTTTGCCCGGGCGGCACGCCGTCGGGCAGGGGTCCGGGACGGGGTGGTGGTCCGTGCACCCGAACGGGGCCAATATACCAGACCTGCCGCCTCGACGTTCATCCTGCGTTCATCTTCCAGGGAGACACCCGCTGGATCCGCTTCGCTGGAACCGCATCCGCTACACGGCCATCGCGCCCATCTACGACACCTTCGTGCGCTTCGCCGCTCCCCGGCGACGGGCCGTGGAGCTCCTTGCCCCCCAGCCCGGGCAGCGCGTTCTCATCGTGGGGTGCGGGACAGGGGCGGACCTCTCCCACCTCCCCGCCCATGTGGCGGTCACCGCCGTGGACATCACCCCGGAGATGGTGGAGCGGACCCGGCGTCGGGCGGCGGCTCTGGGACGGACCGTGGATACCCGGGTGATGGACGCCTCGGCGCTGGAGTTCCCCGACGGGTCCTTCGACCTGGTGCTGCTCCACCTCATCGTGGCGGTGGTGCCGGACCCACGGGGGTGCATCACCGAGGCGGCCCGGGTGCTGGTCACTGGAGGCAGGGCCAGCGTCCTGGACAAGTTCGTGCCGGACGGCGGCCGGCCCTCGCTCCTCCGGCGTCTCCTGGACCTGCCTGCCCGGGTGGTGGCCACCCGGCTGACCCGTCAGCTGGGGCCCCTGCTGGAGGGGACCCCCTTCCAGGTGCGACGGAGGGAGGGGGCGCTCCTGGGGCGACTCTTCGAAATCATCCTCCTGGAGAAGCGGGGCTGATCGGCTCCACCACGGAGGACTCCGGAGGCGGCCCCTCCGTCTGCTGGATCCGGAGCACGGCCCGGACCCGCGCGCTGGCCCGGACCAGGAGCCCCGGGGAGTCCGCCAGCACCTCCAGCAGGTCGGAGCCCAGAACCTCCCCCTCCACCGTGACCTCGTCGGAGAGCGACCGGTTGATCCCCCGGTGGAGTTGTTCCTCCGCCAGCGTCATGATCTCCTCCACCGGGACCTCCGCCCGCTCCCGGAGGAAGGCCTCCAGGTTGCCGCCGGCCAGCCAGGCCAGCCCTCCCACCAGGAGATTCCGGGTCCGGATGTCGAACTCCAGATCCGGGACCTGCACCACCCCCGCCCCCTGGTCCAGCCGGGGTGTCCCCACCAGGAAGACCGTCCCCCGGGCGGAGCCGTCGAAGGAGACCTCCAGCGCCACCCGTCCCCCTCCGATGGGGTGCAGATCCAGGTTCAGAAGGCGCACCGTGTTTCCCCCCCAGGAAAGCTCCTGCCCCCCCAGTTCCTCCGTGAGCCGCTCCCCCACGCTCCTGTAGCGGGCCACCCCTTCGATGAGGATCCTGGCATCCTCCGGGAGCTCCCCCTCGTCCAACTCCGGGAGGGGAGAATGGACGACGGCCGGACGGGGGCCCACCACCAGGCGGGGTCGAGCCGTGAGCCCCACCTGGATGGTGAGCACGGTCCCCTCCCCCACCGTCCGCCCCCGGGTGACCCCCTGGGGGTTCACCGTGAGCCACACCCCGTCGGTGAGTTCGTGGGGCTCCTGCAGGGTCTCCCACACCTCCTGGAGGCGCCCCCTCACATCCACCTCCGCCACACGGGCGTCGATCCGCTCCCGCTCCCCCTCCAGGAGGGCCGCCGCCGCCCGCATGACCGTCCCGGTGACCCCGATCCCCAGGGGGGTGACATCGCACTGATCCCGGTCTGCGTCCGAGGCCGGCTCCAGCCGCTCCAGCCGCACCCTGGACCGGAGGACCCAGTCCTGGTCCAGGGTCAGGGGGGACCGCATCTCCAGGACGGCCCGGGGCATGGGCTCATCCTCGCCGGTGCCGCAGCTCACGCTCACCTCGGGGAGGAGGGGCGGGTTGTACCACGCCCGCACCTGGTAGGACACCGTTGCCGACATCCGGGCCTCCTCCCCCACCATGGCCGTGGTGAAGGGGCTCCGCCGGGCCAGGAAGGCCACCCGGACCCGGTCGTTCTCCGGATGGTCGATCCGCTCCTCCAGGTCCCCGAAGCGGTCGGGCACCGCCTCCTCCAGCTCCGCCAGGATCCGGGTGAGGTCCAGGACCACCGGAGCGGAGAGGAAGGCCGGGGGAAGGTCGGGAGCGGGGGCCTCGATGACCGACCCCACCTCCGGCGCCGGGGCCCGGATATCGGTCCCATCGCAGGCCGCCAGCAACATGGGCCCCAGGAGGAGGGGCAGCGGGCGCCACCCCGGGGCTTTCATCCCACCGGCGCCCGGCTGCGGAGATTCTCCAGCATGTCCACAACCATGGCCTCCACATCGAAGGAGGGGGCCCACCCCCACTCCCGGCGGGCGGCGGAGTCGTCCAGGCGGCGGGGCCAGGAGTCGGCAATGCCCTGCCGCACCGGGTCCACCTGGTACGACATGCGGAAGCCGGGGACCTGGTGGGCGATGACCTCAGCCAGCCCCCGGGGGGTGAGCTGCATGGCCGTCACATTGAAGGCGTTGCGGTGCTCCAGCCCCGAGCCCTCCGCGGCCATCAACTCCACCGCGGCCCGGAGGGCGTCCGGCATGTACATCATGTCCAACTGGGTGTCGGGCCCCAGGAAGCAGGTGTAGTGGCCATCCCGGACGGCGGCGTGGAAGATCTCCACGGCCCAGTCGGTGGTCCCCCCCCCGGGGGCCGTCCGCCAGGAGATGATCCCCGGGTAGCGGACCCCCCGGGTATCCACGCCGAACTTCCGGTGGTAGTAGTCGCAGAGGAGTTCCCCGGCCACCTTGGTGACGCCGTACATGGAGGTAGGGCGCTGCACGGTGTCCTGGGGAGTGGGGTCCCGGGGCGCCCCCACCCCGAAGGCGGCGATGGAGGAGGGGGTGAAGACCGCACACCCGTGCGCCCGGGCCGCCTCCAGGACATTCCGGAGCCCGTCCATGTTCACGCCCCAGGTCCGGACCGGGTCCTTCTCCCCTGCGGCCGAAAGGACCGCCGCAAGGTGGAACACTGTGTCGAACCCCCCCTCCGCCACCACCGTCTCCATGGCCCCGGTGTCGGTGCAGTCCAGGTGGACGAAGGGGCCGTGATCCGGAGAGCCACCCTCCCCGGGGGGCCGACGGATATCCGACGCCGTGACGTTCTCCGCCCCCACCCGGTCCCGGAGCATCGTCACCAGCTCCGTTCCGATCTGTCCCGACGCTCCGGTCACCAGGATCCGTTTCATCCGCACTCCGCAGGGGCCTCAACTCCGCCCGACGGCACCCCCGTGGAGGCCGGCCGTCGGACGCTCGACGGGGAATCTAACTGACGCTCCACCCACCTTCGACGCCAGCCCCGGCGGGCGGTCCCGCCCCCCCCGCCCCGGTGCCCCTTGATCCACCCCCCCGCAGTATGGAGCTTCGCGCACCCTGCGGCGCGCCGCTCCCCTCCTGCCGGATCCGGCCCCCGCCCATGCCCTCCCCCTCCGTCGATTCCCCGGGCCGTTCCCACTCCCCGGGCACCGACCCCCAGGCCCGGAATCTCCGGGTGCTGGCCACCCTCCTGCTGGCCAGCACCCTCACCGTGATGGCCGGCGCCATCGTGGCTCCCGCCCTCCCCCTCATCCGGGACCATTTCGGACAGGGTCCCCGGGTGGAGATCCTGGTCCGACTGGTCCTCACCATGCCCGCCCTCTTCATCGTCATGGGTACTGGGGATCCAGGCGGCCTTCATGGGGCTGGGGGGGTGGTCTTCACCACCCTGGGAGGGGCGCTGGCCGGGGTGGACTGGCGGGGGCCCTTCCTGGTCTACCTGCTGGCCCTGGGCGTCCTTCCGGCGGTGCTGGCGCTCTTGTGGGAGCCCCGCTCGGGGGGAGGGGCCCCCGTGCAGATCCCCTTCCGCCTGGCGGAGCTGTCCGGACGGGGACCGGTGCTGGCGGGGCTGGCCATCGGCACCACCTCCCTCTTCTTCTCCGGGGCCTCCCTGGTGGCGGCCCGCTTCAACCAGGGTCTGGCTCCGGGAAGATGTACGGGGTCACGGCGGCGGTCCTGGCCCTGGTGGCCATCTCCATCCGCCTCTCCCTGGGACGGGGGGAGGGAGGAGCGGCCTGAGGAAGCAGGGGGCGGGGGTATCGAAGCCGGCCCTGGAAGACCAACTTCCGGGGTCGGGGCCTCCCACACGCCATCAGAAGGACATGACCATGGACCGCTCTTCCCGGCGTCACTCCTCCCCCGGCCGAGGATCCTCTTCCCCGGCCGCCCTGGCCCTGCTCCTCCTCCTCCTGGCGGCCCCCGGCGTGTCGGCCCAGACCGCCCCCCGCACCGGCCCGGTGATCGAGGGGTTCGGTCCCACCTTCGACGTCCCCGACCCCGACTACCCCACCCCCCTGGCGGTGCCGTATCGGGTGATCTTCGATATCGCCGACGCTGCCGGGACCCCCGATGGCCGGAGCACCCGCTTCGAGACGGTGGCCCGGTTCCTCAACATGCATGTGAAGGCCGGCGTTCCCCTGGAGAATCTGGACGTGGTGGTGGCGGTGCACGGAGCCGCAGGGAAGGACCTCCTGGACCATGCAGGCTACCGGGAGCGCCACGGGATCGAGAACCCCAACGCGGAACTCATCCGGGCCCTCCTGGACGCCGGGGTGGAGATCGCCCTCTGCGGCCAGACCGCCGCAAGTCGGGGGCTGGGGAGGGAGGAGCTGCTCCCCGGGGTGAAGTTGGCCCTGTCCGCCATGACCACGCTGGTGACCCGGCAGAACCAGGGGTACGCCCTCATCCCGTGGTGAGCGGCCCCTCCGCCTCCCCTCCACCCGCCGGCCTGGCGGCGGTGGACCCCCTGGGCCACCCGGCGGGGGTCGTGGAGCACCGGGAGGTCCCCCCCGGCGCCGCTCCCTGGATGGCGGCCACCGGTTCCCCGGTCTGGCAGCCCCGACCCCGGGACTCCGGGACCCCGCCGGCGCTGGAGGAGCTCCGCTTCGTCACCTGGAACATCCGGGTGGGGGCCGGAGACCTCCGGAGCCTCGTCGAGGAGCTGCAGGCCGCCGGGGGAGACTTCGTCCTCCTCCTCCAGGAGGTGGTCCGGATGGGTGCCCCCGTCCCGGGGGAGCCTCCTCCCGGGAGCCGGTGGGCGGGGCGCATCGCCGACCCCCTCCCCCCGGGGCGGAGCCGGGAGGACATCGGGCGCCTGGCCCTGGAGGCCGGACTCTCCCTCCTCTACGCCCCCTCCATGCGAAGTGGCGGCCCCGGGGACCCCCCGGAGGATCGGGGAAATGCCATCCTCTCCTCCCTCCCCATGACCGATCCCTCGGTGCTGGAGCTTCCGGTGGAGCGCCAGCGGAGGTCCGCCGTGGCGGCCACGGTGCACGTGCGGGTCCAGCGGGAGACCACCCCCCTGCGGCTGGTCTCCGTGCACCTGGAGAACCGGGCGCCCTGGTCCCGGTTCTGGCGCATCCCCGGTGCCGCCCGGGAGGCCCAGGCCGCTGACCTCCTGCGGCGGCTGGGCTCCCCGGGCCCCCTCCCCACCCCGCTGGTCCTGGGGGGGGACCTGAACAGTTGGTGGGGGGAGCAGGGGGAGGGAGCGGTCCGGAGACTGCGTCGGGAACTCCCCCATCCCGCCACCCTGGAGAGCCGCCCCACCCACCACTGGGAGCTGGGGCTGGACCGGCAGTCGGACTACCTCCTCTTCCGCCTGCCGGAGGGGTGCACCGCCCGCGTCCATCGCCTGGAGGACGAGCGGAACTCGGACCACTGGCCGCTGGAGGGGAGGGTTTCCACCCCGGGAGCCCGCTGAGGCCGGACTCGCGGCCCCCGCCGGAGAGCCCCATTGTTCCGGGACGCCCGCGTCCGGGCACCGCCCCACGGCTCCGGAGGTCCCATGGCCCGCTTTCCCGTCGACCCCCTCACGGAGATCGACCTCACGAACGAGTGGAGCACCCTGAACTCCACCGAACTCAGGGGGATTCCCGGCTTCGCCCACGGCGGTGAGCGCCTCCCCCGGATCCGGGGGCGCTGGCTGGATCCCACCGGGCGCATCGGCCTGTTTCCCGCCCAGGTGGCCGACCGGATGCGGGGGGTCTGGTTCGAGAACTGGCGGGATTTCCGGGAGATGTTCTGGCGGATCGTGGCCCGGACCCCGGAACTGGCCGAGGGTTGGTCGATGTCCAACCTGGAGCGGATGCGGAAGGGATACGCTCCCTTCGCCGGGAAGCTGGCCATCGGCGGGGGGGCCAATGCGAAGTACCACCTGAACCACATCGAGGAGATCTCGGCGGGGGGCGGGCTCTACGACCTGGACAACATCGAGGTGACCAGCCCCGGCTTCAACCAGGACGTGCGGCCCCGGTACCGATAGGATCGCCGCCGGGGACGCCCTTGCACGAAGGCCCTCTCCGGCTGCAATCTGACCTGTTCCCCCCGCCCCAGCGCACCCCCCGAACTCCCCAGGCCGGAGCCGTCTCCATGGTCCCCACTGCATCCATTCCGCCGTCCAGACGGCCCTCCCCGGTCCGTGCCGATGTCCACCCCCGCGCGATGGCGGGAACCGCGACGCTCAGTGCCGCA
>Ga0076930_100274_pt1 | contig 60885 bp, 51 predicted proteins | sample HotLakConsoUCCRE_FD_71149 | JGI IMG/M metagenome (GOLD analysis project Ga0076930, IMG submission 71149) | Hypersaline microbial mat communities from Hot Lake, Washington, USA - Hot Lake Consortium UCC-RE (version 3) (version 3) ...
GGCGGTGAGGTTTCCCACATGCCAAAACTCCACTTCTGAATCTGGATGAGGTTTATAAGCGGCAGCCCAACTTTGGGAGAGGGACTTTCAATCGGTATCGAGACTTAAGCCGCCGAGTACTAGCCAACGGAGAAGCCGGGTTTTTGTACTGGCGTTCTAGGGCGACTTCAAGGGCTGGATCATCCCATTTCTCGCTGATGGAGTGAGAAATATCTTTTATGGGAAGGTTCAAAATGGATGCTCAAGCCTCCCAGGAAGTGGGGGGAATTTACGATCGCCCTTTCCGTCGCCGCCGAATCCGGCTCAAGGTTTCTTGAGTCATGCCCAGATAGGAGGCGATGCACCCTAGCGGCACTTCGGCTGCAATGGTAGGATGCTCCGCTAGCAAACGTTCATAGCGCTCGGCAGTGGACTGGGTTTGAAAGGACATCACCCGCTCTAGCAAAATCGTGTAGTAGTGCTCTAGCAAGCGGCGGTTGAGATCGACCCAAACCGTATCCTGAGCAGTCAAATATTGCAGGCTTTTGTAGCTGAGGGAAAGGAGCTTAGCATCCGTCAACGCGCAAATGGCATCTTCACTAGGCTGCCGATACGTAAAGCTGAAATAGGCGGTGGCAAAGTGATCGGGAAAACAGAGCCAGCGGGTGACCTCCTTATCTTCGCAATCGGTGAACGATCGCAACACGCCCTCTAAAACAAAGTAGATGCGATCGCACACCGCCCCCTTTTCCACCAACGTGTCATCCTTGGGATGTTTCGATACCTGCACCAGTTGACAAAGCTGTGTTTGCTGGTCAACATTCAGCGGCACCAGTTCCTGCAATCGTCGTAGCAGCGGGTCGTACATGCCAAGTAAAAAGACCTGGAAAGAGAGGGCCTGTAGCCTATTTTAACGGCGCTTTTAACCGGTCACAGCCTGAGTAATCTGGTCTCCATCCAGATGATGGCCAATAAAGACGAGTCGGGTTTGGCGAGGTTCCTCGGGGTGCCAGGGGCGATCGTAGAAGTGGTCAAACCGCTGCCCAACCCCTTGCAGCACCAATCGCATGGCCTTGTTGGGGACGGCAACGAACCCCTTGATGCGGTAGATTTCCTGCCGTTGCACCAAGCTTTGCAGGCGCTTCACCAACGTTTTGGGGTCAAATGCTTGCTCTAGCTGAACGCAAATCGAGTGGATATCGTCGTCGTGCTCGTGGTCGGCTTCGTGGTCGTGGTGGCTGGGGCGACTGTCGAGGTCGTCTTCCACCGCCGCGTTGAAGCCCAGCAGCACTTCCGGGCGAATTTCCCCCTGGTGGCAAGGCACGACTTTGACGCCAGCGGGAGCTTGGGCTTGCAGCCAAGTTTGCACGCGATCGCGGCTCGCTGTCTCCAGCAAATCCGTCTTGGTCAACAGCACCAGGTCGGCACAGGCCAACTGATCTGCAAAGAGTTCTTCGAGGGGCGTTTCGTGTTCCAGACTGTCATCAGCCTGCCGCTGGGCTTCCAGAGCGGCCAAATCGCCGACCATCTGCCCCCTCGCCAGCGCCTCGCCATCCACCACCGTGACAATGCCATCCACCGTCGCTCCCGTGCGCATCTCCGGCCAGCGAAAGGCCTGCACTAGGGGTTTCGGCAATGCCAGTCCCGATGTTTCGATCACAATGCAGTCGATTTGGTCCCGCCGCTTCAGCAATTCCTGCATGGTGGGCAAAAATTCTTCCTGCACGGTGCAGCAGAGGCAACCATTGGCGAGTTCCAGAATGTTGGTGTCGGCGCTGCCGGTGGCCGTCTCATCTTCATCGCAGACCTGGCACGATCGCAAAAGGTCGCCATCAATGCCCACTTCGCCAAACTCATTGACCAGCACCGCAATGCGCCGCCCCTGATTGTTTTGCAGTAGGTGTCGCACCAACGTCGTTTTGCCAGAGCCGAGAAAGCCAGTGACGACCGTAACGGGAATCTTGTGCATGGGAACTCCTAGGGGTGAGGGGCAGAATGGGTCGGTAGCGGTGGCAAGACAAAGGCCGTTGCCTGACGAACGGCGGGGGGGCGATCGCCATAGGGCACTCGACCATCATCAGCGGCGGTGTATTGCTGGCAAAACTCAGCGACTGTTGCCGCTCCGGTGTCGGGACTCACCCCACTGAGGATAAAGGTGAGTTTGCCCGGAGCCGCCAACGACACGTTGCAAGGTTGATGGCAACCCGCCATACACCGCAACGGCTCCAATTGGACAGTTGCTTGTAAATCGCGGTCAGCCAGCGCTTGCCGCAGTTGATCGATCAAATATTGTCCCCCCGAAACGCCGTTGCGGCTGCTTTCTTGAGCCGAAAACCGACATAGCGAGCACACAAATAAAGTGGTGGGTGTCATCGCATTTCCGATGCTAAGGAATGAACATTGAATAAGTTGGGATGGCCGTCTCGGCTGTTCCAAGGCAGGCAAGATGCCTGCCTTAACAATTTGGATGTTATTTGATCCTCATTCCTAAGCATCGCGAAAAAATTACTGGACAATTTTGGGATGTTGCAAAAGCACACAGCTACCCTCGAACACAAAACTGTGAATTACATGAATTCCCCATTCCTGAATCAAGCTGTACTGAGTGATGAGGATCGCATTAGGGCTACGGCATTGTTGACAGTAGCGGGGTTTTCGGCACTGGTACCAGGTTATTCGTATTGTCATCCCACAAAATGTACTGGGCGCAATGGGCGATTTCATCCAGGCGCACAACTCTTACTTGAGTCAATAAATGGCGATTTTGATGATGACAAGCGGCCAAATTATAGTTAGGAATGCGCTCCGAAAGATGGTGAATATTGTGGTAGCTAATGTCGGCAGTAAACCATCGCAGCCAGGCTGGCATATCTAGATAACTGCTGCCAGCGATCGCCCCCTGAACGAAATCCCACCCGTTGGTTTCATGGGCATAAGCCCCCTCAAAGTTATGCTGCACAAAAAAGACGCAGATAAAAATTGCACCGGCAAATGTCAACACCATTGAGTAAACCCCAAAGAAGAGTTTGACGCCGATCAACTGACTGAGCAAAACCCAACTGGTAACCACACAAATATTGTTAAAGAGCAAGTCCCAAAATTCACCTCGGGTTTGCCAATGTTTAGAGTGGTGAGCGTTGACAATATCTGCCAACGTCATCGGTTCATCAGAGCGCCAACACCGAATGCCATGCATCAAAAAGTCAAAAGCTCCCAGGATTAAGGCAATTCTGGGTTTAATCGCCAGATAGAAAAAACCCCCTGGCAGAGTCATCAGTGGCTGTCTTAAAAGGCCGTATAGCTTCTGATCTGTAGGCGACAATTGAGTGAATTCGGTGACGGACAAAAAGTCACCGATGCCCCGATAGCGTTCCCAATCGCCGTTGGTTTTGTGGTGGTAGGCATGATCTCTTGACCAGGCATATTGGGGCATCGCATTAATCACCCCTAATACAAATCCCATGAACCGATTGACGCGCTTAGAGGTAAACAAAGAATAGTGGCCGCAATCGTGCATCAGAGAAAAACTGCGGAGAGAAAACAGCACCATCAAAACCACAATGGGCAGCAGTAGCCAAAGCGATATCGCCGCTGCATAGGGCATTAGCCACCAAAGAATAAAGTAAGGAACCAATGTATTAGTAATTTGCCAAGCTGCCAGCCAGTCATTACTTTTCATGTAGGGGGCTAAGACAAAATCAGATTTTTTGACCATGATGTGAAAGGTTTTACCTATTTCCTAAAAGCAAGGTTGGGCAGTAAAAAGATGGTTATGATGCGCGAATTGATCTAGCCAAGCATAAATTCTTTCCAGCGATCGCTCACCTGACGGTAACAATCTTGAGGAGTGATTCTCAGATTTTGCAATTGCTGAATCTCAATTTCGCCGTCATGATTAATCAGCAGGAGAATCTCTTGATCCGGCTGGTAAGTCTGTACAACTGAGCAAATTTGAGACACGGTGTTCCTTTTCAGCCCCTGATCAGCTAAATAGCGATCAACTTGAATTGCGGGCAGAAAATTCCATTTACTGCATTCGAGACCCCCCTTTTTTTCCCTGGGGTTCGGCGGAGCGATCGCGACCTCACACAGGACCAATCCCCGACCCCTATTCAGGTATCCACCCCAGGCGATATGACCAATCATCAAAAAATGCTCATGGACAAACGTCGCTTGTCGATCGCTGGAGTAGCGTTGCCACACATCAGTCGTTAACCGCACAAACAACCTCCAACGGCCCATGTGGCCAATTCGATGACAAGTTGCTGACGGCCCTGCCAGGAAACCCCGACGTCTTGAATTATTGTCATGAGTGTCAATGTTGTTAAGCCATAGGCGATGAGTGGAGTGGTGTGCTGATGCGTGTGAGGCCGTGACACGAGGCTATCCGTTCTCGCTCTCGCTTAACGGGATGAGCCGATAGTATCGCCACCGCCGCGATCCTTAAACTAAAGCGATCGCGGCGGTCGAAACTACCTGCGCGCCAAACAACTTCACTACGATAGCCCAATCCATCCAATGAATGTTTACCACCACCGGATGAATCGGCAGAAACAAGCTGAAATCGGCCTACTGCCAACCCTGGGCTTGCCTGCCGCAGTCTGCGCACCACTCACTCCTAAGCACCCCAGGCATGGTCAAAAGGCTAAACCGAAAACTGGAGTGATGTTCGCCCGTCAAAACCTCACCTAACCTCTCCTTGGCAAGGAGAGGAACCAGACTGTCGTTAAGTGCCGTAGGCAGTGCGGTCGGGCGAGATGTTAAAACTCCACTTCTGAAACTGGATGAGGTTTAGGCGGGGAAAATCGCATCCGTAATCAGCGTCGAAAGCAATGTCGCTCCGACTCCACAAACGACAAACCCGGCAAACCGCAGCGCCAAGCCTGACGGTTCAGCAAGTTTGTCGAGCGCGGCTTGGCCCAGCCCCCAGGCAGCAGTCGCGATCGCTAACTGAATGACCGCAAAGCCCAATAGATATGCCAGCAGGGGTCCCATCTCAGCCCCCAAAATCGACTCGCCATAGGCATAACCGTGAAATATCCCAGCGATCGCGGCGACGGTAACCATGAGCGGACTATCAGGCGGCGACCGCAACGCCAGCAAAATGCCAAACGCCAACACCGAGGCCGCAATCAGCCACTCTACTGCGGGCAACTCTAAACCCGCTAAATGCAGACCGGCACCCGCAATCGAAGCCCCGACAAACGCGATCGGAATTGTCAAACCCGCCCCGATGGCCGCCCCCAATAATCCCGAGGCCATCACAAAGGCCAGATGGTCAATGCCAATCACTGGATGGGCCAACCCCGACATCAATGCATCGAAAATCGTTGTCGGCGTTTTGCCACCAGTGGGATGGTGGGCCAAAGCTGGGAGAACGGCAGAGAGCAGAAGCGCGATCGCGCCTCCAATCCCGACCCCCAGACGCCCATCAAAATTTTCCTTGAGATTTCCCAAGGTCAACATACGTAAATCCATCCGTACCTCGCAGACGAATACACAACAGGTAATCAACATCGGCGGGCATTCTGACTTACACGATTTTGGATCTTAGACTTTGGCGTCTTAGATAGGGCAACCCTTGCCAATCTAAAATCACCCATCCAAAAGCGGCTTACAGCTGCGGGACAGCGGCAGATTTGCACTGCACTTTCCCCGTTTCCTCTAGCGGCTGCTCCCCGCTAGAACCGATGGCCTTTAACCATAGCACCCTAACCGCCCATCAAATATTGAATTTTGTCACTACTGCTCACTTCCAGGGCAGTCAGTCAGCCGGGGTCAGTTTTCACCGCGATCGCTAACAAATTCCCCTCAAATCCTAGACTTTTGACGCCGCAATATTGGCCCAAAGTCTAGCGCCAAATAATCGTTCACCTTTCTACACTCATTGTAAAGCGGAGTGCAAAGAGCTCTAACGGACCACCTCTCACGCCAAACTAACAAACCGGTTGCCGGTCAGTCCTGAGAGAGATTTCTGGCCGCAAATGGATCATTTTTCAAATATGAGGTAAAAATGAAATATGAAACGATTATGAAATTAGCTTTATTATGATGGCAACCTTGTTTCCTTCGGGAGGTATCTGGCTGGTGTCTGGCTTGGCACTAGGGGTTTGGCTAAGCGGCTGTGCATCTTCTGACCTACCCACCGCGGCTGACCCGACTAACGAAATCGGCTCAACAGAAGTCGCCGCCGAAAATCCGTCCGCAGCAGAAACCACCGGCAAGAAGAAGGTGTTGACCACATTTACCGTGCTGGCTGACATGGCGCAAAACATCGCCGGAGACAAACTAGAAGTCGAATCCATCACGCGCATTGGGGCCGAAATCCACGGCTATGAGCCCACCCCTAGCGACATCGTGAAAGCGCAAAATGCCGATCTGCTGCTCTACAACGGCATGAATCTAGAGCGGTGGTTGGAGCAGTTTCTCGGCAGTGTCGAAGATGTGCCCTCGGTGCTGCTGACCGCCGGTATCGAACCCATCCCTATTGCCTCAGGGCCTTACGCCGATAAGCCCAACCCCCATGCCTGGATGTCGCCCCGCAACGCCTTGATCTACGTCGAAAATATTCGTCAAGCCTTTGTGGAACTCGACCCCGATAACGCCGATTACTACAACGCCAACGCAGCAGCCTATAGCGAAAAGTTAAGGGCGATCGACACGCAACTCTCCGCCGACTTAGCGCAAGTATCCACCGAGCAGCGCTACCTCGTCAGTTGCGAAGGGGCCTTTTCCTATCTGGCCAGCGACTACGGCATGAAGGAAATTTATCTGTGGCCCATCAACGCCGAGCAGCAATTCACCCCCAAGCAGGTGCAAACCGTCATCGAGCAAGTCGAAACCAACAACATCCCCACCATCTTTTGTGAAAGCACCGTCAGCGACGACGGGCAAAAGCAAGTGGCACAAACCACCGGAGCCCGCTTTGGCGGCAACCTCTATGTCGATTCCCTCTCCACGGAAGACGGCCCTGTCCCCACCTTCCTTGACTTGCTGGAATATGACACCCGCGTCATTGCCAACGGGCTACTGGCCGGAGCGAATTCGCAATAGGTCACTGGGTGCCGGGTGCTAGGTACTGGGGACCGGGTGCTAGGTACTGGGTGCCGGGTAACCCTAAACCTGACACCCAAAACCCGATACCCGATACCCGATACCCAAAACCCAATACCCGATACCCAAACCCTGATACCCGATACCCAAGCCCTGATACCCGATACCCAAGCCCTGATACCCGATACCCAAACCCTGATACCCGATACCCATGCAAAAATCTATCCCCCATTTCGATATCACCGTCGACAACGTCAGCGTCACTTATAACAGCGCTCGATTGGCCCTTTACAACGCCACCTGCACTGTGGAACCTGGCACGATTACAGCGCTCGTTGGCCCGAACGGCAGCGGCAAATCCACCTTGTTCAAATCCATCATGGGGTTTTTGCAGCCCAGTCAGGGGCGCGTACGGATTGGGGGCTTGCCGGTGCAAAAGGCGCAAAAGCAGCAGCTCATGGCCTACGTGCCCCAGTCAGACGAAGTGGACTGGAACTTTCCTGTGAGTGTGTTTGACGTGGTGATGATGGGGCGCTACGGCTACATGAATCTGCTGCGCATCCCCCGCCAAAAGGATCGTCGCTTGGTAATGGAGAGTCTGGAGCGAGTTGGCATGGTGCAATCCCGCGATCGCCAGATTGGTGAACTCTCGGGCGGACAGAAAAAGCGGACCTTTCTCGCTCGCGCCCTGGCTCAGGAAGGCAAAGTGATTTTGCTAGACGAACCCTTTACTGGGGTCGATGTCAAAACGGAAAAAGGCATCATTGATCTGCTCATGCAATTGCGGGCAGAAGGTCACACGATTTTGATTTCCACCCATGATTTGGCCTCGATCGCCACCTTCTGCGATCGCGTCATTTTGCTCAATCGCACCATTCTCGCCGAGGGCAAAACCGAGGAAACCTTCACCCAAGAAAATTTGGAGATGACCTTTGGGGGGCTGCCCCTGATGCCACTCAACCAAAGATTTGAGTCGGCAGAGGTCAAAGCGTCGTGAGCCAGTTCATCCTTGCCATCCCCCTTTGGGATGGGCTAATTGAGCCGTTTCAATATGCCTTTTTGGTGCGGGCGATTTGGGTCAGCGCCTTTGTGGGACTGGTGTGTGCGGTGCTGTCCTGCTATATCACGCTGAAGGGCTGGTCGCTGATGGGGGATGCAATTTCCCATGCGGTGGTGCCGGGGGTCGTGGTGGCCTATGCGCTGAATATTCCCTTTGCGATCGGGGCGTTTGTCTTTGGCTTTGGGGCGACGGTCGCGATCGGCTATGTCAAAGCGAAAACTCGCCTTAAAGAAGACGCGGTGATCGGGATCGTGTTCACTGGCTTTTTTGCTTTGGGCCTGGTGCTGATTACCAAGATTCCAAGCAATGTCGATCTCTTTCACATTCTATTTGGCAATGTGTTGGGCATCTCTCGGTCAGATATTATTCAAACTCTGATCGCGGGATGCTTAACTTTGGCGGTGATTTTGGTGCGGCGCAAAGACCTGCTGCTGTACTGCTTTGACCCCAATCAGGCCAAGGCGATTGGGCTGCGCACCCAGGGTCTTTACTACACACTCCTTGGCGTATTGGCGCTGACGATTGTGGCGGCGCTGCAAACGGCAGGCATTATTCTCGTGATCTCGATGTTGGTGACGCCGGGGTCAATTGGTTATCTGCTCAGCGATCGCTTCGACCAGATGATGCTGTACTCCGTTGGCAGCAGCGTCTTTGCCTGTGTACTGGGAACTTATCTGAGCTACCACTTTGACGTTTCCACCGGGGGCAGCATTGTGGTGGTACTGACGACGCTGTTTGTGCTGACAATGATCTTCGCGCCGAAGTACGGCATCCTAGCTCAGGGGCGGCAACAGCGATCGCTGCACATTCCCGACGATGACCCGCCCGTCGTTATCGATCAGACTTAGGAATGAGGATCAAATAAGTAGATGGGCTTAATTATTTGTAGGATGTGTTAGCGCCAGCGTAACGCATCAAATCCCTGTGGAATGGTGCGTTACGGCTTCGCCTCACAGCACCCTACAACATTGTTTGTTTATGTCCACCTACTTAACATCCAAATTGTTAGGGCAGGCATCTTGCTTGCCTTGGGACAACCGAGACGGCTATCCCAACTGATTCAATTCTCATTCCTTAGTGACGAATGTCGCTGAATTCAGCCTGACTCATCCACCCATCCACCATCCACCCGGATGTGACTTGCCCGTCAATCTCTGCGTAGGGCGATCGCACCTGCCGTCTCGTTTGCCATCAGCGCCAAGACTACCCGCTCCGGGTCATGCCACGGACGGGGGGGCGCTCCCAGAATAGAGCCATAGCAAATCAATGCTCCCCAGGCCGTTGCCTGCAAGGCTTAGCGATTGCTAATTGTTCTCATTCCTTAGGAGCCCTCTCATGGAAGTTTCTACGTTTGAACTGCTGGTGAAGCGTATCGCCCCACCACCCGCCCCTACCACCGTGGCCCGTCGAGTCGTGCAAGGCTACTTTTTGAGCATCACGAACCTCGAAGACAAAGAATTTCTGTATACCTTAGACTTTCACATCAGCTTGCCCAATCCCCCGGACCCCGATCGCACCCTAGCGGGCAACACCGTCGTCTTTCTGGATGTGGCCGGAGCAAACCAACCCCTGACCCTCTCCCCCACGGGTGCCACCGTAAGCACGACGCGGTTCTCGACCAGTTTCCGATTAGGAGCCAAGCAGACCGCTTCCTTACAGTTGTTGCCTGATCTGACCCCAGCGTTATTAGCCAATCCCAACCCTGACTTAGAAGTCCGGGGATTTGTGCAGCTACGACTGCCCGCTGTCTTTGGCGGCGGCGGTCGACCGTTCCCGCTTTTCCGGCGGGTGCCCCAGAGCGACAGCCCGGTGAAAGTGCTGCTCACGCCCGAAATTCGCGGTACCTTCTTGCCCAACAATTTCCCTGCTGGTGGTGGCGATTTTGACCAAATCAGCTACGCTCTCCCGCTAGCCAGTGGTAAGAGCTTGAATGAAATTGCGCCAGAACCCGGCGGTCCCATTATCATCTCCCCTGACCGGATTCCGACCTTGGTCGAGGACCTGCCGCTGCGCGATCGCCCGACCCTTGATTTTGCGACTCTGGACGCCGACGATCGCGCGGCTGCCTTGGTCGAGGTGGTCAGCCAGATCGAACCGAGTGAAGAGAATCTGCAAAATGTGAGCGATCTGCTCTCGAAGCTAGAGATTCCCATCGCGATGTCTCGCATTGCTCAATCGTGAGTTGACGAATAGTTAGTTTGCTGATCGGCTCTGCCGCCTCGGCGGCAGAGCCCCGCTAGCCCCCTTATGAGGTGCGATCGTAGCCCATGACTCGTCTTCAGTTTCAACCAGTTTCCTGCAGTTGGGTGGCCCTACACCCCGCCCCGCAAGGGGTCATCCAATTCATCGGTGGTGCATTTTTCGGCACCTTTCCAACACTCTTTTATCGCCATTTGCTTCAGCAACTCTACCAAGCAGGCTATACCCTGGTCGCCTTGCCCTTTCGATTTTCGCTGCGGCACTGGCAAATTGCCTACAGTTTGCTAGATGAGCAGCAACGACTCCGACAAAGCTTGCCCGAGTTAGCCGCGCGTCTAGGCTACGATGCGGCTTTATACCAGGAGGATGCCAACTATCTGTGGCTGGGCCATAGCTTAGGGTGCAAATATATTGCCCTGTTAGAACTCCTCAGCGGTGACGAAGCCGCCGTCGCCGCCGCGCTACCCGCCCAGTTGGTTGCCAGCTACCGCCACACCCCTGGCATCTGGAACCAAGGCTCAACGCTGATCGCCCCAGACATTAGCGACCTGGAAAGTGCGATTCCCCTGCGATCGCTGGTGGCGCTGCTCAATCGCCTGAATATTAGCGTGCAGCCGAACCGCCAGGAAACGCTGGCGCTGATTCGCCAGAGCGAGTTGTTCAATTTAACGGCCATGATGTCGTTCGACCAAGATGCGATCGCGGGTAGCCAGCGCGACTCCGATGCCAATTCCAGTGACGTCCTGTGGTTATCTCAATATTTGCAGACAAAATCGGCCCCACTGCAAGAGCTATCGGGCAAACATCTAGAACCCATAGGCTGGCGCATGGGGCGCTACATTGCCGATTTCAACCCCCTCGACAAATTCATCAAGCCCCTGGGGCGGTGGCAAGTGGCAGAAGTGACACGGCAATTTCTGCGGGCTCTACAGCGGCCCTCAGCGGGCCAATCTACCACTTGGCCAACGCCTCAACCCGTTGAGTTAGCGAGCGCGTCAGCCGTGTCTGCCGGGAAGCCGACAACGACAGTCCAGATGGGGAACTAGCCTGCATCATTCATGAGGGCCGCCACAGGTGCGAAAGGAGGCCTGTGGCGTTGTCGAATAGAGCAGACGGTGCTGTGAAAGACAACAAAATCTCAAATTGGCCAAAAAGTTAGCCCAAAACCAGCCCAAATGGGCTGGTTTTAGGCTCTTATTTCCCTTAAGGTTTTGGGCGATCGCCCCTCCAGTCAAACCGGATAACCGTGTTCTCAATAATCCTGGCGATCGCATTTCCGAAACTATCAGCAATCGCGCCATGAGCTCCCTTAAGGTTTTGGGCGATCGCTCAAGTCCACTGACGGTATTAAGAAATTACCCATTCTCTTGGCTATCCCACAATTTCGGGGTGGGTCGGCTACGGCTGTTAGCGATCGCCTTCTTTGTGCGACGCAGGCACTACGTTGGTGCTAGCCAGGCCAAAAGACAAACGCTCCATCACTGAACATCACTCAGATTAAAGATAAATGGTGCATTCATTTTCCCCTCACTTCCCATCACCAAGACTTTTGGCATTTGTGATCCACCTTCTCTCCAAGCTTGAATGGCTTCTTTTTGCAGGACTAATTGCCCACCTTCAGCTTTCAAAGTTTCAGCCAATAATCGTTGAGCTTCGGCTTTACCCGTGGCTCGGTTAATGTCAGCCTGGGCCTCTTGCTCGGCTTCTTGAGCGATATACACCGCTCTTTTGGCTCTCTGCTCAGCGATTTGCTTTTCCTCAACGGCTTTAGCAAATTCAGGCGAAAAGTCTAAATCAACCACGCTGGTATCTAACACCAAAATCCCGTATTTATCTAGTCGCTGGCTGAGGGCGTCGTCAAAATCTTGTTTGAGTTCATTTCTTTTCGTAATGGCCTCTTCCACGGTTCTGCGGGCAGCGGCAATCTTGAAAGATTCCTGGGTTTGCGGGGCAATGATTTTGGACACAATATTGGCTAAGGTGCCCTGGGTGCGGCGGATCTCCACGACGGCAAGGGGATCAAGGCGAAAATTAATCGCAAATCGAGCCGTGAGATCTTGCAGATCTTTAGTAGAACTTTGGGCCGGAACTTCAAATTTTTGCACCGTCAGGTCATAGATATCCACGACAGAAACTAGCGGTGGTTTGAAATGAATCCCTTCTAACAGTACGCCATCTCTTGCTTTGCCTAAGACACTAATCACCCCCGCCTGACCAGGATTGAGAATCGCAAAACAGTTGAGTCCAATGAAGAGAAAGAATGCAACTAACGCGATGGGGGCTAACAGCTTGTTACTTAGGGAAACGGGATTTTTCAATTTACAGATCTCAGATTTGGGTTAACTAAAAAGGTATCGATCGATAGCGCTCTTAGCAGTTGACAGAAAATTCAATAATGATTGAAATATCTCAACCGATGTCTCTTCTTAGTTCAATTTATGAACACGCATAGGGTGAAATTTATCTTTGAGATTTACAGCGGTTTAAGGGGGGCGATCGCCCCCCTTAAACTATACCCTATGCTGGCATTAGGACTGTGTCGATGACGTGAATGACGCCATTATCGGCAGCCACATCCGCAGTCGTTACAGTCGAATCATTAACCTTGACGCCCTGAGAGGCATCGATTTTGACATCTGAACCTTCAACAGTTTTCGCCGATTTCAACTTCGTGACATCAGCCGCCATAACTTTGCCAGAGACCACATGATAGGTGAGAATTTGCTTAAGTTTTGGAGTGTCCTTAAGCAGCTCATCTACCGTGCCTTTGGGCAGTTTGGCAAAGGCTGCGTCAGTTGGTGCAAAAACCGTAAAAGGGCCTTTTCCTTTGAGGGTATCCACTAAGCCAGCCGCTTTGACAGCCGCTACTAGCGTCGTGAAATCACCTGTGCTTACGGCAGTATCAACGATATCAGCCATGTATTTTATTACCTGAATGTGTGAATCGTTAGCCGCCACATTCGTGATGAATGAACTGCTAACTAAAGGTGAGTATGACAGCCGCGTGTTTGAATTCGGGGTGGAGTCGTTGCTTGGGCGCTCTATCAAAGGGTGGAACTTGGCTGCGGACAAAGCGATCGCGGGCAAACGTAGCAGCAGTTGTGTTGGTTAGGGCATCTGAAATGGGTAAATCGTTAGAACGTTAGAAAATTGAATTCTGGCAATGTCTCAACCAACTCTCCAATACTGAGTCAGGCGCTGAAAACGGTTTCTGGAAACTGGGTTTCCGGCTGTCGGCGGACAAACCATTTCTGGAGTTCGATCGCCCAAAAGATTACGGTGCTCAATCCGAGGTTAAGGCAAGCTCCTTAGCGGACAGGGCGATCGTTTGGAAGATGGGTTGCCAGAATTGTTGTCGGTGATGAATGCCTCTGATGGGCTCAAGCCCTGCACACCATCCGTATTGAGCTGCTGTAACACCTCAGTAGTGTGCCGCTTGTATCAGTCGCTCATGATGGATGCCTGTGGATAAAAAGTTGAGTCTATGCAAGGCTTGCGAGAGTTGCAGTCGGTGCTGCACCCTAATCAAACGACCCTTCTACTTCTTGCCGAAAGGCGATCAAGGCATGGGTTGCCTGAAACGGCTTGAGCGCTTCCATGATTTGATCGGAAATGGTGGCTGAAACAATGGTTTTGATTTCAATATTGGTGTTGTAGCCCGCAATATCGCCCATGCGTCTGCCATGACTGCCCGCGCCCTTAGCGGGAATCAGCGTATAGCCCGACACTTTGAGCTGGGTAAACAGATGAATCAAGCGGTCCTGCAATACCGCTTCGCCAATAATGGTGACGAGCATACCTTTAGATAACGTAGCCATGTGAACCTCCAACAACATTTAGTTGTGATTAGGAATAGTTGTGATTAGGAATCATGAGAGAGCCTGAGGGAGTCGGAGCAGCCTGCACCTGATGGAGTAGCTGATAGAGTGCCTCCCCTTCGATCGCTTCGGTTTCCAGCAGCTGTAGGGTGATGGTTTCCATCAGGTCGCGATTGTGCTGAATGGTGGCTAGCGCCTGCTGATGGGCGGTTTCCACAATCTCTTTGACTTCGCGATCGATCGCTTGGGCCGTTTCTTCACTCATGGAGCGGCGGGCATTGGGCATGCCTTGATCGAGAAACATCGGTCGGGCACCCTGTTGATAGGCCAATGGCCCCAACACTTTACTCATACCGAAGGTGGTGACCATTTGCTCAGCCAGATCCGTCGCTCGCTGCAAATCGTTTGTGGCTCCGGTGGTGATGCTGTTGAAGACGATTTCTTCCGCCGATCGCCCCCCCAGCAGGGTGGCAATTTGCCCCCGCAGTTCCGCTTCATCCATCAAGAAGCGATCTTCCGTGGGCAGTTGCAGGGTGTAGCCCAGGGCGGCCATGCCGCGCGAGACAATGGAAATCTTCTCAACTTTGCCACTTCCCGGCATCAGCGACCCCACCAGGGCATGACCGACTTCGTGGTAAGCAACGATTTTCTTTTCCTTGTCGTTGAGTACGCGGCTTTTCTTTTCTAACCCGGCGACCACGCGCTCAATCGCTTCGGCAAAGTCAGTCTGGGCTACCGCTTGGCGATCGTTGCGGGCGGCGAGCAAGGCCGCTTCGTTGACCAGGTTCGCCAGATCCGCTCCGGCAAATCCGGGGGTGCGGGTGGCGATCGCTCGCAAATCCACATCATCCCCCAGCTTCACCGTCTGCGCATGGATCTTGAGGATGGCTTCACGTCCTGCCAGCGCGGGGCGATCGACCAGCACTTGTCGGTCAAATCGACCGGGGCGCAAGAGCGCCGGATCCAGAATTTCGGGGCGGTTGGTGGCCGCCAGCACAATCACCGTGGCATCCTCAGCGGCAAAGCCATCCATCTCCGAAAGCAATTGATTCAGAGTTTGCTCCCGCTCGTCATTGCCGCCGTAAAAGCCGTTGCTGCTGCGGGACTTACCAATCGCGTCCAATTCATCAATGAAGACAATGCAGGGAGCCTGCTTTTTCGCCTGCTCAAACAAATCTCGCACCCGCGACGACCCCACTCCCACAAACATCTCCACAAATTCCGAGCCGGAAATGCTGAAGAAGGGCACCCCGGCTTCTCCCGCGACGGCTTTCGCCAGCAGGGTTTTGCCCGTACCCGGCGGCCCCACTAGCAGCACCCCCTTCGGAATGCGTGCGCCAATCTGGGTGTAGCGGCCTGGAGTTTTTAAGAAATCCACAATCTCCACCAGCTCGGCCTTGGCCTCTTCCACTCCCGCCACATCGGCAAAGGTCGTCTTCGCGGCTTCCCCTTCGACGTACACCTTGGCTTTACTTTTGCCAATCGAAAGCATCCCCTGAGGCCCCCCACCCCCACCGCTGCCCCGGCGAATAAAAAACTGCCAGATCCCGACAAAAATCAGCGGCGGAATCACCCAGCTCAAGACATTACCGATCCAGCCATTCTTGGGCGGCGGGGCGGCAGCAAATTCCACCCCTTGTTCTTCCAGCAGCTTGGGCAGCCCCAAATCAAAGATGGGGGTGGTAGACAATATTTGGGCACCGGGCTCACCTCCCTCGTCTAAGTCTGGTGAAGCCTCGGGCTTGAGTTGATACCGAATTTGGGTTTCGGCGATTTGCACCCGGTCAACCTGCCCTTCCTGCACCTGATGAATGAACAAACTGTAGGGAACGGCAGGCACTTGCGGCCCTAAAATCGTCGGCACAATAAAATTAGCGACCAAAAATACGACGCCCAGGATGAGGAAAATGTTGTTAAACGGACGGAAACGGGGAGTTGTGGGCTTGTCTTTAACGGGCATTTGTATTGACTCATAATTTGTGAGTTGTGATTAAAGCGTGACAGCGTCATGTTTGATTTCCAGTTTGATTTGATGAAGGACGATATCAAAATTCAAGCCGTTGCCAAAAACTCTAACCACGAGAAGCCCCCACCACTGGCTCGGATGAGTCGTGGAAGCCTCGGTTGATGCCGGTCACCCAGGGCTTAACCGCACTCCTGTTGAAGTGAACGCTTGTACTAGTTAGTCGATTAGATCAGCTAAAGACGTTGCTCCTGAAGGAGGCGACCGCATGTTTCAACCATCCAGCGGGGCGGCTCAAACTGTCTCTATGTTCGACTTGCCGTCCTTCAATTAAGAGGCGATCAAGAGGCGATGCGGCATATTTTGCTGGGCGACTACGGGACCCCATCGACACCACCAACCACCTCGCGCTACTTGGCTACTGCGTTGGCGAAGCCAGCCCGAAGGGCTTACGACTCGCCTGGAGCGAACCGCTACCCACCGGGCGCAACGGTGAGTACATCAGCGTCATGACCCGCAAGCGCGATCGCAGTTTGATCAAGCTCCCTCGAACGGCTGAAATTGTTTACCGACAGGAGCGTTAATTGCCCATTCGGAGTGTTGCCTACCGCCATTGGCGAAGGGATGATGAAGCGATCGCCTGTTCTCTGCTGCTGTCGAAAACGTGATCGGATGGGTCGAGATCGCGTATTCAGATACGGGTTTTGACACCATGAAAAAAGCGCCCAAACATCTTTGGGCGCTTGCCATCACTGGTTACGGTTTGACCTGAGAATTACTTGATGAACAGCATTTCTTGATAGGTCGGTAAGGGCCAGAAGCTGTCAGCGACTTCCCCTTCTAAGGCATCGCCCGACGCCCGCACCTGATCCATCAAGGGCCGCAGCGTAAAGGCACAGTACTTCATGTGTTCTTCCGTCGATGCAAAGTCATGCTTCTCCATCGCAGCACTTAACTCCTGGGTGGTTTTCATCATGGCGCTAGCAAGGTCGGCCACTTTTTGCGCATTGCCCTGGTCAAAGCTCACCCCCAGACTAGCCAAGCTCGCCATGGTAGTCGACAACTTGGACAGGTATTCCACCGCAGCGGGGTAAATCATCGTCTTCGCCAGGTTGATGACTAGCTTGGCTTCCACCTCAATGGAGAGAATATACTGCTCCGCATAGACTTCAAACCGGCTTGCTAACTCCACGGGGGTGAGCACACCCGTCTTCTTAAACAGATCCTCGATGTACTCTTCTTTGAGCACCGGTAGGGCATCGGCAGTCGTGGGGAGGTTGCTTAGGCCCCGCTCATTCACCGCCATGGTGTGCCAATCTTCGGAGTAGCCATTGCCGCCGAAGATCACGTTGCTATGCAGTTCCATGACTTCCTTGAGCACGGTGATGATGGCGCTATCAATGTCAGTGCCGTTGCTCAGTTCGCTTTCGAGGCGATTGCCCACCCACTCTAAGGAGTCGGCGAGCATGGTATTGAGCACGATCAGCGGTCCCGACACCGATTGACAAGAGCCGACGGCCCGAAACTCAAAGCGGTTGCCCGTAAAGGCAAAGGGCGAGGTGCGGTTGCGATCGCCCGCATCTTTGTTGAGGGGGGGCACGCCATTCAGCCCCAAATCCATCACGCCTTTATGCTTCGACTCCGAGACGGAGCCACTTTTAATCTGATCAAAGACTTCTTCTAGTTGGCTGCCTAAATAAACGGACATAATTGCCGGTGGCGCTTCGTTGGCCCCCAGGCGGTGGTCGTTGCTGGCGGTGGCGATCGCCGCCCGCATGAGGGGACCATACTTGTGGACCCCGCGAATGACCGCCCCGCAAAATACCAAGAACTGAGCATTCTCATGGGGAGAATCGCCGGGGTCTAGCAGGTTGCCCTGGGTGGCGTTGCCGACCGACCAGTTGACGTGCTTACCCGAGCCATTGATACCCGCAAAGGGCTTTTCGTGCAGCAGACACACAAAGCCGTGCTTTTTCGCCGTGTGTTTGAGCACCGTCATGATCATCTGTTGGTGATCGCTGGCAACGTTGGCCGCTTCAAAAAAGGGCGCAATTTCAAACTGACCAGGCGCTACCTCATTGTGGCGGGTTTTAGCCGGAATCCCCAGTTTGTAAAGGGTTTCCTCCACGTCCTGCATGTATACCTGCACCCGTTCGGGAATCGCCCCAAAGTAGTGATCGTCAAATTCTTGACCTTTTGCCGGAGCCTTGCCAAACAGCGTCCGCCCCGCCAATAGCAAATCAGGACGCTGGCTCGCAAAGTTAGCATCTACTAAAAAGTATTCTTGTTCGGCCCCACAGCTTGAGTTGACCGGGGCAACTTCGTCATTGCCTAACAGCTTCAAAACCTTTCGGGCCGCTTTATCCATGGCCGCGATCGAGCGCAGCAGGGGCACCTTCTTGTCCAGGGCTTCCCCCGTCCACGAGACAAATACGGTGGGGATGCATAGAGTAGAGCCGTTGTCGGTCTCCAGGATGTAAGCCGGACTGGTCACATCCCAGGCGGTATAGCCGCGAGCCTCAAACGTATCGCGGATGCCGCCGTTGGGAAAGGATGATCCATCCGGCTCGCCCTGCACCAGCACCTTGCCAGAAAATTCTGAAATGATGCTGCCGTCCCCCTGGACGGAGATAAAACCGTCATGCTTTTCGGCGGTGAGGTTCGTCATGGGATAAAACACGTGGGCATAGTAAAGCGCCCCTTTCGCCGTCGCCCAGTCGCGCATCGCGGTAGCCACTGAATCGGCCACTGACGCATCAAGTTTTTCGCCGGTTATGATGGTCTTTTTGATTGACTTAAAGACGGCCTTCGGCAAGCTCGCCTGCATCTTTTTCAGGTCAAAAACGTTCTCGGCCCAAATATTTTCTAACCGCTCGGGCGCTTTGGGCGTCATTGGCTTGCGATTGGTGATGTGATGAATCGCCTGAACGCGAGCTGCATTTCCACTCATACTGATTTTCCTCTAAGGGCCAATCGTTTGATAGTACGCAACTAAATGTTTCGAAATAGACTGCAGGTATACCAAATCAGATCGAAATAAGTGCAATTACCCACCGTTTGGCCAAGGGGCGGAGCCAGTCTGATCCGGTTAGAGGTCTGCCTCCAAGGCTAGAGAGATTTTTCATCTGCGCGAAAATTGGCTGCCAAAGTTCAGAACCGTATCGTGATCGGGAGCCTACAGGGTATTTTGGCGATAGCATCTATCGGGAGTATCGATCGCGATGAAGAAGGTCTCTTCTCCACTTTATTTTGCCCATGCCGAATACATTGCCTTACCGACGGGTGGTACGGGCTATCAGCCCCACACGGCTTGGTGGCTGGCGCAATGTTCTCGCCTGGCTTACGACTCTAAGCTCAACATCGCCCGCAATTTGCGGCGCGTCGGGTTTAACCGCGTCTATTTTTTTGATATGCGTGGCACCCAGGGCTTCTTAACCCTGCATCCAGGGAATGGTCAGCCGTTTGCCGTTCTGGCATTTCGGGGCACGGAGAAAGACTACATCGATATCCTCACAGACATCCTCATCCTGCGAAGCCAACTGCCTGACTTGGAAGACAAAGAATATGGCGAAGGGCCGTTTTTTGCCCATGCGGGATTTTTGCGAGCCTTTCAGCAAGTTTGGGGCTCAGCGCTGCCTGATGCCATTGGTGAGCAAATGGAAGAAGCCAAATGGGTGGGACTGCACGGCGTCAGCAACATCATTCACGACCAGGTGCGGGATCAGCGGATTCCCCTGTTTGTGACCGGGCATAGCTTGGGCGGAGCGATCGCGACCCTGACGGCTTACCATGCGGTCTCTCACCACCCCGAGATCTACCTCTATACCTTTGGCAGTCCCCGCGTTGTTAACAAACTCCTGAGTCGCAAGATCACCGATACCCTCAAAGGCCGCTCCTTTCGCTGTGTGCATGGAGATGACATCGTGCCACGAGTGCCCCCCTTGTTGAACTACACCCATGTTCATGAGCTGGTGTACTTTGACCCCGCTAAGGGGCGAGTGTCAGCAAAGAGGCACATGAAAAATGATCTGCTCGTGATTTTGCTGCTGCACCTGGATGCGCTGCTATTTTTCCTGACCTTCAGATGGCGTAAACCCCAGACCACCCTGGCCCATGCGATCGCCAACTATATCCAAGCGGTTGAACGAGATGACCTGAAACCCCGCTCTCCGGTAATGCCTTTAACTTCGTGAACTGGCGGCGATCGCGGGGCTATCCGTGCTGGGTCGTCACCATGGCGTTAGCTTCGGTATCGGTCAATTAATGTGGCAATAAACGCGATCGCGGTCATCTGTTTCGGCGGGCCTGACAGACTGACGCGCACCCCTAAAGCCCCTTCAGGAAACCCCCACAGATCCAGATGCTCAACCGGCGGATCGGCGTAGAAACTGTCCTGACCGGCTCCGAGCAGGGCAGAACTCCAGTGGGTGAAATGATCGTGGCTCACCCGATGCAGCGGAAAATCGCCGATTTGCGGCACTCCCCAGCCATCCACCGCGATCGCTGCCGCCACCGTGCGCCCCTGTGCCTGCCAGAGATTCGCCGCCGCGATCGCCCCCACCACCCCTGCACTAAAGCCAATCAGCAACAGCGGCGCTGGCGGATCGGCCCTCTCCTCCACAAACGACCACACCGCCAGACCGTCGAACGGCATATGGCGCTGAGTTGGCAACACCTGTTCAGGAAGAATCTGGCAATTCGATCCCGTTGCTTGCAGTTGTCGATTGAGGGCATTGAGGAAGCGATCGCTCAGCGCCACATCATGAATGCCGGGGCAAATAATCAGGGTCATGGCGGGGGAGAGTGTGAGGGTGGGTGGGTAGGGTGCGTTCAGCGTAGCTAACGCACCGTTTAAATACCTGTGGAGAGAGCGCAAACAGGGTTTCAGAGTTTTCAGGATAGAAGCGGTACCATCAAAGTTGAACCGTTCATATATAGGATTGGGATGCCGTCTAATCCCGCTGGGCAAAGTTACACCGCCACATTACCGTCGCCACAAGCTTTTGCAGTACCGCAGGCTGCCTACATTCACATTCCGTTTTGTCGTCGTCGCTGTTTTTACTGCGATTTTCCCATTGCGGTGGCGGGCGATCGCGCGCGGGGCGAATCTTCTCCCCGCATCCAGTCCTATGTCGATGCCCTCTGTCGTGAAATTCAGGTGACGCCAGCACTGGGGGAGCCGTTGCGAACGGTGTTTTTTGGCGGCGGCACACCGTCGCTGTTGGCGGTGGCGCAGGTGGGGCAAATTTTGACCGCCCTGGCGACCCGTTTCGGCATTCAGCCCGACGCGGAAATTTCCATGGAGATGGATCCCGGCACCTTTGACCGAGAGGCATTGCGATCGCTGCGGCAACTGGGGATCAATCGGGTGAGTTTGGGGGTGCAATCCTTTACCGATCAGCAGCTAGAGGCTTGTGGGCGCACCCATCGACTAGCGGACGTGCAGCAGGCGATCGCCGATTTACAAGCCGTCGCCATGCCTGTGTGGAGTTTGGATCTGATTTCGGGCTTGCCCCACCAGACGATCGCGGATTGGCAGACGGCCCTGGAGACCGCGATCGCCTTTGGCCCCCAACACCTGTCCATCTACGACCTGACGGTGGAACCCAACACCGTGTTTCATCGCCGCTACACCGCCGGGCAGGCTCCCCTGCCCACCGACGACCAGACCACCGAGATGTACCGCTTGGCCCAATTCCAGCTCACCCAGGCGGGCTACGACCACTACGAAATCTCCAACTACGCGCAACCGGGCTACCAGTGCCAGCACAACCGCGTGTATTGGGAAAATCGCCCCTTCTATGGCTTTGGTATGGGGGCCGCGAGCTACACCCAGGGGCAGCGGTTTCAGCGCCCCCGCACCACCCACGATTATTACGATTGGCTTAAGACCTTAGAAAGTACCGACGGTCGCCTCGCGGTGGAACTGGTGACGGAGGGCGATCGCTGGCTAGATCGGCTGATGATGGGGCTGCGACTGGCGGCGGGCATTCCCCTAGCGGATTTGGTGGCGGAGTTTGGGGCGGGGCGGGTCAACCAGTTGCGTGAATGCCTGCGCCCCTACCAGCAAAATGGCTGGGTAGCTGAGCTGACGGGGCGATCGCCCATGGTCCGCTTTACCGATCCCGAAGGTTTTTTGTTCTCTAACGTGGTGCTGGTCAAGCTGTTTGAAACCTTTGGTGATCCCTAGTATTAACCGTGTGGGGGCTGCAGTCATGCAGTAAAATTACTTCTGGAAATTTCTTGGGGAAAAGTTTTGGGGTTGTTTGGCATCCCCCCTCAGGTTTAGGTTTCCGCCGCGATCGCATCCCGTTCTAACTCTGACTTAACTATGCCCAAGGTTCTTGTCTCTGACCCGATTGATCAGGCTGGCATCGACATCCTGTCGCAAGTCGCCCAGGTTGACATCCAGACCAAACTCCCCCCCGAAGAACTCGTCAAAATCGTGGGCGAATATGACGCCCTGATGATTCGCTCGGGCACCAAAGTCACCGGGGACGTCATCGCAGCGGGGCACAATCTCAAGATTATCGGTCGCGCCGGGGTCGGCGTCGACAACGTGGACGTGCCCGCTGCGACCCGCCGGGGCATCGTGGTGGTGAATTCGCCGGAAGGCAACACCATCGCCGCCGCCGAGCATGCCCTGGCGATGATGCTGTCCCTGTCGCGCTACATCCCCGTCGCTGACAAGTCTGTCAAAGGGGGCGACTGGGACCGCAAAGCCTTTACCGGGGTCGAAGTCTACAAAAAGACCCTGGGCGTTGTGGGCTTGGGCAAGATTGGCTCCCACGTGGCCACCGTCGCTCGGGCCATGGGCATGAAGCTGCTGGCCTATGATCCCTTCATTTCCGCTGATCGCGCCGATAAGCTGGGCTGCCGTCTGGTGGATCTGGATCTGCTGTTTCGCGAGTCTGACTACATCACCCTGCACCTGCCTAAGACCCCGGAAACCACCAACTTAATCAACGCTGAAACCCTGGCAGCGATGAAGCCCACGGCTCGACTAGTCAACTGTGCGCGGGGCGGCATTATTGATGAGGTGGCGTTGGCGGATGCCCTGACCCAAGGCGAAATTGCGGGCGCGGCCCTGGATGTGTACGCCGAAGAACCGCTGGGACCGGACTCGCCCCTGCGATCGCTGGACCGCAAAATCATTCTCACCCCCCACCTGGGGGCCTCCACCGAAGAAGCGCAAATTAATGTCGCCACCGACGTGGCCGAGCAGATTCGCGATGTGCTGTTGGGCTTACCGGCGCGATCGGCGGTGAATATTCCGGGCTTACGGGCAGAGGTGCTGGAGCAAATGCGCCCCTACCTGCAACTGGCGGAAACCCTGGGCAACCTGGTCGGTCAACTGGCCGGAGGCCGCGTGGAATCGCTGAACGTGCAGATGCAGGGCGAGCTGGCCCAGCAGGACAGTCAACCCGTGGTGATTGCGGCGCTCAAAGGCTTGCTCTCCCACGCCTTGCAAGAGCGGGTGAACTACGTCAACGCCAACATTGAGGCCAAAGAGCGGGGCATTCAAGTGATCGAAACCCGCGACACGGGGATCAAAGACTACACGGGTTCGTTGCGGCTAACGGCGACGGGCTCGCTGGGTGAACATTCCGTGAGCGGCGTCCTGCTGGGCGGCAGCGAAATTCGCGTCACCGATATCGACGAATTTCCCATCAACGTCCCCCCCACTAAGTACATGCTGTTCACGTTGCACCGCGATATGCCGGGCATTATCGGCAAAATTGGCTCGCTGCTCGGCAGCTTCAACGTTAATATTGCCAGTATGCAGGTGGGCCGCAAGATCGTGCGGGGCGATGCGGTAATGGTACTGAGTATCGATGACCCGCTGCCAGAGGGTATCTTAGAGGAAATCACGAAGGTGCCCGGTATTCGAGACGCCTATACTGTGAGCCTCTAGGGAATCAGAATGCCTTAAGTTTTAAACTTGAGTGTGGAGTTGAGCCGTTAATTCAACATTCCACCCTGAGAACTTAAAGCCTATTCATTCCGAAGGCGATCGCCGCTGCTGTTTTGAGATAGTCAACCTTGGTCAATAGCTGGTGGGAAATTCAAGTATTGTGTGATCCCGCCCTGGAGGACACCGTGTTCTGGCGGTTTGAAACCTTCGGAGGGCACGGCACGGCCAGTCAGCGGCGCACCCAATATCGACAGATTCAGGCTTATTTTCCTCAGGAGGATTTTGAGCTGCTGGATCTGGCGGCAGTTGCTCTGCGCATCAAGCAAGACGCCATCTGTGCGGCCCTGGCGATTCCCCAGACCTCCTGGCGGCTGATTGACGAAGAAGACTGGTCGAAGAGTTGGAAAGATCACTGGTCGCCCCAGCCCGTGGGCGATCGCCTCATCATCAATCCCGCCTGGTTGCCAAAGCCCGAGGGCAGCGATCGCCTGGTGTTGCAGCTCGATCCAGGTGCGGCCTTTGGCACGGGCTCCCACGCCACCACCCAGCTCTGCCTGGAATCGCTGGAAATGCGTATTGAAAAGGATGATCAGGGCAGCGTGGTGGCTGACATCGGCTGCGGTTCGGGCATTCTTTCCATTGCGGCGCTGCTCTTGGGGGCTAAGCAAGCCTACGCGGTAGACCTCGATCCTCTAGCGGTGCGGGCAACAGCGGAAAATGGGGCGCTCAACGGCCTTACCGCCCAACGCCTGGCGGTGCAACAGGGCAGCTTAGATACCCTGATGGAGACCCTAGAGAAACCGGTGGATGGCATTCTCTGCAATATCCTGGCGGAGGTCATTGTCGACCTGATCCCCCAACTTAGCGAAATCGCCCATTCCCAAAGCTGGGGCATTCTCAGCGGCATTTTACTGGAACAGTCGAAGCTGGTGGCCGATACTCTGGAACAGCACGGCTGGGTGGTGGCGACGCTGTGGCGACGGCAGGAATGGTGCTGTTTAAATATTCGGCGCTCTTGACGATGAAACCAGACCCGTGGCTTAACTTGATCGGCTTTCTCGCCAAAGTGCTTGGGCTCTCCGCCGCGATCGCGATCGCCTTTAAAACGGTGGCTCCCCAACTGCCGATCCCTGCGACCTCCGGCGTGAGTCTGGCAATTGTCCTGACTCCTTCGATTATCCTGGGGACGATGCTGCTTTGGCGACTGTGGACCACCAATAATGCCAACTCCCCGCCCGCTGGAAACGATTAACGATAAAATTCGCCATCAAACGGTGGTGGTCGAAACCGCCGAAGTGTTTAAAGCCCGTGTGGCAGAAACCGGGGTCAAAGCAGCGTTTGCCGCCGTGGACGTGGTGACGACAGGCACCTTTGAGCCGATGGAGTCTTCCGGTGCGGTGCTCAACATCGGTCATACCGATCCCCCCATCAAGATGCGCGACTGCCGCCTGGATGGCGTACTCGCCTATGCCGGATTTGGGGCGGTCGATCTGTATCTGGGCGCGAGTCAGCCCGCCGAGGCCAGCGGCCCCGGAGAAGGTGCCCCCCTGCGAGAACGGGGTGGCGGCCACGTGATCGCCGACTTGATCGCGGGCAAGCCCGTACAATTGCAAGCTACTGGCCAGGTCACCGACTGCTATCCCCGCGCGAGTCTGGATACCACCATCACCCGTGACACCATCAATCAGTTCTATCTGTTCAACCCTCGCAACCTCTACCAAAATTTCATCGTCGGGGTGAATGGCGGTGATCGTCCCCTAGCCACCTATCTCGGGCCGCTGCAACCTAACTTAGGCAACGCTGTCTATGCTAATCCGGGGGCACTTTCTCCCCTGCTAAACGACCCTAACTTAAACGTCGTGGGCATTGGCAGCCGCATTTTCCTGGGGGGCGGCATCGGCTACGTCGCCTGGGAAGGGACGCAACATTTTCCGCTGCAAAAACGCTTGCCCAATGAGACGCCGATTGGTCCGGCGGCGACGGTAGCGCTGATTGGCGATGCCAAACAAATGCAGCCCAAATGGGTGCGGGGTTGCTATTTCAAAGGTTATGGCCCATCACTGATGCTAGGGGTGGGGGTGGCAATTCCACTGTTGAACGAGGAAGTAGCGCGTCACTGTGCCGTACAGGACAAAGATCTGGTGGCCCCCGTCATGGATTTCGCCATTCCCCGGCGGGTGCGCCCCACCTTTGGCCTAGTCAGCTACGCCCAACTGAAATCCGGCCACCTTACCCTCAACGGCCAGAAAGTCCGCACCGCCCCCCTTGCCAGCATTTACCTCGCGCGCCAGGTCGCCGCTGAGCTCAAGGACTGGATCACCGAGGGCCACTTCGAACTCACTGCCCCCGTTGCCCCCTTAGCGCGCGATCGCGCCTTCCTGGCCCAAGACACCTGGAACCCTTAGGTTCCAGCGGGAAGAGGGCGGCCAGTCGTCGGAGGTAAGGGAGTGGGGCCGTTCCTTGCGAAAGATTACGGATATCCGCCTTTTAACGGGAGAAAATGCTTGCCGTCCTCGTTAGGATGTCAATAGACATTTACAAACGTTTACGAAGGCTATTCCCCTATCCCATGATTGACTTGCTGCAAGCGACCCGCGACTACTGGAAGAAACTCGACGAAGTGGAAGCCGCTTACAAACGGGGCGAACTCTCCGTTCCTCAAGTCGATGCTCGGGTCCATCATCTGATGGCGGAACTCGGGGCCACTCGGCGGCAGGCTTTTAAAGACCTGTGGGCTAGTGCACAAGTCACGATTTCGCAGCAGCGCGAGGCGATCGCGGGAACTGTCGCGATCGGTTTGTTAGCTTATCTCTGGCTTGCCACTGTGGCGTAAGTCTCGACGATTTTGACCACAGCGCTTGGGGTAAGCATTGTCCTTAAAGCTTTTCGTCACTGCAAACCGCCTGCAAACCGCCTGCAAACGCTAAAGTTCGAAAGGCATTATAGGGTGTTCACTGCGGGTGCGATCGCGATCGACTGCCGATAGCACTTGATTTTCAGCCTTGGGCGATCGCAGGCAGCGAATCACCAGATCCGCCACGTCGCTGCGGGTAATACTCCCCGCGATGCGCACATCTTTTACCAAAATGCCCTGGCCGGTTGCCGGTTCTGACAATAAGCCACCCGGACGCACAATCGTAAAGGGGATGCCACTCGCCATCAGGTGTTCTTCCGCTTTGGCCTTTGCTAGCAGTGCGGTCCGGAGCGTTTCTAGCACTGGCTCCGGCAGCGCCACCGCACTCTCCCGTACACCAATGGAAGATACCAACACCAATCGCTGACAGGGTAGCGGCTTGACGGCATCCACCAAATGACGATTGCCCAGATAATCGGCGCGCGGTTCGTCACGGGTAAAGCCCTTGCCGCCAACGGTCGTCACTAGCGCAAATGGAGCCTCACCAAAGCCTTGCACCGCCGCCTGCATCGCTTCCGGGTTGAGGGCATCGCCCATGATAACCTGGGCTCCCAATGCTACGAGTTGCGATCGCGTGTCGTCCGTCCGAATCAACGCGACTACCTGATATCCTTGCTGCACCAAGCCCTTAACGACTTCAAATCCGACCCCACGGCTGGCTCCGGCCACAAAAATATTTTTGACATCAGCAAAAGTCATCGTTATCTGACCACATCAATCAAGTCACAGTGTGTCACATCAATGGCGATCAACGCCCAACTGTAAGATGGGTACTGCAAAATGCGCAGTTTACACAGTTTGGCACGCCAACTATCGATCCCAACTCGTCTATGTCATCGGGGCTAATCCTGTAGAGGTTTTGAGAGCTGATCTGGTATCTTCCGGTGCGCTCTGGTTTGACGGCCATCCTGGCCGTCCTGAACGCCCACGCGACTTTAAGCCGACTGATAATGGAGGTCGGCTAGGAAGCCCTAGCCCTGCCAGACCGGTCACCCGCAGTACTTCAGCCAACGGAAAAGCGCGATGGCGGAACCACTCCTTCGGAGTATCGCCATCCGTCATCAAAGAGGCTGAAAGTTAGATGGCGTCAGTCCCTGGAGAAACCTCGTCTTCGATGCTTTTCTCAACGGGTTTGCGGGTAATCCTCAATCACCTTCACCCCAGCCTAAGTCGTTACCCAAGCACTAAATATTCCCGTAGCTGGGTGCGGTGCCGCTTGAGTTTCTGCACGGCCTGTTGCTCCAACTGCCGGATTCTTTCACGACTTAGCCCGAGAAGTTCGCCAATTTCTGCTAAAGACAGCGGTTTATCATTTTGGAAACCAAACCTGAGGACTAGAACTTCTCGCTGCCGAGGGGTCAGGGCATCCATCAACTGCTCCATTTCGGAGCGCAGTGAACATTGAGTCACAAACTCTTCGGGTGACTCGTCTTGGGATTGTAATAAATCCGTCAGTTCTGTATCACCATCTTCGCCAAAACGAATTTCTAAGGAAAGCGTTTGACGGTTATGGTTTAAGCACTCCCGTACTCGCTCGGGCTTGAGTTCTAGGTGCTCAGCAATTTCTTCAATGGAGGCTACGCGCCCTAGTTGCTGAGATAAACTACGCTGTGCCCGTTTAATTTTACTAATGATTTCGGTAATGTGAATGGGGAGACGGACGACGCGACTCTGCATTGCGATCGCCCGCGTAATGGCTTGACGAATCCACCAATAAGTATAGGTACTCAGCCGATATCCTTTGGTGGGATCAAACTTTTCCACCCCTCGATTTAAGCCGATGTTGCCTTCTTGAACTAAGTCTAGAAAATCAAGACCGTGCTGGGTGTATTTTTTGGCAATAGAGACGACTAAGCGCAAGTTTGCCTCAATCATTTTTTGCTTAGCGTGTTTGCCGATGATTAGCGCTCGTTGCAGTTCTGCAACGTCAATCTCCGCTGCACTACCCCATTCACCTAAGGCTGGCTCACGCCCTAATTCTTCTGTCAGGGTCTCTTTAAGCTTGAACAAACGCATCATGCTAGTCACCTGTTTGCCATAGGTGATCTCTTCTTCATGGCTTAATAGGGGTACTCGGCCAATCGATTTGAGATAAGAACGGATCGAGTCAGAAGTCTGTTCTTTCAGCATAGGATTAAGGAGCCATCAAATGGCACCATGTTTTTCCTCACCATCTCCCAGCAACTATTCATGATCAGCAGTAAGGATCCAGCTCGATGCTAGTTTTATAAATTGTGAAGAGGCGATCGCTTCAAAACCATAAAATTCTTGGAATTTGATATGAATCACCTCTCTCATTTTCTATTTATGCTTCAACAGAATCAATGGCGGAACTTCCTTTTCCTTTGTCTATGTTTCGCGATCTCTTTGCGCTTACGCTTCTCAATCGGTGTTTCAAAGAAGCGATTCTTTTTCATATCAGGAAAAATCCCTGCTTTAGAAACTTCACGCTTAAAACGGCGAAGGATAGATTCAATGTGCTCATTTTCTCCTGGAATGACTTGGGTCATCTAAATCACTTCTCAATTAACCAAAAAATGGGGATTATTTGTGCAGATCAAGTTCGAATATTTGACGAGCAATGATTCAACCATGCTCGTCAAATAAATAGGTTAATGCATGCCTTGCCGTCGGGGGAGGCGGTGTTAGTAGCGGCGAGAGTTGCGCCCTTGACCACCGCCACCGCCACCAAAATTCCCTCTGGCCGGTCTTTCTTCGCGAGGCTTAGCCTTGTTAACTTTTAGCGTACGCCCCATCCACTCGGCACCATCTAGTGCTTCAATGGCCTTATCTTCTTCTGTGTCTGCCTGCATTTCAACAAAGGCAAACCCGCGCATTCGCCCAGTGTCGCGATCGGTGGGTAAGTGCACGTTCTTGACCGTACCATACTCGCCAAACGCCTGTGAGAGCTCGTCTGACGTTACGTCATAGGACAAGTTACCGACATAAATAGACATGGATGATTCTCCAACATTGAGGGATAAAGAGATTATATTCAGAGAATCTGCTTGCCAAACAACTTCCAACCGAAAATAAGTCTTGTATAACAGGATAACAACAGAAGGCACTACCTCATGCAGATACTTCAAACTTAACAGCGTGCATCAGCCCTGAGCGCTGTCTGAGGGGTTATATCCTTAATGATTAAGTTTTTTATGGATTTGTAAACTAAGACGATTTGCTTTGCATCACTTAACCTAGATGCTTGTTAAGAGATATCGCGGTACTGAAGTTGAGCGGGTCGCATTTGCTACCGCAGACGAGCGATCGCTACAGAACTGGCAGGACAGCCTTTGACGGATTCTATACCGAGGATTCATGCCCTATTGCATAGCTTTAGGAGCTGAGACCATCCAATCTCGGTCACAAAGCTCGTAAAAAAGGTTTGGCTTACCCTTGGTCAGTACGCAATAGATTTGTCTGAATGACTGAGCCTGGCGTGTGGCTATTGACAATTTTTTAATTTTTAGGTCTTTGTAGGTTGAGTAAAATGCAATGAAACCCAACAATCCCAAGCTTGACACTGCACTAGGACCAAAGCATTGTGCCTTTCACCCTGGCTTTGACCAATAAAGTACAACGTTGTTTAAAGTGCTAAACATCATGCTGTGGTATGGCGGCAGGAGAGGCACTAAAAAACAATGCAGCTATTAGATTTCACTCAAAACCCACAGACGAAAAGGAGCTCACCTGTGGGTTTTTGAATTGATTCGCATGGGTGAGGTGAAGTAGCTGACCAAAGAGATTTTATTCCAAGATCATGCCCATCTCCTGGCTATCTCTGAAGCTTTATGTTGGCTAGCTAACGGTTTTTGTGGACAAATTTCCTCGAAGATTCGTCTTGCTCAAATCGACCTCCGCTAAATCAACTTTTGCTAGATTCGCACGAGTCAAATTTGTGTTCAGCAACACGGCTCCCTTGAGGACTGTGCCCGTGAGATTTGCACAACTCAAGTTGGTGCCTGTAAGATTCGCTTTTGCCAGATTAGCCCCGCTGAGGTTGGCTCCGCTCAGGTTGACATTGCGCAAATTTGCGGCGACCAAATTAAGATTTTGAAAATCCCTTTGTCCCGCAGCGTATCTGCTCAATAGTTCTTTGGTGTTCATGAGTTTGGAGTTCATATTTCCCAAAATCCAAATGAAAGTTTACAAAATATTGAAAGCGATCGCTACCGGAAAATAAACTTTTCTCTCCAAACCTCGATAGCTTTCAACGATAAGGCTATTTACATTCTTGAGCTAGGCCAAGAGCCGATGGCGACGGATGTCAAACCTGGCAGCGTACCCAATTGGACTAGTACGTAAATAGATTACATTGTTGATTTGCCCTGAATAGGCTTCGACGGGCTGCTGGAAAAGGATAGAATTGCTAGTACAATGCTCTCTGTAGGCGGTAACCGCAATGTCAAAATTGGAAGGGGGTTCAATCACAAAATACCTTGATTGAAAGCTCAGACAAAATACCTCTCATCCCTTATATGCTTCACAGGGAATATCTGAGAATCGGATTTGTCTAGCTTTGGGGTTTAACTATTCCATTATACAGATTTTTAAGCGTGATTGAAATTTGAATGTGTTGTAGATCGGCCCAGGCATTTTTTGCGCCAAAAGCAAATAGAGATAGCGGCATTAAATCTTCAAAATATTTACTCATATTGAAAATTTTTCAAGGCCAGTCTTAAGTTTTTGTTGTGATTTTTTTGGAGTGTTCTGTTGGGCTGGGCTGGGCTGAATGGATGTGTCGCTGAACTTGATGGCACCTTTCTGATTCTTTGGTTGGGGACTGACACGGCTGACGCCAAGGTATAGGGACAAAACCCCGAGCCGAGAGCGGAACACCTTGGCTCGCAAGGATTTGACAACTTGGCGATGAGCCAGGGATCACTGCAACACTAACAGTCACTGCCTCATATATGAGATTGAACTGAGCTGAGGTCGAGGATGAGATTAGCCGAAGTTAAGCTGCATTGCGCTCCTATTTAAATCAGCATAGAGCGCGATGAGCTTCCTGGCTTTATTCTTCGTCGCCCTGTTTTGGGTAGAAACGGCGAAGTGGGATAAGTTGCCCTCGGTCTTTGCCAATTGTGTGTAGAGTGTTGCCAACTACAAAGGTTTGCAACGATTCTTTAGCGACTTTGCCATAGCTCCCAATGAAACGCCTCGGTGGTGGTGGCTTGGAGCCAAAATCCGCAGTCGTGGATCGTAAGCCTAAAGCCTCTCAGATGGTCCTGGGCTCAGTGACTAAAGAATGGAAATTCAATCAGTTGGGACAGCCGAGACGGCTATCCCTGGTCCGGTCAGGTCTATGTCTTCGCGGAAATTGGATGTCAAATGTTCCTCATCCCTAAGGAATGAGAATTGAATCAGTTGGGATAGCCGTCTCGGCTGTCCCAAGGCAGGCAAGATGCCTGCCCTAACAATTTGGATGTTATTTGATTCTCATTCCTTAGTAGGTGGCTCTCAGTAAACGTCGTTCTGTCATGTCGTTCGCGGAGCGGCTCCAACGGCGTAACGGAGTGAAGCGAAGTCGAGGCCTCTCAGGCGTTGGCGGCGTCCAAAATTTCTCTTTTGGATCCGAATGACATCGTTTAATTATGATCCCCTACTCATCACATTCGGTTCCTTGGCATTGTCCAATTTATATCTCAAGAAAGAGAGAGGATGAGCGCAATACCTGCCAGGTTGAGGATTTCATCTCTCTCGGATTTTGAGCATCAATAAAGGGTAGACCTCCCTGGAAACAGATGCCGCGTTTATTCGCCTTTAGTCGGAGGTGATCCACCTACTGGGTATCTCCCAGGCTAGATGTCGCGATCGCCAAGATCTTATTTCATAGAGGTTCACTGACAGCCCTGTGAGTGGCTGAGACTGGCGTTTTTTCTACTCAGGGGCGGATGTTGGGATGTCGAAATTGCGAACTAAAGTGACCCGATGCAGTGGCGTTTTGGTCATCTCAATCACGCTATCAGAATACGAAGTTACTCTAGTTTGCTCAAACTAGATTTCGAAAACCTGAGCGGTGATGAACATTGGCAACCGCGATCGCTCTGTTGGGTGAGTCGTTACCCAAAAATTGAACTATCGGGAAGGAAAATTTATTATGATTGAACATTTTTTAAGGCAGTCAGCGAGCGAGCTTGGCCTGTTAGCGCAGTTGCCCGGTCCAGGGATTACCTCGCCCGAGGAAGCGGCGCTGGTCTTTTCGGGGCCGCAGTTCCTCGTCGCGCTGCTATCTGGCATCGTCTTAACCTTTGGCTTTCATCTATTGTTGACAAACCTTTCGGTGGCGGCAGGCATTTCCTATCTGGGGCATAACTCATCGGGCAGTTCCAATGGGAGCTCTAGCGGCGGCAATAAAATTGGGACTGCTTTTGGCCTGTGGACCCTGATAACGGTTAGCTTAGCCCTATTTTGTGCCTGCTTTTTAGCCGTTAAGCTCAGCCTTTACAACAGTTTGCTGTTGGGAGCCATCACCGGCTTGGTCGTCTGGGCCGCATATTTTTGTTTATTGTTCTGGTTTAGCTCCACAACGGTAGGGTCGCTGATTGGTTCGGTGGTCAAAACCGCCACCTCGAGCTTTCAGTCTTTGGTAAGCGCTGCCACGGGGGCGATCGGGGCGAAAGCCGCGAGCCATCAAATGGTCGACACTGCCGAAGCGACAGTGGCCGCTGTGCGCCGAGAACTCACCGCCGGCTGGGGGGGAGATGACCTGAAGGACACCGTGCAAAACTACTTGACGTCTTTAAGTTCACCCTCCGTTGATACGCAAGGGCTGGAGGCTGAGTTTGAGCGACTGATTCACGAATCGGATATTACGGCGATCGCTGATCGTGACACCCTGGAGCATCTCAACCGCGATACTTTTGTCAAGTTGGTCAGCAGCCGCACCGATCTCTCTCGCCGTGAGGCCAATCGCATTGCCGATCGCCTCTACAGCACGTGGCGCAAAACGTTGAGTGGAGCTTCTAGCCGCAGTGGCATTACTGAGCTAGTGGACTATCTCAAGTCCGCCCAACCTCAAGAGCTGGTGTCGGAGCAGTTAGGCCATCGCCTGGATGAGCTGCTGGCCGAGTACCGTGCTCAGCGCAAATCGCAGCAGCAGAGCCCGCTGGCAGGACCGTTTAGCCAAGCCCTCCATGCCCTCATTGGCATTGTGATGGGGCGCGTTGACCTCTCCGACATCGATGTGGAGAAAATTACCACTCGCCTCAAGCAGGCGCAAGAGCAGCTAGGCAGTCAGGTCACGACCCTGTCGACCAAGGCGAGTAGCAGCGATAGCGATCGCTACAGCGTGGTGAAAGCGGATGTTGAAACCTACTTGCTCAATGCCTACCCCTGGCAGCTCAGCTCGCAACAACTCCAGAAGGAGTTTTGGGACGTCATTTACGATCCGTTTGCGGATGCCGGTCTGATGCGCCGGGAACTGATGAATCTGCACCGCGCCTACTTTACCGATCTGCTCGAATCGCGGGGACTGTTAACCCAGCATGAGATTAAGAGAACGGCGGATCTCTTAGAAGCAGTGCGTCTTCAAGCATTGGGTGAGGTTTCTGAGCGCTATCGCATTGAGTCTGCCAAAGATTTGCAGTCTCAGGTTTACACCTTTTTAAGCCGGACCCCGCGCAACGAGTTGTTGTCTGAGATGGGCACCAATGCCTTTCGCAGCTTGATCGAAGACCCCTACGCCGGGACCGAAGACTATGGCGATCGCTTTGCGCCCTTTGGTTACGAAGCGTTTGCGCAAGCCTTGAACAACCGCAATGACCTCTCGGTCGAAGAGGTGCAGCAGTTGGCTAGCCGCTTTGAAGGGGTGATGAACAACGTACGCGCCGATGCCGAAGGGCTCCAGTCGGCGACCCAAGCCCGCGTGGATAATCAGTGGCAATCACTGCAACATTACCTGCGCAATACCCACAAGGCCGAGCTAAATCCCGACGGCATTAAAGCCGATCTGCAAACCCTATTGCATGAGCCGGATGCGGGCATGCAGCGGGTGCGCCAGCGCATGGCCCAGTTCGATCGCGATACCCTGGTGCAGTTACTCAGCCAGCGACAAGACCTGTCAGAGGCCGAAGTCAACCGCACTATTGATACCGTTGAGCACACTTGGCATAAAACCATCAACACACCCGCCGCGCTCACTGCGCAGGCTCGGGCTCAGTATGATGAAGCCACCAGTGCGATCGCTCGCTACCTCCGTGAAACCGGCAAACCCGAACTGAATCCCGAAGGCATTCGCCGGGATCTGGAGTTGCTGATGAATGATCCGCAAGCGGGGGTGCAAGCCATGCGGCAGCGCCTCGCCGAAATGGATCGCGATACGTTGGTGCAGCTCCTCAGCCAGCGCGAGGATCTCAGCGAAGATGAAGTCAATCAAATCATTGACGATACGTTGGCAACGGTTCGCGATATGCTGCGGATGCCTCAGCGGTTTGCCCGCCGAGCCCAAGCCCAAGTGATGTCCTTCGAAGGGGCACTGGAAGATTATCTGCGCAATACCGACAAAGCGGCGCTGAATCCTGAAGGCATCAAGCGGGATCTCCAACTGCTGCTACAAGATCCGCGATTGGGGGCCGATCGCTTGCAGACACGGCTATCGATGATCGATCGCGATACGGTCGTGGCGCTGCTGGCCCAGCGCAATGACATGACCCGCGAAGAAGCCGAAGCTGCCGTCGACCAAGTGTTGGAGGTGCGCAACCAGATTGTGGCCCAAATCCGCAATGTGCAAGAGCGCATCAAGGGGATCGTGCGCAGTCTCTTGACCCGCGTTCGGAATTATCTCAATTCCTTAGACCGCCCAGAGTTGAACTACTACGGCATTCGGAATGATCTGCAGCAACTGATGGATAATCCGCAAGCCGGGCTGGAAGCGCTGCGAGTGCGGCTAGGCCAAGTTGATCGCGGCACCCTGATCGCCGTCCTAAGTTCCCATGATGCCATTTCTGAAAGTGATGCCAACCGCATCGTGGGGCAGGTAGAAGAAGTGCGCGACACGGCTCTCCGTAAGGCAGAGCAGCTAGAGCATGCGGTCGAAAATCGGATGACGGAGCTGAAGCACCAAGCGGAGCACCAGATCGAAGAAACTCGCAAAACTGCGGCTTCGGCAGCCTGGTGGCTCTTTGGCACCGCGACGGTGTCGGGCATTTGCGCCGCTGTCGCCGGGAGCCTGGCAGTCATCGGCTAAACCCCTCCTGGGGGCGATCGTCCCTACCCAGTTCCCGATTAGTGAAAGAGTTGCTGCCCTGGGTAGCAACTCTTTTCTTACTAAGGGCTGCACCCCAGACAACACACTGAACTAAACCCCGTCTCAGTTGAGAACTGGAGTTTTGTATGATCGGGCAGAACCTCACCTAACCTCTCCTTTCAAAGGAGAGGAACCAGAGTCTTGTCAAACCTCTCCTTGAGAAGGAGAGGTGCCGCAGGCGGTGAGGTTTCCCACATGCCAAAACTCCACTTCTGAATCTGGATGAGGTTTATATAGATTGCTGCTTAGGAATGAGGGAATTTTAAGGTCTTAGTTTTGAATTGACCGTTCAACTTAAAACTCAAAATTTGGAACTTATGCAATTCTGATTCCTTAGGGAGTGGGTCTCTTATCCGCCCAAATTTTTATCGCCAGGGGATACGACATCATTGATCATTTGGATGAAGCGGCAAGCCTTAAAAATCCCCGGCAGTCATACCAATTAGCTTAAAGGATGACAACCAACTTCTCATCTATGCGCAGCAATCGTTTGCGGAAATAGAGAGGCAAAAAATAGGGGAGATTTCCTCTCCTTCAAACAAAAAAATATTGCTCCTACGCTACCAAACTCTTCTCCGTCGGCACCTCAGCGAAAGCCAGTATCTAACCGTGGAACTCTGGTTGCTATTGATACAAGCTGGACGATTTGAGCAGCATTTGACAGCGCCTCCGGTTCCTCTCCTAAGTCCTCTGGGCAAGCCTCGCCAAAGGCAAGGAGAAGAGAGGTTCTACAGCCCGTAAAATGACCGTAATCGATCTTTGAAACCTCTCGTAGGTAGGGAATACAGCGACTTATGTGTAAGGGATAAGCTTATTAAGGGGCGCGCTCGAAATAAAAGTACCTACTCAGACACGAAACTGCCCCATCCACCCATCCACTGCCGTCAACCGGGATGTTATTTTCCTGCCAATCCCTAAGGGGGGAGCGACCGCAGGGCTTACGAAACGCTAAACAGATCAGCTGATTGACATTCAAATTGCATGCTTGAGTCCCGCCGACAGCGGAGTTCAACCACCAAAATACGCAAAGTAGATGAGTTTGAGCTTACCGCTTTGCGCCTCTACTACGGATTAAGGAAGACGCCCAAACCATTGTGGACGCGCCCGACAGTGCTGCCGTGGCGGTTGATGATAGTGCCCCCCAGGTACAGACTGGAGGAGGTGCCGCCATCCAGATTGAGGGCGTCGCGAGCGCCAAGTTGCTGCATAATCTGGGCCGTTTCGCGGAGGGTGGGGCCGCGACCGCCGGGGCTAAAGTGAATGGCGACGAGGACGAGATTGCCATCGGGGGTAACGGCGATCGCACTTCGAGGAGCCGCCTGCGCCGCAAAGGCATCGCTAAATCCTTCGGCCCTGGCATCAGCATTAATCTGGCCGTTTTGCACGAGAATCGGCCCCCCCCCCACCGCTGTGGGGAAGTTGTTGAAAATGGGAGGCCGCAGATCCGGACTCAGCGCCACCGTGGTACCAACAGGTAACGACTGCGCCGCCGAGTTGAACGATCGCAGCGCCAGCAAATAGCCCTGGGGGGGAATGGGGTAAGCGCCCGTCCCGGCGGCACCAGCAGGAGTCTGCTGCACCACGCGATTACCATTTACCGTGATCAGCAGTTCGCCATCGGCGATCGGCGTATAGGTGCGGCCCCAAGCGGAGGTGTAAAGACCCATGCCCGCCTGCACATAGCCACTATTGATGTGATTGACGGTGAAGGCGTTGCCCTGCTGAGTGGTCAAGGTGTGGGCCAGCAAGAGGCGACTGAGGGTAAACTGCCGTTGGGCATTCCAGGCGATCGCCCCCCGGCCCAAAATTGGCCCGGAGATCCACTGCCCGTCTCGACGAATCGCCCCCAGAGGGAGCTGGTTGTTGCGGTTGAAAAATCCGGCATTGATGGCAACGTAGGCTTGGGCGTTAGCGGCCATCGTCTTGAGGGGCGTGATGCCGGGGAGTTGGTTAGGGTCGCCCCAGATCGGTTCTAATTGTGTGCTCTCGTTGAGGTTGAGCCAGATCTGGTGGACGGGAAAGCGGCGATCGCCCACGCTCATATACTGCTGTCGCCATAGGACATCCGGTGCCCAACGAATCTCACGCGGCACCACATCCGCCCGACTGATATCAATGACAATGCGGTTGGGGTTGGGCAGGCTCCACACCCGAGGCCGAGAGGTCTCGTCAAAAGTGCCGCGAATCTGGATTTGGCCGCCGCTGGTGCTGACCTGCACGGAATTCAGTTCATTGCCCTCCCCCGTGGTCAACGTCTGGGGATTGAAGTTGCTGCCGGGGCGAGCTTGCAGCGTCAGGGTAAAGGCCGTGGCACTTTCGTCAAAAGTCCATAGCACCGGGCGATCCACATCCAGCACCAGGCGATCGCCCCATTCCTGTTTGCCCCGGCGGCCCGCATTGACGGTGCCGACCGGAGCCTGGATCCGTAAGCTGCTGCCGCTGGGGGTCAGTTGCCAGCCCCGCTGGTTCGCCCACGCCGTCAGGTCGAGAAACCGATAGCCCTGGTTAAACCACGTGGGCAAAAACGCCCCTTCGTCAGCGAACCAGACCACCGGCTGCTGGTCGGCAGTGGTGCTGTTTTGCAAATCCAGACCCAGATGGGTCATCAGGGGTAGGTCGGCAATGCCGATGCGATCGCCCCGTTGCTCCCAGGGCACGGGCACGGTGGTGCTGCCCACGGTGACGCTGGTGCCCTGGGCATTCACCGGCAGTTGGGCCAGCGGGGTCGTGAGACGGCGCGATGCCGGTTGGACTTCGGTGGGCAGGGCGATCGCCGATTGCTGAGGACTCCAGGTAGCCCCCAAAACGATACCGAACAGGCCCACCGTGATCGCTGACCCGATCCACACATTGAGCGATCGCCAACATTTCACCACTTGCATGCAGGATCTCCAGAGAGCAGTTGCTTTTCCCAAGGGAAGTTTTCTTTCAAAGCGTAATCGTTTGCACAGCAGATTGTGCAGCCATGACGTAAGACTGAAACACTTGTGAAGGTTTCTGAGTCATCTCGAAATTTCATCTATTCATGTCATTGGTGGTTCTATAGGATGCCCTGCAATCGTGAGAGTGAGAGGAGTATAATCATCAATCCAGGCTCATGATAGAAATAGATAATGATGACCTGTGGCGATTTGGCTGACATCTCCGTCTGAGTACGCCTCCGCCAAACTCTAATGCCGATAATGCCGACCGTGGGGCATTACTGGCTGGCTTGTAACCGGCATCGTTCAATCAGTGCTGCCTGATCACGGATCACTTGCCACCAGTTATAAGGCTTCCGCAATTCCGCAATTAATGAGGAATGCTGACAACGGTTCACAGTGGACATAATTGTTGCCGACTGCGGTGGGCTAAATTTGAGTCGCTTGAGGCGACTGTTTTCGTTGACATCACATTTTTAGAGCCGTCTCATGGGGAATACACCGTTGAATTTCAACCTGTCCAACGACCAACGCACCAACACCATGCTCCAGTGGGGGCCACGTTCCATCGTGGAAGAACGAGACGCCTGCGGCGTCGGATTTGTTGCCGACCAGCAGGGGCGCGCCAGTTTTAAGCTGGTGCAGCAGGCGTTGAAGGCGTTGAGCTGTATGGAACATCGCGGTGGCTGCTGTGCGGATAAGACGTCTGGCGATGGCGCGGGCGTGATGACGGCGCTGCCCTGGCAGTTGCTGCAAAGCTGGGCGCAGTCCCAAGGCTGGGACGCGGCTTTAAATCCCGAAAACACCGGGGTGGCGATGGTCTTCTTGCCGCTGCTGCCCGAGGCCGCCACTGTTGCCCGCCAAGCTTTTGAGACAGCGGCCCAAGCGTCCGGTTTTACGGTGCTGGGCTGGCGCGAAGTCCCCGTAAAACCGGACGTGCTAGGGGTACTGGCAAAGGAAAATCAGCCCCGCATTGAACAGTTTTTTGTGCAGTGTGACCATGCCCAGGGCGACGAGCTTGAGCGGGAACTATACCGGCTGCGGCGGCGCATCCACCGATCGCTGATGAGTTGGCAAGGGGAGGCGGCGATCGCCCGTCCCCTGCAAGAAACCTATATCTGTTCTTTCTCGTCGCGTACCATTGTGTACAAGGGCATGGTGATGTCGGCGGTGCTGGCTCAGTTCTACCTGGACTTGCAGAATCCCAAATACATCAGCCCCTTCGCCATCTATCACCGCCGCTTTAGCACCAACACCCTGCCCAAGTGGCCCCTAGCTCACCCCATGCGGTTGGTCGGCCACAACGGCGAAATCAATACCCTGGTGGGCAACATCAACTGGATGAAGGCACGGGAAGCCGACCTCTCCCATCCCCTCTGGAAGGGCCACATTGAGGAACTGCTGCCCATTGTCAATATGGATAACAGCGACTCCGCCAACCTGGATGGCGTCATGGAGCTGCTGGTGCGCTCGGGGCGATCGCCCCTGGAAGCGCTGATGATCATGGTGCCGGAAGCCCATCGTAATCAGCCCGACCTAGAGCAGCACCCCGAAATCACCGACTTCTACGACTTCTACAGTGGCCTGCAAGAACCCTGGGATGGTCCCGCGCTGATTGCCTTTGGCGACGGCAAGCAAGTCGCCGCCGCCCTGGACCGCAACGGATTGCGCCCCGCCCGCTACATCATCACCGCGGACGGTCTGATCATCGTGTCTTCTGAAGCGGGGGTGGTCGATGTGCCCATCGAGAGCATCGTCGAGAAAGGTCGCCTCGGTCCTGGTCAGATGATCGCCGTGGACTTTGAGACCCACGAAATCCTTAAAAACTGGGACATCAAGCAGCGCATCGCCGCGCAGCAGCCCTATGGCGAATGGCTCGCCCAGTATCGTCAGACCATGCAGCCGCAACTGTTTGCCGAAGACGCGGTGCTGGATCAGGCGGCTCTGTTGCAACAGCAGACTGCCTTTGGCTACTCCGCCGAAGACGTGGACATGATCATTCAAGACATGGCGGCCCAGGGCAAAGAGCCCACCTTCTGCATGGGCGACGACATTCCTCTGGCAGTGCTGTCTACCAAGGCTCACCCCATCTACAACTACTTCAAGCAGCGGTTTGCCCAGGTGACGAACCCACCCATCGATCCCCTGCGGGAGCGGCTGGTGATGTCGCTGGAAACCCAGTTGGGCAAGCGGGGCAACCTCCTGGAAGAGCGGGCCGACTACGCCCGCCTGCTGAAGCTCGACTCCCCCGTGCTGAACGAGGTCGAGCTGGAGCAGGTGCGCGACGCGGGCTTCTCGACAGTGATCCTGTCCACCCTGTATGGCGTGAACGCTGGCCCCGACGGGCTCAAGCAGGCCATTGAGGCGCTGTGCGATCGCGTCGATGCGGCGGTGAAGGCCGGGAGCGAAATCATCGTGCTGAGCGATCGCGTCGACGCCGTCGGCCATCCCTGCACCTTAAACGCTGACACCACCTACATTCCGCCCCTGGTCGCTACGGGAGCCGTCCACCACCACCTGATTCGTGAGGGGCTGCGCATGAAAGCCTCCATCGTGGTGGATACTGCCCAGTGCTGGAGCACCCACCATTTCGCCTGCCTCATCGGCTACGGCGCGAGTGCCGTCTGTCCTTACCTGGCGCTGGAATCGGTGCGTCACTGGTGGCGCGACAACCGCACTCAAAAGCTGATGGATACTGGCAAGATCGAGCGGATCACCCTGAACGGAGCCCAGGCTAACTACCGCAAAGCGGTGGAAAACGGCCTGTTGAAGATCCTCTCCAAAATGGGGATCTCCCTGATCACCAGCTACCAGGGGGCGCAAATTTTTGAAGCGGTAGGCATCGGCGATGACCTGCGGGAAATCGCCTTTCGGGGCACGACTTCCCGCCTCGGGGGACTGACGGTGGCGGAACTGGCCCAGGAAACGAACCTGTTCCACCAGAAAGCCTTCCCGGAAATCGGCGGCAAGCGGCTGGAAAACATGGGCTTTGTCAAGGCGATGCCCAAGGGCGAGTACCACATGAATACTCCCGCCCTGACCAAAGCACTGCACAAGGCTCTGGAATCAAAGCAGCCTGATCATTACGAGATCTACAAAGCGCAACTGCAAGGCCGCACCCCCACCGCCCTGCGGGATCTGCTGGACTTCCAGAGCGATCGCCCTCCCGTGCCTCTAGAGGAAGTGGAATCCGCCGCCCGCATCATGGAGCGGTTCTGCACCGGCGGCATGTCCCTGGGCGCTTTGTCCCAGGAGGCCCACGAGGTGCTGGCGATCGCCATGAATCGCATCGGCGGCAAGTCCAACTCCGGTGAAGGGGGCGAAGATCCCAAGCGCTTTAAGGTACTGCAAAACGTCGATGCCGAGGGGCGATCGGAACTCTACCCCAACCTGAAGGGATTGCGGGACGGCGACACCGCTAGCTCCGCCATCAAGCAGGTGGCCTCGGGGCGCTTTGGCGTGACGCCGGAGTACCTGATGCACGCGAAGCAAATCGAGATCAAAATGGCCCAGGGGGCCAAGCCCGGTGAAGGCGGTCAGCTTCCTGGCAAAAAGGTCAGCCCTTACATCGCCATGCTGCGCCGTTCCAAGCCCGGTGTGCCCCTGATCTCGCCGCCGCCCCACCACGACATCTACTCGATTGAAGACTTGGCACAACTGATCTTTGACCTGCACCAGATCAACCCCAAAGCCGGAGTCTCGGTGAAGCTGGTGGCGGAAATCGGCATTGGCACCATCGCCGCTGGGGTCGCCAAGGCGAACGCCGACGTGATCCAGATTTCCGGTCACGATGGTGGTACGGGGGCTTCGCCCCTCAGTTCCATCAAACACGCCGGACTGCCCTGGGAACTGGGCCTGACGGAAGTCCACCGGGTGCTGATGGCGAACCACCTGCGCGATCGCGTGCTGCTGCGGGTAGACGGCGGCCTCAAGACCGGCTGGGATGTGCTCATGGGTGCCCTGATGGGTGCGGAAGAGTATGGTTTCGGCTCCATCGCCATGATTGCGGAAGGCTGCATCATGGCCCGCGTCTGCCACACCAACAACTGCCCCGTCGGCGTCGCCACCCAAAAAGCAGAACTGCGGCAGCGCTTCACCGGCCTGCCTGAGCATGTGGTGAACTTCTTTTACTTTGTGGCGGAAGAGGTGCGATCGCTGCTGGCGCGGCTGGGCTTCCGGTCGCTAAACGAGATCATTGGCCGCACCGACCTGTTGCAGCCCCGCCCTGACGTGCAACTGGCGAAGACCGCTGGATTGAACCTGGAGGCTCTGCTGGATCTGCCGGATGTCTCGGAAAACCGGAGCTGGCTGGATCACGGTGGCGTCCACAGCAACGGCCCGGTGCTGGATGACGAGATGCTGGCAGATGCCGACATACAAGCGGCGATCGCCCACCACGGCACCGTCCAGAAGACCTACAAAGTGATCAACACCGATCGCACCGTGGGAGCGCGCGTGTCGGGGGCGATCGCCCAGCAGTACGGCAACAGCGGCTTTGAGGGCAAGCTCGACCTCACCTTTACCGGCAGCGTGGGCCAGAGCTTTGGCGCGTTTAACCTGCCAGGGATTTCCCTGACGCTGATCGGCGAAGCGAACGACTATGTCGGCAAGGGCATGCACGGCGGCGAAATCGTCATCCAGCCCTTCCCGAACGTCACCTACGACCCGGCAGCTAACGTCATCCTCGGCAACACTTGCCTGTACGGTGCCACGGGCGGCACGCTGTACGCCCAGGGCATCGCTGGCGAACGCTTCGCCGTTCGCAATTCCAAAGGGGCAGCGGTGATTGAAGGGGCGGGCGACCACTGTTGCGAATACATGACTGGCGGCGTGGTCGTGGTGCTAGGGCACGTGGGCCGCAACGTTGGCGCGGGCATGACCGGCGGCCTCGCTTATTTCCTGGATGAGGCGGGCAACTTCCCCACCCGCGTCAACCCCGAAATCGTCAAGGTGCAGCGGGTGATCACCGCCGCCGGGGCCGAGCAGCTCCAGTCGATGATTGAGGCTCACATCGAACGCACGGGTAGCGCCAAAGCCAAGAAGATTCTCGCGGATTGGGAGACTTATCTACCGCAGTTCTGGCAGGTGGTGCCACCTTCGGAAGCCGAGACGCCGCTAGCTAACCCTGATGCGATCGCTGAGGACAAGGTGCTCAGCTCGGTGTAGAGTCTGGCAACGCTTTCTCAAGTCCCTGAGCAGACTGGCCTAGGCGATCGCCCAGGCCAAGCTGTTGTGGGGTTGCCAGTAAGTAGGCAGTTGCAATTAAACGTAAGACGCCGTAGGTTGCGGTTGAGGAACGAAACCCAACACCCGCATGGGTTACGCTATCGCTCTAGCGCCGCCATGCCCGAAGGGCTTTACCCATCCTACAGTTGAATCAGCCTAGCTACTTAGTCTTCAAGCGGTCAAGCGGGGGCGATCGCTCATTGCGGCCAACGAATGCCAGTTCAGGCAGTGGGTGATCGCTCCCAGCCCGTCAACATACAGTGTCGACAGCGCCAGGCCATTTCACCGTGGATTTTAACCAGTCATACCAGGCGTCTAACCCCTCCCCCGTCGTTGCCGACACCTGAAACACCTGGAGGTGAGGATTGACCTGATAGGCATAGTCAAGACATTGCTGCACATCAAAATTGACGTAGGGCAGCAGATCAATCTTGGTCAACACCATCACCTGGCTGGCCCGAAACATATGGGGATACTTGATCGGCTTATCTTCGCCTTCCGTCACCGAGAGCATGGCGACTTTCGCGTTTTCTCCCAGATCAAACAGAGCAGGACACACTAAGTTGCCAACGTTTTCGATTAGCACCAGCGAGTTTTCCGGTGGGCTCAACTCTTCGAGGGCGCGATCGACCATCGCCGCTTCCAGATGGCAACCCGTGCCCGTATTGACCTGAATAGTAGGACACCCTGTGGCCGCAATCCGTTCGGCGTCGTTGGCCGTTTCCTGATCCCCTTCAATGACTGCGATGGGCAGCTCAGCTTGCAAATCTGTGATAGTGCGCACCAGCAAAGTGGTTTTACCCGCACCGGGGGAACTTACCAGATTCAGCGCAGTCATATTGCGCCCCTTAAACCAGCCTCGATTTTGAGCCGCAATCAGATCGTTTTTGGCCAGCAAATTTTGCTCTAGCGTCAGCGTTGTGCCGTGGGCATGGGCCGCTGCCGATCGCGCCGACACCTTTGCCCCAGTCGTCACCGAATGACCATTTTGCGGGTCATCTGCAGAGTGAGCATGGGGATGGGACGGGTGCCCCTCAGAGGCAGCGGCCCTATCATGGCTGTGGGTAATCACAGTGCCGTCTGCTAACACGTGGGTATGACTGTGGGGTTCTGTATCAGCCACCGGTTTAGCAGGTCTAGTGTAGGTCAGTTGGGCTCCATCAGAGCAACCGCAGGTTACGCACATAGCGTCTCTGTCTCCAATTCTTTAATGGTGAGTTCTTCGCCTTGAATGATGTCGAGGTGAGTGCTGCCACAGTCACACACCCCAAACGGCTGCTCCAAAGCAATTTGGTGCCCGCATTCTCGACACTGGCCTCGGCCTGGGCGCTGGATGATTTCCAATTGGGCTCCTTCGAGGGGGGTGCCCTGGGCACACACATCAAAGCAAAACTGAATGGCCTCTGGCATGATGGCAGTAAGTTGACCGATTTCCAAGCTGAGGCGGCGGACCTTGGCTCCGTGGGCGTGTTCGGTGGCGATCGCCACGATGTTTTGCGTAATTCCCAATTCGTGCATTAGCAAATCCTTGGTAACTGGTCCCCAACGAGTCGGTCGATCAGGCGATCAGTCCCAAACCCCGTCTTCAGAACAACGCGACGGCCCTCAATTACTCGCCCAATGATGCGGCTATCGCTACCCGCCGGATGCGCCTGCATCACCGCCAGCACCCCATCGGCTTGGTCAGGCGGCAAAACCACGACGAGTTTGCCTTCATTGGCCAGATAGAGCGGGTCCAGTCCCAGTAACTCGCAAAGTCCCTGGACGGCAGCATCCACCGGAATCTGGTCTTCCATCAGCTGAATGCCGACCTGAGCGCTATCGGCAAACTCATTGAGCACCGTCGCCAAGCCACCGCGAGTCGCATCCCGCATCGCCCGGACTTCTGGGCAAACATTGACAATGGCATCCACCAAGCTATTGAGCGGTTGACAATCACTTTGCAAGTCCGTTTCGAGGGCAAATTGCTCCCGCGCCACCATAATCGTCGCGCCGTGATTACCAATGGGCCCGTTCACCAACACCACATCTCCCGGCCGAATATGTATGGCCGCAGGAGTAACCCCATTGCGCATCACGCCGATCCCAGCCGTATTGATGAAGAGTTTATCCGCCCCACCGCGCGGCACGACTTTAGTGTCACCCGTGACTACCTTCACCCCGGCTTGTTCAGCCGCTACCGCCATGCTGGCGATGACCTGCTTCAAAACCTCCATGGGCAAGCCTTCTTCTAAAATCAACGCACAAGTGAGGTAACGGGGCACCGCTCCACTCACCGCCAGGTCGTTAACGGTGCCATTGATCGCAAGGGAACCGATGTTGCCGCCCGGAAAAAACAACGGATCCACCACGTAGGAATCCGTTGTAAAAGCCAGGCGATCGCCCTGAGCCGTTAGTTCATCAAAGGGGATTCGCGCCTGGTCTTCTAAAGCCGTCGGTAGTTTGCCCTCAAACTGACTGACAAACAACGCTTCGATCAGGTCTTGCATGGCCTGTCCACCACTCCCGTGGGCCAGGGTGACAGTTTTGTCTCGCAGACGCGGTAGTTTTGGAGGTTTCGAAGGAGAAATAGTCATGCTCTCAGGCTAAAGGCAAGCCTCGTCAGCCCCAGAGAAATACAGGTTGTTTTAGCAATTTTGTTAAGCGGGTTCTAACGGATCAGGAGGGCCAAATCTGCATAAACTGCGCCCCTGATCAACCGGGTTGCCCAAAAAAACACCCCCAAGACCTGGTCGGACTGGGGGGTGCAAAAATTATCAGAAAAGTGCGTAAGGGCTAACCCAATTACTTAAGGGCAACTTTAGCACCAGCCTCTTCAAGTTGCTTCTTCGCATCTTCTGCGTCAGCTTTAGCCACCCCTTCCTTGATAGCCTTAGGGGCAGACTCAACGATTTCCTTGGCTTCTTTCAGACCCAAACCAGTCAGGCCACGAACCACCTTGAGGATAGCAATCTTCTTGTCAGCCGGGACTTCTTCGAGCACCACGTCAAACTCGGTCTTCTCTTCCTCGGGCTCAGCTTCAACACCCGCCGGAGCACCAGGCATCATGCCGGGCATCATCATCATGCCGCCGCCACTAGCAGAAGCATCAACCCCAAAAGCTTCTTCAATTTGCTTAACCAGCTCAGAAGCTTCCAGCAAGGACAAAGTTTTCAGTTCTTCGAGAATTTGATCAGTTTTTGCAGACATGAGGTCTCTCCTAAATACAAGTCGTGAAAAAATCAGTCACAAAACCAGCGGCCATATCAAATACAGACCAGGCTATGCCGCCTCTTCGTCTTTTTCGGAAACGGCCTTGATCGCCCGTACCAGAGAAGCCGGAACTTCTTTGATACCCACTGCCAGCTTGGTCGGAACCGCGTTGGTGCCCACCGCCACCATGGTCGGAACGGCTTTGATCGCCCCCGCAATGCGAGCAATCAACTCTTCCTTCGTCGGTAGTTCAGTGATGGCATCCAGTTCGGCGGCGGTCAGTGCCCGACCTTCCATGACACCACCGCGAAGTTCGGTTTTCTTGGTGTCTTTTTGAAAGGATTTATAGGCTTTAATCGCCCCGCCGAAATCTTCCTGAACAAGCAAAAACGCAGATGATTCCTTGAGGAACTGCGTCATGGGTTGCCAGTTTTCGTCGTTTTCGATGGCAATCCGCATCAGTGTGTTTTTCGTCACTTTGCAGATTGCCCCCTTCTCCCGCAGGCGATTGCGTAATTCTGAGATTTCGGCTACGGACAGACCTTTGTAGTCAATCACCATCGCCAGTTGAGCTTCACTTAAAAGCCCTTGAATCTCAGCGACAATTCCTTTTTTATTTTCAAGTGTTCTACCCATTTCGGTCTCACCTCCTTTTGGGTTGAGAGCCAGTCGTCAACAGCTTTTGTCGAATTTTGAGGAACTCAGGCCACTAAAAAAGCCCCGGTAAATACCGAGGCTTCAGGCCATGAGGTAAAAACTATCGCCACATTTAACGGCAAGAGTTTTACTCAAAGGGCTTCTGAACCTCGGTAGGACTTATTGCTGCCTACTGTCTTCGGTTACGGATTCAATTGGGGGTTGAATGAATATCCGGAGCGTTACCCAAAAATTACGACAAAAATCTTATGTAGCTTCTGCAAACTTTAGGTCACGCAGAGCACTTACATCCATTTCAATGGAAGGTCCCATCGTAGCACAAACATACATTGAGCGCCAGTAGCGACCTTTAGCACCGGACGGCTTATTTCGGTCAATGCACTCTTGCAGCGCTTTCAGGTTGGTCAGCAAATCTTCAGGAGTAAAGGCTGCTTTACCAAATTGCACATGCACGATGCCGCTCTTGTCAGCTCGAAATTCCAGCTTTCCTGCCTTGAATTCTTCGATCGCTGTAGCCAAGTCAGTAGTGACCGTACCGCCTTTAGGGGAAGGCATGAGCCCCCGAGGTCCCAACAAGCGGCCCAACTTAGCGATCTTAGGCATCATATCCGGGGTGGCAATGAGGACGTCAAAATCCATCATGCCTTTTTGAATGTCGTCGATGAGTTCTTCAGAACCCGATAAATCAGCACCCGCTGCGGTTGCTTCTGCAACCTTTTCACCTCGGGCAATAACCGCTACACGGATATTCTGACCCGTACCTTTGGGCAAAATTACCGTTGTTCTAAGCTGCTGGTCGGTATATTTGGGATCAATGCCGAGGCGAATATGAGCCTCGACCGACTCAGAAAACTTAGCCGTTGCGGTATCCTTCAACAGTGTTAAGGCTTCGAGCGGTTCGTATGGACGGTCTTCAACCTTTTCAAGCAGCGCTTGAAAGCGCTTAGAGACTTTTTTAGTCATTGAATTTTCTCCCTGGGGTCTTAACGAAGCGAGGCTTCTCCCCCATTTAAGTGAACAAGTTGGCGATCGCAGTTCGTCGCCAATATTTTGAGCGGCTAGTCGGCAACCGTAACGCCCATATTACGGGCAGTGCCTTCGACGATCCGCATGGCCGCCTCAATGTCATTGGCATTGAGATCAGGCATTTTGGTCTCGGCGATCTCTTTAAGTTGATCTCGCGTGATCGAACCAACCTTTTCTTTATTGGGTTGGCCCGAACCTCTTTCAATGCCGATCGCTTTTTTGATTAGCACCGAAGCAGGCGGTGTTTTGAGAATAAAGGTGAAACTCCGATCTTCAAAAACCGAAATTTCTACCGGTACCACTAACCCAACCTTATCGGCGGTTCTGGCGTTGTACTCTTTGCAAAACGCCATGATGTTGACCCCGTGTTGACCCAAAGCTGGGCCAATCGGTGGCGCTGGGTTGGCTTTTCCCGCAGGAATCGCCAACTTAATCAGTGCAACTACCTTTCTTGCCATCGATTAACTCTCTTTTTGTACCTGGTTAAACTCTAGTTCTACCGGGGTGTCGCGCCCGAAGATGGAGAGCAAAGCCTTCAGCTTACTACGCTCAGGGCTGACCTCAATCACCTCGCCTTCAAAGTCTTTAAACGGACCCGACAGCACCGAAATGCGATCGCCCGCCTCCATATCGACTTTGACCACTGGCTGCTGCTCTTGAGCCTGCTTAAAGATGCGCTCTACCTCGGAGCGCCCCAGCGGCATTGGCTTAACATGCCCCCGGCCGCGACCATAGGCTCGACGCTGCTCAGCGCCGACGAAATTGATGACGTGAGGGGTATTTTTGATCACCTGCCAGGCTTCATCGTCCATCATCATGCGAATCAGCACGTAGCCAGGAAAGACCTTTTCCTCAGCGTTGGTATGAGTGCCGTCTTTGCGCACCTTTTTGATCGGTGTCTGCGGGATCTCAATTTGCAACACTTTATCGACGACATCAAGCGTTTGTAGTCGCTGTTCTAGGCTGGCTTTGACTTTCTTTTCACACCCCGAAGCTACCTGCACGGCATACCACCGAGCGGTTTTTTTCGGCTGTTCTTCGCCGCTTTCATCGGCGCGTTCAAAGTCATGATCAGCGTTAAAGTCTGCTTCAGAAACCATTTAAAATACCTGTCTCGATGCCCAGCCAAACAATTGATCAATTAAATAGATCAAAGTTGCTGAAAGGCTCACCATTAAGATGACTGCTGCCGACTCACTAATAAGCTGTTGACGCGAAGGCCAAACGACTTTAGCCAACTCATCTTTAGTGCCTTTTAAGAAAGCCACAACATTCGTGCTGGAGGTGGACTGATTTGCCGAAGCCTCACGAGTGCTCTCTTTTTTTTCAGCTTCTTTCTTAGCCACGCGATCGCCCTTATAACGTCTAACAACCGAAGCCTATCGGCCTCTCACACCGCAAAACCCCTTCACCGCCAAAACATCACCAAACCCAAAGATTTTGCGGGCAAAACCTTTGGGTCAGTGGTGTTATTTACCCAGCGCGCCCTCGAGGACTCGAACCCCGGACATCAGGTTTTGGAGACCTGCGTTCTACCAACTGAACTAAGGACGCATGCGGTAGCCCCACGGGGCCTTTATGCTATCACGGATAGCTCCGTCCTGCCCTTAAAGGCTGCGGTCAAATCGCTGCTTCAAGCGAGTTGCCTTACCCACGCGATCGCGCAGGTAATAAAGCTTCGCCCGCCGAGCTTTACCCCGCCGCATGATCTTGATATCAGCCACGAGCGGTGCATGCACCAAAAAGACTCGCTCTACGCCTACGCCTTGAAAGACGCGTCGAACCGTGATCGAGGCATTGATGCCGCCATTGCGCTTGGCGATGACGGTGCCCTCGTAGGGCTGCACCCGTTCTTTTCCGCCTTCCTGAATCCGAACACCGACGCGAACGGTGTCGCCCACGTAGATTTCGGGAAGGTCACTCTTAATATGGTCCGCTTCTAGCGAACGGATTGCTTGCTCGGCATTCATAATTTTTCAAAAAGCGCACAGTCTTCAATATTAGGATAAGACACTGGCTTACGTCTAGTCCCCATCCCAAAAACCAGCAATTCTCAGTATGAGAACAGTTCTCATTTTTGGCTCATCCATGAGTCCTGAAAGGCCTGTTCCTTCGTTCGAAGGATGATATGTCGAGTGCCATCAAAGCCCAGAAATCAGTACAAAGGCATCAAAATGAGAATTGCTGCCCAAAAACCAGCAATTATAAATTCAAGAATAGTTAGGAGGTATTGCTCGTGGTCGCTGGCGTGGAATTGTCGAGCATGACGTTCTTAATCTAATTCGGCGTCGGTATCGTCATCACTCCGAACAACCGTTGGGCATTGTTGTGCCCTTGGCGACTCTGCATCTAGCGCTGATTTCCAGAAAAGAAGGGCACTGCAGGTAAAACACTGCAAAGGCCCTTAGCGCCCCATTCAGTAAGCGATAGCGTTGAGCGTTACTCGGCTGGAGGGAATCCTTGACTCCCTCCAGCACTCGATGCAGGTAGCTCAGCAGCAGCGCGAAACTCAGCCGTTGTTCTTCCATTCCATCGCCTTTATCAGGGGGTTCTATGCGGGTGCATCCCATGCAAGGTTGTCTCCCACCCTGCGGGAAGAGCATAGCTCTACATCCCCCGACCTCTTCTCCCCTTGGGAAAAGAGGATCCGGATTTCAAAGTTCCTCTCCCTCAGGGCCTACTAAGTACACACATCTCGATTGCTCCCTCAAAATGCTGCGTTTGCCCCCCTTTGTCCCCCAATTCTGGGGGGAGACCGAAGTTCAAAGTCCCCCAATTTTGGGGGATTTAGGGGGCGAGATTGCTAGCAAGTCATTACAGACAACTTATGTGTACTTAGCATTAGTAGCCCTCAGGGCTGCTGTGTACACATAAGTTTCGGGTTGAGTCGTGGTCAGAGTGTAAGATCCCCCCCAAAGCCCCCCTTAAAAAGCAACGAGAGATGAAGAGCCTCCTTTTCAAGGGGGCGGCGACAGCGGGGGGCCGCCCGTATCGCTTGATTCAGAAATGGTAACCGTCCCAGAAACTACGCTGGCTGAGCGAAGTCGAAGCCAAAACCCAGCTAGAACTCTCCTTCGACTCCGCTCAGGGGACGGTTACCAGAAATGTGTATACACAGTAGCCCTCGGGGAGAGGGATTTAGAGTGAGGGTTCCATAACTGGGATGTACCCGTCCTGGTGTTTGTGGAGGATAGTCCATAAAATCATGCGATTTGCGACAGGGAGCGAAAGGATTACAAGTGCTAAATTTTATTTACACTGGATATTTTGGGGGCTAACCGCAAAATAGTCGGAATATTTAGAGGGTTTTTTATAAGTGGTAATTTGGTTTCTCCGAAACCAGAATCGCGCCTTTGACAGCAGATTGATAATGCTTCTACATGGCTGCTTGGAAGGTCACTATCGGTTCTAGAAGATTCAGTTCTAGAAGATTCACAAAGCAAGTTTATCAGGTTGTAATAGAGACATCATCTATCACCGGGTTTAGTTCCCGCTCCCAGGCGAACCTGCTTCGAAATCTAACGAGACCAGTGTCAAGAGTTTTCTTTATTCAGGCAGGGGTATCATCAGCGATCGCTTGTGGCACCTGCTCATCCCACTGACGGCCTCTTTCTACAGGATCGATAATGAACAGCCCTTTGAGAGATGAAGTCAAGGTTCCAATTTGTCAGAGTAAATTGCAGGATTAATTTCTGGAGGAATGTCTATGACTGCTGGTCTTAAGGCACAAGATGTGGTTAGCAATCTCGAATATGATTGGCTAACTGTCATGCATAATAAAGCCGAAGCATTGCAAGCTTACGACAAATATATTCAAGATGCTCGTGAGGCAAATGCTCAAGATTGCGTTGAGATGTTTAGCAAGCTCAAGGAAACGGAAGCAAAGCAGATCAAAGAGATCCGTGAACATTTAATGCATAATATGCCTAAGAGCTAGGAACATCTGGCTATCAGCAGCAAGAGTGGTGGATCTGTACTTATCTTTGCTGCTGATAGCAAAAAGACGTTTTTCATTAAGTACTCTACCGGCCATTACTTGGCAAAATCCGCCCCACATATCTGGGATCTTCTTTCCCAAAATTTCCTGAGCCCTAGAGTAACTCCAGCTTAAATTTTCAGAAGTTTAAGTGATTTTAACTCCATTGGTATCAAGTTATGGGCGATCGCGCCCTTTTTTTGCCTACTATAAATTCGAGCAATCTGAAATTTCCACTTCGCTCACAGTAGGATTAAAGTACTCAGTAATCCACAGTTACAACAAAAATCACAAAGAACTATGTTGATTTCAGAAAAAGTTGACCGGCTACGTCAGCAAGGGCAAATGACTGAGACAGAGGCGCTAGCACTGTTTGATGAACTTGAGCCAGTTGATTCAGACTTTATGATGGGGCGATGGCAAGGCTCAGAATTCCCGACTGGACATCCGATGGATGGCCTACTGGCCGCTTCAGATTGGTATGGGAAGGAATTTGTCGATCCCGATACCGTTCACCCCCTATTGTTTTTGGATAACTCAGGACAAATTATTAAAATTGCGCCAAATCCTCTATTCATGAATTTGGCCCTCAATATGCAAATTCCGCGTAATGATGTCTTAAAACCGATATATACCTTCTTGAATTCGCTGCAAAAGACTGATAAAAGTCAGGCTCGGTTGCGAATGGTTGACTATCGTGGCAAAACTAGCGCAACTATGATTTATGATTATTTGCCGATTCATGATGTGTTTCGAAAAATAGACGATCGCACTGTCTTAGGACTGATGGATTATAAAGCTTCAAAGCGGCCTTATTTTTTTCAACTCCGTCGCGAGGGCTAAGGGGTAGCTCTTTAATTATTCTCGTATTTGTTGGGTTTTCTGAAGCGATCGCTTTCATTTCGTGGGTTATGCTTGCAAGCTTTACAACGATGTATGGAGAGCTACCTGATTCAGTCTCCCCCAAACGATGGATTTAGTCAGTTGAAGAAATTTGTAGTCTACTTTTAGGTGTAAACCTCTTGGCAATGCTGACTATTTCAGTTTATTCCCGGAGTGGGGGGCTTAGGCCGCTGTCACCCGACAGTTTTTGTACCCGATGGCAGATGTCTTTATCTAAAGTGGTTTATGGTGTCTTGTTAACAAATGTGGCCCAAATCCTCAGTGCTGAAGAAGGCTTTAGACCAGCCCTAGATGCCATAGTGGGGCGACAAAATGGTCACCCTGGCGAACCCCGCCAAAACTTATACGGAAGGCTAAATAAGCACCTCCTGTACAACTTTGGATGCTGCACATAGCCAGAAGTCAGAACAAATTTTAGTCTTAACGGCCTTTAGCTTGTGTAAGCATCCAAAATGAGCTGCCTCAGTCCCGTTGACCCAGGGCTGAGGTCTCAGAAAATCGGCCAAAAGTTCCCATTGTTGTAAATGAAATCATGGAGCAAGTGCGTGATACTCAGCTAGAAATTGCGGCAGATCCAGCGTCTTCAAGATGGCAGCAATGGGGACGACGCTGGTCGCAGATTGTCGCGATCGCGATCGCCCTCAATCTCTTGTGTGTATTTTTCAATCTTACTTACGTGCCCCTGCGACAGATTTACTTACGGTATGTGCCTGCCGTTGTAGAAATCTATGATCCCATTAAGGGCATTGCCCCCCACCCGATCACCCAAGACTACTTAGCCGATATTGCGGCCCTCCGTTCTGCTGTGAATGATGCTGGTTTAGCGAATCCAAAAATTAATTTTATCCTGACTGATCTGCGACACCAAAGTACGACTTTGGTGGTAGAAAATCCATTTTTAGCTTCGGGACAATTTATTACATTTGCGAAGTTAAAAAGAAAAATTCAGGACTTCACGGGGATTAATTCTGCCGATCGCGCCTTCCAAACATTTTGGCAATCTGACTATTTACAAGCTACTGGTTGGCCCCAAGCCGACACTTTTATCGCCGCCAAGTTAGAGCCCCTACTGCAACAAAACTACTTTCGCCAAACTTTAACCACGGGCCAATTTGTGGATGAGTTTTGGCGACTCGACATCTTTTTTGTCGGCTTTTTCGGAGTCGAATTACTGCTGAGAACCTGGATGATCAGTCGTCAGCATTCTGAAATTAGCTGGGCGATCGCCCTGGCTCGACGCTGGTATGAATTGCCGCTAATATTGCCCTTCTGGCGTTGGCTGCGGGTGCTGCCGTTAGCGGTACGTCTGCATCGTACCCAGCTTTTCAACGTCGAAAATCTCATCGGCCAGGTCACCCATGAGCCTGCCGCCTACCTGTCCGATCGCGTCTCCAAGTTTGCCCTGGTGCAGTTGGTCAACCAGACGCAATCCTCCGTGCGGGATGGGACGCTGCTCACGGCCTGGCAGTCAGAACAGGCATATACCCGCATCGGCGACCCTGAGAAGCTTGATCAAATCACCGATCGCCTCGTTCAACTCATCGTATTGCAGGTCATGCCCATGGTGAAACCGGACCTCGAACAATTGCTGCGTCACAGTTTGCGGCAGGCCCTACTAGGCGGCGACATGTACCACAGCTTGCGGCAGCTTCCTGGGTTTGCCGCGCTGCCGGGAGAGGCACTGAATGGGGTCGCCGACTATTTAGCCCAGGCGAGTTGTGATGTGCTTGCTCATTCCTATGCCGACGCGGAAGGCCGAATGCTGCTGGAGCGACTGAGCCATGATTTTCGCCAGGCCCTGGGGCAAGCCCTGCAGGCCCAAACCCACTCCGAAGAATTGCCGCGGCTGGTGTCAGACCTGCTCGAAGAACTCAAGGTCAATTACATTCAGCGGTCTGACCAAGCTGATCCTCGGGAAACGCTACAAGAGGTTGATGTCCTGGACCAAAGAATCCAGTCTAACCGCTCTCTATGATGGCTCTGCTCGCGTTAATTTTGGGGTTGGCCTCGGTGCTCTGGCTCACCCGTCACCGATCCCCAAAAGAGCTTTTCCCGCTAATCCTTTAACGGACAACCGCTACCGCTGATTTTGGCGATCGATAGTGCTGATCAAGCTGCCACAGGGTGTGCAGCAGCACATTTGCGCCGTTAGCGCAGTCGGTGGGACTGGTGTACTCCGTTTCGGAGTGGCTGATGCCGCCTTCGCTGGGCACAAAAATCATGCCCATGTCGGTAATGCGTGACATCTCTTGGGCGTCGTGGCTGGCGCGGCTGGGCAGGTGGCAGTAGCTCAGGTGCAGGTCTTCGCACACCTGGGCGATCGCGTGTTGAATGTGGGAATTGGCGGGGGCGGGGTCGTTGTCTAACCGCTGCGCCAGGGAAATGCGGGTGCCGGTTGCCGAGGCAATGTCGGCAATGGCCTGCTGGATTTCGGCCAGGAGTTGATCGAGGAGATCGCTGGACAGATCCCGCAGATCGAGGCTCATCTCCACCCTGCCGGGAATGCTGTTAGGCACGTTGGGATGCAGATCCATGCGGCCCACCGTCGCGACCTGATCCCCCGGCTGATGGCCCACGCGGTTGATCGCCAGTACGACTTGAGACGCCGCCACCAGCGCATCCTGACGCATAGACATGGGAGTCGTCCCCGCGTGGCTGGATTGTCCTTCCACCGTAATCCAGTACCGGCGCTGACCGACAATGCCCGTGACGACGCCGATTTGCTTGTTCACGGAAGTCAGCACCGGGCCTTGCTCAACGTGCAGTTCGACAAACGCCGCCATCGCCTCGGGGGTGCGGCGGGCGTGCTGAATGATGTCCCAATTGCCGCCGACCCGCTCCAGGCAATCCTGAATGGGTTCACCATCGCGGCTGCGATACAGTTCCGGATCGGGGAGCAGCTTACCCGCCAGAGCCTTACAGCCCACCATGGTCCGCTCTTCATCCGCAAAGACAATCACTTCAATCGGGTGATCGAGGCACAGTCCTTGTTCTGAAAGGGTTTTGACGGTTTCGATACCAGCTAGCACGCCATAGGTGCCGTCGTAATGACCAGCATTGGGCACCGTGTCGATGTGGGAACCTGTCACCAGCGGCGGGGCATCCTGAAACCGACCGGGGTAGCGGCCAATCATGTTACCGGCTTCATCAACGGTGACGGTCATACCAGCTTCCACCATCCAGCGGCGCACCAGGGAGCGAGCATGGCAATCTTCGGGACTAAAGGCTAACCGTTGGACGCCGCCGTTGGGTAGTGCCCCCAGCTGCGCCAGTTGCCGGATCATGGCGGTGAGGCGATCGCCATTCACAGCGAGGGTAGAAGCTACTTGATAAACCATGCACAAACCTCTTTGCAGGAAACCTACGATTCACGATTCCTTAAGGAACTTTATAGGTCGAAGCGTATACTGTATACAATAGCGTCTCTGTAAAATGGTTTACAAGTTTTCGATCTACTGCGTTGTCCCTTCTCTCGTCAAAGGATGCTGACCCTGGTGACTTTATCCAATCCGTTGCCCCGCCGAGAATCGCTGCATGAGCAAACCTACCAAGCCCTGCGCACCAGCATTTTGTCGGGCGAGCTGTCGCCGGGTGAGCGCTTGGTCGAAACGCAACTGGCCAAGCAGTTAGAAGTCAGTCGGACGCCGATTCGGGAGTCGCTGCGCCAACTGCAACGGGAAGGCTTGGTGACTTTGGATAGTAGCGGCGGACTGCGGGTGATTTCGGTGTCGGTGACGGATGCGGTGCATTTGTATGACTGCCGCATGGCCCTGGAGCAGGCTGCCGTCCGCGAGGCGTGTTTGCATGCTAGCGATCGCACCCTGGAATCCCTGCATCAGTCCATCGTCCAGTCGGAGCGGGCGGTGCAGCGAGCCACCTCGACCCTCAACACCTTTGAAATGCTCAATCTGGACTACCAATTTCATCGCCAGATTGCCGTCAGTACGGGAAATCCCTGGCTGACGGATTTGCTGGATCAAGTGTTTGACAAAATGATGCTGCTCCGGGTGCAAACCACGCGCCACAATCCCAAGGTGTTGGACATCTGTAGCGAGCATCGCCAGATCTGCGCGGCGATCGCCTCCGGTGACCCCGACACCGCGATCACGTCCATTCAGGCCCACCTGAGCGCGAGTAAACAGCGGGTCGTCAAAGCGCTAGAGACCCTGCCCTCCAACCCGTCGATGGAGGTTTGAGGGGGTATCGTTCTGTGATATTTTTACGATTTCATGGATCAGCGACAATGCTGTCAGGTTCAATCAAACAGGGAATGGCGATCGGGGCGGGCGGACGGTGGAGCGGCAAATCGCGCCTGGGTTTTCTGGGCGGTGGTGCGTCATCTGACTGGGCCAACCGCTATTGCCTGAGTCTGGGTGGTCGATGCCAAAACTAAGATTAGGCTGAACGGCTCAGCAAGGTCGAAAAGCCTCCAGATCGTGGCGGCGATGGCGATTTTCCTCAGCGCCGCAGTCGGCGACCTTGAACCCCTTGTCTAGCTTTGCTTTCTTCATCATCTTTAGAGGATAACTATTTATGTCAACTGCCGAAACTAAGCTGGTCTTCATCTGTGGCTCTGCCTTGCGGGGACAACCGGATCACGGCAACTTGCAAGGGGCCGACTTTGTCAAAGAAACCCGCACCGCTCCTAAATATCGCTTACATTCCGTTAAGGAGGGCTGGCATCCCGGCATTTATGCAACGGATTCTGATGGAATTTCGATTCCGGGTGAACTTTATCAAATGTCTGTGGAGCAATATGACCATCTGGTGTCTACCGAGCCGCCCCATATGTATCCTGCGGAGGTGACGCTGCACGATGGGGAGACAGCGATCGCGATGCTCTATCCCAAAGCGCTGATTGATGAGCATGGCTGGCCGGATATTTCCGACTTGGGCGGTTGGGCCGCTTATAAAGCGCAACCGCCGACCTAAGCTCCCCAGACTGCATAACCAGCTTGGAGAACCCTGATGGGCAAAGTGCTAATTAAAGGCGGTCGCATTGTCACCGCTGTGGATGATTATGTGGCCGATATTTTGGTGGATAAGGGGCGCATTGAGGCGATCGCCCGCGAAATTCCTGCCGAGGGGGTCGAGACGTACGACGCCACTGGCTTGATGGTGTTTCCCGGCGGTGTCGATGTCCACGTCCACATGGAAACGCCCATGGGCAACGATATCTACACCTGCGACACCTTTGAGAGCGGCACCAAATCGGCAGCCTTTGGCGGCACCACCACGATTATCGACTTTGCCCAACAGTTTCACGGCGACAGCCCCAAAGCCGCGCTAGACCGACGGCTGGCAGCGGCGGCACCCCAATGCAGCATCGACTACGGCTTTCACGTCATCCTCACCGATGTGAACCCAGGTTCCCTGGCGGAACTGCCCGACCTGATCAACCAAGATGGGGTGTCTAGCTTTAAGCTCTACATGGCCTATCCGGGGGTGCTGATGGTAGATGACGCCGCCATTTATCGCACCATGCGGGCGGTGGGCGATTACGGCGGCATGGCGATCCTCCATGCGGAAAACGGGGTGGTCATTCAAGCCCTGATTGAGGAAGCGCTGGAACAGGGCAACACTTCCCCAAAATATCACCGGCTGACGCGCCCCCAACTGATGGAAGGGGAGGCCGCCCACCGCGTCATTCGCATTGCAGAACTGGCGGAAGTGCCATCCTACATCGTGCACCTGTCAGCGAAGGAAGCGCTGGATGCGGTGGTGGAGGCCCGTGATCGCGGCATCCATGCCTTTGCGGAAACCTGCCCCCACTATCTGTTCCTGACGGACGAAGAGTACGATCGCCCCGACTTTGAACCCGCCAAGTTTGTCATGACCCCACCCCTGCGGGATCACCAATGTCAACATGCCCTCTGGCGCGGCCTCCGGTTCGATGACCTGCAAATCGTGGCGACGGATCACTGTCCCTTTTGCTTTAACGAAAACCGCTTTGGACTACTGCGGTCCAAGCAGTTTGGCAAAGATGACTTCTCCAAAATTCCTAACGGTGCGCCTGGGGTCGAGTTCCGGCTGTCGCTGCTCTATGACGGCGGCGTCCATGCCGGACGCATCACCCTCAATCGCTTTGTGCAACTGACCGCCACCGCCCCCGCCAAAATGTTTGGCCTGTTCCCCCAGAAGGGGGCGATCGCGATCGGCAGCGACGCCGATCTCGTGCTGTTTGACCCCAATGAGCGCCACACCCTCAGCGCCAACACTCACCATTCCAACGTCGACTACTCTCTGTTTGAGGGGCGCGAGGTGCAGGGCAAGGTCAAGCGGGTGTTTCTGCGGGGCGAGCTGATTGTTGATGGGGATCAGTGGCTGGGGCGTGCGGGCATGGGGCAGTACTTGAAGCGATCGGCCTCCGGGCGAGTGCTGTAGGTCAGGGGAATTCCTTTTGGCAGCGATCGCGTCATCCCCTTAGAACCCCGGTTTCTTTGGTGGTAATTCTACCGATGAGAAGAACCTGAACCAGAAACCGGGGTTCTACGTGCCCAACCCGTTACGCCAGGGTGCGCTTGCGGGTCATGACGCTGATGTATTCGCCGGTGCGCCCGGTGGGTAGGGGTTCGCTCCAGGCAAGTCGATCGCAGTAGCCCAGCACTTCTAAGCGGTGGATAGTGGCGGCGATCGCGCCATAGTCGCCAATCAAGAGGTGACGAACGGCCTCCTGGTTAAAGGAGGGTAGGTTGAACTGGGGAGCGGCTGGGGCCGCCCCGCTGGGAGGTTGAAACATGGGGTTGTCTCCGTTTTCGGTTTAAGGAAAACGGGGAACTTATCTAGCGTTTCCCAAATGAGGCGCAACGAAGAAGCTAGATCATAAAATGATCCCA
>Ga0076930_100214_pt2 | contig 60754 bp, 56 predicted proteins | sample HotLakConsoUCCRE_FD_71149 | JGI IMG/M metagenome (GOLD analysis project Ga0076930, IMG submission 71149) | Hypersaline microbial mat communities from Hot Lake, Washington, USA - Hot Lake Consortium UCC-RE (version 3) (version 3) ...
GGACCCGGTGCAGGGCCTGAACGCGGGCGAACAGGTGACCGACGCGCTCACCCTCGCCGACAGCGAGGGCAACACCCGGACCGTCACGATCACCGTCACCGGCACGAACGACCTTCCCGTGATCACCGGTGACACCACGGGGACGGTGGCCGAGGACGGGACGCTGGTGGCCGAGGGGGCGCTTGCCGTGACCGATGCCGACGCCGGCGACAATCCGGTCTTCACGGCAGGCATGCTCGAAGGGGATTTCGGCGAACTCTCGGTCAGCGAGACGGGGGAGTGGACCTACAGGCTCGACAATGCCCGCGCCCAGGCGCTGCAGGGCGGCGAGACGGTCACGGAGGTCTTCACCGTCACCGCGGGGCCCGAGGGCGATTCCGCGAGCGCGACCGTCACCGTCACCGTCACCGGGGCGGCAGATGCGCCCTCGGCGGCCGGGATCGCCCTGATCACCACCGGCGACCCTGTCGCGGGACAGATCGTCGTGAGCGATGCGGATGCGGAGGATACCGCCAGCTTCGCCCTCGTCGGAGACGGGCCGGTCTCCGGCAGCGTCGACCTGAGCGAAGAGGACGACGGCAGCTTCACCTACACGCCGGGCGAGGAATCCGGGCCGTTCGACCAGTTCGTGATCCGGGTCACGGACAGCCAGGGGCTGTCAACGGATGTTCCCGTGGGGGTCGTCCTGGGGTCGGACCGGGTGGTCACGGAGACCGGCCAGGACCTGTCCATCGGGATCGACGCGACCGGCTCGCCCACCACGGCGGCAGGATCGGTGAACATCTTCACCTCGCCGCCCGAGGTCACCACCAACACCCTCGTGCTGGTGCTCGACCGGTCGGGCAGCGTGGGGCAGGCGGACTGGACCGTGCTGCTCGGGCAGATCAACGGCGCGCTGACGACCCTCAAGGAGCGTTTCGAGGACTCGCTGACCCCGGTGAAGGTCAGCATCGTCACCTATGCGGCCAACTCCACGATCCTCTCGGACGCCACGGGCCGGACGTCCTTCGACCTCGTGGAGGATTTCGACGCGCTGAGCGCCCTGGTTCTGGGGGCGGATTTCAATGTCAGCCAATCCGGCGCCACCCGCTTCGGGGCCGCTTTCCGGGATACGGAATCGCTTCTCGACCTTGCGAACGCAGGCGGCCCGCAGACGAATTTCGTCTACTTCGTGACCGACGGACAGCCGACGGACACCTGGCAGGCGGACTTCGCGAACCTGATCAACCGGCCCTACACCGACCAGAACGGCACCGTCTTCCAGCCCACGGAAGCGCCGCTCGATTCCTATGACGTCGTCGTCGAGGCCTTCGGTGTCGGAGGGGGCATCAACCTCAGCCTGCTCAATTCGATCGACGACAACACGGCGACGGTGGTGAACGGGGCGAGCGACCTTGCGGACGGGTTCACGGGAACCGCCCTGTTCAGCGCGGAGCTTGTGGAGTTCTCGCTGCAGCTGGTGGCCGACGGGGTGGACCAGGGAATCATCGCCGACGCGACGAGTCCCGCGCTCACAGCGACCGGCACGAGCTATTCGCTGGCGCTGGCGGAGATCGCGGGGCTCGGCGACATGCTGGGCGATCAGAACCTGTTCCTTGCGGAAGCGACCTTCGATCTGGATGGCGACCCCCAGACCAACGGGCCCGGCGAGGGGCTCGTCACGGTGCGGACCGCTGGCGTTCTCGGGCTTGCCCCCGAGCCTGTGACCCTGACGGGGACGGCGCGCGCTGACCTGCTTTTCGGCAGCGCGGGGGACGACACGATCGACGGGGGCGACGGGAACGACCTGATCCTCGCCGGACCGGGCAACGATCATGTCTTCGGCGGCGCAGGCGACGACGTGCTGATCGGCGGCCCCGGGATCGACAGCCTGTTCGGCGGGGCAGGCGACGATGAGCTTGTGGCGGGCGGGGAACTGATGCCCGGCGAAGTCTACGACGGCGGGGTCGGGCGCGACGTGCTGGCTTTCCTGATGCCCGAGACCGCGGATGCAGACCTTCTGCCCTCGCTGACCCTGACGGGGATCGAGGTGTTCGACCTCGAGAACGGCCAGTTCGACGTCCTGCGGCTGAGCCTCGCGGACGTGCTAGAGGTGACGGGCGGTCTCGATCCGGCGACCTCGGACACGGGCAGCCTGACGATCTTCGGGGACTTCAACGACGAGCTGGTGCTGGACCCCGAGGACGGCGACATCTCCCTGACCGGGACGGAGAACGACGGCGACCAGGCCTTCGACATCTACGCCGTCACGGACAGCAGCGGCGAGCTGCTCGCCACGCTGGCCGTGGATACGGACATCGTTGTCTCGGGCGCCGCCGGGGTCTGAGCGGCGGGCGCCCTGGTTACGCATGGTCGCGACACAAGGTCTTGATGGACCTGACCATCTTGTTCAGTGTCGGTCCGGGCGTGGAAGCTGCGCCGGGGACCGCAACGATCAGCATTGGCCTGACGCATGATCCCGACCGACACGATGCTGGAGACAGGAGGCTGGATCGGCGCGGTTCTGTATCTCGTGACCTATGCGTTGCTGCAATTCGGGATGCTGAGGGGCAACGGCTATCTCTACCCCGCGCTGAACATGATCGCGGCCGGGCTTGTCCTGCTGGGACTGTCGGTCGCGATGAACTGGTCGGCGGCGGCGATCCAGACAACCTGGATCGTGGTCAGCATCATCGGGATCGTGCGGGTGTTCCTGCTCCGCAACGGGGCGCGGCTGACCGAGGAGGAGCAGACGCTGGTCGCCACCGCCCTGCCCTCGCTCGAGCGGATGCAGGCGCGGCGGGTGCTGAAGCGCGGCATGTGGATCGACGGCGAGCCCGGCATGACCCTGACGACGGAGGGCGAGCCGGTCACCGATCTCTTCTATCTCGCCAGCGGCAGGGCCGGGGTGTGGACCGGGGACCGGCATATCGCCGAGTTGCGGCAGGGGCTGGTGGGAGAGATGAACGCGATCACAGGCGGGCCCGCTTCGGCCACGGTGCGGCTGGACGAGCCGTCGAAGCTCTTCGTGATCACGGGCGAGGCCCTGCGCCAGCTTGTCCGCACCGACATCGAGCTGCGGCAGTGTCTCGAGAGGGACTTCAGCGAGGCGGTGCGGAAGAAGCTGATGCTGGCGAACGAGCGCATCGCCCGCGGGCACAGCTGACCCTTTCCCGGCGCGACCGGACGTGCCAGAGTTCGCTGCAGTTGCGAACAGGGGTGCTCCATGGACGATATCCTTCAGCATTGCCGGTCGATGCCGCTGGTCAGGCGCGCGCCGGGCGAAACGCTGCTGACGGAGGGCGATCCGCCGGGGCCGCTGTTCGTGCTGGTGTCGGGCCAGGTGAAAGTGTCGAAATCCGGCGTGGACATCGTGCGGATCGAGGAACCCGGTGCACTGTTCGGGGAAATGTCGGTGTTGCTCGACATGCCCGCCACGGCGACGGTCACCGCCCTGTCCGAGGTGGAGGTGCATCATTGCGCCGATCCGGCGGGCACGTTTGCAACCGATCCGATGCTGGCGCAGTTCGCGGCGCGGCTTCTGGCGGCGCGGCTCCATGCGGCGACGACCTATATCGTCGATCTGAAGTCGCAGTTCGGGTCGGAGCAGAACCACCTCGGCATGGTGGACCTCGTTCTGGACGCGCTGCTGGAAGGTCAGCCGGGGAACCGCAAGCGGGCGCCGAAAGCGGCGGACGATCCGCGGCTCTGACCCGGTTCAGAACCAGGCGGGGGCCTTTTCCAGCCGGGTGGGCACGGCATCCTCTGTCGAGAGAGCGAGGCTCTGGCCGCCCTCGAGGGAGAACCAGAGCGCCTCGCCCAGCTCCGTCTCGACGGCGATATGGGCGGGCACCGGCCCGATCTGCTTGCCCATGTTGAAACACCAGGTCCGGCCCACCCGGTCGGCCCAGGCGCCATCGGGGACAAAGGGCGCGTTGTGGACATGGCCGGAGCAGACCATGTCGGGCGAGTAGCTGTCGATCCAGGCTCGGAGATCGGGATCGCCGTAGTGGCGCACGCCGCCCCAGCTGACCGGACTGCCGACCGGCGGCGCATGATAGGCCCAGATCCAGCGGCGCAGTCCCTCGGCCTCCTTGCGCGCGGCGTCGCGGGCGAGTTGGGCGGCGATCGCGTCCCGCACCCGCGGGCCGTCCCACCAGGGGCACGAGGAAATCAGCGTGTCGCCGATGGAGACCGCCTCGCCGTCCCGGCACATCCGGATGTCGCCGCAGCGCGCCAGCCAGCCCGCGACATGCTCCCCCTCCTCCGTGCGGTCGAGGTCGTGGTTGCCCGAGCAGACCACAAGGGAGGTCAGGGCCGACAGCCGTTCGAGATAGGCACGCATCACGACGATCTGGGCGTCAAGGCTGGCGATGGCGCTGACATCCAGCAGGTCGCCCGCGAGGATCAGCGCGTCATAATGCACCGCCTCCGCCGTCAGCCAGTCAAGCTGCGGGAGAGTATAGTGGATATCGGCGACCAGCAGGATCTTCATGGCGGCGTCTCCCACCCGGATTAGGCCTTCCGGAGGCTTATGGCACGGCCGCGGCGACGGGAATAGCCGTCCCGGACGGCGCCGATCCTGCCCGGCAAGGCCGGACGTTGATCGGCGACACCCCCGCTGCGCCACGGGCCCCGTCACGCTCATGGCCGGCATCCCGGGGATCAACCGGTCACTGGGCCGGGTGGGGATCCGGGAGCCTCGACAACCCGTCGCGGACAGGGTCCCGAGGACCCGTGTCCGGCCTGACGCAGAGCCCCGTCGCGATCATCCCGATCCGGGCCGCGGGGTCCGCGAGAGGGCGGGGCGGGCACGGCACCCGCCCGCTGGGTCTCAGGCGGCGAGGCCGAGGATGCTGCGCGCCTCGGCAGGGGTGGCGACAGGGCGCTCGTACCGCTCGCAGATCTCCACGGCGAGGCGCACGAGCGCAGCGTTCGAGGGCGCGAGCCTGTCGCGGTCCAGCCGGACGTTGTCCTCGAGCCCGGTGCGCGTATGGCCGCCCGCGGCGATGGCCCATTCGTTGAGCTCGCGCTGGTGCCGCCCGATGCCCGCGGCGCACCATTCCGCATCGGGGGCGAGCCGCTTCAGGGTCTCGACGAAGAAGTCGAAGCTGGGCTTGTCGGCGGGCATCGCGTTCTTCACGCCCATGACGAACTGGACGTAGAGCGGTCCGACGATCCTGCCGTCCTCCGCCATCTTCACCGCCTGGAAGATGTGGCCGAGGTCGAAGGCCTCGATCTCGGGCTTGATGCCGTAGGTCTTCATTTCGGAGGCGAGCCAGTCCACCAGATCGGGCTCGTTCTCGTAGATCCGGGTGGGGAAGTTGCAGGAGCCCACCGAGAGCGACGCCATTTCAGGCCGCAGGGACAGCATCCCGCCGCGCTCGCGGCCGGCGCCGGAGCGTCCGCCGGTCGTCAGCTGCACGATCATGCCGGGGCAGTGCTTTTCGAGCCCCTCCTTCAGCCGGGCGAACGTGGCCGGGTCGGCGGTGGGCGTCTGGTCGGGCTTGCGGACGTGGCAATGCACGATGCTCGCCCCTGCCTCGAAGGCCTCGTGCGCGCTTTCGATCTGTTCCTCGACCGAAATCGGAACGGCGGGATTGTCCTCCTTCCGCGGCAGGGAGCCGGTGATGGCCACGCAGATGATACAGGGTTTCGTCATGCTGCTTTTTCCTCCCGAGCCAGCACGAAATCGAACTCCACATCCCAGAACGGACCTTCGAAGCCAACAGATTTTGCGCGCTCCGGATCTTCGATCCAGTTGAACTCGGCCAGCAGGCTTTCCTTGACCCCGAAAACCGCATCGGAATTGATGTATGGATCGTCAGGATCGAAGATATGCGTGGTAAGTTGATCATATCCCGGGGCGGTGACGATGTAGTGCAGATGCGCCGGACGATAGGGATGCCTGCCGAGGTCGTAGAGCAGCTTTCCTGCCGGGCCGTCATGGGGAATGGGATAGAATTTCGGCTTCACGGCGCGGAACCAGTAGGTGCCGTCCGCGCCGGTGGTGAAGACGCCGCGCAGGTTGAAATCGGGCTGATAGCCCTTCTGCTGGACGTCGTAGAACCCCTCGTCATTGGCCTGCCAGACGTCGATCCGCGCGCCCTCCACGGGGTTGCCCCCGGTGTCGAGGATGCGGCCGCGGACGACGATGTCCTCGCCCTTCCGGTCGAGGCAGATATTGGCCCCCATCTCGTATTCCGGCGCACCGTCGAGGTGGAACGGCCCGAGCACGGTGTTCTCCGACGCGCCGGAGGGGCGGCGCGAGTTGATCGCGTCCACCAGCATCGACACCCCCAGCGTGTCCGAGAGCAGGATGAACTCCTGCCGCCAGTCGGTGCACATATGCCCGGTCTCGGTCAGGAACATGATGGCCGCCATCCATTCGTCCTGAGTCGGCTCGATCTCCTTGACCGCCTCGTGCAGCTTGCGGACCACGACCTCCATCACCTCCTTCAGCCGCGCGTCCGTCGCCTCGGCAAAGCGCGCGGTGACCACGTCGACCGAATTCTCCTCCGTGAAGTAACCCTTGCTGTCCTTGTCCATCTCGCCCTCCCTCAGCGGTTCAGAACGGTCTTGAGCACCCGGCGCAGCTCTGCGCCCGGGTCGGCCGCAGCGGTCTCCGCCCGCCACGCGACATGCTGGTCGGGACGGACGAGCAGGCAGCCCGAATCGCCGATCTCCCGCGCCCGTGCCCAATCCCCGCTATGATCCACGATCTTCCGGCGGGGGCCAATGAGATGGACCCTGATGTCGAGCCCGAACTCCGGTCCCACCTCGGCCACCGCGGCCTCCCAGCCCTCGCCGCCGATGCCGGTGAAGAGAGTGAACCGGCCCTTGCCGCAGAGATCGAGGGTGGAATGCTTCTCCCCCGTGAGATGATCGAAGAGCCAGACATGGGGAATGCGCGCCCCGGGCCATGTGGTCGGCTGGTAATGCAGGTCGGCGTCGAGCTCGAAGGCGGGCTCGATCTGGCCGTCGGTCTCCACCGCGCAGGAGCGGTAGCGCTGGTTCATCTCCACACCATGGGCGTCGAACTCGTATTTCTTGAAGGCGATGGCCTCGCGGATCGCCTCGCGCTGCTTTTCCGCCTCCGCGCCCGTGTCGCAGCGCGCCTCGAGGTTCCGTTGCATGACCTCCGGCTTCACGCCCTCGGCCATGCCCAGCGCCTGGAAGATGGGGCCGAATTCGCCGATGGACTGGTTCGCGCGGGTGACGATCTGTCTCGCCACCGGCGCGCGCTCTTCGGAATAGCTCTCGAGGAGGTCCGGCCCTGCCTGCCCCTTCAGCACCGCGGCGAGCTTCCACGCCAGATTGAAGCCGTCCTGGATCGAGGTGTTGGAGCCAAGTCCGTTCGACGGCGGATGCCGGTGCGCCGCGTCGCCCATGATGAACACGCGACCCGATTGCATGTGCGTCGCGTACATGTCGTTGACGGTCCAGACGCTGGCGCCCAGTAGCTCGATCTCAAGTTCCGGGTCGCCGACGAGCTGCCGCGCCACCTGCGTGGCCATCGCGGCGTCCACCTCCGGTGCAGGCTGATTGATGTCGTAGCCCCAGACGATGAGCCACTCGTCCCAGGGCCGGACCATGCGCACGAGACCCATGCCGATGCCGCCCACGTCCGCACCGGGCTGCATCACCCAGTAAAGAACCGACGGACGATGCGCGACGAAGCGGGAGAGATCGGCGCGAAAGAGGATGTTCATCGACCCGCCGACGCCCATCCTGCCCTCGAAGGGCAGGCCCGCATGGTCCGCCACCGCCGAATTGCCACCGTCGGCGCCTACCAGATACTTCGAGCGGATCGTCAGCGTCTCCCCGGTCAGCCGGTCGCGGCAGGTTGTCGTGACAGCCTCCGCATCCTGCTCGTGGCTCAGGTATTCCGTGGACATCCGCGCCTGCGTGCCACGCGAACAGGCGGTCTTGAACAGCAGCGGCTCCATGAAGGTCTGCGGCAGATCGTTCATGAAGGTCGGGCTCGACAGGACGTGCTCGGCCTTCGACAGGGGATGGTTGCCCCAGGACTTCATCCGCCCGATCTCCTCCCCCGCGAGGCTCTCGCAGAAGATGTTCTCGCCCATCAGTTCCTGGGGGGTGGCGTGCATGTAGGCTTCGGCCTCTACATCATGTCCGAGGTCGCGCAGCACCTCCATCGTGCGCTGGTTCGTGATGTGCGCCCGCGGCGTGTTGGCGAGCCAGCGGTAGCGGTTGATCGCCATGTTCTCCACGCCGTAGCTCGACAGCAGCGCCGCGGTGGCGGACCCCGCCGGCCCCATGCCGATGATCAGAACGTCGGTCTCGATATTGGCCATGCTCAGCCCTCCCTGCCCTTCAGTGCTCCGCCGCCGAGCATGCGCCGGACGGGGAAAAGTTGAATGCCCGTCCGTTCGGACAGCAGCCCCCAGAGCCCGCGCGGCGCGAAGAGCATCACCCCGATCCCGATGAGCCCGAGCAGCATCAGGTACCAGGCGCCGTAATCGGCAAAGAGGCTCTGGAGCAGAAAGAAGACGAGGACGCCGATGATCGGGCCCTCGATGGTTCCGAGGCCGCCGATCACCACGATGAAGATGACATAGGCGGTCCAGTCGGTGACGCTGAAGGCGGCATCGGGCGAGATCCGACCCTTCTGCAGGTAGATCAGCCCGCCCGCGAGGCCGGTGCCGAAGGCGGAGGTCAGGAAGACCACCCATTTCATCCGCCCCGAGTCCACGCCCACGGACCGCGCCGCCTCCTCGTTGTCGCGCACGGCGGCGAGCGCGAGACCGCGCTTCGTTCGCAGCAGCCAGTAGATGCCCGCGATGGTGGCCACGGCGAGGATCAGCGCCAGCCAGTAGGCGAGGATATCCCGCGCCTCGCTTCCCCGGACGTCCAGCGCCGTCTCGATGGATGCCACGAACATCATCTCGCCCACCGCATCGCGCGGCAGCGAGGTGCCCGTGCCGCCGCCCACGCTGCGCCATTGCGCGACCGACAGCCGGCAGACCTCGGCGATGACCCAGGTGCCGATGGCGAAATAGGCGCCTTCGAGCCGGAAGGCGAAGACCGAGATCGGCACGGCGAGCACCACCGCGGCCAGTCCCGCGATCCCGATGGACACCACCGGATCGACACCGCCGAGGATAACGGCGCCGTAAAGCGCATAGGCCCCGAGCCCGACGAAGGCCTGCTGTCCCACGGACACGAGCCCGCCATAGCCTGCCAGCAGGTTCCAGAACTGCGCCAGCGTCAGCATTGTCAGGATGAAGAACAGGTCCTGGATCGTGCCGCGCCCGACGAAGAGCGGTGCGAGCGCGAGCCCCGCGACGAGGATCAGCGCGCCCCAGAAGGCCGTCTGCGAGGCGCGGGTGCGGGTGGTGACGGTATAGGCGGTCATCGGCCGCCACCCTGCGGAAAGAGACCGCGCGGCTTCACGAGGAGCACGATCAGAAAGGCGATATGACCCGCGAGGATCTGCCACTCGGGATTGATCGCGGCGCCCACGGTCTGCGCGACGCCGATGATGATCCCGCCCGCGAGCGTTCCCCAGAGGCTGCCCAGGCCGCCGATGATCACCGCCTCGAAGGCGTAGATCAGCCGCGCGGGTCCAGCCGAAGGATCGAAATTCGCGCGCGTCCCGAGGTAGAGCGCGGCGATGGTCACCACGAGCATGGCGACGGCGGTCGCGGTGGCGAAGACGCGGTCGGGGCGGATGCCCATCAGGCTCGCCGTCACCGGGTCGTCCGAGGTGGCCCGGAACGCGCGCCCGATGGCGGTGCGGTAGAAGAGCTGGTTCAGCGCGACGATCACCAGCACCGCCGAGGCGAAGGTGATCAGGGGCAGCACGCCCACGGTCACCGGCCCGAGATCCACGGACGCGGTCTCGAGCGCGCCCATGGAGATGCGCTGGCTGTCGGCGGAGAAGCTCTCGAGCAGGGCGTTCTGGATGACCACCGACAGGCCGAAGGTGACGAGAAGCGGCGGCAGGATGTCGTCGCCGAGAGTCCGGTTCAGCACCACCTTCTGCAGGAGCCAGCCGAGGGCGAACATCACCGGCGCGGCGGCGAGGGCGGCGAGGAACGGGTTCAGGCCCAGGACCGAGACCACGATGAGGATCAGGTAGGCGCCGAAGACGATGAGATCGCCATGGGCGAGGTTCACCAGCCGCATGATCCCGAAGACGAGGCTGAGACCCGCCGCGAAGAGCGCGTAGAGCCCGCCGAGCAGGATGCCCTGGACGAGGGTGTCGAGACCGATCATCGCGCCTGGTCCTCCGGCATTCCGGTCAACGGGTCCCGGGCAGGTCGAGAGGAGCGGTTTCGCCGCGCTGCGCGCGGCGATCCGCCGGGGAGGCTCTGCCTCCCCGGACCCCTCCGGGATATTTCCGGCCAGAAAATGGAGGGGCGGGTCCTCGGCATCATGCCGTCGTTCCGAAATAGGCGGCGTGGATGTCCTCACGGCTGACGGTGTCGGGCCGGCCTTCCAGGGTCACGCGTCCCTCCATCATGCAATAGACGCGGTCGGCGACCTTGAGCGCCTGACCGATGTCCTGTTCCACCACGATGACGCTGGCCCCGCTCTCCCGGATGCGGGGGAGCGCCGCGTAGATGTCGCGGATCACCACCGGCGCGAGGCCGAGGCTGATCTCGTCGCACAAGAGGATGTCGGGGTTCGACATCAGCGCGCGGCCGATGGCGACCATCTGCTGCTGCCCGCCGGAGAGCGCGGTGCCGGGGCTGGCGCGGCGGTCGCGCAGGACGGGGAAGAGGTCGTAGACTGTCTCCAGCGTCCAGTAACCCCTGCCGTCATGGTCGCCCGCCATGACAGCGGGATCCGGGGTGCCGGTCAGCCGCGCGAAGAGGCTGTCGATCCGGTCGCCGAGGTCCCGGCCGCCCTTGTGCTGGGCGCCGATGATCAGGTTCTCCTCGACGGTGAGCGACGGGAAGAGCCTCCGGCCCTCGGGGACCATGGCGATGCCGCGCTTCATGATCGTGTCGGCGGGCAGATGGCCGATCGCCGTGCCGGCGTGGAGGATCTGGCCGGGCGCATTGCGCAGGACTCCGGTGACGGAGCGCATCAGCGTCGTCTTGCCCGCTCCGTTCGCGCCGATGATCGCCACCGTCTCGCCGCGCGCCAGCGTGATGTCGACCCCGAAGAGCGCCTGAAAATCGCCGTAGAAGGCGGTGAGGCCCCGGGTCTCGAGAAGTGCGGTCATATCTCTATCCCGAGGTAGATTTCGCGCACCTCGCGGCTCTCCATGATCTCCGCCGGGTCGCCGAGACCGATGACCCGGCCGAAGTCGAGCACGAGGAGTCGCTCCACCACGCTGTTGAGCGCGTGCAGGACGTGCTCGATCCAGACGATGGTGACGCCCTCGGCATGGATCCGGCGGATCGTGGCGACGAGGTCGCGGCATTCGCCCTCGGTCAGTCCTCCCGCGATCTCGTCGAGCAGCAGCAGGCGCGGGCCGGTGGCCAGCGCGCGGGCCAGTTCCAGCCGCTTGCGCTCGAGAAGCGACAGGCGCCCGGCTTCGGTATTGGCCTTCGGCAGCAGGCCCGTGCGCTCCAGCACCTCGGCGCAGGGGTCGAGCACATCGCGTTCGCGGGCGCCCCGGCCGTGGGTGGCGGCGACGACGAGGTTCTCGAACACGGTCAGTTTCTGGAAGGGCTGGGGGATCTGGAACGACCGGCCGACACCGGCGCGCACCCGGGCCATGGCGGGCTCGCGCGTCACGTCGCGGCCGTTGAGGCGGATGGTCCCGGCGTCGGGGAGAATGTTGCCGGTCACGAGGTTGAAGAGCGTGGACTTGCCGGCGCCGTTCGGCCCGATGATGCCGAGCGCCTGTCCCTCCGGCACGTCGAAGCTGACCCCGTCGGTCACCTTCAGCGACCCGAAGCTCTTCGACACGCTCTCGAGGGACAGGACGGTCATGTTCTCTCTCCGGCTGCCTCGGGGCGCCGATTGTTCGCGAAGGATCGCGCCCGGGCCCGGCCGGGCGCGAGGGGTCAGCCGGTGATTTCTTCCATCGTGCCGCCCGTGGGGATGTCCGGGGCGGTCTGGTTGTCGACGATCACGAGGTCGTAGCCGCCGCCGTCGCGCAGCCGCCACTGGCCGCCGACGAGGGGTGTCTTGGCCACGTTCTTCGCCGCGAAGGGCGGCAGGCCCGCGCCGTTCCAGGCCAGCGGACCCACGATGGTCGCCATGTCGGTGGCCGCGATGGCCTCGGACACCGCGTCGGGATCGCCGCTGTCGGAGACCCGGCCCATGACGTTGGCCGCCACCTCGAAGAGCGCGTGGACGAAGCCAATGGGTTGGGTCCATTGCCGTCCCGTGGACTCGGTGAAGCCCGCTGCGAGGTCCCCCGCCGACATGCCGTTGAGCGACGAGGCGAAGGGGTGCGAGGGCGACCACCAGACCTCGGACGACAGGTTATGTCCCGCGTCGCCCAGCGTCTCGACGGCCTGCGGAAACAGGATCGCCTTGCCGATTGAGGCGGCCTTCGGCGTGAAGCCCTGCTGCTTCGCCTGGGTCCAGAACGTGGTGAAGTCGGGCGGGATCACCACGCCGGTGACGATCTCCACGGCATTGTTGCGGAAGGCGTTGATCTGGGCGGTGAAGTCGTCGGTCAGGTTCTGGTAGCGCCCGGGGTCGGTCAGGGTGTAGCCCTGCGCAGCGAGCACCGGCGGGAAGCCCACCACCGGGTCGCCCCAGGCGTTGCCGTCGCCGTCGTTGGGGAAGAGCCCGCCCACGGATTTGTTGGTGTCGAGCTGCGCCCACATGTTGGTGAAGACGGCGATGACGTCCTCGAGGCCCCAGAAGAAATGGTAGGAATAGTTGAACGGCTGCCAGGTCTCGGGCGCACCCGGGTTGCCCTGCTGGCCGATGAACCAGGGCTGCCAGGGCGCCACGGTGGAGATGCAGGGCACCTCCTCGAATTCGCAGGTGGTGGTGACGGGGTTCGTCGTCTCGGGCGTGGAGGCCACGAGCATCAGGTCGATGCCCTCATCCACGATCAGCTCCTGGGCCACTTCGGCGGCGCGGTTCGGGTTCGACTGACTGTCCTTGACGATGACCTCGAAATTCTGTCCCGCCTCCGAGGCTGCGAATCCGTCGAGGATGAAGCGGTCGGCCTCGGCGAAGGCGGCGAGGGGGCCGGACTGGGGCGTGACATAGCCCACGCGGATGCGGGCGCCCTGGGCGATGGCGGGCGCGGCCAGAGGGCCGGCGGCGAGTGCCAGCCCGGATGCGGCGGTGCCCTTCAGCAGTTTGCGGCGTGTCAGCATCTCGTGTTCCTCCCTTGAGATGTCGGTCGCGTCAGGTCCCCGGCGCGCGGCCGGCCCAGGCGGCATCGAGCAATGCCCGGATGCCGTCCCGGTCCACGGGCGCGGGGTTCCAGTAGGGTTTCGTCACCGCGAGATCGGCGGCACGGTCGAGATCGGATTCGGTGAGGCCGAGGTCCTTCAGCGCGAGGGGCGCGCCGGTGCGGGCGGCGAAGCCGTGGAGCGCCGCGCCCGGATCGCCGCCGCCGAAGATGTCGGCGACGGGTGCAAGAAGGTCGGGCACCGCGCTCGCGTTGAAGGCGATGGCGTGGGGCAGGACGATGGCGTGGGTTTCGGCATGGGGCAGGTCGAAGGAGCCGCCCAGCGTGTGGCAAAGCTTGTGATGCAGTGCCATGCCGACCTGCCCCAGCACGGTGCCGCAGAGCCAGGCGCCGTAGAGCGTCTCTCCCCTCGCGGTCAGGTCTGCCGGGGACTCCAGCACGCGTGGCAGGGCGGAGGCGAAGGCGCGCATCCCCTCGATGGCCAGCGCGGTCGAGAGCGGGTTCCGGTCCTGCGCGTAGAGCGCCTCGGCGGCATGGGCGATGGCATTGAGCGCGCTCGTGACGGTCATCGGAAGCGGCAGGGTCGCCACCAGCTCGGCGTCGTAGAGGATGACCTCGGGCTGGATCTTCGGATCGCTGAGCGTGGTCTTGATGCCGTTCTCTGTCTGGCCAAGGATCGGGGTCGCCTCACTCCCGGCGTAGGTGGTGGGCACGACGATCTGCGGCAGGTCGGTGCGGAAAGCGATGGCCTTGCCGAGACCAATGGTGGAGCCCCCGCCGATCGAGACGACGCAATCGGCGCCAACCTCGGCCATATGGGCCATGGCCTCTTCCGTGATCGGCACGGGCGTGTGCATCGCGGCGCGGGTGAAGACGCCCGCGGCGCGGCTGCCAAGGTCGCCGGCCATGGCCATGGCGCTGTCGGACTGGGGCGGGGTGGAAAGGACCAGCGCACGCCCGAGACCCATCCGGTCGAGTTCCGTCGCCACCTCGTGCCGGATGCCGGGGCCGAACCGGACCCGGACGTCGGCTGTGCGCGCGGTGAATTCCGGCTGGAAATAGGACATCTTCGTCTCCCTCGGTCGCGTGATAGCATGCGGGCTGTGGGAACTTGATCCGATCTCAGCGGATCAATATACCTTCATGTTATGAAGATGGACCCGCGTCACCTCGAACTTCTGGCCGCTATCGTGGATCACGGCGGGCTTACGGAGGGGGCGGAGGCGCTGGGCAAGTCGCAGCCCTCCGTGTCCCGGACGCTGGCGCAGCTCGAGGCACGGATCGGTGCGCCGCTCTTCAAGCCGGGCAGAAGACCGTTGCAGCCGACCGACCTGGGCATCGCGCTGGCCGAGCAGGGGCGCAGCGTGCTCAAGGCGGACCGGGCTGCCTCGGAGATCGTGGACCGCTGGCGCACCGGTCGGTCCGGGCTGGTCCGGGTCGGCGGCACGCCCTTTTTCATGGACGGCGTGATCGCGTCGATGATCGCGCGGTTCCAGCAGGCCATGACCGATGTGCGGGTGGATCAGTCCTACGGATACGGGCCCGACCTGATCGAGCGGGTGAGGAGCGGCGCTCTGGATATCGCCATCCTTCCCCTGCCGAGGGAGGACGTGCCCGAGGCCCTGAGCTTTCAGCCGATCCTGCCGGGGCTCAACGTCATCGCCTGCCGCGCGGGGCATCCGCTGGTGCGGCGCAAGCTGCTCACCCCGGGCGACATCGCGCGCTATCCCTGGATCGCGCCGCCGCCGGACAGCCCGCTCTATCTCGATCTGCGGCGGGCGCTGGCGAAGATCGGGGCGGAGGAGTTCCGGATCAGCTTTTCCGGCGGCTCTCTCGCCTCGGTGCTCAGCGTGCTGACCGGCTCGGACAGCCTGACGGTCCTGCCCTATTCGGTGGTCTTCATGGTGATGGGACAGGTGCCGATCACGGCCCTGTCGCTGGAGATCGGGCATCCGAACCGGGTGCTCGGCCTGCTGGTTCAGGCAGGGGCGGAGCCGACCCCCGCCACCCGCCGGTTCCGCAGCTTCATCGCCGCCGAGTTCGGGTCCCTCGGCCGCCGGATCGCCAAGCACCAGACCGAACAGATCTGGCGCTGAAGGGGCTCAGTGCCCCGCCTGCTTGCCGCGGAATTCCTCCACCACGCGGCGGCCGCTGGCCTGCAGCCGGTCGGTCAGCGCCTCGAGATCGACGCCGAGCATCTTGCCGTCGCGCTTCACGATACGGCCGCCGACCATGACCGTGTCCACGTTCTCGGGCCGGGCGTGGAACACGATGGTCGCCACCGGATCGTGCACCGGGCGCATGTTCATCGACCGCGTCTCCAGCAGCACGATATCGGCCTCCTTGCCCACGGTGAGCGACCCGATCCGGTCCTCCATCCGCAGCATCCGCGCGCCGCCCATTGTCGCCCAGTTCAGCGCCTGCCGGGTGGTGAAGCCGATGACCTCGGGCGGCGCACCGGTTTCGGCGCGCACGATGCGGGTGTGGTGATGCCGCGCGGATTGCAGCGTGATGCGGGTGACGTTGAACATGTCGCCTGCGACACCCGATTCCACGTCCGACCCGATCGACAACTGGTCATCGGCATGCTGGCTGACGATCCGCGTCAGCGGCTCGCCAAAGCCCATCTGAAGCTCGATCTCTGCCGTGACGTTGACCATGGCCCCGTTGTCCAGAAGACGCTTCACCTCGTCGTCGGGCAGCCCGTTGCCGTGCACGATGTTGATGTGCCGCCCCAGCAGCCCGGCCTGTTCCAGTTCCGCCCAGGCATTGCCCCAGAGCATGTTGCCCGAGACGTGCATGGAGGTGACGAGGTCCATCTCCCGCGCCAGCGCGAAGTCGGTGCGCACCACGGTCTCCACCGACATCTGCGGACCGAGGATCGCCATGCCCATGGTCACCAGCGCGTCGTCGGACGCCAGGGTGCCCGTGCGCAGGCGCTCGATCTCGCTGCGGGGCATCGGCACTTCGGAGAAATGCGGCTCGCCGGGTTTCGGATCGGGCTTCGGAGAGCCGTGCAGGAACTTCGCGCGCCCGCCCGCGGCGTGCAGGCCCGCGATGGCGGCGTCGGTGTGGTCGGGCGTGTGGTTCGCGTGGCACCAGTCGGCGATGGTGGTGGCGCCGGACGACAGCTGGTGCAGCATCCCGACCTGGTTGGCGATCTCCATGTCCTCCGGGCGGAAACAGGTGGCGAGGCCCGCGTGCATCCCCTTGAAGTAGTCGAAGAGGGTCCAGTCCGCCGCCAGCCCGCGCAGCCCGGCTTGCCAGGTGTGGATATGGGCGTTCACGAAACCGGGCATGGCGATCATGCCCGAGGCATCGATCACCTCCGCGCCCTCGGCCGCGAGGTCCGGGCCGAGTTCCGCGATCTTGCCGTCCGCGATCAGGATGTCGCCGGTGTAATCCGCCCCGTCCATGGTCACGACGGTGGCGTTCTTGATGAGGGTGCGGGACATGCGTTCGGTTCCTAGTAGACGAGAAAAAGCGTGATTGCGGGCACGAAGACGAGCAACAGCGTCAGCGCCAGCATGACGAGGACAAAGGGCGCCGCCCCGGTGAAGATGTCGCCGAGCGTCACGAAACCCGGAGGCAGTGACCCCTTCACGACAAAGACGGACAGCCCGAAGGGTGGCGTGAGCAACCCGATCTCGATCGCGATGATCGACACGATGCCGAACCAGATCAGGTCCCCGCCCAGCGCCGTCACCAGCGGGATCGCGATGGGCAGGATCACCAGCATGATCGACACGGAATCGAGGATCATCCCCAGCAGGATCACCAGCACGATATAGGCCAGCATGAAGCCGATCAGCTGCAGGTCATAGGCGGCCAGAAGGTTCGTCGCCTGCATCGGGATCGTGGAGAGCGCCAGCATCCGCGCATAGAGGTTCGCGGCGATGATCAGGAACAGGATCGAGGCGGTGATATAGCCCGTCTCAAGCGCAATGGACTTCACCGCCTGCCAGTTCAGCTTGCGCCGGGCGGCGGCCACGGCAAAGGCGCCGACCGCGCCGATGGCGCCGGCCTCCGTGGGGCTGAAGAGCCCGCCGTAGATGCCGCCCATCACCAGCACGATGATGAAGAGGACAGGCACCAGCCGCCACGCCATCTCGCGGCCGCTCATCTCCATCGTTTCGGTGGTGGGTTTCGGGTTGCCCACGAAGTTCGGGAACCACGTCGCAAGCCCGATGTTCAGCAGCGCAAAGGCGACGGCGAGGATGATCCCCGGCACGATGGCGGCGATGAAGAGCGCGCCCACCGACACCTCGGCGATCAGCCCGTAGACGATGAGCAGGAGGCTCGGCGGAATGAGCATCCCCAGAACGGAGCTTCCCGCGATCACGCCGGTGGAGAAGCGGCGGGTATAGCCCGCCTCGTCCATGGCGGGCACGGCGACGCGGCTGAACACCGCAGCCGAGGCGATGGAGGACCCCGTGATCGCGGCGAAGATCGCGTTCGCGGCCACAGTGGCCACGCCCAGCCCGCCCTTGAGACGGCGCAGCGCCACCACCGCGACCTGAAAGGCGTCGCGGCCCACGTCGGCGCGGTCCAGCACCAGCCCCATCATCACGAAGAGCGGCACGACGCCGAATTCCACAGAGCGGATCGCGCCCGAGGCGGCAAGCCCCAGCGAATTCATCGCCACGGTGAGGTTGTCGCGGGTCAGCCAGACCCCGACGAAGGACATCGCTAGAAGGACAAAGGCCACGGGCATCCCGCAGGCCACGAGGACAAAGAGCCCGAGGAAGGCCATCAGCCCCACCTGCACGGAGGTGAGATCGCCGCCGAACAGCACCCCGAGGAACAGCAGCGCCCCGCCGCCCACCACGGCGAGCCCGATCATGGAGCCGCGGTCCACGCCCTGCGCGCGGATGCCCGCGGCAAGGTCGCGCGCCCCGACAAGGGTCAGCCGCAGGGTCTCCAGCGTCGCCACCCCGGCGCCCAGCACGACGGCGAGCTTGAACGGCCAGAGCGCGATGCGGAACGCGCCCACGGCGCCGGCGAATTCGGCGTCCCTGAGCGACTTCATGAAATCGGCCCACAGCTTTTCCGTCGCCAGCATCATCAGGCCGGAGGCCACCGCGAAGAACAGGACCGTGACGCCCAGCGCCAGTTGCGGGCGGGTCTTCTCCCAGCGTCCCATGAGGAAATCGGCCCGGATCAGGCGCCCGCTGCGGATCGTGCTGCCAAGCTGTCCGAAGACGCAGGCGACGATCGCGTAGGCCACGAATTCCGATACGCCGTTGATCGGAACCTGAAAGACGCCGCGCATCACCACATCGGCGGTGATCAGCACCATGAAGAACACGATCATGGTGGAGGCCGCGGCGGAGAACAGGCCCGACACCCAGCCAAGCGCCACGTCAACAGGGCCTGGGGGTCCGGCCGGGTTGACGGCCGGACCCATGTTTTCTGTGTCTGTTGTCACGACGGGATCAGACGTCGGCCGCCCAGTCGCGCAGCGGCACGGCGCCCTCTTCCTGCACGACTTCCATGTAGCGCTTGAGCATGGCGCGCGCGGGGACGCCGCGGGCTTCCTGCTCCGCGACCCAGACCTTGGCGAGATCGCCGAGGCGGTCGGCCCATTCCATCCGCTGCTCCTGCGGCATGTCGCTGATCGTGGCGCCCTCGTTGGCGAAGTTCTCGAAGAACACCGCCTCGCGCTCCTTGATCAGCCGCGCGTTCTCGTGGCTGTATTCGCGGCCCAGTTCGGCCAGCACCTGCTGCACGTCCTCGGGCAGCCCGTTGAACACGTCCGAGTTGATCCCGAACCCGCCGAAGCTGATCGGCCCGGTGTCGACCTTGGTGATGAAGGGCGCGACCTCGTGCAGCTTCAGCGGATAGGCGCCGGTGCCGATGATCATGGTGCCGTCGCCCACGCCGGTCTGGATCTGCCCGTACATCTGCGGCAGGCCCGAGGTCACGAGCGTGGCACCCACCGGCTCGATCCAGGGCGCGATGGTGGGCACGCCGACCAGTTTCAGGCCCTCGAGGTCCGAGAGGCTCTCGATCGGGCGCTTGGTGAACAGGTGATAGCTGTCCGACCCGCAGCAGCCGAAATAGCTGATGTTCTGCGCGGCCCACTCGGCCTTGAACGCCTCCTCCTCGTCGTTGAGGCGGTTCATGGAGTTGAACGCCTGTTCCACGGTCTGGGTGGTGAAGGGCGTGGGGAACTGGATGTTCTGCAGGGGCAGGGTCGATGGCTCCCACAGGGAGCCGATCCAGCCCATGTCCGTCAGGTTCTGGGTGACGGCCTCGAGCGTGTCCTGGAACCCGTAGAGCGATCCGCCGAACGCCTCCGTCCAGCTGATCCGGTAGTTCGACCCGCGCTCCTCCAGAAGCTGGTTAGAGCGGTCCACGACGACCGTCTTGAGCGGGCCGACCCATGCGATGGTGGTCGGGTGGCTCGACGACATCGTCAGGTTGATCGTCTCCTGGGCAAAGGCTGGCCGCGCGCCCAACAGGGCGGGCGCGGTCACGCTGATCATCCCGGCGACGGCTTGTCTGCGATTGAGCTTCATGTGGTTGATCCCTCCTTGATGCAGGTGGCGCGATCTCCCCACCGCGCCTGCTGCGACACCCAGACTCATGCTGCCCGCGATTCATGCCGCTTGGCAAGATGAATCAGAAAACGTTTGCGGATACTCGATACCGCCCTTTTCCGCTTGACTTCAAGATGTGCAAACGATTGCGAAAAAGCACGCGCGTCATGACGTCAGGACACGGAATGGCGGCCCGTGGAGAAATCCACGGTGATCGTCAGACGGCCCTCGTTCAGAAGCCAGGGTCGAATGGCGAAGCTGCGCGCACCCGATGAATGCATCGGTTCCGAGGCTGCGATCTCGTGCGCATGGGCAAGGCTGTCGGCGCGGATGATCACCATGCCGTCGCCGCTCCAGGTATGCTCGTCGTCCTCCCAGTGCGGACCAGCCCCGACCATGATCCCCCGCTCCTCCAGCGACACCTGAAAGGCCAGATGCGCCTCGAGGTTCTCCATCACCGGGCCGAGCCCGGCGGTGGGCGTGGTCGACACCACGTAGAGCTGCATCTGCAGCATCCCCTTCGACGCCGCGAGAATGTCGTCCTTCGTTATCTTCGGCTCCGACATGGCTGGGCTCCTCCCCTTGGCCGGCGCCCCTCAGGACACCTGGTCGATGAACATAGCAAAGGCCGCGAGCTGCGCCGCCACCGCATCCCGCGAGGGCTGGTCCGTCAGGCGACCGCCCTCCACCTTCTGCATTGCCTGCGAGACGAAGACCTCGGGCCGGGTGAAGACGGTGGCGTCGAGGAACACGAGCGTCTGGCGCAGGTGATACTGCATCCGCGCACCGCCGATCATGCCGGGGGCCGCGGACTGGATGGCCACGGGCTTCATCTTGAACGGCGGGTCCGGCAGGCGCGACAGCCAGTCGATGGCGTTTTTCAGCGCGCCGGGGATCGAGTAGTTGTATTCGGGCGAGACGAAGATGACCCCGTCCGCCGCGCGCACCGCATCGCCCAGCGCCACGACGCCCGCAGGAATGCCGCTCTCGGCGGCGAGATCGCCGTTGTAATGGGGAAACTCCGCAAAGGACGGCGCCTCGACGAAGCGCATTCCCTCGGGGCTCAGCTCCGGGAGAGTCTCCATCAGCGCGCGGTTGATCGACGCCTTCCGCAGACTGCCGCAGATCGTCAGTATGCTTTTATCGCTCATCGTCCCTCGCAACCGCCGCATTATTTGCCGGGATCGTACAGCGGACCCCGGACGGAACAAGCGTCAAGAGCGTGGGACCTTGCGAGGGCACATGTTCGCAGGCGCACCTGCGCGGCCCACGGCGGGTTTGGTTGCGCAGACAGCGACGCTGGAGTAAGGCCCGGCGACCCCGCTCCTCCAGTTCCGGACGCTCCATGGCCAACCATCTCTACCAGAACGACCTGCCCGACGGGCTCGACCTCGGGCCGGTGGTGGCCATCGACTGCGAGACCATGGGCCTCAATCCGCACCGCGACAGGCTCTGCGTCGTGCAGCTTTCGTCGGGCGATGGGCATGCGCATCTGGTGCAGGTCGCCAAGGGCCAGACCGAGGCGCCGAACCTGACGGCGATGCTCGAGAACCCGGAGGTGCTCAAGCTGTTCCACTATGGCCGGTTCGACATCGCGGTGCTGCTCCATGCCTTCGGCGCGATGACGGGGCCGGTCTATTGCACCAAGATCGCCTCGAAACTTGTGCGCACCTTCACCGACCGCCACGGGCTGCGGGTGCTGCTGCAGGACCTGCTCGGCGTCGACATCTCCAAGCACCAGCAGCAGAGCGACTGGGGCGCCGAGACGCTGACCGAGGCGCAGCTCGATTACGCCGCCTCGGACGTGCTCTATCTGCATGCGCTGAAGGCGCGGCTGGACGAGATGCTCGCCCGCGAGGGTCGGACGCTGATCGCGCAGTCCTGCTATGATTTCCTGCCCACGCGGGCGCAGCTGGACCTCGCCGGCTGGCCCGAACTGGACATCTTTTCCCATTGAGCGCTGATCGGACAACCGTTCTGGCGACCGCGCGCCGGGTCATCGGGATCGAGGCGCGCGCGCTCGACGCGCTGGCTGACGCGATCGACGGCGCCTTCGGCGAGGCGGTGGACGTGATCCTTGCCGCCACGGGCCGGGTGATCGTGTCGGGCATGGGGAAGTCGGGCCATATCGCAAGGAAGATCGCCGCGACGCTGGCCTCCACCGGCACGCCCGCGCATTTCGTCCACCCCGCGGAGGCCAGCCACGGCGACCTCGGGATGATGACGCGCGGCGACGTGGTGCTGGTGCTGTCCAACTCCGGCGAGACGCCCGAACTGGCGGACCTCATCGCCTATACCCGCCGGTTCCGCATTCCGATGATCGGCGTCGCCAGCCGCGCCGACAGCGCGCTGATGCGCCAGTCGGACGTGCGGCTGGTCCTGCCCCCGGCGGAAGAGGCCTGCGGCACGGGCGTGGTGCCCACGTCGTCCACCACCATGACGCTTGCGCTGGGCGATGCGCTGGCCGTCGCACTGATGGAACACCGGCGGTTCACGCCGGAGATGTTCCGCACCTTCCATCCCGGCGGAAAGCTGGGCGCGCGGCTGTCGCAGGTGCGCGACCTGATGCACGCGGGCGAGACCCTGCCGCTGGCGGCCTTGCGCACGCCCATGAGCGACGCGCTCCTGACCATCAGCCAGAAGGGCTTCGGCGTGCTGGGCGTACTGGACGACGATCACCGGCTGGCGGGCGTGATCACCGACGGCGACCTGCGCAGGCACATGGACGGGCTGCTGGACCGCACCGCGGGCGACGTCATGACGAGAGCCCCGCGCACCATCGGGCCCGACGCGCTGGCCGAGGAGGCGGTCGCGGTGATGAACGAGAAGCAGATCACCTGTCTTTTCGTGGTGGACCCGGCGGGATCGGACCGCGTCGCGGGCCTTCTGCACATCCACGACTGCCTGCGCGCCGGCATCGTCTGAGACGCGCCGGTGGACCGCCACTCCACCCTCGTCGTCTGGGCCAAGACCTTGCTGCCGCTGGGCGCGATCGCCCTCCTCTCGACGCTGTTTCTCGTGTCGCAGCCGAGGAGGGTGGAGGAGGCGGAGATCCCCTTCGCCGATCTCGACGCGCTGGCGCGGGACGAACAGGTGTCTGCGCCCTCGTTCTCCGGAGTGTCGGATGACGGGTCGGTCGTCTCGATCAGCGCCGACAGCGCCCGTCCGGCGGGCGAGACCCGGGACGGGCTGATCCTGCAGGTCGTGCGGGGCACCGTCGACTCACCCGGCGGGCGGCGGCTGACCTTCGCCGCGGGCGACGGGCTGCTGGAGACCGAGGCGGCGACGGCGCGGTTTACCGGGCCCGTCAGGATCGAGACGACGGGCGGCTATCGCATGGAGGCCGCAACGCTGTTTGCCGATCTCGACGGCGGACGGCTGGAGGCAGGGGGACCGGTTTCCGCCGAAACGCCCTATGGCAGCCTCAGCGCGGGAAGACTGGTGGCGGAGACGCCCGAGGGCGGCGGCGCGCGACTGGTTTTCCAAGACGGCGTCCGGCTGGTATACCGGCCACAACCCGAAGAAGGCCCACCCCGATGACCTCTCTCCGACAGCTCGTGCTGACCCTGCTGCTGGCCCTGCCCGCAGCCCTGCCCGCCCAGACCAGCATCGACCTCGGCGGTGTGACCGCGGACCCCGATGCGCCGCTGGAAATCACCGCCGACAGCCTGACGGTGAACCGAGACGACGGCAGCGCCGTCTTCGAGGGCGCGGTCCGGATCGGCCAGGGCGATCTTCGGATCGCCGCGGGCCGGGTGGAGGTGCGCTACGACGACACCACGGGCGATATCGCCCGGCTCGATGCCTCGGGAGGCGTGACGCTGGCCACCACCGAGGAACAGGCGGAGGCGCAGAGTGCGGAATACGATCTGGAGGCCGGCACGCTGACGCTGATCGGCGAGGTGCTCCTGACGCAGGGTCAGAGCGCTCTCTCGGCGGAACGCATGGTCGTGGACCTCGATGACGGAACCGCGCGCATGGAGGGCCGGGTGACCACGATCTTCCGCCAGGACGGTCAATGAGCGGGACGCGGCCGACCCTGACCGCGACCGAGGGCAGCGGCGGCCTGAAGATCCGCCACCTGCGCAAGGGGTATCGCAAGCGGCCCGTGCTGCGCGACGTCAGCCTCGATCTGGGGCGAGGCGAGGTGGTGGCGCTGCTGGGGCCCAATGGCTCGGGCAAGACGACCTGCTTTTACTGTATCGCCGGGCTGATCCAGCCGGACGCCGGACAGGTGCTGGTGGACGGGCGCGACGTGACCGCCCTGCCGATGTACCGCCGCGCGAAGCTGGGGATCGGCTACCTGCCGCAGGAGATGTCTATCTTTCGCGGGCTGACGGTGGAGGAGAACATCCTCGCCATCCTCGAGATCGCCGAGAGGGACCGCACCTCGCGCCGGGAGCGGCTGGAAGAGCTGCTGTCGGAATTCTCCATCGAGCACCTGCGCCGCACGCCTGCCCTTGCGCTGTCAGGCGGCGAACGGCGGCGCTGCGAGATCGCGCGCTGCCTGGCAGCGGGGCCGCGGTACGTGCTGCTCGACGAGCCGTTCGCCGGGGTCGATCCGATTTCGGTGGGCGATATCCGCACGCTGGTGTCGCATCTGTCCGAGCGCGGGATCGGCGTGCTGATCACCGATCACAACGTCCGCGAGACGCTGGAAATCGTGGACCGCGCTTATATCCTGCATGATGGCCGCGTGCTGATGTCCGGCAGCGCCGCCGATGTTGTGGCCGACGAGAACGTCCGCCGCGTCTATCTTGGCGACAGCTTCCGCGTGACCTGAACACCACCCCGCGATTGGCCCGTTGACAGCCGAGCCCGGCGTAAGGCCAGATGACATCACGATGACGCATGGGAGGAGACGATCGTCACGCATCGCGCATCTTTCCGCGTCGTCCGGGACGAACGTCCCGCTGCGAACCGGCGCCCGGCGAGACCGGGCCGGCCGGCCTTAATATCGCGAAGGAGACCCAATGCGTTACCAGATCAGCGGCAAGCAGATTGACATCGGCGCGGCGCTTCAGACCCATGTCGAGACGGAACTCGGAACGACGCTGGGCAAGTATGCCGGTCGACCGACCGACGCCATGGTGGTCTTCTCTCGGTCGGGCCACGAATACGTCTGCGAAGCCGTGGTGCACCTGTCCACCGGGCTGACCGCCCAGGCCAAGGGCAGCGCGACCGAGATCTATGCCGCGTTCGACAGCGCGACCGAGAAGATGGACAAGCAGTTGCGCCGCTACAAGCGTCGGCTGAAAGACCATCACAAGGAGCGCGCTCAGCCTGTTGAAACCTTGGGGGCGGCCTCGTATATCCTCGCGCCAAGGGAAGAGGAGGACGATCTACCCGAAGGCGATGTCGACCCGATGATCATCGCCGAAATGGAAACGCCGATACCGTCTTTGTCCGTCGGCGAGGCCGTGATGCAGATGGAACTTGCCCACGCACCCCTACTGGTCTTCCGGAACGAAGGGCACAGCGGGATCAACGTGGTCTATCGCCGGGATGACGGAAACATCGGCTGGATCGACCCCCGCAACATGAGCAGTTGACCGGCGAAGCCGGCACACAGGATTGGACACTGGATGCAGCTGGCAGAGATTTTGCGCCCGGACGGGATCAAGCTCCTGTCGTCCTGTTCGAGCAAGAAGCGCCTGTTCCGAGATCTGGGCGAGATGGCCGAGCAGGCGTTCGGCCTACCCTCCGCACGGGTGATCGAGGCGCTGCAGGAGCGCGAGGGCCTGGGGCCGACGGGCGTGGGGGGCGGCGTGGCCCTTCCCCACGCGCGGCTTGACGGAATCGACGCGGTGCGCGGGCTGTTTCTGAAGCTCGAGCGGCCGCTGGAGTTCGAGTCGGTCGACCGTCAGCCGGTGGACCTCGTTTTCGCGCTGCTGGCCCCCGAATCGGCCGGTGTCCAGCATCTGAAAGCGCTGGCGCTGGTGTCGCGCACACTGCGCGACCCGGCGACCTGCGCCAAGCTGCGGGCCAATTCCGAGCCCTCGACCCTGCACACGATCCTGACCGAGGGCACCGCCTCCCAGGCCGCCTGAGCGGCAAGGATCAGCGCCAGGGACCGAAGCCGAACGCCAGATAGTCGCGCTGGTAGATCTCGGCGGCCATGGCCTCGATCTCGTCGTCGTGGATCTCCGCCAGCCGCGCCGCGTGCGGATCGGTCTCCGCCGGGGGTGGTGGCGCGGCGTCGCGTCCGATCTGCGCCGCGAGCTGCGCGCAGCCCGTGGCCATGGCATCCTCGCGCAGGATCATGTCGGGCAGGGTGAACCCCGTCATGCCCTTCACCACCTCCACCTGCTGCGCCCACCAGGGATCGACGCGCACGGAGGTCTGACCGGCGAGATTGGCCTTCAGGAACCGCAGGAAGCCCGTGAAGGCTTCGCGATGGGCGGCGGCGTCATAGCCGTCATCGAGGCTCTGACCCGGCAAGTCGACCTTGAAGACCTGCCGCAGCGTCTTGCGGATTTCCTTGTAGCTGCCGGGCCCGCCGGTCATCAGCTTCTCGCAGAAGGTCGCATGGGCCCGGGCGAGAGGATGGCGGATCACCGTGAAAGCGCGATGGCCCGGGTGATCGCGCATCCACTGGCGCAGGGTCTTCGGGGTGAAATCGCCGGGCAGGGCGTCGGGCTGCGCCCCGTCGAGCGCGGCCAGCCAGGCCCGCGTCGCCCGCGTGGGCCCGCCGAAGACCGGCATGAACATCAGCGGCGCCACGGGCGCCGTGACGTAGGCCGGCACGGCCGCCCCGCGCCGGGGCTCGAAGTTCGGGGTGCGGCTCAGGTTGAACCGGTCGAGACGGGCAAGGCTCGCCTCCATCTCGGGGAAGTTCGTGACCTTCTCCTCCATCGGCTCGGGGTTCTGACGCTTCAGCTTGGTGTCCAGCGCCTCGAGCCGGCCCTCCACCCCCAGCCAGGCGGCGAGGCCGTTCATGACCCCCACGTCCTGCAGGTCCTCGTAGGCCACGTAGAAGGCCGTCTGCCCGGTCGTTTGCAGCCCCTTCAGCAGCCGGACCTGAAAGGCCTGAAGCGCCTCCAGATGGGCCTCGAATTCGCCGGCGTCGAAGGTCACGGTATCGGACCGCGCATGCTTGACGTTGGTCAGCTTCCACTGGCCGGTCGACTGGGCGATCTTCCAGCTGACGTAGCTCTCCGCCGGATTGCGGGTCAGCACGATCTTGCCACAGCGCGGGTCCGGCAGGGCGATCTCCAGCGCGCGGGGGTCGTGGTCGTTGAAGAAGCGGAATCCGTTCAGGCCGGGCGCCGCCTTCACCGCCTCGATCAACCCGGCAGGATCGGCCTCCCGGGTCTGCTGGGTGTAGCCGAGAAGCTCGGTCCGGTTCGGATAACCGATGAAATGCGGATTGAACGCCTCGCCATGGCAGGTGACGCCGTCCAGCGCATTCAGGTTGGCCTCGAGAAAGTTGGAGCCGGTCCGCATTTCCGCGAAGACGACGAAATAGTCAAAGGGTTTCATGGGTTACCGAACGAGATAGCGCTTGCGACGGGGCGGTTCGTCCCGCCGGGGCGCGCCACCGGCATGGAAATCGCCCATGAGATAGGGATGCATCCCCTCGTTCTTGAGATTCTGCAGGAACTGCCCGAAACCGGTGAGATCGACCATTCTCGGCGTCTCGGTGACCCGGCGCGGGGTGCTGCCCGGGAATTCCTCGATTACGGTCTGCAGCGCCTCGAGCGGGGACTCGATGAATTCCGCCATCGTCCAGATGCGGATGCGCGCCTTGGCGTAGGGCGAGCGCAGGGCCTTCAGATGCTCCGCCTCGATCTTCTGGAGGCGCGCCGCCTCTGTCCTCAACTCCCCGAAGTCGCCGCCGGTCTGGAACAGCGGCACCGCCCAGGCGCCGGAGATCACGCTGATCTGCGCATTCGGATCCTTGGCGAGGTCCCAGGTTATGATCTGCTGGTCGAACGGTCCGAACTGGAAGCACTGCCGCTCCCCCCGGGTCATCCAGATGAGGGAGGTGAGAAACCGGCGGCAGTTGTAGTCCCGGATCGCGGCGGATGCCGACAGCGCCCCGGCGAAACTGTCCTGCCGGCCTTCGAACTCCACACCGTGCGTGGCAAAGAGATGGCCGTGCACCCGCGCGCCCGTGGTCCGCGATAGCCATGGCTCGAAATCCTCGAAGAGGTCGGAAAATCCTTCGAACACCGAATAGGGCGCGGAGGTGAACCCGTTCTCCCACCCCTCGTTCGGCAGGCGCGACTGCATGTAGAGGCCAGGCCGCCCGCGCGTCCGCCGTTCCACCGCCTTGGCGAAGATGCGGTCGATCTTTCCGGGGTTGGGTTCAGCCCCCTTCATCGCCTGTTCGGTTGGGTCGAGAAACGCCTCGTAGAGCCGGTCCGCGTGGGGCCAGATCTTGCGTGCGACGAAACAGTCCGACCGCCGCAGAAGCTGCAGGTGATCGTCATAGAAGATATGCGGCTTGCCCTGGAAATCGAACTTCGACAGCGTCAGGGACCGGCTCTCGATATTGCGGGAATAGCGCCGGGCGAGGGTCTGGAAATAGCTCTCGTCCGGGATCCAGACGAGACGGAAATAGGCGTCGTACCGGGCGCGCGCGGGGTCCTTGAGGATGCGCGTCATGGTCTCGCGGGTCAGACACCACCACTGGCTGCCCATGTGAGGGGTCAGTCCCTCCGGGATCTCCCGTTGCAGGCGGAACCTGCGCTGGATGTCGACCCAGCGGTCGAACAGGAACCTCTGGCGTTTCCACGAGAACGGAAAGCGCAGGACGAACCGCTCCTCGGCAAGGCCGCCCGCGACCCAGGGGACATCGGCGGTCGTGGCACTCTCGATGAAGTCGATGCCGGGGCGGTCCTCGAGGTAATCGACGAGTTCGCGCACCGGGCGCAGCGGCAGGCAGGACCCTGACGCAAGGTAGACGTGCTGAACGCCGGGAAACCTCTCCAGCATCATCTCGGCGCCGGCCTGACTGGCCGCGACGATGCCCCAGGTGCCCCATTCGCAGCGGTGCCGCCTGCAGAAGAGCACCGTGCCGGTCAGATCGGAGAGCGCATGGACGAACCTGTCGTAGGTCTGCGGCCGCACCTTGGCGTCGACATGGACCACCACCGGACAGCCGCCCGCCACCCAATGCCGGATCACCTGCTCCGCCCGCTCGAACGCGGTGTGGATCAGAATGACGATGCCGACGGGACCGCTCATGCCCAGTTTCCCTTGGACATGAGGCCGAGGATCTCGAGCTGGCGCCAGTTGATGTATTTCTCCGACCACTTGCACCAGAGATCGGGATTCTGCGTCAGTCCTTCGGCATAGGCGCGGTATTCGCGGCCGGCGGCGTAGTGCTGCCTGCGGCTCAGTTCCTCCTGCGCCTTGTCCGCGAAGGTCGACAGGAATTTCGTGTGGAGCAGGACCCCGGAGGCCTTTTCCCCGCCCCATTCGTCATAGACGAGGTTGAGCCCCCGCGGCAGCAGCGTGTGGGTCGAGGAATGGTAGGCGTAATCCCGGTTCCACTTGACCAGCGGGATCTTGTTCAGCGCGGGCGCGCGCCATGGCTCATCGGCAAAGAAGACGCGCATCCTCGGCCCGCCCTGGATCCAGAGGTTGCCGTATTTCGGGTTGCGATAGATCGAATAATTACCGGCATCGAACCAGTTTGCGATTTCCAGCGGGTCCTGCCCGGGGCGATAGGCGATATCGTTGATCCCGCCCTTGGGATACATGTCGAGCAGCATCGCCGAAAACGATTTGATCGATGAGGCATCCAGCCAGTCCGTCAGGGCGCGAAGCGGCCGCGTATCGCAGAACGGATAGACAAACAGTTCGTCGGGATCGACCACGAGCGTCCAGTGGTTATGCCCGTATTTCAACTGCAGCCAGTTCAACCAGTCGACCCCGAACCGCGCCCTCTTGTAGGAGGCTGTCGTGCTCCAGAGCGAGACATCGGGCTGATCGGCAAGGAACCCGGCGCCGCCGTCGTCGCTGTCGTTATCGACCATCAGGAAATGGCCGACGCCCATATCCCTGTAATACTTCAGGAAATAGGGTAGCCGCATCGCCTCGTTGCGGAAGGTGGAGAAGACGAGAATGTCATTCTCGCGGATCTGGTCGGTCCGGTTGGCGACGCGCACGAGATCCCGACGCTTGCGGAACGCCCTGATACGCCAGCGCTTGCGCTCCAGTCTCAGCCGGTATGACTGCCAGGCGCCCAACCTGCTCCCCCTCGTTCCGACCGGTCTCGCGCGACGGTCTGCCGACTCCGGCTAGCACGAGACGCTTAAGACGATCCTGAAATGATCGGCCCAGCGTGGTGGCTCGAAACGCGGAGGTACGACAGGATGCTCGGTCAGTTCCCTGATCTTGTTCCGCCACAAATAGGGTTTCCCGGTGGGCAGGTAAATCCCGGCATCTCCGAGGACTTCCCGGCAGATGGCGGATGGGCCACAAATGACGGGTGTCCCGAGCGCCAGGGCCTCTGCGGGCGGAAGGCCGAATCCCTCTGCCAGCGACGGAAACAGCAGAGCGCGGGCCCCCGCCACCAGCGCGGTCCGGGCCGTGTCGTCGAGGTCGGGCAATTCGGTGACACCGGGCACGCCCGCATCGAGGCGGGCGAAGAACGCCGGGCACTCCCAGCCGCGACGGCCCACGAGGAACAGCGGTGGCGGACCGGAGCCGAGCTCTTCCCAGATGTCGAGGAGAAGGCCGATATTCTTGCGCGGTTCGAGCGTGCCGACCGCGACGAACCACGGCCGGCCCGCGGGGGCCTCCGGCGGCAGGGCCTCCGGTCGCAGGTCCGGCACATCGACGCCAAGGGGCGCGGCCACGACCGGAGGACAGGACGGGCCGAGATGGCCGCGGATTGTCTCGGCAGTCACCTTGGCCGAGGTCAGCAGCAGGTCGGCCTGTCCGCAGAGCCCGAGATAGTGGCGGGCGCGGGGCACCGCCTCGGGCCGCACGAGATCGGGATGATCGAGCGGGATCGTGTCGTGGACGAAGACCGCGATGCGCCCCCCCGAACCACGCACCCCCTTCAGCACCCTCTGCGTCAGGTTGGAGATCCCGAGGTTGAGATAAATCGTCCCGACCGGCAGGCGCCGCCGCAGCATCCGTCCCAGCGCCGGTTTCGGCGCCCGGGCGATGGCCTGCTCCCGGCAGCGCGATTCGAGCGCCCGATGCGCTTTGGGGCGCGACTTGCCCAGCCGGGACATCAGGCCGGGCGCGCCGAACGCGCCGCTGTCGATGCGCCGCAGCACATCCGCGGCGCCCGTCCGGTCGAGCAGGAGATAGCCCGCAGGCGTGCGGACCAGCGCCAGGAGCGGCGTATCGCGGTCCAGAAGCTCGGCGAGATAGGCGCGCTCCACCCGGTCCACACCGGTCAGGACCCGCCCTGCGCGGGAAACGAGCCGCGTCAGGTCGATCAGCCGCGCGGGCGGCTCATTCGTGGAAATGCGCGCCATGGTTCTGATGCCAGCGCCAGGCGTCCGCAACCATGGTGCCCATGGTCGACCGCCCGGGCCGCCAGCCCAGCTCCTCCGACGCGCGCCTGCTGCCGGAGACAAGCCGCACCGCATCGCCAGGGCGCCTCTCGCCCTCGACCACCGGAACCTCCCGGTTCGTGACCCGCCCCGATTCCGCGATCACCTCGCGCACGGAAAAGCCCGTTCCCGTGCCGAGACAGAAGACGCGGTTGCCCTTGCCCTCCTCCAGCCATTTCAAGCCGAGGACATGGGCCTCCACGAGGTCCATCACATGCACGTAGTCGCGGATACAGGTCCCGTCGGGCGTATCGTAATCCGTTCCGAAGATCGTCAGCGCCGCCCGCTTGCCGTCGATGGCGTCGAGCATCAGCGGGATGAGATGGGTCTCGGGCTGGTGGAATTCGCCGATCTCGCCTTCGGGATCGGCCCCTGCCACGTTGAAATAGCGGAAGATCACCGAGCGCAGGCCGTGCGCATGTCCGAAATTCCCGATCATGTCCTCGATGGCGCGTTTCGTGGCGCCATAGGCGTTGATCGGCTGCTGTGGCGTGTCCTCGTCAAGGATCACCCCGTCATGGTCGCCGTAGGTCGCGCAGGTCGACGAGAAGACGACATTGCGGCACTCGGCCGCCACCGCCGCTTCCAGGAGGTTCAGCGAGCCGCCGACATTTCCGCGCCAGAACCTGCCCGGGTCCTGCATGCTGTCGCCGACGAGGCTGAGCGCCGCGAAATGCATGACCGCGCTCGGGCGCCAGGCGGCGAATACCTCGTCGAGGCGCGCTCGGTCGAGAAGGTCCCCCTGCTCGAACGGGCCGAACCTGACGGCGTCGCGCCATCCGGTTCCGAGATTGTCATAGGTGACGGGCGTGTAGCCTGCGGAGGCGAGAACCTTGCAGGCATGACTGCCGATATAGCCCGCCCCGCCGGTGACGAGGATGTTCGTCATGAGAGACGCCGCGCCCTATTGGGCCGCGTTCCGGGTCATGGCGAGCTCGTCGAGATACTGCTGCAACTCGTCGCGCAGATCGTCGCGGGCGAGGCCATAGGCCACCGTCGCCTGCAGAAAGCCCGCCTTGGAGCCGCAGTCGAACCGCTGCCCGCGGAAGCGGAAGCCGTAGACCCCGCGCTCCTCCGCGATCTCCATCGCGATGGCATCGGTCAGCTGGATCTCGCCGCCCGAGCCTTCCTTCACGCGGCTGAGGTTCTTCATCACCGTCGGCGCGAGGATGTAGCGGCCGATGACGGCGAGGTTGGAGGGGGCGGTGTCCGGTTCCGGCTTTTCGACCATGCCCTTGACCGTGACGAGAGAGCCCATGTCCTCCGCGCAGTCGAGGATGCCGTAGGACTTCGTCATCTCGTGCGGCACTTCCATCGCGGCGACCATGCTTCCGCCGGTCTGCTCGTAGGCCTCTATCATCTGCTGGAGGCAGGGTTTCTCGGCCGCGATCACGTCGTCGGGCAGGATCACGGCGAAGGGTTCGTTCTCCTTCAGCAGGCGCCGGGCGCACCAGACCGCGTGGCCGAGACCGCGCGCCTCGTTCTGGCGGATGTAGGCGATGCCGCCCGATTCCATGTTGGTGGACTTGAGCGTCTCGAGAAGGTCGGTCTTGCCCTTCTTCCGCAGCTGCGCCTCCAGCTCCGGGGCGCGGTCGAAGTAATCCTCCAGAGCGGACTTGCCGCGCGCAGTCACGAAGATGAATTCCTTGATGCCGGCGGCCCGGGCCTCGTCGATCGCGTACTGGATCAGTGGACGGTCAACGAGGGTCATGATCTCCTTCGGGACGGATTTCGTCGCTGGCAGGAACCGGGTCCCCAATCCCGCAACAGGAAAGATCGCCTTCGTCACGCGCTTCGCCATAGTCACAGTCTCCAAATGATCTGCCGGGCCTGCCAGAGTCCCGGCTCCTGTCCGGTACGGAGCGGACCGAGGCATTATCCACCCCTTATATGTCCGTCTCATGGCATGAACTGGACGGTCCTGTCTATCTGCGCCGATGAGGGAACACCCTATCCGGAAGGTGTTCCCCGCAGCGGAGCCACACGTGCCGTTTCCTGCGCCACGCGAGAGGTGAAACCGCGCAGCCGGACCACTTGTTCCTCCCGCTCCGCCCGTCCGAGGACGCCTCCCGCCTGCACCCAGTAACCCTGCGGATCGAACCAGGCGCGGTGCGGCCGGGCGGTGGGTGACAGCAGCAGAAGGGTCACGTCATGCCCGTGCTCCGCCAGACGCGCGGCCTCCGCGTGGCGGCGCCGGGCCTGCCAGGAGCGGCCCGCGACGACGATGTGCCCGCGCCGTCTGCGGTCGGGCCGGTAAGGCAGAAACTCGCTTCGCGCATCCTCGAGCGGCGGGACGGGCCCGATCATCGCATCCAGCCCCTCGGCCCAGCCCTCGTCGAAGCTCCGCAGGATGCGACCCACGTCGCGCGGTTCGATCCGCCCGGCGACCATGTGCGCCAGCAATCCCGCCCGGCGCTCTGCCCGCTCCCGTCGCCCGATGGGCGATATGGTCTCGCGCCGGCTATGGCGCCTGAGGAACCGCGCGAGGCTCGCACCCACGTCGAAGAGGCTGAGCGGGACACGATCGGACCTGCGCCGCGCGCTCGGCGCCACGCCATGCAGCACCTGCGCCAGAGGAACGGCGGCGGTCAGCGCGCCCGTCTCCGCCAGCCGCATGTCGAGGTCCGTCTCGTCGAGGTAGAAGCCATAGGCCGGATCGAACCCGTTCACCTCGTGGAGCACGGATCGGCGGAAGGCCATATTGGTCCCCTCGGTCTTGATCGCACGGCCCTCGGACGTGGCGACGATGCGCGGCTCCATCCCGGCGAGGGGAATGGGCCTCGGGTCCGCGTCCGGCCCGACGTCGGAGATGCGGTGCTGGAAGCTCAGCCCGTTGCGCCCGCGGACATAGCCCGTCGCCGCCGACACCCGGTCGTCCTCGAAGACCTCCGCCAGATGCTCGAGCCACAGCGGTTCCGCAGCGGCGTCGTCGTCGATGAAGGCCACCACCTCGCCCGCCGCCTGCGCGATCCCGGCGTTGCGCGCGGCGGAGATACCGGGCGCGTCGAAGGGCACCACCTTGATCCGGTCGAAGAGCGCCGGGCTCCGGTCGACCCGCCGTCGCGCCTCGCGATCGGCCACCACCACGATCTCGAAGGCGTCGTGGCTCTGGCGCACCAGCGAGGCGAGGCAGGTCATCAGCTGGTCCGGCCGACCGTGGCTGACCACGACCACGCTGACCGGGACACCCGTCACGCGATCCCCGCGGCCTCGAGCATCGCCTCGATCCGGGGCACGTCCTCGGGGTTGTTCAGCTCCCAGAACGGGCGCCCCCGCGCCGCCACCTCGACGCAGGTCAGATGAACGCCGCGCTCCAGAAACCGCAGCTGTTCCAGCCCCTCGAGCTGTTCGAGCGGCCCCGGGGGCCAGAGCGGATAGGCCGCCAGCGCCGAAGGCCGGTAGGCATAGACACCCACATGGTGCCAAACCGGAGTCGGGTCGTCGTCGGGATAGTCGCGGCCGGTATAGGGGATCACTTCCTTGGAGAAATAGAGCCCCGCCCGCTCCGCGCCGAAGACGGCGGTCGTGCCGCCCACGCGCCCCGCCGCGCGATCCTCCCTGAATCCGCGCAGGGCCCGCCCGTCGCAGCGCAGCACCGGCGTCGCCACCTCGGCCACGGGATGGGCGGACAGCTCGTCGATCAGCGCCTCCACGAACCACGGCGGCGTCAGCGGCGCGTCGCCCTGCAGGTTCACCACGATGTCATAGCCGCCGCCCAGCGCGTCCAGCGCCTCGGCGACCCGTTCCGTGCCGTTGCGCGCGGTCTCCGAGGTCATCACCACCTCGGCGCCGAAGCCTTCCGCCTCCGCCCGGATGCGGTCGTCGTCGGTGGCCACCACCACCTTGTCCGCGCCTCCGACAGCCTGCGCCGCGTCCCAAGACCGGCGGATCAGGGTCTTCACTGCGCCGGTCGAACCGCGCAGGGGGACCAGCGGCTTGCCGGGATAGCGCTGGGACGCATAGCGCGCCGGGATGACGATGAGCGCGGCCACCGGTCAGCCCGCCTTCAGCTCCACGCCCGGGGCACAGGCGATGAAGAACGGGTTGGCGAAGCCCGGCTTGCCATAGGCGAGCGGTTCCTCCGGCGCATCGAACCGGACGACATGCCCGCCCGCGCCGCGCAGCACCGCGTCGCCCGCCGCGGTGTCCCATTCCATGGTCCGCCCGAGGCGGGGATAGAGATCCGCCTCCCCCGTCGCCACGAGACAGAACTTCAGCGACGATCCGGCGGAGGTCATGTCGCGCACGGCATATTGCGCGATATAGGCGTCGGTCGCGGCGTCGCGGTGTGATTTCGACGCCACCACCATCAGCGCGCCATTGTCCGGGTCGGAGACGCCGATCTCGCGCAGATCGCCGGGCACGTCCTTGACGAAGGCGCCGGTCTCCTCGACGGACCGCCCGTCCCCGCGCGTGTAGAAGAGCCGTCCCTTGGCGGGGGCGAAGACGACGCCCCGGGTCGGCACGCCCTCCTCGACCAGCGCGATGTTGACGGTGAAGTCACCGCGCCGGTTGATGAATTCCTTCGTCCCGTCCAGCGGATCCACGATGAAGAAGGTCGCCGCGGTCACATCGTGGCTTTCGCCCTGCTCCTCGGTCACCAGCGCGATGCCGGGAAATGCCGCGCGCAGCCCGGCGGCGATATGGGCATCGGCGGCCTCGTCGGCGGCGGTGACGGGGCTGTTGTCGCTCTTGGTCATCACCTCGAAATCGGGGCCGTCGTAGATCTCCATGATCAGGTCGCCCGCTTCGAGCGCCAGACGCCGCATTTCCCTCACAATCGCCGCGTATTCCATGCAAAGACCTTTCCGGGCGCCTGCGCCTTTTGTTGAACGTCGGGACCGGGCTCCTTATGGTGCCGGCATGCGGATTGGGCAAGGCTGGGCGGGTCCGCCCCGGTCAGGTCGGTCATGCAACGGAGAAGCGCAAGGGAGCGCCATGTTTCACGCACCCCAGGCCAGGACAGGAGCGCAGGGCGCCCTCCGCACCTTCGAGCTGATCTATCACTCGATCGTCCGCGACCTGCGCAAGACCCATCGGCACGCCCTCATCGGACTGCTGCTCAACGTCCTGCAGACGATGATCCTCGTGCTGACCTTCTACCTGATGTTCGTGGTGCTCGGCCTCAGGACCTCGGCGATCCGGGGGGACTTCCTGCTCTTCGTGATGACCGGCATCTTCATGTTCATCAGCCACACTAAATCCATGAGCGCCGTCCTCGGGTCGGAGGGGCCGACCTCGGCGATGATGAAGCACCGGCCGATGAACACGATCATCGCCGTGACCTCCTCGGCGCTCGCTGCGCTCTATATCCAGGTGCTCTCGGCCATTGTGGTGTTGTTTCTCTACCATGCCATCATCACGCCGCTGGAGATCCATCAGCCGATCTTCTGCCTCCTGATGCTGATTCTCGCATGGTTCTTCGGGGTCGCGGTGGGAATGGTCTTTCTCGCGATGAAGCCATGGTTCCCGGAACTGACGGGCATCCTGTCGACGATCTGGACGAGGGCGAACATGGTCGCTTCGGGCAAGATGTTCCTCGCCAACACGCTGCCCGGTTTCATGCTCGACTGGTTCGACTGGAACCCGCTGTTTCACATCATCGACCAGGTCCGCGGCTTCGCCTTCATCAACTACAATCCCCATTTCTCCAGCCTGACCTATCCGCTGGTCGCCAGCATCGTGCTCCTGATGATCGGCATGATCGGGGAGAGCTACACGCGCAAGAAAGCGTCCGTTTCATGGAGTGCCGGCAAATGATCCGTCTTCTTCTGGTCCTGTTCATCAGCCTTCCCGTCGTGGCCGCCGCGCAGGGCTTTCCCGCGCTCTATGATGTCACCGGCGTGGCCTCGGACGATGTGCTGAACGTGCGCGCGGGACCCGGCGCCGCTCATCCGATCATCGGGGAACTGGCCCATGACGCCGTCGACATCGAGGTGGTGGCCCGCGCCGATGGTGCGGACTGGGGCCTCGTGAACGTGGGCGAGCGATCCGGTTGGACCTCGCTTGCGTTTCTCGCGCGTCAGCCCGGAGAGTGGAACGCGGTTCCCACGACGATCACAAGCTGCTTCGGCACGGAACCCTTCTGGGACATAACCGGCCTGAATTTCACGCTGAGCCTGCAGAACTATGGTGAACCGGTGTTTTCCGCTCCGACTTCAGGGCCGATGCCGGCGCCCTGGGCCGATCGTCTCGGTGTCACGGCAAGCGGGCGCGACAGGCATCTTTCCCTCGTCGTCCGGGGCGAGGCCTGCAACGACGGCATGTCAGACCAGGCCTTCGGACTCTCGGCCACGGCCATTTCGGAGATCGACGGAGCTTCGCAGATGTGGCTCGGGTGCTGCTCGGTCGGCCGCTGAGGGATCAGGGATCGACCACGCGCAGCGTCAGGTTGATCCGCCCTCCGCCTTCGAGGAGCATGGAACTTCCGGGTCTGATACGGTCGATGCCGTGATGGACAAGCCGCGCCGGCCCTCCCATCACCGCGACATCCCCCGACCGCAGCCAGAGGCTTTCGGTCTTGCCGCCCCGGGTGAGGTTGCCGATCCGGAACAGCGCGTCGTCCCCCAGCGATATCGACACGACGGGATAGTCGAAGTTTCCCTCGTCGCGGTCCTGGTGCATCCCCATTTTCGCGGCGGAGTCATAATAATTTACGAGGCAACAGTCCGGCGCCCGGCCGGCGCCTGCCACCGCCTCCCAGACCGCCAGCACCGAGGCCGGGACAGGTGGCCACGCCATGCCCTCGGGATGCCGCGGCTCGTACCGATAGCCGCGGCGGTCGGTGATCCAGCCATATCGTCCCGCCGCGGTCATCCGCACGCTCATCGGCCGTCCCGCGGGCGTTACGGGCCGGAACAGCGGCGCCTGCCGCACGACTTCCCGCAGGTCGGCAACCATGGCGCGTTGCGCCTCGGGCGGCAGAAACCCCCCATGGATCGCCACATCACGGACGGTCAGCGTGGGGTCCTGCGTCATCCTCTCCCCCCGTCCCGGACGGGACACTTTTGCAACATCAGGTGCGGTCCGGGCCGTTGCAGCCCCTCTGACCCCTGCCTATATATCCGCCAGATCGGCAGTCCGACAGCGGGCCGCCACACACCATCCCGGCCACGGGCGCCACTCTGGGCCCGGACCGTTCAAACCGCCTGAAGAGAGGGATTTGAGAGACATGGCCAAAGTCATCGGGATCGACCTCGGCACTACGAACTCCTGCGTCGCCATCATGGACGGCAGCCAGGCCCGCGTGATCGAGAACGCGGAAGGGGCGCGCACGACGCCCTCCATCGTCGCCTTCACGGAAAACGAGCGTCTCGTCGGCCAGCCGGCGAAGCGTCAGGCCGTGACCAATCCGGAAAACACGATCTTCGCCGTCAAGCGCCTGATCGGCCGCCGCACCACGGATGCCGAGGTGACGAAGGACCAGAAGATCGTCCCCTACAACATCGTCGACGGCGGCAACGGCGACGCCTGGGTCGAGGCGCGCGGCGAGAAATATTCGCCCAGCCAGATCAGCGCCTTCATCCTGCAGAAGATGAAGGAAACCGCCGAGAGCTATCTCGGCGAGGAGGTGACGCAGGCCGTCATCACCGTGCCCGCCTACTTCAACGACCAGCAGCGTCAGGCAACGAAGGACGCAGGCAAGATCGCCGGCCTCGAGGTGCTGCGGATCATCAACGAGCCGACCGCCGCGGCGCTGGCCTACGGTCTCGACAAGAAGGAATCGAAGACCATCGCCGTCTACGACCTCGGCGGCGGCACCTTCGACATCACCATCCTCGAGATCGACGACGGCCTCTTCGAGGTGAAATCCACCAACGGGGACACCTTCCTCGGCGGTGAGGATTTCGACATGCGGATCGTCAACTACCTCGCCGACGAGTTCAAAAAGGAACACGGAGTCGATCTGACGCGGGACAAGATGGCGCTTCAGCGCCTGAAGGAAGCGGCAGAGAAAGCCAAGATCGAGCTCAGCTCCTCCAGCCAGACCGAGATCAACCAGCCGTTCATCTCGATGGACAAGACCACCGGCACGCCGCTGCACATGGTCATGAAGCTGACCCGCGCGAAGCTGGAAAGCCTCGTGGGCGACCTGATCAAGAACTCGATCAAGCCCTGCCAGGCGGCACTGAAGGATGCCGGACTGACGGCCGCGGACATCGACGAAGTCGTGCTCGTGGGTGGCCAGACCCGAATGCCGAAGGTCGTCGAGGAAGTGACGAAATTCTTCGGCAAGGAGCCGCACAAGGGCGTGAACCCCGACGAGGTCGTGGCCATGGGCGCCGCGATCCAGGCCGGCGTTCTGCAGGGTGACGTCAAGGACGTCGTGCTGCTCGACGTCACGCCGCTGTCGCTCGGCATCGAGACGCTGGGCGGCGTCTTCACCCGCCTGATCGACCGCAACACCACGATCCCGACGAAGAAGAGCCAGATCTTTTCCACCGCAGAGGACAACCAGAACGCGGTGACGATCCGGGTCTTCCAGGGTGAGCGCGAGATGGCGGCCGACAACAAGATGCTCGGCCAGTTCAACCTCGAGAACATCCCGCCCGCGCCCCGCGGCATGCCGCAGATCGAGGTGACCTTCGACATCGACGCCAACGGCATCGTGTCCGTCTCCGCCAAGGACAAGGGGACGAACAAGGAGCAGAAGATCACCATCCAGGCCTCCGGCGGCCTCACGGACGACGATATCGAGCGGATGGTGAAGGACGCCGAGGAGAACGCGGACGCCGACAAGAAGCGCCGCGCCCTGGTGGAGGCCCGCAACCAGGCCGAGAGCCTGATCCACTCGACCGAGAAGTCGATGGAAGAGCATGCCGACAAGGTGGACCCGACCACGATCGAGGCGATCGAACTCGCCATCGCGGCGCTCAAGGACGATCTCGAGACGGAGAATGCCGACAAGATCAAGTCGGGTATCCAGAACGTCACCGAGGCGGCGATGCGGCTCGGCGAAGCGATCTACAAGAGCCAGGCCGAGGCCGGTGACGGCGGTCCCTCCGAGGCCGACCGCGGCCCAGGCGAGGACGACATCGTCGATGCCGATTTCGAAGATCTGGATGACGACAAGCACAAGTAAGCGCGGCTGAACCCGGGCGAGACCGGCCCGCTCCGCCGCGGGCCGGTCTTTGCGTTCCCGCCAGAAAGGGGACTGAGGTATATGGCGAAACGCGATTTCTACGACGTGCTCGGGGTGGCCCGCGGGGCCTCGCCCGACGAGATCAAGAAGGCCTACCGGACCAAGGCCAAGGAGCTGCATCCCGACCGCAACGCGGACAACCCGGATGCGGAGGCGAAGTTCAAGGAAGTCAACGAGGCCTACGAGGCCCTCAAGGACCCAGACAAGAAAGCCGCCTACGATCGCTACGGCCACGCCGCCTTCGAGGGCGGCATGGGCGGCATGGGGGCGGGTCGCCGCGGAGCGCCCGGACAACAGGATTTCGCAAGCGCCTTCTCGGACGTGTTCGACGATCTCTTCGGCGACTTCATGGGCGGGCGCGCCGGCGGCGGCCGCAACCGCGCCACCCGCGGCAATGATCTGCGCTACAATCTGCGCATCAACCTGGAGGACGCCTATTCCGGACTCCAGAAGACGATCACCGTGCCCACGGCGGTGCCCTGTACAGTCTGCAACGGGACCGGTGCCGAAGGCGGCGCCGAGCCCGCCACCTGCCCCACCTGCTCGGGTATGGGCAAGGTGCGCGCGCAGCAGGGCTTCTTCACCGTCGAGAGGACCTGCCCGACCTGCAACGGCGTGGGCCAGACGATCAAGAACCCCTGCAATGCCTGCCACGGCGCCGGCCGCGTGGAGAAGGAGCGTCAGCTCTCGGTCAACATCCCCGCCGGAGTCGAGACCGGCACCCGCATCCGCCTCGCCGGAGAAGGCGAGGCCGGTCTGCGTGGCGGCCCGACGGGCGATCTCTACATCTTCATCGAGGTGAAGGAGCACGAGCTCTTTCAGCGCGACGGGCAGCACCTGTTCTGCCGGGTGCCCGTATCGGTGGCGACGGCGGCCCTTGGCGGCGACATCGAGGTGCCCACCATCGACGGCGGCCGCAGCCGGGTCAAGATCCCCGAGGGCAGCCAGACCGGACGCCAGATGCGTCTGCGCGCCAAGGGTATGCCGGCCCTGCGCGGGGGCGGGTCGGGCGACATGTTCATCGAGCTCGCGGTGGAGACGCCCGTGAACCTCTCCGCACGCCAGAAGGAGCTTCTGCGTGAGTTCGAGAAGCTGAGCGAGAGCAACAACCCGCAGAGTTCCTCCTTCTTCTCCTCGGTGAAGAATTTCTGGGACCAGATGAAGGGATGACCGGTTTCGCCGCGCTGTGCGCGGCGATCCGCCGGGGAGGCTCTGCCTCCCCGGACCCCACCGGGATATTTTCAGCCAGAAAAATGAGGGGCAGGGCACTGTTGCATTAACCGTGGCGCAAGACCTGCGGTCTAATGTGTCGCCATGCGCCGTCAGCTATCCGAAGCCTCTCTGCCACTCTTTTCCCCTGCGTCTGCGGTCGCGACACCTGTGGCGGAAAAACTCCCCTCGTACCTCCGCGACCACCGCAAACGGCTGCGCGACCGGTTCCGGGACGGCGGCGCGGCGGCGATGCCGGATTACGAACTGCTGGAGCTCGTGCTCTTTCGCGCCATTCCCCGCCAGGACGTGAAGCCTGTCGCCCGCCGCCTGCTGGAGGCCTTCGGGGATTTCAACGGCGTGTTGTCCGCACCCGTCGCGCGGCTGACGGAGGTGGCGGGCGTGGGCGATGCCGTGGCAGTCGAGCTGAAGATCGTCGAGGCGGCAGCCCACCGCCTCAGCCGCACCCGGGTGATGCGCCGGCAGGTGATCTCTTCCTGGGACGCGCTTCTGGACTATTGCCGCACGATCATGGCGCACCGCGGGACCGAGGCCTTTCGCGTGCTCTACCTCGACCGCAAGAACGTGCTGATAGCGGACGAGGCGCAGGGCGAAGGGACGGTGGATCACGTCCCCGTCTATCCGCGCGAGGTGATCAAGAGGGCGCTGGAACTGGGGGCTTCGGCACTGATCCTCGTGCACAACCATCCGTCGGGCGACCCGACCCCCAGTGCTGCGGATATCGACATGACGGGACAGATCGCCCGCGCGGCAGAGGCTCTGGGACTCACGATCCACGATCATCTCGTGATCGGCAAATCGCGCGAGCTCAGCTTCCGCTCGGAGGGTCTGCTGTAACCATGCCAGGCAGGCCCTGCGCCTCTGTCCCGCCGCGCGACCATCGATTCCCGGGTCCCGCGCACTTCGGGGCGGCGCGCTGCCCGGTCGGTTCAGCCCTCGACCCAGAGCTCGACCCGGCGGTTGATCTGGCGGCCCCATTCGGTGTCGTCGCATCCCATCGGCAGCGCTTCGCCGAAGGCCACGGTGCGGACCCGGACCTCGCGCGGCAAGCTGCCGCCGAGAGCATCCACCAGAGCGCGCAACACCGTCTCCGCGCGCGCCGCGGCGAGGCCGCGATTCGCCACGGCGGGTCCGACCCCGTCGGAGAAGCCCGCGAGCATGAGCACGTCGCCGTCATGCACCCCGTCGAGGATCTCCCGCGCCAGTTGGTAGACGTTCGAACGGGACTGCGCATCGAGACGGGTCGACCCCAGCTCGAAGCGGAAGGTGGTGCTCAGCCGCTGCCGGGTCCCGAGCGTGCGCACCATCTGCTGGAGATCCGCAAGACCGACCTCCGGACCGGCCTCCGTGATCGCCGCGGCGAAGCGTTCGCCCTGGGCCGCCACGGGTATCGGCTCCGTGCCGAGATCCGCAAAGCCCGCGCGCCGGACGATGAACTGCGCCCGCCCGCCACGAAGCCAGGCGACGAAATCCGCCGCAACGGGCGGCAGCCGCCGCTCCGGCAGATAGAGAAAGAGCGGCATCGTCAGGGGATAATCCTCGGTCTTCAGGCTCTGGAGATCGGCCATCATGCCGCGCCCGCAGGAACCGCCGATCGCCAGCGGCCGCGCGTCGCCGCCCAGTCGGTAGGGCACGACCCCAAGAGCGCCCGGGTCCCGCGCCACGGCCTCGGCAACGGACAGGGCATCGGGATGATGCACGACGCCGGGCGCGAGCTCCTTGCCGGTCAGCCGCACCACCCGATCGACGAACCCCTGCACATGGCCCTCTTGGGCGGGCGGCAGATGCAAGGTCAGGGGAATGTCGGGACCGCCGATCCGGGACCAGTTGGCAATCTCGCCCGCGAAGGCCGCAGCGAGGTGCGCGATGTCGATCTCGGTCCGCTCCTGGGCGGCGGAGACGACCGGGACCAGGCCGTCGAGCGCCACGATCCGCGCGCGCTCCGGTGCGCCGAGATCGCCGAGCCCCGCCTCCAGCGCCGCCTGCCGCTCCTCCGGGCGTATCTCCCGGACCGCCATCGCCACGTCTGCCCGTCCCGACAGGAGGTCAGAAAAGCCGCCGTCGGTGTCGGAAAGGCGGAACTCGATCCGCAGGCGGGCCGCTTCCGCGGCGGGATCGGTTAGCACATAGTCGAAATCGAGCGGTCCGACCTCCTCGCGCCGGAGGCTGTAGCCTTCGGACACGGCGAATCCCTCGACCAGCGCGGGCAGCAGGACCTCGCCCATCCGCGCAGCCCCCACGAGCCGCCACTGGGCGACGCCGGCGTCCGGATCGGGACAGGCCGCGCCGTCGCAGGTAACGCGGGAATAGTCCATGGTGACCGGGCCCGCCGCGGTCTCCACCCGCAGGTAGGTGCCGTCATAGCCGAGGTAGCGGCCGGACACGACGATCCCGCCGCCCACGCTTGACAGGGTCAGCTCGTCCGCGGCGACCGGGGGCGCACAAAGACAGAGCGCGGCGAGAAGCCCCGCCGCGCATCCTGTCGTGCTGATTCTGAACCTCGCGCGCCGGGCTGTCATCTCGCCGGGAGTGTCAGGTCCTCCAGCATCGTGTTCAAGACCACAAAATCACCCACGGCGTCGCAGCCCGGCAGCGTCATCACGAGATCGAGGGCGGAGGGCGCGGCGCCGGGGCTGATCTGGATCGACTGGGCTGAAACCTCGCGGCCACAACTGGCCTCGGTGATCTCCCCCTCCACGGTCAGGAGCACCTCGCCCCCCTTCTGGATCGTCGCCGAGGGGAAGGTGTAGACCTCTGCGAAGAGTGGCGCCGGACCGCTGCCATCGCCGAGGCGGGTCAGGAAGCCGCCCTCTCCCGCGATGGCCTGCTCCTCCGCCCGGGCGGAGGCAAGCCAGACATGGCCGTCGTCGCCGTAGTTGGCGCCGAATTCGCGCGCATGAAGCTGCAGCGCCGTATCGCCCTGCCATTGCAGGACCGCCCGATCGTAATTCGCGAGCGCCGGCACTTCGGTCACGGCGACAGCCCCTTCGCCGCCATTGGCGAAGGAGGCGATGAAGATCGCCGTCGGATCGAGCGCGGGCACGTCAGTCTCGGCGCGACCGCTCGCATCGGTGGTGAGGGTGAACATCATGCCCTGGTGGTGCAGGGTGACCTGTGTCTGCGGCTGGCACGGGGCGGAGAGCGTCAGGGTCACCATCGCCGCCCGTCCGGCGATCGCGTCCATCGTGGTGGCGCAGGCTTCGGCCTGCGGCGTCGCGGGCATCGAGGCGGGGGTGGCGGGAAAGAGCTCGCCGGCGCGGCTCGCCAGACCGGTCACCAGCCCCGCGATCGCGAACGGATCGGGAAGACCACCCGCGTCGAGTTCCCCAAGCACCGGCACATCCCCCGGGGCGGGCACATCGGCGACCGGACCGGCCGCCGCGGGGACGGCCGCAGGACCACCGGGTTCAACGGCATCGGGCGCGCTTTCGGACGGGGCCGCGGAAAGGAAACGAATCGCCGGGAGATCCTCCGCGGGGGCGGCCGGACCGGCCTCGGCTGTCACCTCCGGATCCACAGATTCCTCCGCAGCGGACTCCTCCGCAGCGAGATCCTCCTCGATAGGCTCCACGAAATCCGGATCCTCGGACAGGGTCGCCATCTCGGAGGGCGTCTCGACGGGGGGCGACACAGGCCCGGCGAGGTCATCCCCCTCGATCACAGGCACATCGGTGCCGAACCGGGCAGCCATGGCGTCCCCGTTCTGCATCACGAATCCGATGGACAAAGCCACCCCGAAGGTGCCGCCGGCCACGGCCATCTTGCGAATCCGAGACATGGACTGTCTCCCCTGAACCTCGTTCGGGAGACAAACTCTGCTCCGCCTGTGGCCTCAGCAGGACCGCACGGGGGAAATCCTGCGTCCGAAATCGGGCACGAAGGTGGTCGAAGGTCGGAAGAGACGGCGCGACGGGGACCGCGCCGCCGCCGGGTCAGGCGAGGCGGCCGTGGCAGTGCTTGAACTTCTTGCCCGATCCGCAGGGGCAGAGGTCGTTCCGTCCCGGGTTGCCCCATGTCGACGGATCATCCTCGAGGAAACCCGTCGCGACCTCGGCGGCGGGAGCCGCGGCTCCGGCAGCACCGGCGCCCACGGGTTCGGGAGCCGCCTGTTTCGCAGCCTGCTGCATCTGGCGTTGCTGGGCGAGGAGGCGCTGCATCATCGCCTGCTGTTCCTCCTCGGTCATCGGCCGGATCTGGGCTAGCTTTTCCGTCACCTCGGCGCGCAGTCCGTCGAGCAGACTCTCGAAAAGCTGGAACGCCTCGGTCTTGTACTCGTTCAGCGGGTCGCGCTGGGCATAGCCACGGAAACCGACGACGGACCGCAGATGCTCCAGCGTCAGCAGGTGGTCGCGCCATTTCTGGTCGATGGTCTGCAGCAACACCTGTTTCTCGATGTTGCGCATCGTCTCGGGGCCAAAGGCTGCGGCCTTCTCGGCCATGAACTTGTCGCTCTCGGTCTCGAGCCACTCGCGCATGACCTCCTCGTCGACGCCATCTTCCTGCGCCTTGGTGATCACGGGCACGTCGATCCCAAGGTGCTTGATCACATCGGCATAGAGCGCCTCGGTCTCCCACTGGTCCGCATAGGAGTTCGGGGGCATGTGCTCGAGCACGAGATCCTCGATCAGCTGGTAGCGCATGTCGCGGGCGATCTCGCTCACGTCCTCGGCTTCCATGATCTCCCGGCGCTGGGCAAAGATCACCTTGCGCTGGTCGTTCATCACGTCGTCGAATTTCAGGAGCTGCTTGCGGATGTCGAAGTTGCGCCCCTCGACCTTGCCCTGCGCGCGTTCGAGGCTCTTGTTCACCCAGGGGTGCACGATGGCCTCGCCTTCCTTCATGCCGAGGCCCGACAGCACCTTCTCCAGCCGCTCGGACCCGAAGATGCGCATCAGGTCGTCCTCGAGCGACAGGAAGAACGAGGATCGCCCCGGATCGCCCTGCCGACCGGACCGGCCGCGCAGCTGGTTGTCGATCCGCCGGCTCTCGTGCCGTTCGGTCGCGAGCACATAGAGCCCGCCTGCCGCCAGAACCTTTTTCTTGTCTTCCTCGTGCTCCGCCTCGATCCGGCGGCGCACCGCGTCGGGATCGGCCTCCGGATCGGCGGCCAGCGCCTCCAGCACCTTCATCTCGACATTGCCGCCCAGCTGGATGTCCGTGCCGCGGCCCGCCATGTTCGTGGCGATGGTCACCGCCGCCGGCTTGCCCGCCTCGGCGATGATCTGCGCCTCCTGCTCGTGCTGGCGCGCGTTCAGCACGTTGTGCGGGATCTCCGCGCCCGTCAGGAGCTGGCTGAGCGCCTCGGATTTCTCGATCGATGTGGTGCCGACGAGGATCGGCTGGCCCTTCTCATGGGCCACACGGATCGCTTTCAGGATGCCGTCGTACTTTTCCTTCGTCGTGCGATAGACTTGGTCGTCCTCGTCCTGCCGCGCGATGGGGCGGTTTGTCGGAACCTCGACCACGCCCAGCCCGTAGATCGACTGGAACTCCTCCGCCTCGGTGGAGGCCGTGCCGGTCATCCCGGCAAGCTTGTCGTAGAGGCGGAAGTAGTTCTGGAACGTGACGCTCGCGAGCGTGACGTTCTCCGGCTGGATCGCGCAGCCCTCCTTGGCCTCGATCGCCTGGTGCAGACCGTCCGACAGGCGCCGGCCCACCATCATCCGCCCTGTGAACTCGTCGATCAGCACCACCTGACTGTCGCGCACGATGTAGTCCTTGTCCTTGTTGAACAGGACATGGGCGCGCAGGCCCTGGTTGACGTGGTGCACCACAGTGGTCGATTCGGGATCGTAGAGCGACTGGTCCTCCGGCAAGAGGCCCGCCGCCCTGAGCCGCCGCTCGAGGAACTCGTTGCCCTCGTCGGTATAGGTCACATTGCGCGTCTTCTCGTCGAGCTCGTAATGCTCGGGTGTCAGCTCCGGAATGATCTTGTCGATCTTCACATAAAGCTCGCTGCGGTCCTGGCTCGGACCCGAGATGATCAGCGGCGTCCGCGCCTCGTCGATCAGGATCGAATCAACCTCGTCCACGATGGCGAAGTTGTGCCCGCGCTGGGTCATCTGGTTCAGCTCGGACTTCATGTTGTCGCGCAGGTAGTCGAAGCCCAGCTCGTTATTCGTCGCATAGGTGACATCGGCCTTGTAGGCCGCGCGCTTCTCGTCCTCGGGCTGCTGTGGCACCACGACGCCGGTGGTCAGCCCCAGCGCGCCATAGACCTTGCCCATCCACTCAGCGTCACGGCGGGCGAGGTAGTCGTTGACGGTGACGATATGCACACCCTTCCCGGTCAGCGCGTTGAGATAGGCCGGGAACGTCGCCACGAGCGTCTTGCCCTCGCCGGTCTTCATCTCGGAGATGTTGCCCTGATGGAGGAAGATGCCCCCCATCAGCTGCACGTCGAATGCGCGCAGGCCCAGCGCCCGCCGCGCCGCCTCGCGGCAGTTTGCAAAGGCCTCGGGCAGGAGGTCGTCAAGCTTCTCGCCGGAAATCGCCCGCTTGGCCAGCGCCTCCGTCTTCTCCTTCAGACCGGTGTCCGACAGGGCCTGGAACTGCGGTTCGAGGGCGTTGATCTTCTCGATCAGCGGGCGGGTGGCCTTGACCTTGCGGTCGTTCGGCGACCCGAAAACCTTTTTGGCAATACGTCCGAGCATGGTCTCTCTCTTCAGGCCGCGCGCAATGCGTCCGGCGGCTGTCTGTCTCGTGAGAGGAGGCCTGTTGCCCCTCGCGGGCACGGCCCATAGAAGAAGGCCAGCGAGACCCCCCCGGAGCCTGCAAGGGTAGGTAAGGGGGGGAAAACACACTGTCAACGTCGCGCCCCGCCGCGGCAGATCAAGGACGCTTCGTGACCCATCCCATCCTCCGCACCAAGACCTCCCTCCGCACGCTCCTTCTGGCCACGGCCCTGACCGCCGCCACGGCGGCCCCGGGGCTCGCCCAGGGCGCGGATGACGTCGTGGCCACTGTCGACGGGACCGACATCACGCTCGGCGAGATGATCGTGGCCCGCAGCCAGCTTCCGCAGCAATATCAGCAGCTTCCGCCGGAAGTTGTGTTCGACGGCCTGCTCCAGCAGCTGATCCAGCAGCAGCTTCTCGCCGATGCGCTGGAGGAGGTGCCGCCCCGCGTCGGCATCGCGCTCAAGAACGAGGAGCGCAGCCTGCGCGCCGGCGAAGAGGTGACCCGCGTCGCCGAGGAGGCCGTGACCGACGAGGCGCTGCAACAGGCCTATGAGGCGCGCTTCGCCGCGACCGATCCCGTGACCGAATACAACGCCAGTCACATCCTCGTGGAGACCGAGGAAGAGGCGGAGGCGCTCGTGGAGGAAGCCCGCGCCGAGGGCGCCGACTTCGCCGCGCTGGCCCGCGAGAACTCGACCGACCCCTCCGGTCCCTCCGGCGGCGAGCTGGGCTGGTTCGGCCCCAACGCCATGGTCGCCCCCTTCCAGGACGCCGTCGCCGCGATGGAGCCCGGCACCGTGTCGGAGCCGGTGCAGACGCAGTTCGGATGGCACGTCATCCGCCTCAACGAAACCCGGATCGCCGAGGCGCCGCCTCTGGAGGACCTGCGCGCCGAACTGACCCAGCAACTCCAGAGCGAGGCCGTCGAGGCCCGTCTGGCGACGCTGGAGGAGCAGGCTGAGATCAGCCGGACCGACCCGGGCGCGTTCGATCCCACGGTCCTCGGCGACCTCTCGATCCTCGAGAACTGACACGATGGCCGTCTCGCCGCTGGCACCGGAGTCCTTTCCCGTCATGGCCCCGGTCGCCGGGGTCCGTTTCGCCTCCGCCGAGGCCCACGTCCGCTATCCGAACCGGCGCGACGTGATGCTGGTGCATCTCGCGCCGGGCACGGCCGTTGCGGGTGTGTTCACCACCTCCGCCACCCGTTCCGCCCCGGTGCGCGACTGCGAGGACAAGCTGGGCGGTGATGCGTCATCGGGCGCCGCCATCCTCGTGAATTCGGGCAATTCCAACGCCTTCACCGGTCGCGCCGGAGAGGAGGCGGTCGCCGGGCTGACTGCCCGTGTGGCGGAGGTGCTCGACCTGCCCGCCACCCGCGTCTTCACCGCCTCCACCGGCGTGATCGGAGAACCCCTGCCCTACGAGCGCATCGCGGCGAAACTGCCCGACCTCGCCGCCGCCCTCACCGAGGACGGGATCGAGGGGGCCGCGCGGGCGATCATGACCACCGACACCTTTCCGAAGGCCGCCATGGCCGAGGTGGAGGTGGACGGCGGACAGGTGCGGATCGCGGGCATCGCCAAGGGGTCCGGCATGATTGCGCCCGACATGGCGACGATGCTGGTCTACCTCTTCACCGATGCACTCATCGCCCAGCCCGACCTGCAGGCGCTGGTCAAGGCGCAATGCGACCTGACGTTCAACTGCATCACGGTGGACAGCGACACCTCCACCTCCGACACGCTGATCATGGCGGCCACCGGGGCCTCTGGCATCGACGTGACCGACAGCGTGGCCTTCAACGACGCGCTGCACGCGGTGATGCTGGACCTCGCGCACCAGGTCGTCCGTGACGGCGAGGGGGCGACGAAATTCGTGGAAGTGCGTGTCTCGGGTGCGGCCACCGATGCCGACGCCCGCCGCGTGGCCCGCGCCATCGCCGACAGCCCGCTGGTCAAGACCGCCGTGGCGGGAGAGGACCCGAACTGGGGCCGGATCGTCATGGCCGTGGGCAAGTCGGGCGCCAGGGCCGACCGCGACCGCCTGTCAATTCGTCTGGGCGACATTCTCGTGGCCGAGAACGGCTTTCGTGCGCCGGGCTATACCGAGGAGCAGGGCGCGGACTACATGAAGCGGCAGGAAATCGTCATCGCTGTGAACCTGGGCCTTGCCGGCGGGATGGCCACCATGTGGACCTGCGACCTGACCCACGGCTACATCTCGATCAACGCGGATTACCGGTCGTAGCATGGGGGAGACCTCTCCTCCTGCCCGGGTTGTTCTCGTCGCGGCCGTGGCCCTCATCGACAGCGACGGCCGCGTCCTCCTCGCCCAGCGGCCCGAAGGCAAGTCGATGGCCGGGCTGTGGGAATTTCCGGGCGGCAAGGTCGAACCCGGCGAGACGCCGGAAGCGGCGCTGATTCGCGAGCTCGACGAGGAGTTGGGAATCGCCACATGGAACAGTTGCCTCGCACCCCTGACCTTCGCCAGCCACGGCTACGAGAGCTTCCATCTCCTGATGCCGGTCTTCGCCTGCCGCCGCTGGGAGGGGCAGCCGCATAGTCGCGAAGGGCAGGCGCTGGCCTGGGTCCGACCCGCCGATCTGCGGCGTTACCCGATGCCCCCGGCGGACCTGCCGTTGATTCCGGTGTTGCGCGACTGGCTTTGAGGCGCTGCACTGCAGCAAGGATTTCGTAACGTCGGGTGCAGGCTTTTCCCGGAACCTGTTCGAAATACAGGCGCAATTTTCCCCGTTTCTGGCTTGATGCCCGTCATTAAGGCATCGGAATTGGCGAATTGTTCACTACATTGGGGTTAACGCTCGCCTTGGCTGTCACCGGAGGCCCCATGTTGAAAACAATCCTGATCGGCACCTGTGTTTCCATTCAGGGCGTGGTCGAACGCACCCTCGCCAATGGCCTCGTCGTGGTCCGCGTGGGGGACAAGACCTACACCGGTCGCGCGATCCCTTCCCGCCCCTCCTGAGGCGCCGGACCCGTCCGCATCCCCTAGGCCGGTCTTCAGCCACGGTGGACTGTCACCGGCGGGCTTTCCCGAAGATAGGTAACCGCAAGTCCAAACGCCAAAGGGCGCCGATCACGGCGCCCTTCGCTTTTCCGGTCTCCCGGTGGAAGAAGATCAGAGCGACCGCTCGACCTCTTCCCGCTCGAAGATCTCGATGACATCGCCGGGGCGGATGTCCTCGTAATTGTCGAAGGCCATGCCGCATTCCTGGCCCGACTGGACCTCCGTGACCTCGTCCTTGAAACGCTTCAGCGTCTTCAGCGTGCCTTCGTGGATCACCACGTTGTCACGCAAGAGGCGCACACCCGCCGACCGGCGCGCGATGCCCTCGGTCACCAGACAGCCCGCCACGTTGCCGACGTTCGACACCTTGAAGACCTGCCGGATCTGCGCATAGCCGATGAAGTTCTCTCGAACCTCTGCCGACAGCAGTCCCGAGGCCGCCGCCTTCACGTCATCGACGAGATCGTAGATCACCGAATAGTAGCGGATCTCCACGCCCTTCTGGTTCGCCGTGTTCCGGGCAGAGGCATTGGCCCGCACGTTGAAGCCCATGATCGGCGCGTTCGAGGCCTCGGCAAGGCCCACATCGGTCTCGGTGATGGCTCCGACGCCGTAGTGCAGCACCCGCACCCGGACCTCGTCGTTGCCGATCTTGGCCATCGCCTGGACAATCGCCTCGGCAGAGCCCTGCACGTCGGCCTTCACGACGATCGGAAGCTCCGCCACGCTCTCGTCCGCCTTGGCCTTCGCCATCAGCTGCTCGAGTGTGGTCGCGGCACCGGCGGCCGCACGCTTTTCCTTCGAGGCATTGGCGCGGTACTCGGCGATCTCGCGGGCCTGCGCCTCGGTCTCGACGACGTTCAGCACGTCGCCCGCCTCGGGCGTTCCGTTGAGACCAAGCACCTCAACCGGGACCGAAGGCCCGGCTTCCCTGATGCGCTGGCCCTGGTCGTTCTCCATGGCGCGGACCTTGCCCCACTGCTCGCCGACGACGAAGATGTCGCCCTGCTTCAGCGTGCCGCGCTGCACGAGCACGGTGGCCACAGGTCCGCGACCCACGTCGAGCTGCGCCTCGATCACCGCGCCGACGGCGGTCCGCTCGGGGTTCGCCTTCAGCTCGAGAATCTCGGCCTGAAGTGCTATCGCCTCCAGCAGATCGTCGAGACCCTGCCCGGTATGGGCCGAAACCTCCACGTCCTGCACGTCGCCCGACAGCTTTTCCACGACGATCTCGTGCTGCAGGAGTCCGGTCCGGACCTTGTCGGGATCGGCGTCGTACTTGTCGATCTTGTTGATCGCCACGATCATCGGGACCCTGGCGGCCTTGGCGTGATTGATCGCCTCGATGGTCTGCGGCATGACCGCGTCATCCGCCGCCACCACCAGGACCACGATATCCGTCACTTGCGCGCCACGGGCCCGCATGGAGGTGAAGGCCGCGTGGCCGGGCGTGTCGAGGAAGGTCAGCGTCGAGCCGCTCTCCGTCTCGACCTGGTAGGCCCCGATATGCTGGGTGATGCCGCCGGCCTCGCCCTGCACCACGCGCGCCTTGCGGATCGCGTCGAGGATCGAGGTCTTGCCGTGATCGACATGGCCCATGATCGTGATCACGGGCGGTCGCGGCTGCAGATCCTGCGCGCGGTCCTCCTCGATCTGGATCACGTCCTCCACGTCGGAATCGGAAACCCGGCGCACCTTGTGGCCAAACTCCTCGATGATCAGTTCGGCCGTGTCGGCGTCGATGGTCTGGGTCTGGGTCGCCATGATCCCGGCCTGCATCAGCGCCTTGACCACGTCGGCCACGCGCTCGGACATGCGGTTCGCAAGTTCCGAGACCATGATCGCCTCTGGCAGACGTACCTCGCGGACGACCTTCTCGCGCTCAACGGGGCCGCCCATCGCCTTCTGGCGGGCGCGCTCCTGTTTGCGCTTCATGGCGGCGAGCGACTTCTGGCGCCCGCCCTCACCGGCCATCGCCTGGTTCAGCGTGAGCTTGCCGGCGCGGCGGCCGCCCGCATCATCGACGCGCGCCTTGCCGCCCCGGGGCTTGGCGTCGTCCCGGGTATCGCGGTCGCGATCCTTGCGGACGGAGCGTGGGCCGCCGGCGCCCGGCTCGCTCGGAACCGCGGCCGGATCGGCGGCGGCAGGCGCCGCAGCCTCCGCCTTCGGACGGCGCGCATCCTCTGCAGCGCGGGTCTTGGCCTCTTCGACCTCGCGCTTCTTGCGTTCTTCTTCCTCGACACGGGCCTTGGCGCGCTCTTCCCGCTCGCGCTCTTCCCGCTCCTTGGCCTCGGCCTCGTCGCGGCGGCGCTGGCGCTCTTCGTCCCGGCGCTTCTCCTCGTCGGCACGCTTCTTCGTGTCCTCGGCCTCGCGGGCCTTGGCCATCGCGAGCGCCTTCATGCGGCGTTCGAGTTCTGCCTCCGAAATGCCGGCAGGCCGCTTCGACGGATCACCGCCACCCTGCGGGCCGGACGACTTCGTCCCGGCGGCGGGTTTCGAGACCACGCGCTTGCGCTTCGTCTCCACCACGACGCTCTTGGTCCGGCCGTGGCTGAAGCTCTGCTTCACGCTGCCCGACCGGGGACCACGCACACCGAGTTTGTTGTTGTCGCCGGTATCGTTCATGTAGTCGTCTGATCCTTCCGGGCAGCCCCCTGGCTGCCACCACTTGCACGCAAGCCCTTAAGTCTTGCGGCTTCCTCTACAACACGGTCGCTGAGTCCACCAGTGCAGAGCGCGCCGTGTATCACACTTTCCCGGCCAAAGGCCATGCCCAGTTCCGATGCCGACAGGCAGTCAAAATACCGGGCTCCGGTGGGCGTCCAGAGCTTGCCCTTGCCCCGGACGGACCCGTCGCTGGCCTGAAGAAGAACCCGGACGGGCTTGTCCGCGAGCCATCCCTTGACCTTCTCGAACCCGACCGTCGCCAGCCCGGCCTTCCGCGCCAGGGCGATCAGGTCGATCACCCGGCGCACCAGTTGCCGCTCGATCTCGTCGGCAAGCCCTTCGGGTACGGACACCTTTTCCTTCGCGGCCCGGCTGAACTGCGCCTGCCCGGCCTGTTCGAGGGCCTGCCTGTCGGCGGTGACCCAGATCCCGCGACCCGGAAGTTTTTCCAGCACATCGGGAACGATGACCATATCTGGGGTCGCGACGAAACGGATCAAGTCCTGCTTGGGCCTGACCTCGCCGGTCACGATGCAGCGCCGCTCGCTGACCTCGCGCTCCTTCTGGCGTCCGCCCCGGCTCATCGCGGCCATCCCCGGGCGATGCGCGCCCGCCGTGTCGAGGCAGGGTGGGTTTTCAACCCGCCTCTCCACCGTCCAAAGCCCGCGCGCAACAGCGCAGGGTGGGTTTTCAACCCATCCCCCACGTCCGAACGCCGCGCAAATGTCGCCAATGACCGCACCGATCGACCGGGGCTCAGGCCCCGGCCTCCTCCTCGACTTCCGACCCGGGATCTTCCACGTCGTCGTCGTCCCTCTTCGGCATGAGGTCATCCGGATCGACCCAGCCCAGCAGGACGCGCGCGGTCATGACCATGTCCTGTGCCTCCTCGATGCTGACCTCGAACCGTTCAAGGATGCCGTCGTCCTTCACGCGCTGCCCGTTTTCCGTGGTCCAGCCGCCGGCCAGCTCCCAGTCGGCGCAGGTGGCGAAGTCCTCGAGCGTCTTGATCCCGGCGAGAGCGAGCGTCAGCACCATGGCGGGCGTCAGCCCCGAGAAGGCGATCAGTGCCTCCTCGACCCCCATCTCGCGCGCCTTCTCCAGCGCCAGCTTGTTCTGCGCATCGAGATATTCCCGGGCGCGTGTCTGAAGCTCGCGCGCGGTATCCTCGTCGACGCCGTCGATCACCAGAAGCTCGTCCTGATCGACATAGGCCACCTCCTCGAGGTTGGTGAAGCCTTCCGCGACAAGAAGCTGGGCGAAGAACTCGTCCAGATCGAGCGTGTCCATGAAGAGCCTGGTGCGCGCCTCGAATTCCTTCTGGCGGCGGGCGCTCTCCTCCTCTTCGGTCATGATGTCGATGTCGAGACCGGTGAGCTGGCTCGCCAGACGCACGTTCTGACCGCGCCGGCCGATGGCGAGGCTGAGCTGCTCCTCGGGCACCACGACCTCGATCCGCTCGGCATCTTCGTCGAGAACGACCTTCGAGACCTCGGCGGGCTGGAGCGCGTTCACGAGGAACGTGGGCATGTCCTCGTTCCACGGGATGATGTCGATCTTCTCGCCCTGGAGCTCGTTCACCACGGCCTGCACGCGGGAGCCCCGCATGCCGACGCAGGCACCCACGGGGTCGATGGACGAATCATAGGAGATGACGGCGATCTTGGCGCGGCTGCCCGGGTCGCGGGCCACGGCCTTGATCTCGATGACGCCCTCGTAGATCTCGGGCACCTCCATCTCGAAGAGCTTGGCCATGAACTCCGGCGCGGTGCGGCTCAGGAACACCTGCGGCCCCCGCGGCTCCCGGCGCACATCCTTGATGTAGACCCGGATGCGGTCGTTCGGGCGATAGCTTTCGCGGCCGATCTTCTCGTTCCGGCGCAGCACGCCCTCGCCCGGGTTCAGGTCCACGATGACGTTGCCGTATTCCTCGCGCTTGACCTGGACGTTGATGATCTGGCCGACCTTGTCCCTGAATTCCTCGAACTGCTTCTCGCGCTCGGCCTCGCGGACCTTCTGCAGGATCACCTGCTTGGCGCTCTGCGCGGCGATCCGGCCCATCTCCACGGGCGGCACCTCGTCCACCAGCTCGTCGCCGACCTGCGGCGGGGTGTCCTGATCGATGGCGGCGGCCTGGGCCTTTTCGGCCTCGGTCGGGTTGCGCAGCAGGAAGCGGCGGAAATCCTCGCTGCCGCTGGCCTGGCCATCCTCGTCAAAGACCTTGCGACGGCCCGGCAGCACGATCATCCCGGTGCGGATCTGGGTCAGGACCACAGCTGCCTGCTCGGGCGAGACCTGCGACTGGTTCACCTCGATCATGTCGTCCTGCGTCACCGTCCGCACGCGGGTGAACGTCGCCCGCCCGGTCTTGCGGTCGATCTTCACGCGGATGTCCATCTCGGAGCCGTAGCGGCTCTTCGCGGCCCGGGCGAGGCTCTCCTCCATCGCCTCCACGACGAGCGTGGGGTCGATCATCTTCTCCCGTGCCACCGCCTCGGCGGTCTGCAACAGTTCCAGCTGGTTGGCGGATGTGATCGCCATGGCTCAGGTCTCCTCTTCCGGACCGTGCAGAACGGTCTCCACCTCGTCGAATTGGCTCTCGTCGATCTGGCCCGCGTCCTTGCGGCCCTTCAGCACGTCGCGGATCAGGTCGTCGGTCAGCACCAGCTTGGCGTCCGACAACCAGTCGAACTCCAGCCCCACGGTGCCCTCCTCGATCTCGATCAGGACCTCGGTCCCCTCGATCCCGGCGAGGATGCCCTTGAAGCGCCGCCGGCCGTCGATGGTCTCGTCGGTCTCGAGTTTCGCGACATAGCCCTCCCAGCGGTCGAAATCCTTCAGCCGCGTCAGGGGCCGGTCGATTCCGGGGCTGGAGACCTCCAGCGTATAGGCGTCGAGAATCGGGTCCTCGACATCGAGCACCGCGCTCACCGCGGTGGAAATCCGCGCGCAGTCATCGACCTCGATGCTGCCGTCGGCGCGCTGCGCCATGATCTGCAGGGTCTGGGTCTTGCCCGCCATCAGCCGCACGCGCACCAGCTCGAACCCGAGATCCACGATCACGGGCTCGATGATTTCCGCGACGCGGCGGTCCATGACGGTCTTGGCGATCATGTCAGACATCGGAGTTCCAAGCACAAAAAAACGGGCCAGCGGCCCGTTACACTTTCCGGTGGTGCGCCCGGGGCGAGCCCCCAGCGAACCGCTGTTGAGAGGCAGATACGCCCGGGTCCCGGGATTTGCAAGCCCTCAGGCGAGAGACCACCGTTCGACGAATCCCGCATCGTCCATCCCCACCGGCGCCGCGATCCGCAGCGACACCGCCTCGACGCCATCAGGGCGGTCGGCAAGCCCGTGCTCGCCGCCCGCGCGCAGCATCCCCGCGGCATGACCGCCCAGCCCGCTCGCCGCTTCGACCAGCCCCGAGCGCAGCGCCGACAGCCGCGCGCCCGCAGGGTCGCGCGCCAGCAGTTCCACCTCGTCGAACCAGCCCGCCCGGCCGTCCTTCCAGTGCGACGCGACCCGGCGCAGCGTCACCCGCCCGTCGCCCCGGCGCGCCTCGGCATAGAGACCCGCCCCCGGCACGACCAGCGCCTGAAGGCGCAGCGGCAGGTCCGCGTCCTCCGCGTCCAGCGCGAGGCGCACCCGCAGGGGGGCAACGAGCGCCGCCTCCCCCAGCGCGCCCAGCGCAAGAACGACCTCCTCCGCCCGGTCCCTCACCCGCAGATCCCAGACCCGCGCGCCCGACACAGGCTCCCAGCCCGTCACCAGCCCCGGGCCAAGCGTCCCGTCCGACGCGACCTCCGTCAGGGCGCCGCCCGTGGCCCGCGCCACCACCGCCGCCACCCGGTCCGGCGCAATGGCGACCCGCAGGACCCCACCCCGCCGCGCCGCCGCCACCGGCAGGCCCGAGGCGGCGAAGACCGCCGCCGCGAGACCGCTCGCTAGGAGCGCGCGCCGTCCGGCCAGACCGCTCATGTCAACCCCAGCGTCTCGGGCCGCGCCGCGAACCCGTCCATCACCCGCACCAGCTCCGACGAGATCCCGGGCTCCGACAGGGCATGACCCGCCCGCGGGATCATCTTCAGCCGCGCCTTTGGCCAGCCCTGGGCCAGCGCCCATGCGGCCTGTGGCGGGCAGATCATGTCATAGCGCCCCTGCACGATGACGCCGGGCACATCGGCCAGCCGATCCAGCCGATCCAAGATGCGCTTTTCGCCAAGAAACCCGCCGTTGGTGAAATAGTGATTCTCCAGCCGCGCGAAGGCCCGCGCGTAATCCGCCGGGCTGTCGCCGCCCGCCCCGTCATTCATGATCGAGGCCAGCGCGTTCTCCCAGCTCGCCCAGGCCCGGGCGAACCGCGTTTCCTGCAGGATGTCGCCGCAGAAGAGCCTGCGGTGATAGGCCGAGATCAGGTCGTTCCTCTCGTCCTCGGGAATGAGGCCCGAGAATCGCTGCCAGAGCTCGGGAAAGAACCGCCCCGCCCCTCCGCCGTAGAACCAGTCGAGCTCCTCGGGCGTCATCAGGAACACGCCGCGCAGCGCCAGCGCCGCCGCCCTTTCCGGATGCTCCTCGGCATAGACCAGCGCCAGCGTGGCGCCCCAGGACCCACCGAAGACGATCCAGCGGTCGATGCCCAGAACCCCGCGAATCCGCTCGATATCCGCCACCAGGTGCCAGGTCGTGTTGGCCTCCACGCTGGCATGGGGCCGCGACCGGCCACAGCCGCGCTGGTCGAACAGGACGACGCGATAGGCCTCGGGATCGAAATACCGCCGCATTGCCGGAGAACAGCCGCCGCCCGGCCCGCCATGCAGCACGACGACGGGAATGCCCGCCGGATTGCCGCATTGCTCCACGTAGATCCGATGACCGTCGCCCACGTCCAGCATCCGCTGATCGAACGGGTCGATCGGCGGGTAAAGATGCGGGCTGCTTCGTTTTTGACCGGAGACCTTGTCCATGTCCGTCATATATAGGGGCCGAAAGCGGGATGCACCCGAGAGTTCTGACAGTCCGGAGAGCGCGATGCAAACGACCCCTGAAACAGAGGCCCGCAGCACCGTCGATCCCGCCGAAGTGGCGAAGTTCGAGGCGATGGCCGACGCATGGTGGGACGAGACCGGAAAGTTCAAGCCGCTGCACATGCTCAACCCCTGCCGGCTCGATTACATCACCCGCCAGATCGCCGGTGAATTCGGCCGCGATCTCGACGCGCCCGCGCCCTTCGAGGGGCTGCGCCTGCTCGACATCGGCTGCGGCGGGGGCCTCTTGTGCGAGCCCATGGCCCGCCTTGGCGCCATGGTCGTGGGCGCCGACGCCGCCGAACGCAACATTCCCGTGGCGCGGCTCCATGCGGAAAGGTCGGGACTGGAGATCGACTACCGCCACACGACAGCAGAAGCCCTCGCCGCCGACGGCGAGCAGTTCGACGCCGTCCTGAACATGGAGGTGGTGGAGCATGTCGCGGACCCCGCCGCCTACCTTGCCGCATGCAGCGCCCTGCTGCGTTCGGGCGGCCTTCACATCTGCTCGACCATCAACCGCAACCCGAAAAGCTACGCCATGGCCATCGTCGGCGCGGAATACGTCATGCGATGGCTGCCGAAGGGCACCCATGAGTGGTCGAAATTCATCACCCCCGACGAGCTTTACGACCTCCTGCGCGGCGCCGGCCTCGACCCCGTCGACCGCATGGGCTTCGTCTTCAACCCCGTCACCTGGTCCTGGCGCCTGTCCGACCGCGACCTGTCGGTGAACTACGTTACGGCATCCCTGAAACCGTAGGGTGCGCTTTCAACGCGCACCTGCCCCGCCTCCAACCGCGCAATGGTGCGCATTGAAAGCGCACCATACAATCGCGCTCCAAAGTTGGGTGCGCGTTCATGCGCATCTGCCCCGCGCACCCGTTCAAGAATCCAAATTATCACTTTAACCTATTAATATCAAAATCTTGAAAAGCGTCTCAACCCGGGACCTCACTCCCCGCCCTGCAGCTTCACCCGCAGTTCCCGCAGCACCGGCAGCGCCGCGCGCACCTTTTCGGCCCCCACGGTGTCCACCACGTCCGCGATCAGCGGCACGATCGTCTCCAGCGCCGCGTTCCGCGCCGCGAGCCCGGCCGGAGAGACCCGCACCAGCTTCTGCCGCGCATCGTCCCAGTCGGGCCGGACATGGACCCAGCCCTGCCATTCCAGCTTTCTCAGCGTGTTCGTCATCGCCCCGCGCGTGAGGTGAAAGCTCCGCGCCAGCTGCGCCGGCGTCCGCTCGAGACCGGTATGAGCGAGATGATTCAGAACGGCGAACTGGCTCAGCTCCATCCCCTTCGGCAGCACCCGCGCCACCGAGGTGCGCGCAAGCTGCTCCACCGTCAGGATTTCCGAAAAGAGCGAGACGGCCAGACTGTTCGTCGCGGTACTCGCCGTCACGGACCCCGAAGCTCCCTGTCATGTCCCAGCGACGGAATCCGCCGCCGCGCCTGCCGCACCTCCTCGAGGTCGATCTCGACATAGCCGATGCCCGGCGTCTCTCCCATCTCCAGCCGCACCTCGCCCCAGGGCGAGATCGCCATGGAATGCCCCCAGGTCTGCCGCCGCTTGCCCGACACCGCAGGATGCTCCCCGGTCTGCGCCGCCGCGAGCACCCAGCCTCCGCATCCC